>CDZA01064684.1_pt1 | contig 57825 bp, 63 predicted proteins | sample 554881 | NCBI WGS metagenome assembly CDZA01 (sample SAMEA3182082, study PRJEB8094) | gut metagenome | biome: human; feature: gut; material: Stool; isolation source: human stools | place: Canada | collected 2012-12-04
GCTTCTATGTTACGGTTCAGTTTGGCAATCTCAGCATATTGCTGATTGATGGTTTCACGCATCAACCTTATCTCTACTGTCATGTCTTGCAGTACTTTTGATATGTCCGTAACTTGCTCTTTCATAGGTATAAAGGTACAAAAAATATCTCACATACGCAAGAAATATAGACACTTTATTTTGTCTTTTTATAGGTCTTTTTGCTGTATATTTCAATCGCGGATTAAGGTGCAAGGCTATCGCTGAATAGTTACCAATGGTAATTTTCCGATTCTATCATTAAGAGACGAAGTTGGATTGTGTATGAATCTCATATTGAACCTATATTATGTAAAGCTATGAACTCACTAAAAAGCAGTAGTCACCTCCCTCATTGATAACATATTTGAAATAGAATACATGCCTAACAAAAGTTAAAGTTATCGTTTTGTGTTAATATATTAAATTAAATTGCTAACTTTGTAGACTAAATTGAATAGCAAATGCAGTTGGTAAATAGACTTAAAATTGTTCTTGCTGAAAAAAATATTACAAACAAATGGTTAGCAGGACAACTCAATAAATCTGTGATTACAATAAGTCGGTGGTCTCAGAATAAATCTCAGCCTTCTCTTGAACAGTTAAGAGAAATTGCTAAAGTTTTAAATATAAGTCCAAAGGATTTAATTAATGATTTGTAAATATGAATCTTAAAGAGTTAAACGAATTAAATAATATAAAGACAGTATCTTTATTCTCTGGTGCTGGAGGATTAGATATTGGTGCCATTATGGCTGGAGCCCATATTGTTTTTGCCAATGACATGATGAAAGAAGCTTGTATGTCATATCGTGAAAACATAGGTAATCATATAGTTCAGGGTAATATCAATGAAATACTTGAACATTTTCCTGTTATAAACGATGCTGATTTACTTATTGGCGGTCCTCCATGTCAAGGTTTTTCTGTTGCTGGAAAAATGGATGCTAATGATGTAAGAAGCCAACTTATTTGGAGTTACCTTAAGGCTATATCTATAGTTATGCCCAAGGCTTTTGTAATGGAAAATGTTAAGGCTTTAGGCACATTGGAGAAATGGAAGCCGATACGTGAAAAATTATTGGCTGAGATGAGAAATTTAGGTTACTCCGTAAACTACATGATTCTTAATGCGTCAGACTTTGATGTGCCACAAGCCCGAGAGCGCATTTTTGTTGTTGGAGTGAAGGGAGATAGTAAAAGAAAGCCTGATTGGCAGGACATGATTACGAAGTACTCAAAAAAGGCTCCTACTGTAAGAGAAGCATTGAGCATTCTGGACAAAGCAGGGTCTGGGAATAATAAAGGAACTTGTAAAGCCAAAATAACTTTGGCTGCTAATCCTGTAATGCGCAAATCTCCTTATGCTGGAATGCTGTTTAATGGATTAGGTCGTCCAACAAGACTTGACGGATATAGTGCAACTCTTCCTGCATCAATGGGAGGAAATAAAACTCCAATCATTGATGAAAAAGAACTATACGAAGGCAAAGAAGCGTGGGTTAAGAGCTATCACGATAAGATTTCAAAAGATTTAAGTCAAGCGAAATTCCAAGAAGCTCCACCATTTCTTAGAAGAATGACAGTTCAAGAAGCTGCTGTTTTGCAAACATTCCCACTGGATTATAATTTTCAGGGGTCTCAATCATCCCAATATACACAAATCGGAAATGCTGTTCCATGTAATATGGCAAGAGCCGTTGTTTCTATGGTTATAGACATCATTAGAAATAACAAGCCAATATCGTATTGCTATGTACAGCCAAACTTATTTGATTAACATGAAAAAAGTATCTGAAGAATCTGCAAAGGCATTGTTAGAAAGCCTTTTAGATAATCCAAAATATCTCTGTGACCCTATAGGGCAAGAGATTAAGTCTGTTTTGGAAGGAAGCCATAAGACTTATAAATACGTTCTGGTTACTGCGTTACTTGCAAAAGCAACAAATGGTGACATTGATCCTTTGAGTCTCCAAGCGAAAGATGAATCAGAAGGTGCATTTGACGCAAGAAGTTTATGTCATCATGTTGTCGTGCCTTTTGAAAGAGACTTTCTTCCCAATAGTTTAGGTGGGTCTAACGAGCCATTCCTTAATAAACCAGCCAGGTATCCAAGATTGACAACAGAGAATGCTGTTCGTAAAGGGCATGATATGGAAACACTAAAATCATTGATTTCCATTCTATCAAAGATGCGTAGTTCTTTGATTGCAAGAAAATATTTATCATCGGCTATCTATAACATGAAATCCATCGCAGCTTCCGTTGCAGAAAAATATGAACTGCCAGACATCGGCATGGATGATATTTCTGGACCGCAGATAATACTTGATTTCGTATACCAAGTTACCGAGTCAAGATTTGAGGGGGAAATATGTCCTCTTGTAGTAGCAACAATCGAACATTTCTATTATGGAGGAAGTAGAATAGTTGTCCCTCATAAGGTAAACGAAAGTGGATCTTCTTCCAAAGAGGTTGGCGATATAGACATTTTCGATGATAAAGGAAAAATTGTATCATCAATAGAAGTCAAAGATAAAGATTTTGCAAAGATTGATGTGGAACACGCAATAAAAAAATTTGCGCATGCTCGTTTGACCAAGACTCTATTCATTTTTGGACGAGCTGTGATGTATGATGCGGAAGAGGTTCATGAAATAGCTTCAGAGTATGGACGGAATGGATATTTCTGTTCAGTTGTTTCTGTTCTCGATTTTGTTAAAATTCGTCTAAGCTCAATACAGCAATCGATTTCCTTGCAAGATTTTTCTTCAACCATGCTCTCATATGCAAAGAAAATCAATGCAAAAGACGATACAATAGACTGGATAAAAAACTGCACTATAGAATTTTACCTTTAGAAAGATATGAGTGGAAAACATCATTTTCTTCCACAGTTTTACCTTAAAGGATTCGTTGGAGAAGGCGAAAAACTGTATTATTGCAAAAAGAAATACGATACATATAGAGGTGTTGCAACTGCTGGAATTTACTATGCGAATGACTTGAATAACATTGATTTTGGTCAGTATGGCGTATATGATTTAGAAAAAGAATTTTTTCTCGAAAAAGATAATCAATACGCACAAGCATTCGTTGATATGCGCAACAAGTACGCATATGATATTTGTGCTATGCCTGCTCAAACAAAAGCAGATATTGTTGAGTTTGTATTAGGATTATATTGGAGAACTCCTGGAGGTTATGATCATGTAGCTGATCTCATTGAGAACGATGGACTATTGACTGGAGATTTACATCTCTACAATAAAAAGACCAATCAGTATCTCAGGGATGAAGACATACCAGATTTTGTGGCAAACATCAAATCCAACACTACAAACAAAAAGTCTTTCATGCCAATTTTCTACGAAGAGAACGTTCGTAAACATGATTGGTCAAAACTTGAAGAAAAGTTTTTAATATGGGAGACTTCAAAACCCATGATAATAGGAGACATCCCCTATATTCCATTAAAGTCAGAATGTAAAAGAGGAAAAATTCTCATTATATAAATATTACTTTTGTAATATATTGATAATCAAATAATTATCTTTGCTTAATTTTTGTTTGCTGAAAATTTGCAGCAGTCTATTTATATCAGCACACCCAGACAATAACCGAGCGTGCCAAATATAGATAGCTTATTTCAATTGTTTTTTACCTTTGCTGATTACGATACCTTTAGCGTTTTCACCCACTTCAATGCCATTTAAGTTGTATCTTTTTGTATCGGCTTTAGAAGTGTCCACGGAAACGTTTTCTATACCGTCAGTGTCAGACTTACGTAACTCGATCCATCCCTTTTCATCGTAGGTAGAAAGATGCAACAAGCCATTATCAAACATCGTAACCACGAAATTAACAACGCTTTCGCTATTCCATGGAAGCAAATGCAAAATGTATTTCCCTGTTTGTGAACAACTCAACCAATAGCCCTTAAACATCCAATCATTATTAGGAAAATAGAAACGTGTATAATTGCCGTCCTTTAGTTCCAGATACTTAGGTGTGTTACCTAAACGATACTCAAACGGAAAATTGGAGAAAGAGCCACCAAAGCCGTAAACGTCCCATTTGCCCTGTATCTCTATTTCATCCAAATTGTTGATTTGCGCATTTGCGCTCATTGCAAGCATAAGCAGCAATGTAATTAATACCTTTTTCATACCTTATTATATTCTTAATAGTCCTACAACTTTATAAATACCGAACACATCGGCTTTGCAAACTTCAAAGTCTGGATATTCAGGATTGAATGAAACACACTTAAAGTTATCACCATTATCATACAAGCGTTTAAGTACAGCACCGTCCCGAGTATCAAGAACATAGGTTTTACCCCATTCTATAACATCACAAACCTTTCTTATTGCTATTTCGTCGCCGCCCTCAAATTTAGGCTCCATTGAATCACCCTTAACAATCATTGTGCAGTCGTATGGTGGGAAAGCCTTAATAATCGGCATTTGTTCACAATCACTTGATTTGATACTATCACTAAAGCCTGTAAGAAGTCCGGCAACAACCGCCATGGGAATACGTGGGCGTGTCTCGTTGTTTTGCTCCAGTTCGGGCACGCTTTCACGTGCATACACATCCCCCACACCCTCCATAAGCCATTTGAGGTTTATGTTATAAGCGTGAGCAATCTTTTTTAGGGTATCAACCGTTATGGTTTGTTGCCCCTTTAGCATCTTACTAAACCCTGATGGGTCTATACCGGCCCCCTTTGCAAAGGTGGTTGGTTTGGTTAGTGCATCATATTCGATGTAATCACTAAGTCGTTTGATAAGGTCTTTTTGTTCCATTTTGTGCAAATTTCCTTTAATTTCCATTAAATACCATTAATTATAAACGAAAATAATTGGTAATTCTTGGAAATTCCAATTATTACCAATATCTTTGCACTCGAAATAAGTAAGTAACTAACCTTACGAGTACAAGAAAGGCTGTCGGACATTTTGCCCAACATACCATAAACCCAACTGCAAATATACGGCAGTTTTTCTTTTTCTCCAAAGGTATAAGTAACTAAGTAAGTAATTTTAATAAAATTTATACTTTTATGGCAGACGAAACAGGAAAAGCAATCAAATTGACACGTGACGATTTGCGGTCAATTGACGTGGGAAAGACGAAAACGTTTTACCTACCTGATGCGAAAGCGTGCGACAACGGCAAGGCTTTAACGTATCAGTTTCAAAATTTGATGGGCTGCAAGTTCAGCGTTAAAACGGACTATACAGCCAATACACTAACCATCACACGTAACGCTATATGATTATCACCAAACCCGAAGTAGAGCCAGACGGTTTGTATAACCAAGGGCAAGCAGCCAAAGCGTTGCATGTAGATCGGCACACCGTCGCCCGGTACGCTAACGATGGGCTTATTAAGTTCAGAGTTAGAAAAGCCGGAAAAGGCTTAATCACTACGGGGGCGGAAATAATCAAGTGTTGGAAATCAATGTATCTTTAAAAATTAAGCCGTATGAAAAAAGTAATGAAGAATTGGCGTTATTGGCTGATGGTGGTTATCGGCTTTATCGCTTTTTTCAATCTGATTGGGATGCCACACAATGATAACCCCAACTATTGGGAGTTAGTAATCTATTCCAAGTTTACAGCCGTAGCACTCGCATATATCGACATACGTTTGTATGTATGGTTTGCAAAGCACAGAAAGATAGATGAGCTATTGGAGTACATCAACGAAGATAAATAACATCATTAATCATATACAAAGATGAAAACAGATTTTAGTATTAACGTACAGGTCAATTTGGGTGTAACACCCGAAATCGTGGCTTTGGTAAATGCCATTTTGTGTCACCGACCAACAGTTGCGCCGACCGCCGAGGAAGCACTCGACGGAAACGGACAAGTAGATAACAAGCCAGAGGACACCACCCCGGCACAGCCTCAACAGCCTACTAACAAGCGAGGCAGAAATAAGAAAGAGGATGCAGCCGCCGACAAGCCGGAGCCTACCAAGGAGCCAGCCGGAGACGAACAGCAGGAGGCAGCAGCCAACGAAGCCGATGCCAACGGTGAGCAGGTAGCCGAGCAGGAAGAAGCCAAAGCCGAGGAAGCCGCCCCACAGAATGAGGGCCAGGCCAAAGCAGAGGCAGAGCAGAAGCCATTAACCGCCGAAGACGTTAGGGCAGCTATGCACAAGACACGCCAACGTATCGAGGGTGAAGAATACAAGGAGAACACCAACGGCGATCTATACAAGAAATACCATAAGCCATTAACGGCACAGTTCAAGAACATAGCCGCTTTGTTGGGTGCTGAAAAACCAAGTGCTTTGCCACCTGATAAGATTGCAGATTTCATTGAGCAGTGCAACGGTTTGCAGGTAATGGAAGATGGCACGATCGGTTCAAATGTCCCATTTTAGTAACAACATTTAATCATATACAATTATGGCAGGTAAACACGCTTTATTATCACCAAGCGCAGCCCACAGATGGATGAATTGCACAGCCGCCCCACTTCTGGAAAGAGACGTGGAGGATAAGGGCAGCACCTTTGCAGAGGAGGGAACGTTAGCCCACGCCTATTGCGCCAAGAAACTAAAAGAGTTTTTGGGTTTGTCGGTGGATGAGGAAAAAGCCGAGATAGCGCAGTTAGACGAGCAGTACCACAGTGGCGAAATGGACGAGTACACCGATACGTACAAGACTATCGTACTGGAGAAGTTCAACGCCGCCCGAGCTAAGACCAAGGACGCACAATTGTTGGTTGAGGTCAAGTTAGATTTTAGTCACTATGTGCCTGATGCTTTCGGCACGTCGGACGCTATCATTATCGCCGATGGCGTGATGGAGGTTATCGACTTTAAGTATGGTAAGGGTGTAAAGGTGTCAGCCGTGGAAAATCCACAAATGATGATTTACGCTTTGGGCGCATGGGACTTATTTAACTTTGAGTACGACATACGTAAGGTACGCATGACTATCGTACAACCACGTATTGACAATCTTTCGGAATTTGAGTTAGATGCCGCCGACCTCATTAATTGGGCAGTCGATAAGCTGCAACCAAAAGCCAACGAAGCCTATGCCGGAGGTAAGCAAAAGCCGGGCAATTGGTGTCAGTTCTGCAAGGTTAAGGCAAACTGCAAAGCCCTATCGTCTATGTGTATCGAGGCACAGCAAGCCAACCCGGACCCACGTAAGATTTGCAAGGAAGTAATGGAAAGCACTATACTACCTTTGCTATCAACGTTCAAAACGTGGCTAACTGGAGTTGAGGAGTATAGTTTGGAACAGGCGTTAAGTGGTGTGCAGTACCAAGGTTTCAAAATCGTTGAGGGGCGCAGTATCAGAAAGATAACAAACCCAACCGCCGTGATGGAACTTTTAGGCAAAGAGGGCTTTGCAAAAGAAGCCTACATTAAACCTACCGAGCTACGAAGTATTACCGATTTGGAGAAGCTCATTGGTAAGAAACGCTTTGGTGCAATTTGCGCCGAGTACATCAACAAGCCACAAGGCAAACCAACGTTAGTGCCTGAATCAGACAAACGCCCGGCGTTTAATCAGGCAGCAGACGACTTTAAAGACATTTAAGTTTAACATTTTAAATTCATACAATTATGATAGATCCTAAAGTAGTTAATGACACTAAGGTAATCTTTGGCCCATGCCGCCTTAGTTACACCCACGTATTTGAGAAGTACATCCCAGAAGATGGCGGAGAAGGCAAGTATATGACTAACGTTTTAATTCCGAAGTCTGAAAAGAAGACTATCGAAGCAATCAAAAAGGCGATTGAGGCAGCTAAGAAAGCCGCTATCGTAGCAAAGTGGGGAGGCAAAGAGCCTAAAAAACTTGATATGGCTTTGCGTGACGGTGACGAAAAGGACGATGAGGTTTACGAAGACCACTACTATGTGAACGCCAAGAGCAACACACGCCCAGGCGTAGTTGATCGAAAGAAAGTGCCTATCGTGGACGAAGAAGAAGTTTACAGCGGCGTTTGGGCGATTGTGTCGGTAACTTTCTACGGCTACGACGTAAGCGGTAACAAGGGCGTAGCGTGCGGCCTCAACAACATTATGAAGTTCAAGGACGACGACCATTTTGGCGGCAGAGTATCAGCCGAAAGCGACTTTGGCGATTTGGACGGCATCGACGACGAGGACGACGACGATTTGTAAAGTGCTTTTTTCTCTACGATAAAATATTAATGTAGTAGCCCCCAGCGGTGGAAAGAGGAAGCCGCCGGGGGTAATCAAACAACAAAGCGTATGAAAGAATTAGGCATAGACATCGAAACATATAGTAGCAACGACCTAACCGAGTGTGGCGTTTACAAGTACGTGGAAGCCGAAGACTTTACCATATTGCTTTTTGGGTATAGCGTGGACGGCGGTCCGGCGAAATGTGTGGACTTTGCAAGCGGCGAAACTTTGCCGCCGGACATCAAAGCAGCATTAACCGACCCCGAGATAATAAAGACCGCTTTCAATGCAGCTTTTGAGCGTATTTGTATCGGCGTGTATTTAGGCATCAAAGGGCGATTAGACCCGAGACAATGGCGGTGTACGATGGTAAGAGCCGCCCGAATGGGTTTGCCGCTTTCGTTGGCTCAATGTGGTGAGGTGCTTAAACTGGAAGACAGAAAGATGACAGAGGGTAAAGCCCTGATAAGATACTTTAGTGTTCCGAACAAGCAAACCAAACAGGGCATAACAAAGATGATCCGGCACAAGCCGAGCGATGCGCCCGACAAATGGGCAACGTTCAAAGCCTACAATATCCGAGACGTGGACGTGGAGCAAGCCATCTTAAAAAAGGTCAGGAGATTGGAAGCACCAGAGTTTGACGAAAATTTGTACGTAGCCGATCAGCACATTAACGACCGTGGCGTGATGATAGACCAAGTTTTGGTAAACAACGCCGCCCGATTTGATGAGCTATACAAAGATGAGCTATTTGCAGAAGCCCGAAAACTTACAGGCATGAGTAACCCCAATAGCCCCGGACAGATTAAACAATACATATCCGAGAACACCGGGTTTACTATTGATAGCCTCAACAAAAAGAATTTGGACGACTACGAGGTACAATTTAAGTATTGGCCCAAGGTGCAAAAAGTTTTGGCTTTGCGTAGGGAAATGGGTAAGACTTCTAACAAGAAGTACACAACTATGCAAAAATGTGTCTGCAAGGATAGCCGAGTACATGGTTTGTTGCAGTTTTGCGGTGCAGCACGTACAGGCAGATGGGCAGGGCGTTTGGTGCAATTGCAGAACCTACCACAAAATCATTTGGAGAGTTTGGACGATGCACGCTATTTGGTTAAGCAGGGTGATTTAGAAGAGTTTGAAATGAACTACGGAAACGTTACCCAAGTACTTAGCGAGTTGATACGTACCGCTTTCATAGCAAAGCCCGGTTGCACGTTCCACGTATGCGACTTTTCAGCGATCGAGGCGCGTGTGATAGCATGGATAGCCGGGGAAACATGGGTATTGGACGCTTTCAGGCAAGGGCATGACATCTATTGTGAGACTGCAAGTAAAATGTTCGGTGTACCAGTTCAGAAACATGGCCCCAACGGAGATTTGAGACCGAAAGGCAAAGTGGCCGTTTTGGGCCTGGGCTATGGCGGTGGTGTATCAGCATTGGAAGCGATGGGCGGTAAGAAGTTAGGTTTAACAGAATCCGAGGAAAAAGACATCGTAAACAAGTGGCGAGACAGTAACCCACATATCGTTAAGTTATGGCGTACCGTTGAAAAGGCAGCTATCACAGCCATTAAGACAGGGCGAAGCATACCAATACAACAAGGTATCGTAATCGGTTATCGTTGGGGTATGTTACTAATTACCCTACCAAGTGGCAGGACTATTTGTTACCCACGTACAGAGGTTGGAATCGAAACAAACGACGGTTGGCGAGGCGACCACGAAATTATCGAATATGAGGGTTTGAACCAAAAAACGAAGAAGTGGGGAAAATTGAGAACCTACGGCGGTAAGCTAACCGAGAACATCGTACAGGCTACGGCACGTGACATATTGGGTTGTGTGATACTTAGAGCCGAGCAACGAGGGTTAAACGTAGTTTTCCATATACACGATGAGATCATCGTTGAGGCTACGAAAGACCAGGCGTTACCGATGGTTGAGGCTTTGTTTAGTGAGCCTATACCGTGGTGCAAAGATTTGCCGCTCAAAGGTGCAGGGTACACCACCCCATATTATTTAAAAGATTAAACAATATAAAGCATATACAAAATGGAGATACAGACAAGTAAGGCACTATCAGACGTGCAGCAATTCAGATACGAGTTATTACAATGGTGTGGCAACGTGGAAGATGCGGAGAAAGCCAATACCTTTGTGATGGGTAAGGACGAAAAGCCAGTACAGGCGCAGTTACCAAAATCCGGCATAGAGGACGGAATCTATTTGATACACGCCGACGGCAAAGCAACTTTGTTTGAACTGGAGTACACCAAAGACGACAACATGGATAGCGAGGTAGAGGCTATCGGTTTGAAGATGGGTAGCTTTGGCATTAAGATAGCTTTGCACGATGAGGCTAACGGCGATGGTATCACACTAACAACAAAGGCAAATGGCGACGAAGAAAACGACCAAGCCTACTATACAGACAACTACGACGATGCAGTAGCAGACATGGACGGAGCAAGAAACACCAACCATTTACGTAGTATTCTGAATCCACAGATAAAGTTAGCCGATGATTGGTACATACCATCTTTAGGCGAGTTGTACCGTATCTTTATCAACAAAAAGGCTATCAATGCAGCTTTGGAGTTTGCCAAGGGCGGTAAACTGCAAGACCGTTGGTATTGGACTTCTACCGAGAACAGTGCTACCACCGCATGGGGTCTGAACCTCAGCGACGGTGGTACGAACTCGTGGCGCACTAAGGCCAGCAGCACGGGCAGAGTTAGGGCAGTGTCAGCATTTATTTTTTAGCCCTTAATATTTTAGTTTTTAATCTTTAGCACGGCGAAAGCCGTGCCATTATTCACCAATACCGCCAGTTATGAAAAAGATGTACTGCAAAACGTGCCTATCATACTATCCTGATGAAGACAAACCGGGTTATGGAGTTTGTAAGCTATCAGAGTGTGAGGTTTGCGAGCAGTGCCCCGGTTGCATAGATTGGCGGTATTTTAAGATTTGGTACTTATAATATGGTTATTCTTTCTTTATTCGACGGCATGAGTTGCGGACAAATTGCGTTAAAGGAATTGGGCGTAACGATTGATAATGCAACGACCACGTGGCAAAAACAAAGGTGCTATCAATACCGAAAAGTCGCCTACGTTATCCGCTAATTCGTGGCAACAAAATAATTTATTAGTGAGCAAGCCAAAAGACGGAATCAAGCAGATAAACCCGAGCCGTGAAAGTGGAGGCACGCAGCCATACCAACAAAACCGAGTTTATGCAGCTGATGGCAAAAGCCCGGCTTTGATGAATGGACACGGAGGGCAGACGATTAACGCCTTAGTGGGGGGGCTGCAAGTCAGGCGATTAACGCCGACAGAGTGCGCCCGACTGCAAACTATACCAAAGTGGTATAAATGGGAAGTATCAGAAACACAACAGTACCGTATGTTGGGCAATGGTTGGACGGTAGAGGTTATAAAGCATATACTTTCGTTTTTACCCGATCATCTTAAAAAGTAAAACAATATGGCAGAAGATTTCAAACATATAAGGTTTATGGTATTTAAGGCAAGCAACATTAAATACCTTTTCGAGCAGTTGGACGATGAGCCACGACCATTTGAGTTAGTGGTACACCCACCAATAGGCAAAACAGGTATGCGCCCGGTTACTATCAAGGCAAGCACCGAAGAAGATGCTAAGTACTTTAAGGGTATCTTAGATAAGTTATCGTATGAATCTTTAGAAAGATTGGCACATGGTACAGATAAAGTTAAACAATGATTTCCCGATCGACATAGCAACAGCCCATAGCCGTATGGCTAAGAAGTGGAAGAACAAAGCGACCACATGGGCGAAGTTGGTAGAGCGATGCAGCGAGACGAAGCGAACCACGGAAAGCGTAAGCGAGTACGCCAAGATGAGCAGGGAGGAACAAAGCAGTATCAAGGACGTGGGCGGTTTTGTCGGTGGCTACCTATCTGGAGGCACACGAAAGACCGCTAACGTGATGTGGCGAAGTATTGCCACGCTTGATATTGACTACGGTACGCCCGACCTTTGGGATGAGTTCACGCTAAACTTTGACTTTGCAGCGATGCTTTACAGCACGCACAAGCACACGCCAGAAAACCCACGCTTTCGTTTAGTGTTTCCACTAAGCCGTCAGGTACGCCCAGATGAGTACGAACCGCTTTGTAGAATGATAGCAAGCAAACTGAATATTGAGGTGTTCGACGATACCACCTATCAGTTAGCGAGATTGTTTTATTATCCATCTACAAGCAGAGACGGCGAATATGTGTTTGAGTACCAAGACGGCAAGGCGTGTAACGTTGATGAGTTTTTAAAACAATACCACGACTATAAAGATGTGGCACTTTGGCCAGTATCGAGCCGAGAGGGTGACATCATCGTACACGAATTGAAAAAGGTAGGTGATCCGACCGAAAAGCCCGGCTTAATTGGTGCTTTTTGCCGTGCCTACTCAATAGAGGATGCAATCGACACGTTTCTACCTGATGTGTACGAGAAGACCGCCCACGATGGGCGATACACCTACATTAATGGTAGTGTGGCGGCAGGTTTGGTTTGCTATGAGGGTAAGTTTGCATACAGCAACCACGAAACAGACCCGGCAAGTAAGCAGCTTTGCAACGCTTTCGACCTTTGCCGAATACATCTATTTGGCGTGCAGGATGAGGGCACGAAGATAACCGACAACACACGTTTGCCGTCGTACCTGAAAATGCAGGATTTCGTAGCCAAGGACAAAAAGGTAAGAATCTTACTTACTAAGGAACGACAGGACCAGGCCGATGATGATTTTGCCGACATCGAAGCAGAGGAAGCCGGAGACAGCGCAGTATCTGAAAATACAGATAAGTGGATGGCTGAATTAGACTTTGATAAGAAAGGCAGCATCAAATCAACGGCGAGCAATATTATTGCTATTCTGGAGAACGACCCAAGGTTGAAAAACCATATATGGCAAAATCTGTTTAATGGGTTTAACTACATAACAGGTGGTTTGCCGTGGAACACCGAGGCAACACAATGGGGAAATACTGATGATGCAAATCTAAGAATCTACTTAGATGAGAAGTATGGAGTAACTGGAAAGGACAAAATAAAAGATGCTTTGGTGGCAGTCGTTACACGTCACAGAGTACACCCGATACGTGATTACCTCAATAGTCTTAAATGGGACGGCGTGCCAAGATTAGACCGCCTGATTATTGACTACGTAGGTGCAGAAGATAATGAGCTAAACAGAGCTATGACACGTAAGCACTTTACGGCGGCAGTAGCCCGAGTGATGAACCCAGGGTGCAAGTATGATTATTGCCTGATTATCGCCGGAGCCGAGGGTATCGGTAAATCAACGCTTTTCAATGTGATGGGTGGCGATTGGTTTAGCGACAGTTTGGTAACGATGGAGGGTACAAAAGGTATGGAGCAAGCCCGGAACGGTTGGGTTATCGAGTTACCGGAGTTGGGCAGTATCAAGCGGTCAGACGTGGAGCAGGTGAAAGCCTACATAAGCCGTCAGAATGATATGTACCGCCCGGCATACGGCAGCGTGATGGAATCCCACCCAAGACAATGTGTTTTTTGTGGTACGACCAACGAAACATATTTTTTGAAAGGCGAGACCGGAAACCGCCGTTTTTGGGTAATGAGTATAAACCCAGAACTACGTAAGCATGGAGACCCACGCCAAGCGATCGAGGCAGACCGTAACCAGTTGTGGGCCGAAGCCGTGCAACGCTATAAGGACGGCGAAAAGTTGTATCTTAGCGAAGCATTGGAAGCAGAAGCCCGAAAGCGACAGGGTGAGTTTAACGATAATCAGGAAGACCCATTACCGGGAATGATACAGGCATACTTAGATATGAAGTTGCCGACCGACTGGAGTACATGGGACTTAAACCGCCGACGTGCATACATTAAGAACCCCGACCCACTGGATGAAGTAGGAACGGAAACACGTACCAAGGTATGTGCCGCCGAGTTTCTTTGTGAGGTGTTAGGGCGAGACGTTGGCAGCAAAGATTACAAGTACGAAGCGAGAAAGGTTAATAAGGTGTTGGGCGAAATTGGTTGGCAAAAATTATCGTCTGCAAGATTTCCGATATATGGGACACAGCGAGGGTTTAGCAGACCAACAGAAGACGACGACGAAAGCGACCTTTAGGGTATCAATCGGGCGTAGGAATATGTAAACAAAGTGATGTTTACAGGGTTTGTTTACAAGCAAAGCGACAAAAAGCAAATTTCGCAAAATGCGTAAACAATTTATTTTGTTTACAGCTTTGTTTACACACTTTGTTTACACCTAAAAGGCTGATTATCAATACTTAACTATATATGTAAACATAACAAACATAAAATATAGTATAAGTAGTAATATATAGTTATATACTATAAATATACGTATAAAGGGGTATTAAGTATATATGTATAGAATGTTGAAAGTAGAATGTTTACAAACGGCATAAGATAGAATGAAGAAGTTAGAAACAATAACACGCCACGCCGAGGTATCGGAAAAGGCGATAGAAAAATATTTGGTGCAAGAGGTGAAAGCCATTGGCGGCATTTGCCTCAAATACTCAAATGCAAACATGGTGGGTTATCCTGATAGAGTGGTATGCCTACATGGTGGTAAGGTTGTTTGGGTGGAGTTGAAAAGTAAAGGCAAGAAGCCAACGAAGATACAAACCATAAGACAAAATGAGTTGGTAAGCATGGGCCACGAAGTCTATACAATCGACAACAAACAGACGATCGACGAGTTAATTAAAGTTTGGAGGGCAGAGAAATGAAGTACAGACCATACGAGTATCAGAAAACAGCGATGCAGTGGATATTAGACCACCCACGATGCGGTTTGTTTCTGGATATGGGTTTAGGTAAGACGGTAAGCACACTTACAGCCGTGCAACAATTGATGGATGATTGCGAGGTAAGCCGTACTTTGGTGGTAGCACCGAAAAAGGTAGCCGAAACAACATGGACTACCGAGGCAGAAAAATGGGATCATCTGCAAAGCCTGAAAGTGGCAAAGGTGATGGGCACAGAGAAGCAGCGTAATTTGGCGTTGGCATCTAAAGCGGACATCTACGTTATTGGGCGTGATAGCTTTGTTTGGTTAGTCGGAAAGTACGGCGGTCAGTTGCCGTTTGATGTGTTGGTGATTGATGAGCTAACCAGTTTCAAGTCTTCTAAATCAAACCGATTTAAGGCGATGCGTACAGCCATACCAACGGTTAATCGAGTTATCGGACTTACAGGAACGCCAGCACCTAACGGACTGATAGACCTATGGGCACAAATGTACTGTATCGACATGGGCGAGCGTTTGGGCAAGAGTGTAACGAAGTATCGTGAAACCTACTTTGAGACCCACAAGTGGAACAACGTAATAGTACGTTGCGACATCAAAAAAGGGTGTGAGGACATCATCAAAAACAAGATTTCTGATATTTGTCTATCAATGCAAGCAAAGGACTATTTGCAGTTGCCGGACATGATCACCCACGAAACCAAACTTACTTTGTCGCCAAAGGTGATGGAGGCATACAACAAGTTTGAGAAAGAAAAGGTTTTGGAGTTTACCGAATTGCATACCGGAGAAAATGCCAATATCTTAGCGAATAGTGCCGCCGGGCTGATGAATAAGTTAAGCCAGTTTGCCAACGGTGCAATATACGATGAGGCAAAGGACGTACACGAAATACACGATGAAAAGTTGGATAAGTTAGCCGAGATCGTGGAAGCTGCAAACGGCAATCATGTGTTAGTCTTCTATCAGTTCAAGCATGATGTGACACGTATCACCAAGAAACTGAAAGGCTATACCGTCAAGTCATACGAGGGCGAAAAGGAGTTGAGAGAATGGAACAACGGCAAAATAGACGTACTATTGGCCCACCCTATGAGCACGGCGTTTGGCTTGAATATGCAGCAAGGTGGGCACTATATCGTATGGTTTGGTACAGGTTGGAATCTGGAGTTATACCAACAAGCCAACGCACGATTACACCGACAGGGGCAGCAGCACCCAGTACAGGTGTATAAGTTGATTTGTGCCAACACCGTAGATGAGAGAGCCAACACAGCACTAAGCGGTAAGCAGGGCGTACAGCAATCTTTGTTGGATAGTCTCAACTATTTGGTAAGGAAGTATCACACAACAATAACCATCAAAGATGAATATTAGAGTATGGCAAAGGATAAAGATTACATAAGGCTAATACATACGGCCAAGTGGCTACGATTGAGACGTGACAAACTCAACGATACGCCACTATGCGAGAGGTGCGAGGAATTGGGCAGAGTGGCAGCAGCTACCGAGGTACACCACGTTATCCCGGTTGAGGACGGACTAACGAGGCAGGAAAAAGAACGCCTGATGTTTGATTACTTTAACCTCAAAGCCCTATGCCACGATTGCCACGTTAAGGTACATACGGACATGGGCAGGTGTGGCAAAGTTCAAGCAAAGAACAGAGCCAAAGAGCACCTGAAAAGATTTGTGAATAAATTTTTGAAATGAGGTTGCAAGGTGAGACCCGGGGGCCTATTTTTTAAATGGGGTACACCCCCGGTTAAACCTCACCAACCCCCTTTTCCACACGTGAGCCGATTTTTGGGCCGTGGGGGATTTGCCCAGATGCAAAGCCCCGGCATAGTTGGCACAAGATAAAAACGCCCACGTGCGTAGGTTAATATTAAAAAACAAGATTTATGAAGTTCGGAAACCAAGATGGCACAGGCTTTGGATTTGGCAGCTTTGGCGCAGGTCAGACCCAAGCCCCCCCACCCGATGAGGTGGAGCCGGAAGAAACCACAGCCGAGACAACCGCCCAGGCAAAGCGAGCGCATAGACGTACAAAGGAGTGTACCGAGTTATCGCAACGCTACGAGTACCGCCGGGCATTTAGTGAGGTCAAGTTATTGGAGGCAATGCAGTACGTCAAGCTGCAAGACCATACCACCTACAATTTTATCACCGCCGGAGACGTGGACAGCCTTAGTTACCTGAAAGTGGTGCTTAATCATCACGATTTGGACTATTGTTTGTTATCTACATGGTGCATGGCGGCAGAGGATATTTTGCAGGTACGGCAATGGTACGAGCAAGGGCGCATTAAAAAACTTGATATGTATTTGGGCGAGATATTCCCGGGCAGCTATAAGATTGAATGGCAGATGGTGCAAAAGTTCTATCAGGAACACCCAGAGGCAGGACGTGCCGCAGTATTCAAGAACCACAGCAAGATATACGCAGGGTGCAACTACGATGAGGGCTTTTATTTCGGCATACAGACAAGCGCAAACATTAACACTAACCCAAGAACGGAACAGGGAAGTATAACAGTTGATAAGGGACTGTTTGAGTTTTACAAAGACTACTTCGATGGCATCCGCTCATTTGAAAAGTAACGCAGCATGGAAGAAAAGAAAGAAAAGTTTTTGGAGGCTTTGGCGCATGGCTACGGCATCATAGCCACAGCGTGCGAGGCGATAGGCATAGGGCGCAGTACTTATTACCGATGGTACAACGCCGACCCAGAGTTTAGGGAGAAAGTGGACGAGATCACCGAGACGCAGGTAGATTTTGTCGAAAGCAAGTTGATGCAGTCGATTAACGCCAACGACACAACGGCTATTATCTTCTACCTGAAGACCAAGGGCAAGAAACGAGGGTATAGCGACAAGGCGCAGCCAAAGACCGCCGACCCATTGCCAGTTAGCCAGACTTTGCCGGAGCCATCCACCGCCGATGAAGACACCAAGAAGATAGCCGCCAAGATTAAGAGCAAGAAAGCGTATATCGTGAAGTTGCTAAAGAAGCAAGGCAAATATACATCCGAACTTACATACCAAGTGGATATTACGGCTAAGTTGTTGGTACGTGCCGACATATTGGGCGATGAGATCATGGCAGGCGGACGCCAGGCCGTAAACGTGGAGTATAGCCGTGAGGGTAACGAGCGCAAGACGATCGATCCGAAAGAAAAGCTATATATCGAGTTGTTGCAGCAGGGACAGAAAGCGTTAAGGGCTTTGGGTATGAACACAGAGAGCAAGGAGCGAAAGAGCGACAACGATAGTTTTAACGACTTTATGGCAGCGATGCAGGAGGGCAACGACTAATGACAGAAGAAGAAAAAGGAAGATTTCGACAACTGAAAGCCGAGGTATCGGAGCAGTTGCAGCAGGGGCGCAGTACATACGCCGACCGCTACCGCCGTGCGCTTATTGAAACAGATAAGCGTATCGGCGATTATGTGTTTGGAGTGATAGACCACCCAGACGCACACAACTTGTATGAGATATTGGGAGTAAGACGCTTTTTGCAGATGCTTGATAAGTACGATTGGAAGCCCAAGCGAGTAAAGCGTTTTTTCAAGTTCTACGAGGCTTTGCGGTTTAGCGGCATCCGAGGGCGCACACGCTACAAGCTAACCCCAGTGCAAGCCTACCAGTTTGCCAATATCTACGGCTTTGCCCGAGCCGATGGGCGCAGACTGATACGTACCGCCTACCTATTCGTGCCCCGAAAGTTTAGCAAAACGACATCGTGCGCAGCTTTGGCGGTTTATGATATGCTTTTCGGCGACAACAACGCCCAGGCATACGTGGGCGCAAATAGCTACGATCAGGCGAAAATATGCTTTGATGAGATACGAAACATCATGTTTGATATTGACCCCAAGGAAAAGCACTTTAGGGTTAATCGTGAAAAGATTACTTTCAAAGACCGAGGACGTGATAGCCTCATACAATGTTTGACCGCCAACGCCAAAACCAAAGATGGTTTGTTTGCCTCATTGGTGATAATGGACGAATACGCCCAGGCCCGAAACACGGCAGGCAAGAACGGCGCAGACCTCAAAAACGTATTGACTACCTCAATGGGGCCAAGACGTGAGCCGCTAACAATCATTATCACCACGGCAAGCGATGTGGTAGATGGTCCATTTGCCCACGAACTTGACGGAGTAATGGCGGTACTACGAGGTGAGGCAGAGAGCGACACCATGTTTGCATCTATATTCATGCCTGATGTGGACGATGCGGAAGACAGCCCGGAGACGTGGGCAAAGGTACAGCCGCATTTGGGTATCACGGTGCAACCGGACTACTACGAAAATGAGTATCAGACCGCCCAGTTATCTGCCGAAAATATGTTGGCTTTTCGCACGAAATTGCTTAATATTTTTACGATAAACGACGAAAAAACGTGGTTTACCCACGAAAAGGCAAAAGAATTATTGGGTAATTTCTGTATAGATCAGGTGCAGGGCCGCCCAGATTGTGCCGTGGCGTTTGATTTGTCGGTGCATGATGATTTCAGCGCAGTATCTTATACCGTGTACCTATCGGGCACGAAGCAGTTTTACACACATACTGATTACTATTTCCCGGAGGGAGCGTTAAAAGGGCATCCAAACGAGCAGCTTTATAGGCTTTGGAACGAAAAAGGGTATCTTATTTTCTGCAAAGGTCAGAAGATAGACACGGCGATGATTACCGAGGACATATTACGCCGCAGTAAGTTGGTTAATATTATCCGTATCGGCTATGATGCTTACAAGGCGCAGGAGCTAACGAGTATCTTAAAGTCAGTCGGAGCGAGGAACGTGCTAACCCCATTTAGTCAAACCTACGGAAACTTTAACCTACCAGTCGAAAGTTTTGAGATGCTTGCATGGAGTGACCCGGTAAAGATAGAGTTTAACGACAACCCTATTAACGCTTTCTGTTTGGAAAATTGCGTGATAGATACCGACAATCTGGAGAACAAAAAGCCGCTCAAAGTGTCACAATACCGCAAGATAGATGGGGCGATTACAATGCTAATGACTTTGGGTTTGCTATACACATTTGAGAGGTAATTTGCAAGTTTTTAGAACATAAAAATATTTAATAAAATAATAATTTTACCACGACGCGCCAAGGTGTACCACGATGCACCAAGGCGCATTTTTTTTGCTCATTTTTGGGTTGTATCTTTGGGGCTAAAAAGTATAATTATATATGGGTATTTGGCAAAACATAGTAAAATTTTTCAGCCGTAGCACCGATGCCGAGGGCGCAGTTAGCGAACCACAGACACCGGGGCCACGTACCGGAGACTATACCCAGTTCTTTAACTTTTTCGGTACAGGCAATACCGCTTTGTCGGTAGCCACTGTTTACCGATGTGTGCAGTTACTTAGTGAGAGTGTAGCTAATTTGCCATTTTTGTATATGAGACTGAAAGACGGCATTTTTGTGGAGGACACGAATAACCGTTTGCATTATCTTCTAACAGTACAGCCGGACTTTACAAAGTCGGCGTTTGACTTCTGGAAAGAAGCCGTAGAAAATGTGTTGTTAGAGGGTAATGCTTACATCGTACCAGTGTACAACAGGGCTACTTTAGAAATAGACCGATTGGTTTTGTGTGGGCGCAATACTGTAAACCACGATGTGTATAACGATACCTACATGATTACCGATACCATCAACGGTATATGTGGAGTTTACGATGAAAGCGAGATTATCCACATTAAGGGGCATACAAGTAACGGCAAACACGGCGTTAGCGTACTGGAGTATGCAAGGCAGACGTTAGACATAGCATTAACCGGAGATAGGGAGACGCTTAAACGATTTGCCAATGGCGGCAATGTTAGGGGTATCGTAAGCAACGATAAGACCACTACCGGGTTTGGTGAGTATCAGGACAAGGAATTAGAGAAGACAGCCGAAAACATAGATAGCCGTTTTCAGAATGGCGAGCGCATAGTTAGTTTACCGGGACAGGTGGACTTTAAGCAAATTTCGCTTTCTTCTACTGATATGCAGTTTTTGGAGAGCCGAAAGTTTACGGTACGAGATATTTGCCGTTTCTTTGGCGTGCATCCATCTTTCGTTTTTGACGACACAAGCAATAATTACAAGTCGGCTGAAATGGCGAATGTGGCGTTTTTGAGTAACACGTTAAACCCACTTTTGCGCAATATTGAAAATGAAATGTTGCGTAAGTTAATCGCCCCCACCCTATGTTGCAAACGAAAATTTGAGTTTGACCGCCGGGGACTTTATGCAAGCGATTTGGATAGTAAGGTTAAGTATCAGGCGGCAACGATTGCCGCAGGTATCTATACGGTGAACGATTGGCGCAAGATGGAGAACCGCCCACCTATCGAGGGCGGCGACAAGGTTTTAGTATCGGCAAATCTTAGAGATATTGCCAACGAGACCGCCGTTAATAACGCACCGGAGCCAGAGCCAAAGAAAACTAAAAAGGACGAAAAAAATAAAGATGGAGACCAAGACGATGAATAAAGATACAATCATAAGACGGTGTTTGTGTACTCCTACCGAGTTACACGTCAGAGAGGCAGCAGAGGGCGAAGCACCGAGCCGCACAATAACTGGATATGCCATATTGTTTAACGTACCGTCTGCCCCATTGTGGAGCGACGAAGATAGCGAGGCCCGGGAAGTGATAGCCCCGGAAGCCGTTACAAAGGAACTCTTAGACGGCCAAGACATCAAAATGACGATGTTTCACGATCGGCAGTTGATTTTGGCAAGAAGCAATAAGGGCGGCGGTACACTTTCGTACACAGTAGATGAAAAGGGCGTAGCTTTTGAGTTTGACGCACCTAATACCGTGGACGGCGACAAGGCTTTGGAATTGGTACGCCGTGGCGACATAAGCGGTTGCAGCTTTGCGTTTTCAACACGCTACTATGATAGCGATTTTGTGGAGAGACAAAGCAAAGTGGCGGCTAACGGTATGAACAATATTACCTATCGTGTTAAAGCGGTTACAGGTATCTTTGACTTTACGTTGGCGGCTGATCCGTATTACCCAGATACGAGCGTGGAGGCAAGAGAGTTTACCGATGAGTTGAAGCGAGAGCAGAAGACCCCGGAGCCTCAACAGCCAACGAGTGAGCAGAAAGAGAAAGCGTTAAAGCAGTTGCGTGAAATGCGCCACGCTGCAAAACGCAGTTTAGTATAACAGTTTAATTTATAATTTTCAGACATGGACAAAAAGACAAAAAAGAAATCAATTAACGTTCGTGAGCTGATTAACCAGTATCAGCAGAATTGCGACCGCATCACAGAGATTGCGGACGTATGCGAGAAAGAGCAGCGTGAGCGCAACGAGGCAGAGAACACCGAGTTTGAAACCCTCATGCGTGAAAATCAGTTGTTGCAAATGAAGATGCAGGCGGCAACCGCCGAGCATTTGCGTGAAAATCCAAACGCCCAGGAGGACGCAATTAAGATTATCCGTGAGAACGCCGCAGCAGGTCAGCGTACCGAAATCATGCTTTTGCGTGATATGATGATGGTGCAGGACGTGGCAAAGGGCGCAATCGTGCCGCTTAACGTTCAGGACATTTTGAAACCTTTGCAGGAGGGCTTTATTTTGGATAAGGTAGGTTTGCCAATGCCAACAGGTTTGGCAGGTGACTTTGTTTGGCCTATGTACGAAATGGTTGAGGCAGAGTTAGCAGGTGAGGGCGCAGAACTTAGCGACACCAAAATACCTTTCAGCAAAATGACCGCAGCACCGGAGCGTATGGGTATTGCCATTCCGGTAACTAACCAGTCGCTCAACCAGTCGCAGGGACTTTTGGAAATGATCGTGCGTGAGGTTATGCCGCTTGCAATCCGTCTTCTTTTGAACAAAATCGTTTGCGGCGTAAATAAGGTTAATGGTGCTACTAATTTGGTAGGCCCATTTGTGGCACTCAAAGACAACCCGGTATTGCTTTCAGCCGTTCCAACCTTTAACGAACTCAACGCACAGATGAAAGCCGCAGTACTTGAAACAGGTATCGACGGCAGCAACCTTTGTTGGGTAATGACAAAGAGCATGGAGGCAATTTTGGAGGGTACACCTATCAACGAAAAGGGTATCTTTTTGCCGATGATCCAAAACGGAAAACTTTGTGGTTTGCCAGTGTACACCTCAAATGTTATCCGTGATACTAAGGTATCGTACCAGAAGTATAGCGGCACAGCGTGGGCGGCAACAGAAGACTTTGACCCACAGAAGAACACCGCTAAGTTTACCGTGACAAGTGCCGACGAGGTTAAGAACCTTTCGGGCATGAAGTCGGGCGACTACGTTAAGATTATCACAGGTACGGAGTACATCGGTTTGGGTGATTGGCGTTATCAGCCTATGGGTATGTTTGGTACTTTGCGCTTTATCGTCGATCCATACAGCAAGGCACGCAAAGATAGCGTAGATTTCGTGCTCAACACGGACTATGCTACTAAGACAATCCGCCCAGAAGCCTTTAAGTTGGGTAAAGTCGGCGGTAAGAAGTAATCACAATTTAAAGTTATAACGTTATGGCAGTAGTGAGTTTGGCACTTTTTAAAAAGCACGTAAGGGCTGATGATTTCGCCGATGATGACGAGTATTTGCAGCATCTATTAGATACAGCAGAAAGCGCAGTTATCACGGCGACCAATAGAACCCAAAAGGAATTGGCGCAGATGGGTAATGGACATGATGTACCTACCCCCATAAAACACGCTATAATGATGTTGGGGGCACATTGGTACAATCAACGCGAAAGTGTGAGTAACGTGCAGATGCACGCCGTGCCTGATTCGCTACAAGCCTTAATTAAACCCTATCGGAAATTAGCGGAATGAGAGCAGGAGAAATGAAATATCGTTTGCAGTTGTTGAAGCCTACGGCGACAACAAACGACTACGGCGAGGAAGCGACAACCTACGAGCCTATACGTACCGTATGGGCAGAAAGGAAGAAGCAGAACGGAAACCGTAGCGAGGAAGTGGGCGAACATTTCCCCGACTATCGAGCCGAATTTAATGTGAGGGACGCACACCCGGTTAAAGAAAACTGGAGGGTGCAGCAGTTGGGCGGCTACCTTTATACGGTTGTTGCCATCATCCCAAACATTGATAGAGGTATGAACACTTTAGTTTGTGAACGAGTAAACGAGTAATCAAGTTATGGCAAATCAATACGACGATACGCAGTTGCAGAAGTTGTTTACCGAAATGGACGTTAAACACCGAAAGCGAGCCTTAAAAGGTGCTTTCAGGAGAGAGGCGAACCAAGTAAGGCGAACAGCTATTAACAATTTGCGCAGCTCATTACATAGCAACCGAGATTTGGAAAAAGGTATTAGGGCTATCGTATTTAAAAAAGCCGTAGGATTTCGTGTTACTATCGGCACGAAGAAAGCCAACCGAAAGACTGGAAAGGGTGAAAAAGGTATGCACATCAATCGCCAGGGACTAAAGAAACCTGTTTTGATATGGGCAGAGGGTGGAACAGAGCAACGAAAGACCAAGACCAAAACAAGGGTTTTTGTCAGGGAACGCCGGGGCCACAATACCGGACGCATGAAACGATATGGTTTTATGCGTAAGACCCAAACAGACGTTAGGGACAAAGTAACGGCAGATTTGCGTAACGAGATAGTAGAAAGTGTAACTAAGACTGCAAATAAGTATGGCTGCAAATAAAACATCATTAAGCGCAGGTAGCATTATCCGTGATATGCTTTTGCAAGACCCCGAGGTAGCGAAGCATACTAAAAAGGTTTTCCCAGTTGCTACGAACACGGCGGTTTTGCCGTACATACTTTATCGCCGTGCCTCAATCGAGCAAAACCCGACAAAGGCAGGTTATTCCGGAGCCGACACCGTGACGATCGAGGTTATTTGTTATACCGAGAAGTACGGTGAGGGCGTGGAGTTAGCCGAGGCAGTAAGGGCAGCTTTGGACGGCAAGCAGGGCGAAAAGGACGGTTTAGTTATGCGTAGTTGTGTATTGACTGATAGCGAAGAGGGCTACGATAGTGATGCCTATGCGCAGCAGTTAGTTTTTAACATTAAAATTTAGTAAGATATGAGTTATTGCAATGGTAGTAATATGTTGCTTTATTTGGGTGACGATGCTTTCGGACACTGTACCACCCACACGGCAACTATGAACAGCGAGACCAAAGACCGTGCAGTTAAGCCAGCAGCAAGCAAAGCAAAGACTAACGGAATGTGGAAAGAAAAGGGCGTAACGGGTTTGTCTATTGCCATTTCAGCCGAGGGCCTCATCTACGATGGTGAGACCGAAGCAAGCTACCAAAAGATGTTGGCAGCGTGGAAGTCAGGACAGCCAGTTAAGATTAAGTGTATGCAGAGAGGTGAAAGCAAAAAGCCATATTTGGCAGGTAGCTTTATCATTTCTTCTTTGGAGCGCACCGACCCGGCGCAGGACGATAGTACTTATACTATCAATCTTGACAACAACGGCGAGCCGGACACACTCGATGAAACGGCATTTACTGATAGTGCCGTGGCAGCATCCGAAGACCACACAGCATAACCCAGTTAATTAAGTTCATATATGAAAAAGGTTGAGATTAAAATCGGTAAAGAGGTTTTCCCATGCCGTCAGACAATGGGCGCAATGCTTAGATTTAAGCAGGAAACAGGGCGAGAGGTTACAGAAATCGACGCTACAAGTTTCACCGACATTTGTACGTTCCTTTGGTGTTGCATCGTTTCAGCATCCAAGGCGGACGGCAAGAAATTCAAACTTTCTTTGATGGACTTTGCCGATAGTGTCAGCCCGGAAGATATGAACGAATGGGCTAAAGCTATGGGCCAGGCCAACGAGGAAGATGCCGAGACCGATGCAGACGAAAAAAAAAGTTTGCAATAAATGAAGTATTGGGCTTTGCTTTAGGTTGCATACGTCTTTCATACGATGATTTTTGTAGGCTAACGCCTGATGAATTTAACAGCGTATGCAAAGCGTACTTAGACCAAGAGCAAAGCCAATACAAAGATAATTGGGAGCGTATGCGTATGTTGGCGTGCATAACTATTCAGCCGCACGTTAAGAACAAATTAACGCCCCAGAAGCTATTACCGCTTTCGTGGGATAATCGTAGGAAGTCTAAGAAAGCAAAGACAGAACACATTACAGCCAAGGAAGCGGAAGAAAAGAGAAAACAAATTATCGCCCTATTGGGTGACAAATATTAAAGACTATGGCAGGTAAAAGTACTATATCCATAACGTTCAAATTGGACGGAGACGGTAAGGGGTTTAAAGACCTTTCGCAGAATGCGGACGGCCTTAAACAAGCCATGACCGCCGCTATTGTGGAAGCCGACAAACTCAAATCGTCGTTGATCAACTGGAGCCAAGGCGTACAGGCTTTGGGCGCAGTATCTAACGCCGTCAGTCAGCTAAATGGTACTTTGCAGGACATTACCGCCGATAGTAGAGCCTTTGGCGCAGCTATGAGAGTTGCAAATACAATGGCAGGAAAGAACGCCGAGGGCTTTGCAAAGTTAAAAAATCAGGTAGCCGAATTAGCCAAAAACGTACCTGTCGCACGTGATGAACTTGCAAACGGCTTATATCAGGTAGTCAGTAACGGTGTACCAGAAAACAATTGGCTTAATTTTCTTAATAAATCGGCTAAAGCATCCGTGGGTGGTGTCGCCGATTTGGGCGAAGTCGTAAAGGTAACATCTACTGTTATCAAAAACTATGGTTTGGCATGGGACGCAGCCGAAAGTGTGCAGGACAAAATACAGCTCACGGCGAAAAATGGTGTGACCTCATTTGAGCAGTTAGCCCAGGCCCTACCAAGAGTGACCGCCACCGCCTCAACATTAGGCGTAAGTGTCGATGAACTTTTGGCAAGTTTTGCCACGCTTACAGGTGTTAGCGGTAATACCAACGAGGTTGCAACCCAGATGGCAGCAATCTTTACCGCTTTGGTTAAGCCGTCAAGCGAAGCAACCGAAATGGCGGAAAAGATGGGCATTGAGTTTAATGCCGCATCTATCAAAGCCGCCGGAGGTTTGCGTAACTTCTTAACCCAGTTGGACGCATCCGTTAAGGAGTATGCCGCCGCTAATGGTGTATTGGAGCAACAGGTTTACGCCAAGTTGTTTGGTAGTGCCGAGAGTTTGCGAGCCTTAACGCCGCTTACTAATCAGTTAGCCGAGAAGTTCGGTGAGAATGCGGACGCAATGGCAAATAGTGCCGGAACCATCAACGCCGCCTACAATGAAATGAGTAGTACAGGCAGCGCAACCACGCAAATGCTGAAAAACCAATTGGGCGCAATAACTGATGTAGTAGCCGGGTTTGTCGGTGGAGCGATGCCAATACTTAGTTTTACCTCACAGTTGGGTATAACCGCTATGAGTATTACAAGTTTGGTTAAGACAGTTAAAGCCCTGAATATCCAACAAGGTATTTTAACGTTACGCTCAAAGGCAGGTGGTGCAGCAATGCTTTTGTTTGGGCTTAATGCAAGTCGATCGGCGGCGTTTACACGTGTCTTTAGTGCAGCTTTGAAAAGTGGTGCATATTCGGCGACCGCTTTCAAAATTGCCCTTAAAGGTTTGATGATTACCACGGTGGTAGGTGCTGCAATTGTAGCGGTAACATCTGTTATCGAATATTTCGTTAATAAGACCGATGAGGCTACCGACAAGACAAACGAGTTTAGCGAAGCCGAAGACGCTTACAAGAACGCAGCGGCAAGTACTAAGGTTGAATTAGACAAAGAGATTAAGGCTTTGGGCGACCTCATTACCGCTAAAAAGGACACTACCGACGCAGTAAACCACCTTAACGCCGTATATGGCGATTTGTTCGGGAGCCATAAGACGGCATCCGAGTGGTACGATACATTGACACGCAAAAGTCAGATATACGTTAAGCAAATCGGGTACGAGGCACAAGCAAAGGTGTTGGCTACAAAGTTGGCTGAAAAGCAAATCGAGTTGGAAGATAATTACGCTAAACGCCGTGAACTCTGGAAAGCCGGGGGCGCACAGAAGACTACTAAGCGGACTATTACCAACCGATCAACTGGAGGTGACAGCTACGAAGTTGTTACAACGGAAGACACCAAGGAGTATGCCGATTTGAAGGACAGCGCAAGGGGGCTGATACCGGAAATCCAAAGTTTGCAAAGACAATTGGGCATAGCCCAGAAGCACATGGCCGATTGTTCTAAGCAGATGGCGGCGGTTGATGCTAAGATGGGACATAACAACAAGACCGTTAAGGTTAGTGCAATGACCTATCAGCAGGTAGCGGACGCAATCGAGAAGACAGAAAAGAAACTTAAAAATACGACTGATAGCAAGGAAATAGCCAAGCTAAAAGCGTATAATACGGAATTACACAACCGTAAAAAGTTATTAGATAAATCGTTGGGCTTTAATACGTTCAAAGGTAATAAGAGCGGCGCCGGCAAGAAAAACAAGCCAGTTGCAGACCCTAAGACCTACGAACAGTTAAGTACTAATATCGAGTACTACAAAAAGAAGCTCACCACGGCGAGCACCGCCGAGCAAGAAAAGATAAGGGCGAATATCCAAGCATGGGAGAAAAAGAAAGCGGCTATCGAATTAGCCCAGAAAGCCGCCGAGCGACCAACCGAAATTAAGACGTTGCAAGACGTTGAAAAGGAATTGGACTATTTGCAGACCCTACGAAAGACCGCCAACAAAGACGATTTAGCAGGTATTGAGAAACTGATAGGCAAAACCGAGCTATTGGGCGCAGCTATGCAACGCCCGGCAAAGTTGGAGACCTTACAGGACATTGACAAAGAAATAGAGTACCAACAGAAGTTGAGGGCTACGGCATCCAAGGAAGCTATAAGCGGAATTGATGCAGAAATCAGTAAGTTGGAAACTCTAAAGAACTATATCGAAAATGCCACGGTGATAGATACACCCGACGACGCATTGAAGACGTATGAGCAGCTTAATATTAAGTTGGCATACTATAATGAGTTGTTGGAAAAAGCCACCGAGGAACAACGGCCAGAGATACAAAAGCACATTAACGATATTGAGGGTATTAAGAAAGCATGGGATGATAGTTTAGCCGCTTTGAAGAAGCCGGGAGGCATTACCCAACTTGATACTATCGAGAAGTTAGACGAAGCAGTAAGGTATTATCAGGAGCAGCAGAGCAAGCAGAGTGCCGACGAAATCCAAAACACGCAAAGGACGATCGACGCTTTGGAAGCGAAGCGAAAGGCGATGCAAAGGGGTATTGAAATACCATCAATGCAAAAAGAGATAGCCGAGATTAACGGACTTTCTAACCGAGAGTTTAAGATCAAGGTTAAAGGTATCGGCTTTGATGCACTAACCGACAAAATCCGGGAACTGCAAAAGCAGCTCAACGATACCAACAACCCGGTAACGGAGGGACAGCGCAAGGACATCGAGGAAATGATTAGCACCTATGAGCAATGGCGCAAATCTTCTATTTCTTCTTTCGACACCGTAAAGTCTGGTTGGGACGGCATCAAGGGTATTGGCGACAGCATCAACAGCATAACCGACGCTTTGGACGGCAACGGTAACGCATGGCAGAAAGTAACCGCTATCGTGGACGGCTTTATACAACTGTATGAGAGTATCAGCGCAATAGTAGGTATTATTGATATGCTAACGACCGCCTCAACCGCCCATGCCGCCGCAAAGACCGGAGAGGCAGCAGCCACAACCGCCACGGCAACCGCCCAGGGAGTTGAGACAGCAGCGCAGACGGCGGCAGCGGTGGCGATGATTCCGGTTATTGTCGCTAACAAGTTGGCTACAACAAGCTATATGGAATTGGCAAGCGCAATGTACTTTGCCGCCCATGCCTCAATACCATTTGCAGGTTTCGGAATAGCAGCAGGGTTTGTTAGTGCGGCTACTGCAATGGTGGAAGCCGTGGGAGTAATGCCATTTGCAAATGGTGGTGTTGTTTCGGGGCCTACGTTGGCTTTGGTTGGTGAGTACGCCGGAGCGAGTAACAACCCGGAGGTTATCGCACCACTTGATAAGCTACGTAGCATGATACAGCCGCAGGGCGGTATCGGTGGTAATGTTCGCTTTGAAATCGAGGGCAGAAAGTTAGTTGGGGTAATATCCAATACAACGAGAGTAGCCGCCAAGAGCGGCAGAAAGTCAAACTTTTAATTATTAGTTAATATGTATATACACGGCAGTTTTCTAAGTCAGCAGAGCGATACGATAACGGTACACATCGTTACCGGGAACGATCGCACGCAGACTATTGAAATAGGTACAGAAAAGGCAGATGTATATTTTAGCGAGGATCCGGCAGAAATCGAGAATGAGGTAAACGACACTTTCGATGTGCTTTTGAGAAATTCGGCTAAAATAAGATTGCTTTGCGGCAACCTGATTAAAGACCTTTTTAGTACCTCATGCCGTGATGCAGTCGTAAACATCTATAAAAACGATACGTGTATCTTTGCCGGGTTCATTGAGCCACAAACTTTGTCACAGCCATATAACGACAGATGGGACGAACTGGAATTAAATTGCATTGATGCGCTTAGTGCTTTGCAGTATAGCAAGTATAAGAATGTGGGCGCATTGGGCGTTATCTATGCTTTCGTCAAGGCAGAGGCAGCGCAGCGTAGTTTTTACGATATTGCCACCGAGATACTGCAAGGTGTTACCGAGGGACTGGATATATTGGGCAACCAAAATATTAAATTCTGGTACGATGGTAGCAAGGCAGTTGATGCACAGACCGCTAACCGCTATCAGGTATTTAAGCAGCTTTCAATATCTGATTTGTTGTTTTTGGGCGATGATGAGAGCGACGTTTGGCAGCAAGACGAAGTGTTGGAGGAACTTTTGAAGTACCTTAACTTACATATCGTGCAGGACGGCTTTAACTTCTATATCTTTTCGTGGGAATCCGTCAAGGCGGCACCCGATAAGATTATTTGGCATGACATCGTAGCCAACAGCACCAAGACAACGGCGCAGCAAGCCGTAACAATCGCTTTGGCTAACGTGGCCGATTGCGATACTACGATAAGCATAGGCGACGTATATAACCAACTTCTATTAACCGCCAAGGTGGAAGACATCGAAAGCGTGATAGAAAGCCCATTGGACGATGATTTGTTGGTTAGCCCATACATCAATAAGCAAAAATACCTAACCGAGTATTCGAGCGACGGAGAGGGCGCGACCGCATATTATGCAATGAAAGCAATGGTGAATGATGAAAGCACTACCTATGGTGGCGGTGCTATTACTGATTGGTTTGTGCAAGTATGGCAAAATAAGTATTGGACGTTTCCGATGAAAGGAAACACCGAGGTTGATTTAGTGGACTACTTTTGCAGCGACGGAACGAACCAACATAATTTGCCTATGTGGTTGGGGCAGGCACCGGGTGCAGCTATTATGAGTTTGGGTAGTGTTAAGATTAATACCGCTAACGACGATAATAGCCCGACATCTAAGGTAAACATGACTAACTATTTAGTCGTGTCGGTTAATGGTAATGGAAACAACAAGGAAGCAGAAACATACCCTAATGCTACCGACATACAGAAAAATATACCGTATGCGGTTTACATTGGTAATAAGGCAGGTGGCGTTTTTTCGCCGTCAGACAAAGACACTACTAACTATATAGTATTGTCCGGCAAACTTATTTTAAATCCAATAATGGCGACTACTGGTAATTTTTCCAGTATGCGTGAGAAGATGGGGGACAGACCGCCGTACCAAGGTAGCGGAGGTGGAGGCGGAACAACACCGCCACCGATGTATTTTTGGCACAAGACCGTACCAAGCCGCAACAACAAAGATGGGCGTTATTATACACGTCGTTACTGGAGAGCCGAAAGACCAAGCGAGGAAGTAACATGGAACGAAAGCGGCAATAACGGTTTTTATCCATATACAGGCGAAGGCCCAGAGGAGTACGAGTTCAATTATAGCGCAATTGGGGACGGCAGCGACAAGATAAGTAAGGTTGCAGTATTGGCGTGTATGCTGATTATCGGCGATAAATGCGTAGTGGAAAAGACACCCGACAATGATCAAGGTGATACAGACGAGAACGGCAAACCTATTCCATACACGGATAAAGAGGAAGAAACCTACAAAAATTTTGTGTGGAAGCCATACAAGGAACGTGAGCAATGTAGTAGTGATGATGAATATTATCAGCAGTCGTTTACTATTGGCATAGACCCTAAGCGAGGTGACAAGATAATAGGACAGGAATTTGATTTGCAAAAAACTTTTTCCTATACGATTGGAATCGACGCAGAGGGAACGGGCATAGCTATTAAGAAGAAAGACAAGATAAGTGGGCAGGTTAGGTTTATGATATTAGGCCCTGTTAATGCTACATGGGACGTTATCACACGCCGCCACCCTACCTTTTTCAGGCATACGAAGTGGAGCAGCTCATCAGTACCGCTTTTAGCCCATGTTAGTAGCATCCTGATTAAGTCGTTTGAGGTTAAAGTTTATAGCGATAATGGACTAATCAGTAATGGCAATGATGATAACGATATTATCTACATGAGCGACACCAAAGAAACCTTTGTGAACAAAAAGGACGATTTGGAGTTTAAGATAAATTCGGCATTGACCGCCACGGAGTGCGCCCAGTTGGGAGTTAGTAACACAGTGAAGTTATCCACGCCGCTGAATATATCAACCGGGGACGGAGTGTTAGAGGTGTACGACCGAAACGGCAACGTTAAGGCGAAGCCCGAACAAATCTATGTAGATAGTTATTATACTGAATACCATAAGCCACGTATTGTGATGGAGCAGAAACTAAGAGACATTGATAATGTTGTTAGTCTGTTTAACCATTACCGCCACGAGGCTTTGAACAAAGAATTTTTCGTGCAGGGCATCGGCAGAAACCTTATTGAGGGACGTGCCGACCTCACATTAAAGGAGATTGGCACATGATCGACGTTAAGCAGATAGCAAAACCCAGAAACAGCGGCAACGGTGGGGCATCCACCGGAGGCGGCAGCGGTTACGGCGGTATCGGCAGAACAGCCGACGAAGCCAAGCACGCAGCCAAAGCCGACATAGCGACACACGCAGAGCAAGCCGAGTACGCCAACCGTGCCGGATATGCAAGCCGTGCCGCCTATTCCGATTTAGCCGGAGACGTTGCAGAGGATAGCCCGATTAACAACCGCTTTTTGTCGAAGATTACCGCCGACATAGCGCAAGGGCACATTACTTTTCAGCAAGGCTTAACGGCTATCGGTTTGGCAGTATTCAAAGACGGCGCACACTTTGGCGAGTTTGTCAAATCCCTGTATGCAGGTAAGGGCGCAGGTATTGACGCACAAGGTAACGCCGAGGTGGAAAGCCTAAGAGTGCGCAGCTACTTTGAGTGTCTGGAATTGATAGTAAACCGATTGTCAGCAATCGAGGGCGACCAACTTCTAACGGAAGCGGACACGATCGAGAGTGTGGACGATTTGGGCGATGGTTGTTTTGGTTTGCACCTGAAAAGCAAATGGGACGGATATTTTACCGCCCAGACCGAGAACAACGTACTAAAAGGCATCATCAATACTTTGGCGCAGGGCAGCGGCAAATATTACACGGCATGGTTTAGAGTTAATAGCGTTAATACCGCTAACAACTACATTGAGGTGACGCAGTACCCGGACACCGAAGTACCAAGCGGAAAAAATTACCCACCGTGTGAGATGATGAAGATTGCCCGATGGGGAAACCAAACAGACACGAAACGCCAAGATTGTTTGTACCTATCGAGCACAGAGGGGCGAATTGTCAAGCTAAAGGGCGTGACTAAGCCGATTTTGGATAATGCCAACTACGGTGCAGCTTTCGGCAGTTTGCCCGAATTTGTGTACGAGCTATTGGACGATAACGGCAATTCTTTACCGATACGTGACGGTTTAGACTATATGTATATACCGGGTATAGTCACAATGGACGTTATCAGACTTAACAAGTGGACTGGTAAGCCGTTGGTTACGTATGTGGATCGTGGGGCATGGACGCAAAGCGGTAAGTACTATTGCGATGCCATCAACCCGGACACCGGGGAGTATGAGACATCAGACGTTTGGTTTAATGGCTGCAAGTACAGATGTTGCAAGAACCTCACAACGACCGCCCCGGCATGGAACAATACCGATTGGGCGATGATCGAGGGAAACCCAGACTTTGCCGTAGATTTCCAAGAGCCTGAAAGTATCTTAGACCCGGACAAAATAGACCTCACGCTAACCATCGTGGCGACCCTGTATAATATGAATATCACAGATGATATTTTGGACGCAGACGTAATGTGGACGAGATACAGCGAGGACGCAGAGGGCAACGAGAGAACGGCAAGCGACAATGTTTGGAGTTTGCGCCACGCCAACACCGGAAAGTCTTTGCACCTCACAGCCGAGGACATGGACTTTAACGGCTATATGCCTAAAGTTATACGCTTTACGGCTACCGTTACTTTACGTGACGGTATGGGCAACGAAGCAGCTACGGCGGCAGTCAGTTACGAGTATTAATTTAAACATAGTGCAGTTATGAGGACAAAAAGATTTGATTTCAACTTTAAGCCACTGCAAATTAATGTTAGTATGGTGGTTGTGGGGGGCGTATCGGATAGTCAGAACTACGACGCAGACACCGACACATATACGCCCGATTACGCCATAGACGCATCTAATTTGATAGTGCAGCCGGAAATTGGCAGACTTGACAAAGACGAGGTTTTAACGCCGGGCTTGATTAACCAAGACCTCACCAACATAAATTGGTATGAGGTGAACAGCGGAGCAGCCGACACGGTGATAGGCAGCACTAACCCCGACTTTGAAATAGTCAGCAAGGGAGCGAACGCCGGACGTATCAGGATCAAGAAGAACGCCAAACCGCAGATACCAATGAATCTACGATTTGAAGCGGACTACAAAGACCCACGTACTAATCAGGTACACCACATCATCAAGCCGTACCAAGTGCAGTGCAAGAACGCCACCACGTACACGCCACTTCTGGTATTGGACGCAGCCGCCCAAACTATCTACAACCCATTGAGCGACCCGGACACCCAGACGGTACACGCATCGTTGAGATTGGGCGTTAATGAGTGCCCAGAGAATAAGCGTTTGTTTGTATGGGAGGTAATGAGAGACGATGGAACGTTTACCGCCGTAGGCAGCGACACCACGTTAGACTATGACGTAGTGGTAGCAGCAGACGGAAACAGTTGTACCGTTAATCGTAGCCTCATGGGTACAGAGCTTTATTTACGATGCAGGGCAAAATATAGCCCGGACGGAAACCCAAGCAGCGTAGCACTATCGGACAACGCCCCTACTAAGTTAGTGGCATTTATTCGCAGAATCCCAAAATTTGAGTACGACATTGGCGAACTACCTACCAACCTACCAAGTGGTTTGTTAGAGATTGCGCCAACGGCGAAGATTTGGAACACTAACGGCATGATCGACAACCCGGAGCGTGAGTTATTGCCGCTTTGGTATGTTGCGACCAACGCACAGTCAGGAACGCTTAACTATTCGCTCATAGCGCATGGAATGACACCGACGCTTTCAACTGGAAAGGTTAGCCGGACGTTGGGCGGTGTTTATGGTTTGGACGTTAAGGACGTTGGCCCTACGTGTGCGTGGGAAGACAGCGACGGCGCAGTATTCGTTGATGCAGACGATAACGTAATATTAATCAAATAACAATTTAATCAATATAAGATTATGGCAAGATACATTAAAGCAAATCCATTGGTTGCACGATACTTGCAACTGGAGAATGACCGTAACATGGTGAGTGATGGCAATTATCTGTTTTGGCAAAACGATATGTTGAAGTTTGGCCCACTAACCCAACTTAACGACATATTGGTTAAGATTGGAGGTATTGCACTTATGCCGCATGAGGCGAGAAGTGAGCAGGACGGTACTATTTGCCGACCTTTGCCAATGGCAACCGATGCACGCTTTCAGCAGCCTATTAAGGCTAACGTTAATGATGCTATCGTAGGTGACAACACCAACACCGAGCAGGGAGCAGATGGTAAGGGCGAGAACACAGAGAGCACCGACAATGGCGGCAACAGCAACGAGGGCCAGGCCAACGAGGAAAATGCGGAGGGCGACCAACAGCCGGAAGCGTCAGAGAGTGAGCAAACAGAAAGTGAAACCAAAAAGTAAGGAACTATGAGCAAAGCGAGTACAACCCGAACGATTAAGTTTATTGCCAAGGCAGGAACTTATACGGCATTAATCATGTGCCCAGATGGTGACATCTACCAAGAATGGGAGGGCACGGAATCCGACGTTACTAAGGTGTTCCCAAACTTTGAACAGACAAAGCCGAAACTTAACTTTGTCTGTATGAGTAGCCGAGTAGCCGAGGGAGTGGCAACGCCTGATAGTATGCAGTACTTTTTCAATGGTACGAAAATCGAGTTTAACGGCGATACGTCAAGCGGCATTTTTGCAGGCTACTTTAAGAAGTTTGCGCCAAGCAGCGACAACATCTACTATGGTTTGCAGATTGTTAAGAATTTGGTAGAAATCGCAGGTTTTGCCCCGGTAACTATCAGAATGGTGGCCGCTATCAGCTATGGCACGCAAAGCGATAATATCCAAGCTACCTATACTATCCCAGTGCAGAAAGCAACAGGTACAAGTTATCGTGTTACAATCGTGGCAGGAGATAACAAGGGCTTTGTTATCACCGACAAGGGCGGCAGTTGTGTTTTAAAGGCAATGGCATACCAAAACTACGAGGAAATCACCAAAGATTTAACCTATGTATGGGAGAAGATGGGAGCCAGTGGTTGGGAGGTAATCAACGGACGGACCGCCCAGACGCTTACAGTGTCAGGCAGCAGCATAGACACATACGGAGAGTACCGGGCAACAGTTAGTCGTAGTGGCGTTGAAATCGGTAAGGACATACAGGGCGTTATGGACGCATCCGATCCCTACGACATCGACGCACGCCCGACACCGGAAGACGAAGCGATAAGCGAAGATGAAAGCGGCAACGGCAAAGTAACCTACACGCCGTGGATCGTCAAGCGTGGAACTAACACGCAAGCAATCAAAGACGCTAAGTTTTTCTTTGTTGTGAAAGATGCAGCAGGTGTTTACCTGAATAGTGACAGCGAGCGAAAAACGGCGGTTGCAAGCTATGCCGTAACACGTGCTATGTGTTTGCAGAGTGGTGGAGACATCAGCGTAACGATAACATCAGAAAGTTAAGCCTATGGGTGTGTCAATAACAAGAATAGTTAAGTTTATACGCAAGGGAAAGGGCGTAATTGTCGCCCAATCCCGAAACGTATATAACTATACCTACAAGGAGTGGACGCAGTTCTACGGACTTAGTGGGCGGTCAGTCAATTGGGACGGAATCATAAATGTATCTGATTTTTCCGTAGGTGACACGATGGTTATTAATGGCACGGTATCAGACAAACAACGTATTACCATCAGTCTTTACGCTAAAGTAACGGCAATCGACACAAACCGGGCTATAATAACGGCTCAATCACTATACTACATTGCAAGTGGTGAGAATGGAGAAGACGGAAACGACGGCATAGATGCTATAACCATTGATATATCGCCGGAGAACATTTTGCACAAGAAAGCCACAACCAAATCAACCTATAAAGTCAATATTAAAGTATATAGAGGTGATACCGCCCTATCATACGGAGACGATGGTTTTAGTTGTTCGGGGTTGGCTACTATGGTATCGGGGTTTTCTTACAAAGGCAGTCTAAGCGGAAACGTCTATACATACGATATTTCGATAGAGGCTAACAAGGCCCCTAATACGAGCATCGGAGTAATAATTAAGGTTGGAAACAAAACCTTTACCCGAAATATAAAGATAAATACCGTAGCCGATGGGCAGACCGGAGCCAAAGGCGACAGAGGCCCGGCACTACGAGGCCCACAAGCGTGGAGCGATTGCGCCGTAGGCTATGTGTTCCAATCAGGTGCAAGCGGCGAGGAATACAAGGACATAGTTTTGTATGGCAATAACTATTATTCTTGCATCAGATCGCATACCAAGACCGCAAGCAATAACCCAGGAAGTGCAACAGACACCAATAGCGGACTTTGGAAGTTAGCCGACAAACTGGAAATGGTGGCTACAAAGATACTGTTAGCGCAGTATGCTTTAGTCAAAAATTTGGGTGTGGAGGCTATCGACATGAAAGACGCTAACGGTAACATTATCTTTCAGGCAAAAGACGGCAACGTTATTTGCAATAGCGGTACGTTCACAAATGGCACGTTCACAAATGTAAAGGTTATCGGCTCAATACGAAATCCTTTCAATTTGGCTAATGATAGCTTTGATGTTGATTACAGCGATAATGTGGCTATGCTTAGTAGCGGTGGCGGTTGGTTAGATGCCTATTCTATGCCGTGGGACGTAAGCCAGAATGGAAGACGACTAACCATTGTAAACTACAAATGGGGCGGCACAATGGCGCAAGGTCAAGCCGAAATTAGTGCGCCAAATGGCAAATACTTCTTTGAGGACGGAATCCAAAAAAGCAAGTTAAAAGTTAGCCGTGAAATTGTGGAAATGATAGGCTACGGCACTACCACGGAGTTCTACGGTTGGATCGTGCTAAATCGTATTGACTTAATGACAAGTCAAAAATATGGGCATTGTTTAAAGGCTTTGGCATTTGGCACGGTATCGGGTGGAAACAGTAGTAGCAACACATCAATAACGAGCAATACGTTTGATGGCAGCAAACTAACGGTAGCCCGACAATCTGAAGGACTTTACCGGGTATTTTTTCCGAGTACGTGGTTTACTTATACAAGTAATTGCCGTGTAATATTAACCGGGCGAGGTGTATGCTACGGTGCAAGTAGCCCAGTAAAGGCCACTATGCACTCATTGGGTAACGGTTACTTTGATGTAGTCGTATCGGACGATGCAACCCGAAACGATGGCAGCTTTGATTTTATAATTTATAATGGGTCAGATTTTGACATATTAAAATAGTAGTAATTATGGCAGTAAAGAAAACAAAAAAGTTGAGTGGCCAGACAACAGTAACGACCATCAACAACGACCAGAAATTTCCGGTAACGGACGCAAACGGAAAGGTTACGCTTATTTCATTGGCGAACCTCAAAACCGCTTTGTTGGCAGGTATGAACCTTAACGGCTTATACGATGGTATCTTTATCATGTACCACCGTAAGAGCGATGATTATCCACTCATGGTTAAGCCTCATAAGTGGACATCGTTGCAGAACAGCGGCGAAATTGCCGACGGTGTGGTGGTAGTCGAGGGCGGCAAAATCTTAGTCGTGGCCCCTACCGAATCAACTTCTAAGCTAACGTGGAGTAGCGCAGCTATCAGCGGAGGCGGTACGACAACAACCGATCGTGTTACAGCGATGAACGATTGGAACGGCAAGGCAAATACGGCGGCTACTATCAAGGCAAGCAAAGCCAATGCAATCACCAATACGGCGCAGTATGCACCGGGCTACTGCAATCTGTATAGTCGTGCCAACGCTAATGGTAAAGGCTTGACAGCAGGTAAGTGGTGGTTACCATCGTTGGGCGAAATGTTTATGATTTATGCCAACATGACAAAAATCAATTATGCTTTATCCCTGATTACCGGAGCCACCCAGTTAGTTGAAGATTGGTATTGGACTTCTACCGAGTACAGTGCTACCAGCGCATGGACTCTCAACCTCACCGACGGTAATGCGAACCGTTGGTACACTAAGGCCAGCTACGCGGGCAGAGTTAGGGCAGTGTCAGCATTTATTGTTTAATTCTTAATTTCTTAGTCTTTAACCTTTAGGTACGGCGAAAGCCGTACCATTATAAGGCAATTTATAAAAAAGCAATGGCGGTAAAATTAGTTTCAAGTACAAAGATTTATTTAGACGCACGAAAGTTGTTAGACATCATTTTGGATATAGTGCCAAATTTCCCACGTGCCTACAAATTCACCATCGGGGCAAAGCTGCAAGAAATTGGCGTTAATCTGATGCAGGAGATAGCAGCATCGTACATCAATAAGGACAAAGCCGAGACAGTAAAACACCTAACCGAGTTTCAGGCAGAGTTTGAGACAATGAAAACGCTAATGAGAATTGCCGGAGAAAGGGAGTGGATAAAAGGCAGAGGGAAGTTTGCAAGTATCATCGAGTTAATGGACGAAATAGGTAAACAATCGTCAGCGTGGAAAAACAAAGTAGTTAATACGCTTTGTAGCCAGAATCGGAATGTTACGACAGACCGAGAGCGCAGTTTTCCGTAATAAATGGGGTTTATGCCGTCATTTACGGCTAAGAACAAGATAATAGACCACAGATTGCGGCCACCGAGAACAGTGCTACCAACGCATGGAATCTGAACCTCAACGACGGTAATACGAACAATTGGAACACTAAGGCCAGCAACACGAACAGAGTTAGGGCAGTGTCAGCACTATTTACAGAAGACAGAAACGTGACAAATGATAATATACAATGGTAACGACAGAGTGGCTTTTAGATGCTTACTTTGATTGCCGTCATAGCAAGAGACGAACAGCAAGCGCAGTTGTTTACGAAATGGACTACGAAAGCCGTTTGATTGCTTTGCGTGATAGAATCAATAACCGGACGTACCAACCCGGTAAGTCTGTTTGCTTTGTCGTAACACGCCCAAGATACAGAGAGGTATTTGCAGCATCCTTTGAGGATAGAATCGTACACCACTACATAGCTTTGCGCCTAACGCCACTATTTGAAGAAATATTTAGCGAGCGTACATTTAATTGCAGGAAAGGCAAAGGGCAGCTTTATGGTATTAATACGCTGAAAGAAGATATAAGGCAGTGCAGCAATAATTATACGGAAGATTGCCACATTATGAAACTTGATTTAAAAGGTTTCTTTATGAGCATCGACAAAAAGTTATTGGCCGAAATGGTAGATCGCTTTATAGTCGAGTACTACAAGGGCGAAGACATAGACGATTTGCGCTACCTTTGCCGTGTCGTTATTTTACACAGCCCCGAAAAGAATTGTGAACGGCACAGCCCTTTGAGCTATTGGGAGAAGTTGGATAAGAACAAATCACTATTTACAAATGGTGAGGGTAAGGGCGTAGCCATCGGCAACCTGTTTGCCCAGATATTCGCAAACTTCTTACTTAATACGCTTGATTGGTTTATCGAAAATGAGGGTATAGAACATCATGGCAGGTATGTGGACGATTTCTATTGCATCCATAAGGACAAAGAAAAGCTATTGGCGTTAATGCCTAAGATACGTGAGCTATTAGCCAAGTTGGGTTTAAGACTGAATGAGAAGAAGTTTTATTTGCAACATTACAGCAAAGGCGTGGAGTTTACCGGGTCAATAGTTAAGCCCGGACGAGTCTATACATGTAATCGCACGATAACAAACTTTATTGCAGCAGTCAGAAGACTAAACAAGGCAAACAACGAGCGTCAGGTATTACACGCAGTATGTAGCATCAACTCATATTTAGGTTTGCTACGACATACCAACGAGTACGCCACACGTCGCAAAGTGCTTAACATGATCGAGCCACACGTATTTAAAGAATATGTGTACATCAAAGGGCACTACGAGGTATTGGCAATTAAGAACAAACATAAATTGAGGTATCAAACAATGCAGAGAATTAGAAATGGCGACTACTGATAAAGACCCCATTACCCTATCATCCGATAGGTTAGATATGGACTTATTTAGATTGCTACTTACAAGGTATGTAGTAGTGACCGAGCAGCGAGACGGCAAAGTGATTTATGAACTTAACAGCATCGAGCATCATGCAGATAATTGAAATAGTAGTATCGGTTATTACCGCTTTGGGCGGTTGGGAAATGATTAAATATGTAATGAATCGAAAGACCAACCGCCGAAAGGAGGAAGCCGAGGCCGACAACGTGGAATTTAACGTTTTGCGTGAGGCTATGGACTTTTTGCAAACTCAACTCAAAGACAAAGAGCAAAGATTTGCAGAGCAGACCGATTTAGTGAGAAAGCAGAATTTAGATATTTTGCAGCTCAACAAGGAAAAGGCGCAGTTAGAATTAGACCTACAACGCTATAAGTGTGTAATTAAGGGTTGCACGAAACGTGACCCACAAAATGGTTATTAATATGAGAAAGATTAATGAGATCATCGTACATTGTACGGCAACCGCCGAGGGCAAGAACTTTAAGGCGGCAGACATCGACCGTTGGCATAAGGCTAAAGGTTGGAACGGAATCGGCTACCATCATGTAGTAGATTTGGACGGAACGGTAGAACCAGGCCGACCAGAAAGCGAGGTGGGGGCACATTGCCTGAAACACAACGCTAATAGTATTGGTGTGGTGTATGTGGGCGGTTTGGCATCCGATGGGAAGACACCAAAGGACACCCGAACACCACAGCAAAAGGCGGCTTTGGTAAAGTTGCTTACAGAGATAAAGCACCGTTACCCTAACGCCACGATCCACGGACACCGAGACTTTGCAGCCAAGGCGTGCCCATCGTTCGACGCTACTAAAGAGTACAAAGACATTAAGTAATAAGCCGATGAAGAAGTTTATAACTATCTGTATGTGCCTGTTAGCCCTGTTTGGGCTGATAGGCTGCAAGACTACCAAAAAGGCGGTATCGGAATCATCCACAACCACAAGAGAGGAAACCGACACCACCAAATTAGCAACCGATAGCATCCACGTAGGTACTATCAGAACCGACAACCGGACCACGCTAACGTATTTTAGCGATTGGGGATATATCGAGTTTACCGATAGCGGCGGTACACTCACGATCGACACTTTGGGCAACCTGAAAGCCGATGGCGTGAAGTCATACCAACACGGCAAGAAAGCCGCCCAGAAGAAAGCCGAGAGTATCACCCAGAGCAAGGACAGTACCGACACCCATAAGCTGCAAGCAAATGGGGTGCAGAGCCGAGACAACAAACAAGCCAACAGAGAGCCACAGAAACAAGGCGTGAAAGCCTTAAAATGGTATCAGCGTACAATTTACCATATCGGCTTTTTATGTTGCGTAGCGGCGATTATTTACGCTATATTCTTATATCTACGAAGAAAAAAATAAAATCTGTTTTCTTAATAGTGCAAGCCCGGAGCCGACCGAGAGGTTAGCCCGGGCGATTTGCTTTACCCAATACGTAGTCTATAACTTTGCGGTTTGCTTCGTCTATTTTATCACGGCTAAACTTTATATAAACACCTGTAATCTTAGAGCCGTGAACGTGTCCGAGGGCTTCGCTTATAGTGTCCTTTGGTATATCTAAATCAGCGGCATACGTTGCCCAGGAATAGCGACCCCAATATGATGTAATTTCTTTTTCTATTGGTTTCATTATTGGCAAATGGTTTTTTGTGTACTTTGGTTTGCCGTTGGCATCTACCTCAATGGGGCCTATACGTCTTAAACCCTCATTTAGATGTATCAGATAATTGGTATGTGATTTGTAGCGGTCAAATGGTGAAAGAAGATGCTTTTTGCCCTTATATCGCTCAATTATTTCCGCCGCTTCTGGCTCAACCTTAATACTATAAAGTTTCCCTGTTTTTGCCCTACGGTATTCTATACGACCATCAATGTAGTTTGCAGGTGTTAAGTTAGCTAAATCTTTCATGTTAATACCCACCAAATAAATAATAAGTAAAAACATATCTCGATACTCGCTATCTGTTTTGTTAAGCTGCAAACCCATCATTAGGCGCAGTTTGTCAATTGGCACAACCCTCATTGCTGTTTCTTCTGTTGGTATGTGAAAGTTACGAAAAGCATAGTTTTGGGTAATGCCATCATCTATTGCAAAGTTTATCACATTGCGTAAGTTACGTAAGTGCATAGCACGACTATTGACGCAAAGCCGTGGCATCGAATTTTGAAAGCCGATTATCCATGTTTTGTTAATCTCGTTGAAATGGACTAAATCGGCATCCCCACAATACAAATTTACTTTTTTCAAAGTTTGTTCAAATAACATTTTTGTGCCACCTGTTTTTGTGTCGATCACCTTTCTAAACATTGCGCCTAAAGTTGGAACGCCTACCGTTGGGGCATCCAAATCCATATTAGCAAGCATTTGGCGAAGTTGGGGAGGCGTAAGTTTTTGCCAAAGCCCCTTTTCTCGTAACTCCAATATACGGTTACTTACTTGCGTCAATAGCATTTGCAGCACGCTATTAATTTTACGTGCGCCTTTGCCTATACATTGTTTTGTAGTGGCATCCCATTCGTCTGACTTCAAAAATATGCCTGTTGCTATATAGATGTTTGTACCATAGCCGACACAGATTTGCACCGGGTACGTACCATCTTTTAATGCCCTACGTGTGTCAAGTCTAATATTTGATTTTGCCATATTGTTTTGCTTTGTCTTTGCTTATTATTTGCTGAAAAATGCGCCCAAATATACCAAAATATACCATAAAAACAGCCACCAACGGCATATTTTTACGATTATTTAGGAAATTGGCGATACTACCAATTTGCTGAAATCTTCTTTTTAATCATTGATTATCAGTTATTTATAAGCAAAGAAACAGCTTTCTAAAGCCACAATCGGCAGTGTTCCTTGAAGAATTTGTTATACCTTTAGACAGGAATCATTTACTTGTCTATGCGGAAAATAAGCCAACATTCCTTGAAGAGAATCTTTATCAACATATCAACCTATCTATCATAGATGGTGCTTCTGAAAAAATATCTTGTAATGATATAGACTTCCTAAAACAAGAAATGGAATTTGCAAGAAACAGAATAAAACGATTGGCATTATTAGGGCTTTCTCCAGTCTCTCGATATCTTAACGTTATCATGCAATTTCAATGCCGTTTCAAAACTTATGAAGAGTTTGAGACATTTTACACAGCTCAGAACTATGGTGATAGACAATATTTTTTCACCGAAAAAGGATTATAACATGAGCCGACTGATTCTAAGCGAAAGCCTAAGGTCAGTCGGTTTTTTACATCCCACAATTCTGTGCAATCATCATTCCTACACCACCAGCGACCACAAAGATACCAATAGTGAAGAAGAACCAGAAGAACCATTGGGCATAGTGACCGAGGTAGCAACCATCATATTCCTTGTATCGTTCACGAACTTTCTTCCGTTCATCAGCAAACATGGAATTGACCTCACGGATATGCTCCTGCATCTGTGAGACCATCCATTGGCGTTCTTTGGCAAACAGTTCTTGGATTTTCTGCCAGTCAGCATCATTGACATTTACAGACACCTTTAATTTTGTGGGAGCATTTTCCAAAACTTTGTCTATGTGCTGATTGATGGTATCTACCTTTTTGCTGATAGTAGTCACAGCACCACCTAATTTGGCTTCTGCACGTTGATACTGCTGAATAGCAGATTCCAGTTCAAGTGTAGCATTGATGAAGGTATTTGTAGCCTTGTCAATGTCCTCACTCAACTGCTTCAACTCAGGAACACGGTTTACAAGTCCGTCTTCGGCTTGCTGTTCCTCAACCTCGTTTTCGACATCATTCATCATGTTGTCGAAGTCGGATCTTTCTTCTGTGTCTATGTTTATCTTGCTTTTTCTGATTGCCATATTGTCATTGATTTATCGGTGGAAACTTCTGCTGCGTGGTTTAGGCTTGCACATGGAATGAGCCATCTGTGCGCAACGGTGGGCAAACCTCCAATCATCTTCATCATCCTTCTTGCCCCAACCAGAAGAAGGAGCAGAACCGCCACCGCCACATGACTCCGACATGGAAGTGGCAGCATCAATATACCCTGCAAACAACAGCATTGCTACATGAGCGACATTCTCTATTGTCGCTATATCATTATCCTCTGGAACCTGAACCTCATTAGTAAAGACATCTTTGACAGAGTTCGGAATCCACACTTTTTTGACTCCATCGCCAATGTTGATTGTGAATGCCGTTTTTGTAGGTTGAGGTTGCGCCTTTGGTTGTGATGCTATTGGAGTCTGAACGACAGGACGAACTGGGCGAGGCGTAGAAGCAACGGATGGAGAAACAGGCTTTGTCTTGACTTGTGTAGGTTGTGGGTGCAGTTTCTTCCAGGTGTCTTCAATCTTTGACACCATGAACTTCCTGCCAATCTCCGAAGCCTTGAATACGGAAGCGTTCTTGCCGACAGTATAGCCGACAAGTTCCCTTTGTTTGTCATAGCGTGGGTTTACCTCATAACCTTTCATGCGCAACAGATTGAAGTATCTGTCAATGTTGAACTGTTGCATATCTTTGAGAGTATGTTCGCAATCCTCCGCAAGCTCCACTTTCCGCATATTCCGAATTTCCTGCGGTTGTTCCCACCCATGCCGCATATTGATGATTTCCGCAGCCTTCATTGCCCGAAGATGAATATCATGTACATCGTTGGTGTTACCCTCCGTGTCCACACGACAGCAGTCAATGTGAAGGTGTAGCGTTCCTGACTTGGAATCCGAGTGCAGTCCACCCACATTCATAGAATTGGTGAAGTTGGTCTTTATCTCATTGGAGAAACCGTTGGGCGTAAGTCCTACAGAATCCAAAACTTCCAATGCTTCGTCTTGGAGGTTTGACCAATCTTCCATCGTGAAGTTGGCAGATTCCTCTTTTGATGGGGAAAGTACAAAAGTGGTCATGAACCTTTCCAACTTTCTGCCCACCGTCCTTTCCGCCTGATGATACTGGCAATGATGCTTCATCATGTACCAGATGGCGGTAGGGTCAAGACCATCGGGCATATTGTTCACCTTGACCGTCTTTGCATTCTCCTTTTCCAATGCGTACCTTACGGAATTACCTCCATACGATACTACCTTTGCGAGCATAATCATGAATCCTCCTTTGATTTGGTCTGTACGTTTGTTGCGATATTCTCTTCAATGTTATACCAATGTTGGATAAGTCCTGCAACGGCATCAATCCACCAACGCATGAACTTCTCATTTTTGAAGAACCGAGCCTTTTCCTCAGCCGTTTTCTTGGATAGCACGTTGCTGATTTTTATCAAATCCGTCCTTGCGATGGCGAGAGAGTTGAGAGCGTCCACCTCTTCCTTGGTGAGCCTCATGCGTGGACGGTGCTTCAAACCAGTCTCAACGACATAGCGGCTCAGACTAATTCCACAGTCTTTGGCAAGCGTCTGGAGCTGCTTCAGCTCTTCTTTCGTACATCGGTAGGTATGGACTTCCGTAGGCGGTTTCCTTATGATGTTCTTCTTTCTCATTTGTCCTTGTCTCTGATTAAAATGGGATGATTACAAGCACCTTGCAAAGGTGGTCACGACTGCGAGCCTGCGAGTAGTCCGAGAAACTTTTAGGAATGCAGAAAGACGGACACGGCTTCTGTATTACAAAAGGATTTCTCGAAAAGTACCTATAAAATGACGGCACTTTTAACAGCGTCCGTCCCCAAGGCTGCTTAAACGTATAACAGTTTGGCGGTAGCCTATGGCGGTCAATCGTCCTTTGGTATGATTTCTCTGTATGGTGGCTCATAAGCCTCTTTATGCCTATTGATTGCCGTTATGGTAGCTGTTAGCCTTGTAACCATTGGCATTAGAACCGTTAGACTGTTGTGTTTGACCTCCTGCCAGATGCTGTGGATATGTGTTGTGTTCTCCCTCATTCTGTTTGGCATCTGCTTCTTGTATGGAAGAAGGATTGCCAACAGACTGTCTGGAGTAATTTTGTTGTGGGAAAATTCCACCAGTAACAGCATCGGAAAGATTACCATTCGTTCCAACCTTACCCACGCTTCTGTTGTCATTAGATGAAGTCGAATTTAGGGAAGAAGAAATATCTGCCGTAGAAGAATTGCCCTTGTTGTCAGTATCGGATATTCCATTGGCAGAATGCCCATCTTCCTTGTCCGACTTTGTATCATCCTCCGTTGTCGTAACAATTACTCTTGTTTGTGGAACTTCCGTGTGGATGATTGTAGAGCCATCCGCATTGCGCTTCAATGAAAAGCCGTTCTTGACAAATCTTCCGTCCACATACCAACCAGAGAGGGAATGCAGGGTAATGATGCGGTTGTCTCCAACTTTTTGTGAAGAGGAAATGCCCACATCCTCCATAGCCTGTAAAAGTTTGGGTACGGTCTTGCGGTCTTTATCCCAGAGTTTGGCAAGTTGGGTATTGTCAACCAGACATTGCCCACACAAGATTTCCACTTGTTGGGTCTTGCTGATAGAAACAAGTGTTGTTTCACGTTCAGCAAGAGAGGCAAGAGACATGAAGCATTCCATGCGGTCAATCTTGTACTTTTTGCAGCGAAGATACTCCATCTGTACATCGGACAGCGTGAAGCAGTAATGTATCTTTTGTTTATCCATGTTCTGTGAATTTTGAATATTATAACCATAACTGGCAAGACTGTTTTTCTCAGTAAAGAGAAAATCATCTATGCCATCCTCTCCTTGGGGAAATGTCCTCTGCGATAACATAGAGCTCGCCTTGCAACCTGTCATTAGAATGACTGCTTAATCGTGAAATGCACTCAATGCAAACAGACTGGGCAAGAAGTTTTCTTCTGCCGACAGTTGCTTTATCATTAATGCCCTTGTTGGCTCCGCATTGCTCGGCAAGTCCGTTGAAAGCATCACGCATCCGAAAGTAGCCGTTGCCAGTATTGATGTAGCTCACAGCAAGGTCAGCGACATTCGCCAACTTGCTTCTGTACTCCTCATGGGAAATATCGTCCTTCATCATCGCCATGTCTATTTACAAAGTTCACTCATGTGCTTGGTCGCTGCAGCCTTGGTCTCAGCTTCGGACATACTGCGGTTCTGGCGCATCCAGTTCAAAAGCTCGGACTTCTCAAAGTATATAATCTTGCCGTTGGGACGGAAGAACGGAAGTTCATGCTTGTGTGTCATCTTGTAGAGACTGCTCTTTGATATACCCATGAATAAGGCTGCTTCCTCCAGTGTCAATACTTGCTTGGCATCACGGAGAAGGTTCTCCATTATCCCAATGCGGTGCTCATGTGACTCTACCTTCAAAAGAAGAGTCTCGGTGTCGATAGTTTTGTTCATTATCCTGTAATTTAATTGTTTATGATTTGTTGTATTGCTTGTTTTGAAAGTGCAGTCCCCCAAGGCAGAGAGAAATCCCTGCCCGAAAAATGGGGACTACAAAAGTGAAATTAACTGGTTGTTATCCTGAAAAGTTCCGTTTACTTGTTATCCTGTAAAAAAGTTATTCTGCGTGGATGGGTGTTGGTGGCTGCTGTCCGCTTTGTCCTCGGTATTTGCTTGTTCTCTTCACGCTGTTTGCGACCTCGAAAGGCTTTCTTCGTGTTGTCAACAGCCTTGACCTTTTCATTCGTCAGCACATCTGCATAGATGGAGGTGGATTTGAGTGACTTGTGTCCCATCAGCTTCTTGGTAGTCTCAATGTTACCAGTAACCGCCTGCACCAAAATTCCGAATGTATGTCTGGCACAGTGAAAAGAGATATTCTTCTCAATGCCCACCTTTTTAGCTATCCTTTTAAGGGCTGCATCCACATTAGCCTTGGCAGGAAGGTGAAACACAAAATCATCATTGCCTTTGGGTGGCATCCATGACAAGGCGGTATTGCCGATTGGTACGGCATTGAGAGCCTTGGTCTTCTTTTGGATGATTACAAGCGTGTTTGTTTCCTCGTTCCTCTTGATATCACTCCACCGCAGAGCCTTGATGTCGCTGATACGAAGTCCTGTTAGACAGGCAAAACCAAAAGCTCTCTGTGTCTCTGCAACTCTAGGACTTCTCTCATCTGAAGCCATGAACCTTTTCAGTTCATCTGGAGTGAGATACTGCTTATGTGATGTCTTTGGCTTGGGAAAGATGTCTGACTTCTCCAACTGGTAGAAAGGGTTAGCCTTCAACTTGCCGAACTTGACAGCCTTGTTGAACACCGTCACTATGCGCTGTTGAACATTGTGAAGGGAACCTTCACACAAAGGTTTGGCTTCAACTCGTACATACTTTTGGGGTACATAGTCGTTCTTCAGCCAAAGGAAGAAAGCCTTTAACCATTCCTTGTCGAACTTCCTCAGAGTGATGTGAGGTCTGCGCTTGTTGGCAAGGAACTCGCTCATTAGGTATTTCAGATACTTTGATTGGTCAACAATAGCCTTGGAATAGTCTGTGTTGTCGCTCATCCAGTCGATGTAAGTCTGGATCCAATCTAAGACTTCGGGAGACTCGTCATTGGGGATTTCCTTCACAATCATCAAATGACCTACCTCTGGAATGGTCTCTGGATGAAGAATACGCTCTGCCCTTATCTGGTGAGCACGTTGCAATGTTTCTTCGTTCCTTGCTTTGGTCTCTGCATCAACCTCTGGCAACAAATAGAGGGAAAGAAATTCAAACTTGCGCTTGCCACCATCGTAGATGTCAAGATACAAGCTTATGTTGTCGTTGGCAAGTGCCTTTTGTCTGATAGTTATTGTCATGTCTCTATATGTTTTCGTTGTCAATGATTTATGTGAACATACCGTCAATGAGGTTGATGGCTTCCTCCTTCTTCTTGTCCACGATTTTAGCATAGATTTCCGTGGTCTGAATGTTGGAATGTCCCATCAGCTTGCTTGTGGTAAAAAGGTCTGCACCGAGCGTGAGCATCATCGTTCCGAACGTGTGCCGTGAGCAATGGAATGAGATATGCTTCTCAATCCCTGCCGCTTCCGCCCATTTGTGGAGAGCCCTGCCTATAACGGTCTGTGTGGTCGGAATGTCAAAGAAAGGAATATCATTTCCTCTTGGTTTCGGCAACCAACGCTTAGCCTCTTCCGAGAGAGGTATTATAACAGGCTTCTCCGTCTTTTGCATTTCCATGTCTATGTATTCGCCTTTTCCGTCAGCGGTCTTGAAGATGTGCATCGGCGCAAGACGGTACATGTCGCTTAATCGCAATCCTGTAAAACAAGCGAAGATGAAAGCCTCCTTGACCTCTGGGCGGTAACTATCCGTAGCTATGAGGGTGCGAAGTTCCTCTATAGTAAGGTATTCTTTCTTGCCTTCCTTGGGTTGGATGCGCTCACGTGCATCAAGTTCCTTCATCGGATTGTTTCGGATAATGCCTTGGCGCACAGCGTTATTGAGAGCAGTGGAGAACATTCCGAGGTATCGGCTTGCCGTATTCTCACTGATAGGTCTTGGCTCGCCATACTTGATATGGGAATTTGGGAAGTTACGCAAGAATTTTACATAACCACGGCAGAACTCCGCATTGACCTCTTCAAGGGCAATGAAGCCTTTGTTTGTCTCGTCAAGATACTTCTCCACGGTGTGCAGCATTTCCACACGGCAATGGAGTGTTGACTTCTTGATGCCGACACCACCTTCACAATACTTCTTTATCCAAGTAGTGAGAAGCATTGAACCTTGCTTGACGGTTTCCCAGTCCTGTATGCCATGACCATGCAGGGCTTTGATGCGCTCTGCCTTGATGCGTTCTGCAATCGCCATAGTCTGCTTGTTCTGTTCCTTACAGACGGGATTGATTTCGGGGACGAGATAGAGTTTGAGGTATTCATACTTTCTCACTCCCTTATAGTAGATGTCAAGATAGATGCTCTTGTTGCCATCTGCGAGCGACTTCAACCGAATTTTAATCGGTTCTTTCAGCTTTACATGTTTCTTTGGTCTTGCCATGATGTATAAAGTGTTATTTTGTTTTTGTATTCTGCTGCCAGGAGGGTCTTTCTCCCTCTTGTTGAAAGTTCATGTCAGATATGGTTTCCAATGCTGACATTTGCTTTTCTTTCTCTTCCCTTACTTCGGAAAACTGATGTAAAGATAAGAAAATAAACCGAGAAACGAGAAACAAAACGGAAACAAGAAACAGTCTTTTATGTCTTTTTAAGAGTGAGTTCCGCAAACATCGGAAAGTTCAAATTATCGCTTAATACATTGATACTTAGTGTGTTTACTTTCATTTGCTTTCTTGTCTTTTCAAACACATTTCGGAGGACTAAGATATTCTTGACATCCTGCTCCTCGTTGTTCATGGCGATGTACACAGAGATGGCACCGACAACGGCAAAGATACCAGCAAGAGCATAACACAAGTTGACTACATACGGAATGTACTTGACCAACTCGGATGCGACCTCCTCCAATGCGGAAGTTCCTGCATCATAGCCAGTACCGGCCAGGTTCTGCGCAGAAGCACCGATAGGAGTTAGAGCGGCAATCGCAGCACCCATCATCATGAGTCTTGTACGATTCCTTGCGTGAGACACTTTCGCCTTAATGGTAGTAAAGACGTTTGAAAAAAACTTTTTCATTGACTTTCTAATTTTTTTTAGTTCTACAATTTGTGATAACTCTATTTTTTTCGCGATTAAATAGTCTAAAATACGAAATTCATGTCTTGATAGCCGAACAATGCTGGCATGACAATTGAAGCACCGATCATAAAGAGGATGCCACCGAAAAGCATAATCATGCTTTTGGTGATGTCTCCCTCATGGTAGTTCATCTTTATACCGATTTGCAATGCGGCCACAATCACCACAATACCTGCTATGGCATATAAGATTTCTACAGTGTATATCATCATGGTGCCAACGAATGCGGTTGCTTCAGCAAGTCCATCCGCTCCCCATGAATAGTCAACAGACCCACATCTGGCCGAAACATCTTGAATGCATAATACAGCCAATAGTGCAGTGCATAGTCTGTATGGGATATTAACATTGGGTGTATTCATCTTTCAAATCGATATTGCTGTTCTCTCTGTTTTCTCGCATCTCACTGGCAAGTTGCATTGGGTTTCTTAATCCTCTTTCTGTCGGACAATCCATTAATCTTTGATTGACTTCTTCGATACGCTGAGTCAAAGCAGCATCTTTCTCATTGCCGATAATGGAACTGACGGCATATTGCGGTTGCGCCATATCCTGGTTGAAAGCCTTGCTCTCATCAAAAACTTCATCTTCCTTTTCTTCTGGTGGAACTTCTAAGAACGCTGATGTTGTATTGAGGGAATCTTTATTATCGACATTGTCTGGATGTTCTTCCGATGGCTCTACATCTTCAGACCCTTGCCGATTGTTTCCATCAGTATTTGCCGAAATCTCGGCAATATCAAGACGTGAGTCATCATCTGCTATAGTTGGTGTATTGATGGACTCTATAACTTCTTCAATGGAATTTTCATTGTTTTCTGTTGACTCCAAGAATGAGAAACCTCCTGTCTTGGTGTCCTCTAAAACGGTCTGTGGAGCGCATTCTTCAGCATCTTTAGTATCACTTGCTGATATGGTTTCTTCATGTTCTCCTTCCTTCTTGGATTTTGCGTTTAAATCTATTGTTATTATGGTCGCATAGTACAATACATATGCGATGGTCAATACGATAACGAAAATTATAAATGGACTCATAATCATTCATTTTTTGTTGGTAATTCGTGAATTGCAAACACAAAATTACCATGCACAGTCCACTATCTTTATATAAAGTTCCCAATAACAAGCTTTTTCAAGGCGATAATAGAGGATTGGTTCTAACGAGAATAAAGAATAGAACCAAAGAATTGAATTTTTCTTTGTATTAGAATGTCATAAATAGCGTAAGTGGCAGAGTGTTTCACAACAACCTGCCACCACGACATAATAATTGAGTATTCCTACACAATCAATTATGATGTATCGATATATATATAATGATGTTCGAAGTCAAAAGAGATCCTTGACGTTCTTCTTGGGGTCATCTTCTATTTTTCCATGTTTCCGCTCATAGTTGCTGATAGCTCTCAAAAATGCAGCTTCCACCACATCTTTTATCTGTAGACCTTCACGAGTGGCGATAATGCGCACTTTCTTCAGAAGGTCAGAGCTGACTATTGTACAAAACCGTTCTTCTTGTCTCTCTTTCTCCAGCTTTTTCTGCTTTGCTCGTGATGACAACGGCTTTCCCTTCTTTCCTTTTTCGGACGTTCTTGGTGTGTTCGTTGTCTCAGATTGTGGGTTGCCCGTCACCGTAAGTCCTGTGAACAAAGCATCCAGGCTTTTATTGTCCATAGTCAATCCTCCTATACTTGTGTCATTCTATTTAGAAACTCCTCTGCGAACAACAGATAATCCTTGGCTCCGTTGCAATTCTTGTCGTAGTCCAGAATGCTGCGACTTTCCAAGGGGGCTTCTGCAAGGCGGATGTTCTTGCGTATTCTGCTGTTGAAAACGATGTCACCTACTGCCTCACGCAATTTTTCTTCAATGCCCTTTGACAACTTGCTTCCTTCCCATCGTGTGATAAGGATGCCGGTAATGTGAGCTTGGGGGTTGAGCTTTCGGCTTACCATATTGATGAAATCGTTAATCATAGTCAGTCCCTTGAATGGTAGCACCTCAGAAACGAGAGGGATGACAATGTCGGTAGCGGCTGTAAAGGTGTTGAGCGTTACCAAGCCCAAAGAGGGAGGGCAGTCAAGCAACACGAAGTCGTATTTTGTTGAGACTTCCGCTTTCTCCAGAACTTCAGACAGGATGCTCTCCCTTGCTATGGCTGTGGAAAGTTCCACATCAACCATGGCAAGTGTCAAGGATGCAGGAACGAGATGCAAACTGTCTGTGATTTCAATGACTGGTAAGGTTTCCACCTTGCCGGTCAGTGCTTCGTAGATTGTGGCTCCAACGAAAGAGGATGCCAACGAAGTGGTGAGGTTTGCTTGTGCGTCAAGGTCTATCAATAACACACGGAAACCTTTCTTGGAAAGAATGCTTCCAAGATTTGCTACAGTTGTGGTCTTGCCGACACCACCCTTGTGGTTTGCTACGGCGATAATTCTTGTGTCCATTTCTCAAATTGTTTTATTATGTCGTTTAATATATTGAGCACAACGCCTTCTACTATTGAGAACTGTCGGTTGTACAAAACAGCCTTGTTGTCGCTCAAAATTCTATGTCTGTTTTCCTTTTTTATCCTCTTTTTCCATCAATACTTTGTGGGAAAGGTACCAGTCTGTCAACTGGCGGATGCTGATTTCAGTAAGCAAAGTCCTACCAACGCAAGATGCCAATGCCTTCTTGCCGTCTTTGGTATTAGGGAAGCTAAGTATAGGTACTCCGTTTACCCGGACAAGCGGAAGACTGTTGCTTTTAGCCGCTCGCTCCGCTTCTATACCATAGACTTCGATGGTATCTGTGTCCTTAATCAACAAGGACAGAATGGAACCATCCTTTATGTCCTTACCGTTGATGTGAACATAGGCAAGCTTTGCTTCCGTCAGTCCGTCTGAAGGGTGTTCGCCCGAGAACTGGTAGGTGGTTTCACCGACTGCTTCTACATGAAAAACAACTGGATGTTCCTTTACCATCGCATCAAGGTGGAGCATCTGGCCAATCCTTGCGTTGATTTTATCTTCCGATACCACCTCCTTCCGATATTCTGCTTCTTTAAGCCCTCCAGCTTTTTCTTTTGCAGTTAGTATATAACCGTTACGAACTCTTTCCAGAGTGAAGAAAAGAGGATAGATATTGTTCTGTGATGCCATATCATTTTATTCGTTATTTTCCTTTTCCGGCTCACTGACTGTGACAAGATTGATGTCGTAGTTGCCACAGATGGATTGGTAGTCAAAAGCAAGCGCACGTTCCTGGTCAAAAACAAGTGACGACGCTCCAGTCTCATTGGATCTTCTTGTTGGCTTTCCATTCTCATCGAGGATGTAGAACTTCAACGGAGAGTTTGTCTTGCCGTAGTAGTCTGGTGTAGAGACAAGGTATGAAAGTAATGACTCATCTGGAATAAGGATTTTTCCTTCTCTTCTTGCCTGTATGTTCGCTTTGGCAATACATATTTTTTCCCTTATAAAGAGGACTTGTCTGTCCGTTTCGAATTCAACCACCTTACGCTGCTTGCCTTTTGCCGTCACTTTCAACGTCTTCATCAGGCAGACCTTGTAATCCTGCCCCTCCCTTATGTCACCAAGCTGTCTCGCCTTGGAGAACATAGACCAGAATACGGCTATCTCGTCCGTGCTGTTGCACAATGAATGTTGGTACTTCAGGCCTTCTATACATATGTCATGCACTTCTTTCTCGGAAAAGGGAAGTTCTTCCGCTATGGGATGTAGACAATAGTATGTCGCCAACATCATTGCCCAGTTGTTGATGAAGCGTTCTCCTATGGTGCTGTAGTCCACCTCGCTCTTTATCTCACCCAAGGCTCTTTTCCATGCATTGAACCATCCTGCGTTAAAGTTGTCACGATAACGCATCAGGCTGACCGTTATATTGGTCGGACACATATTGCGCAATTTCATGAATGTCTGGTACTTGTCAGTTTCTTCCTTTGTTCGCTCACTTCTCTGAGACTCCAAGAAGATAACTCTTGAAAACAGGGCTATATCTGCCGTTGGCATCTCTTGCCCGGTGAGCACAACACCGCAGTCTACATTCGTTGACTCCCTTCGCTCCCCGTCTGCTGATCGTTTCGAGCGTCCGGCATTGTCATAGATACCTTTCAGAAAGTCTATATGCTTCTTGCTCAACGAGTTTTTGTATTCGTCAAAGTGGACGAGCATATTGCTGACTTCAGCGCATTTGTCACCCATAGCATAATAGGTGGTGCTGTCCAAATTGCTGACTTCTGGATTTCTCTGGAACAGATTGATGAGCGACAGCGCAAACTCTGTCTTTCCTGTGCCTTTCTTGCCATATATGTTCAGTATTGGAAACGAGCGTGTCGTATCAGTGATGATGTCCCTAAACAATGTGGCAAGGTAAAAGCAGATGGCTGCAATTCCATTGTTTCCATATAACTCATGAAGCAGCGCAAAGTATTCTTGGGCAGAGACCTCACGCTTAGGCGCATGGATAAAACGCCTCTCGTTGACATAGGCACTCTTGTTGCGCTTGTGTATCTTCGAAAGAGCTGGCAAGTAAAAATTCTCATTGTCAAGTCGGATGATGCCATAGTCATCGACAGGCTTCCACTTTCCTTCATATACAATACCATTGGTAAAAGCATAAAAGCCTCTCTCACCTATATTGTTCCATCCCAACTGCGGTACTCGCTGTGCCTCTTCTGTTCTGCCATAGATATACGCTTTCAGCAATTCGTATTTTTCCTGCTTCTCGAAGAAACGGAAATCGCCCTTACCTTCAATCTTTTCCTTGAAACGGTCAAGTTTCGTCACATCTGCTTGCTGGAGTTCTATGGTGCGCTTGATACGGTTCTCGTTTTCCAGTTCAAAGATACGACTTGGCTTGTTGTCATCGGCTATGAGGAACAAAGGTCGAATAATGAAGTTAGTCCAAGCTCTTTCACGTCCTTGTGGGTCAAGGTCGTAATAATGATAGCCCTTTCTGTAAAAACGATAACCTTCAAGCTCGTCAGACTTCTTGATAGCCTGTCTGCGTTTCTGCTCCTGTCTTCTTCTGGCAGCGTCAGCTAAGGCACCTTTCCACACTGAAGCCTTACGGTATTTGTCCTTCAGATCCGCCAACAGAGAAGCTTGAAGCACCTCTGATTGTATATTTACAAGTATTGCTGTCCGGTAAAACTAATAATGAGTCAAAGACGGCTGAAAGCCCAATAATCGCATAGCCCAGGGCAGCGCCCTGGGTAAACATTATACCACACATCTCCATACGCCCTGCAAGGGCAAAAGCCTAATTATTAAGGTGTTGCCCTTACAGGGCGCACTGCTCGGTATATACACAAAAATACCCAGAGCGTTGCCCTGGGCTATGCGATTATTGGGCTTTCAGCCCGCATAGTATATGGC
>CDZA01040687.1_pt1 | contig 56500 bp, 55 predicted proteins | sample 554881 | NCBI WGS metagenome assembly CDZA01 (sample SAMEA3182082, study PRJEB8094) | gut metagenome | biome: human; feature: gut; material: Stool; isolation source: human stools | place: Canada | collected 2012-12-04
CGTGAACCCCGTGCTACGCACTCTATTGTCTGCTGCGCAGACGGCTTGCTCGTTAATAAGCACAAAGCTCACGAATCCGCGCTGCGCGCTTTGCATCCTGCTACGCAGGATATGTGACAGGACTCGTGAACCCCGTGCTACGCACTCTATTGTCTGCTGCGCAGACGGCTTGCTCGTTAATAAGCACAAAGCTCACGAATCCGCGCTGCGCGCTTTGCATCCTGCTACGCAGGATATGTGACAGGACTCGTGAACCCCGTGCTACGCACTCTATTGTCTGCTGCGCAGACGGTTCACTCGTTAATAAGCACAAAGCTCACGAATCCGCGCTGCGCGCTTTGCATCCTGCTACGCAGGATATTCGTTCGCTAATAACGCAAGAAAAACAAATGCCAGCTCTGCTGGCGCTTGTTTTTCTTTTGCGTTCATTACATTATATCATAACACGGGGCTATGTTCTATATAAAATAGTGTTCTATCTGAAATGGTTGACAGTATAAAAAAAGCAGTGGTAAACTGTATTGGTAAAGGGCGGAGATATCGCCATGGCAGTGCCGTGTGGTGACTGCAGAGGAAAGGAAGCGTACTTATGGAAAAGAAAAATATCGATTGGTCAAATCTCGGATTCGGTTATGTACAGACAGACAAGAGATTTGTGGCAAACTTTAAAGACGGTGCATGGGATGAAGGTACATTAACAGAGGATCCCAATATCGTGCTGAATGAGTGTGCAGGTGTTCTGCAGTATGCACAGACAGTATTTGAAGGTATGAAGGCTTATACGACAGAAGATGGAAGAATCGTTACATTCCGTCCTGACTTAAACGCAGCCCGTATGGCAGATTCCGCAAGAAGATTGGAAATGCCTGTATATCCGGAAGATAAATTCGTAGAAGCAATTGTAAAGACAGTAAAGGCAAATGAAGCATATGTACCGCCTTACGGATCAGGTGCAACGCTTTATGTCCGTCCATATATGTTCGGCAGTAACCCGGTTATCGGTGTAAAACCTGCTGATGAATATCAGTTCAGAATATTAACAACTCCTGTTGGACCTTATTTTAAGGGCGGTGTAAAGCCTCTGACAATTAAGATAAGTGATTTCGACCGTGCAGCACCACATGGTACAGGTCATATCAAAGCAGGTCTTAACTATGCAATGAGCTTACATGCGATCGTAACGGCACATCAGGAAGGCTATGATGAAAATATGTATCTTGATGCAGCTACCAGAACAAAAGTAGAAGAGACAGGCGGTGCTAACTTTATTTTCGTGACAAAAGACAACAAGGTTGTTACACCGAAGTCAAGCAGCATCCTGCCATCTATCACACGTCGTTCTCTGATGTATGTTGCAAAAGAGTATCTCGGATTAGAGGCAGAAGAAAGAGAAATCTATCTGGATGAAGTAAAGGATTTCGCAGAATGTGGTCTTTGCGGTACAGCAGCAGTTATCTCACCGGTTGGTAAGATTGTTGATCATGGTAAAGAAATCTGCTTCCCAAGCGGTATGGAAAAGATGGGTCCTGTTACACAAAAATTATACGACACACTGACAGGTATCCAGATGGGCAGAATCGAAGCACCGGAAGGATGGTTAAAGGTAATCGAATAAACCGGTCTGTTTTGGAAAATAAAATACAAAGAAAAATGAGGAACCTTTGGCACTTTCGCCAAAGGTTCTTTTGCGTTATGTAAAAAAATATCTGATATCCTCTTGACAATTCGGAAAATTATTGTATGATTGTATTATATCAATAGTACAATAAGACAAAGAAAGGAGAATGCAATATGGCATGGAAACTGGATAATGACAGGCCAATCTATGCACAAATTGTGGAGAAGATCAAACTCAGGATCATATCAGGCTTTTATCAGCCGGGCAGTAAGCTGCCGAGTGTGAGAGATCTTGCCTTGGAAGCCGGTGTAAATCCTAACACAATGCAAAAAGCATTTGCGGAGCTGGAAAACAGTGGACTTCTGATTACAATGCGGACAAGCGGCAGGATGGTGACGGAAGATGAGGAGAGGATCAGTATGGTAAGAGAAACGATCGCACAGGAAAAGATAGATGCATTTTTGCAGGATATGAGGGAGCTGGGCTTTGGTCCGGAACAGTCATTTCTGCTGATCAAAAATAGTGTAGAGCAAAAGAGGGAGGAAGAGTAATGAGTGCTTTAGTACAATGCATGAATCTGACAAAATGCTATGTAAAAGGAAAGGCTCCGGCAGTATCAGACCTGAATCTGACGATTGAAAGAGGTCATATCGTAGGGCTGCTTGGACCCAACGGAAGTGGTAAAACAACGCTGATCAAAATGATGAATGGGCTTTTGAAGCCGACAGACGGTGTGGTGCTGATCGGAGGATCAGAGCCGGGCGTAGAGACAAAAAAGCATGTTTCTTATCTGCCGGAACGGACATATCTGGAGGCGCAGAGAACAGTGGAAGATCTGGTGGATTTTTTTGCTGATTTCTATGAGGATTTCAAAACAGACAGAGCGTATGAGATGCTGCAATCTTTAAATATCCAGCCGGGCGACAGGTTAAAAACGCTGTCAAAAGGTACCAAGGAAAAGATCCAGCTGATTCTTGTGATGAGCAGGGATGCGGATCTGTATATTCTGGATGAACCGATCGCAGGCGTAGACCCTGCAGCAAGAGATTACATTATGAAGACTATTTTGAATAATTATAATCCGGAAGCATCCCTGATCATCAGTACACATCTGATCTCCGATATTGAGAGTATTCTGGATGATGTGATCTTTATCAAAAACGGTCAGCTTGTTCTGCAGGCTTCTGTGGACGAGATCAGAGAAAAACAGGGTAAAACGGTTGATGCATATTTTAGGGAGGTGTTTGCATGTTAAAGAAATTATTTGTACATGAATGGAAAGACTGCTGGCGTCTGGTCGGGCTTATGAATCTGATCGTAATCGGACTGACATTGATCGGAACAGTTGTTATGCAGAGTGATACATGGAGTTTTGCATCTGAAAATGCAGTAATACGGCTGACAATGACCTTGTATGTCATGGCTTACATAGCATCGATAGCAGCCCTCAGTCTGGTAACGGTATTTTTCTTTTATAACAGATTTTATAAGAATCTTTATACGGATCAGGGGTATCTGATGCATACGCTTCCGGTTACACAGCATGAACTGATCTGGTCAAAAACATTTGTTGCACTGATCTGGCAGCTGATCGGCGGACTGGTCATGGCAATTTCCATCTTCAGCTTCTTCTTCAGCATGCTTGATCCCGCAGATAAGAAGAACTTTTGGAGTGATATGTTTGAGGGATTGTCAGAAATCCCGTGGACTCCGAGTGTTGCAGTGATTATCATCCTTTTTGTACTGATCGCAATTGTATCTATGTTTATGAACGTTTTTATGGGATACGCGGCAATTAGTATAGGACAACTTTTCAAGAAGCAGAGGCTGCTTGGGGCGATTGGTATTTATATCGGACTTTATATGCTTCTGCAGATGGTATCTTCCTATTCAATGGTTTTTGTGAATTTTATTTCCATAGACACTTATTCCTATGAAAAGATGATACAGACGATACTGACACTCCTGCTTGTGGTTCTTTTGGTGGAAACAGCCGCAACGATAGCGTTCTACTTTATCAGTGCACATATCATGAAGAATCAGTTGAATTTGGAATAATGTAGCAGATAAGAAAGCCTTTGCATAAAATAAGAAAAAATGCAGAGGCTTTTTTATGCCCGAAAAGAAGGAAGGACCTATGCAGGATATGATAGACAGAGGTAATCTGTCACTGCAGGTAACAAGCACGATCGGACTTTTGCCGGTTGAAAATGCAAGGATCAGTATCTCTTATACAGGTGAGGACAGTGTGGTAGAGGAAATTACAACGGACAACAGCGGACGGACAGAAGCCGTTTCTCTGCCTGCACCGCCGCTGGAATGGAGTCTGGATGCAGAGCAGACAAACCGCCCTTATGCAGAACTGAATCTGCAGATCACAGCACCCGGTTATCAGCCGGTAACGATAGAAGGCAGTGAACTTCTGGCAGATGCAACTGCACTGCAGCAGGTGAGAATGGAACCGACGGAAGAGATGCAGCAGACAGAAGATATCGTGATCCCGGATCATACATTATATGGAGAATATCCGCCCAAGATCCCGGAGGAAGAGATCAAACCGATGGCGGAAACAGGAGAGATCGTATTATCCAAAGTTGTGATCCCGGAATACGTTGTGGTACATGACGGACCACCGACGGACAGCCGCGCAACAAACTATTATGTGAAGTATAAAGATTACATTAAAAATGTGGTGTCTTCCGAGATTTATGCGACATGGCCGGAGGCGACGATCTACGCCAATACGCTCTGTATCCTGTCGTTTACCTTAAACAGGGTTTTTACAGAGTGGTACAGAAACAAAGGGTACGATTTTACGATCACAAGCTCAACTGCATTTGACCAGAAATGGGTTTATGGAAGAAATATATACGAAAACGTAGACAGGATCGTGGACTCTGTTTTTGCAAATTACTTATCCAGACCGGGTGTAAAACAACCGATTTTTACTTCCTATTGTGACGGAAAACGCACAACCTGTAACGGACTGAAGCAATGGGGCAGTAAGTATCTGGGCGACGAAGGTTATTCTGCCATTGAGATCATCCGCTATTATTATGGGGAAGATATGTATATCAATACATCCGAAACGATTGCCGGTGTCCCGTATTCCTGGCCGGGGTATGATCTGACAATCGGTTCTTCCGGGGAAAAGGTAAGACAGCTGCAGCGGCAGCTGAACCGGATCGCTCAGAACTATCCGGCGATTCCCAAGATCGATGTAGATGGTATCTATGGACCCAAAACGGTGGAAGCGGTCCGTACTTTCCAGAACATTTTTGATCTGCCAAAGACAGGTGTGACGGATTATGCCACCTGGTATGAAATATCGAATATCTATGTGGGCGTGACGCGGATCGCGGAACCGGTCTGACAGATACGGATGCGGATGCGCTCTGATCGGCAGCTGTCAAATGCACCGCATAAGTGCGTGCATTTGACGCTGTTTTTTGCGGTTATTATATGGTATAATGAGCCTGAAATACAACACGATCGAAAGGAAGGGCTTCTGTGAACAGAATCGAAAAATATCTGAATCTGGAAAAGACAGGCTTTGCATGGGAAGATGATCTTCTGCTGTTTACGCCAAACAGATTGACAGGCGCGGTAGGAGAAAATGAAAAACAGGAAGATCATATACAGATCAGTTCCCGGAAAGGGAAAGAAATTTCCTGTGTATTTTATTCAAGCCATTACAGAGTCCAGTGCCTGGATCAGGGCTTTGTAGGCAGAGAGGGAAAGTTACCGTATTGCATCGATACGACAGGACTGAATGCAGGCGATGAGATCCGCGGCGAATTCAGTATTCTTTCAAATTTCGGTGAATACAGGGTACCGTATCAGATCACGGTAAAGCCTGTGATGATGACGGATGAGCTGGGGGAAATGCGGAATTTGTTTCATTTTGCCAATCTTGCCAGAGTTGACTTCGCGCAGGCGGTCCGCCTTTTTTATACAGAAGAGTTTCAGCGTCTCTTTGTGGGACATGACAGGCAGTATTACAACTTGTACAGAGGATTATCCGTATATCCGGGCAATGCCCACAATGTAGATGAATTCCTGATCGGAATCCATAAAAAAAGTGCCATGGTGTATGAGGTAGCCGAGGACAACCTTTTGTTTGGCAGAAATGCACAGGGAGAGGAGCAGATTGAGCTGCACCGGAAAGGATGGGGCTATACGGATATTACCGTAACAGCCAAGGGGAAATTTATCCGCCCGGAAAAGGAGCATTTAACGGAAGAAGATTTTGAGAAAGATATCTGTGCATTTTCTTTCACGATTTTACCGGAGTATTTTATCGAAGGGGATAATTACGGCAGTATTACCTTTACAAGTGACAGTGGCAGTGTGACGGTACATATCATGATTCCAAAGCAGAAGCAGCAGGAGAATGAGAAGCAGACCGCGGACAGACAACGCAGGAAACTGCTTGCAAGGCTCATGCGTCTGTATCTGGCATATCGGATGCAGCCGCAAAACAGAACGGATATCCTGAAAGAGGCGGAGAAACTTGCGGAAAAGCTGAACAGCGGTTATGGCAGGAGTCTCGAAAACCGCCTGTATCAGGTGCTGATCTTATGGCTGCAGCAAAGAGAAAACGAAGCAAAATGGGTATTGAACCATGTGGCGCAAAGCTATCTGCGCGGGGAGATCGATGCAGTGCCTTATGCGGCATATTTATATTTGCGCGGCCAGATCTGTCAGGAGGAAGATACTGCAGAAGAAGCCGGACAGGAACTTTTAATGCTGCAGGAGGAAAGGCCGGAGGCTTACCTGCCTGCCTGTCTGTATAGCAGGATCCAGCCGGATGCGGAAAGCAGAGACGTCTTTTCTGTACTGGAAGCGCATTTTTATAGGGGAGCGGACAGCCCGGTGCTTTTGCAGACTGCGTTTTCACTGGTGGAGAAAAGTCCTTCCTGCCTGATGAAACTGGAATCTTTTGAAATACATATTCTTTGGTTTGCGATCAAATACGGTGTTTATACGGAGTCACTTGCAGAAAGGACAGCGTATCTGGCAATGCGCAGAAAAGAAATGGACAGACCGCTTTACTGTCTGTTGGCCAAAAGCTATCGACTGTACGAGAGAGAAGATACACTGAAAGCAATGTGTACCTTGCTGATCCGCAGCGGAAAAACAAAAGGATTTGGCAAGTGGTATGCATGTGCACTGGAGAAGGATCTTCGTATCACTTCTTTATACGAATACTATATGATGGCAACGGAGCCGGGTCAGCTGCCGCCTAAAAATGTTCTCTTATATTTTGCGTTCCAGTGTGATCTGCCGGAGGAACGGAAGGCAGCCCTTTTTGCCCTGATCCTAAAAAATCAGAAACAGCTTCAGGATCTGATGCCGCATTATGAGCCGCAGATCGAAAGCTTTGCATGGGAACAACTGGAAAAGGGAAATATCAGTGAGCCATTGGCAACTATTTACCGGTATGTATTTCAGGATCCGCAAAAGCTGCAGGCGGCGAAAAAGGCACTTTTGCAGGTGGCATTTACCCATCGGATCAGCACAAAAGCGGAGAATGTCTGTCGTGTGATCCGTGTACAGGATAAGCTCAAGCAGGAAGAGCAGATACCGCTTGTAAAGGGGATCGCTTATGTATCCTGTTATACGGATGCTTATGAGATTTTTTTAGAGGATGAAAACGGAAACCGTTATCAGGACAGCAGTCTGTACGAAGATAAAAAGCTGATGAATGCGGAACGGATTTTTATGCGGCAGGAGACGGAAGTGTCTGCTGCACCACTGATGCTGTATGCAGAATCTTTGGAGGCTGGAGAGAAGCATGACGAGAAACAGACTGTCATGATCTACAGCCGTCTGATCGCATCGGACGAGATTGAGCCGGCATATCGGAAACAGCTTGCGGAAAAACTGATGGAGATCTATTACAGACAGGATGAGCAGGAAAAACTGAAAGCACTGTTACAGAGCTGCGATCTGACAACTGTCAGTCTGCAGCAGCGGGCACAGATCCTGCAATATATGTTGTATTGTGAAATGGATGAACAGGTAGAAAAAGCACTTCTTACCTATGGATTTGAAGGTGTGTCCCCAAAGCTGCTTGCAAAGTTTATCACAAGGCATTTACAGAAAGATGACAGTTATGATGCAAGCTGGCTGGCGCTGGCACTTTATACTTTCCGGAAAGGGAAATATACACAGGAGATGCTGGCTTATATCTGTCGTTATTATGAAGGCGGCAGCAGACAGATGCAGGAGATCATGCAGGCCGCCCTCCGGTTTGACACAGATGTGCTGCAGCTTTCCGAACGGATCCTGCTCGCAGCAATATTTACACAGGGAATCGGCGGCGGACAAAAGGAAGCATATGCTTACTATGTAAAGTATCGCAAAAACAGCGGGATTGCCCATCAATATACGGATTATATAGTATACCAATATTTTGTAAAACAGCATCCGGCGCAGGCAGAAGTATTCACAGTGCTGGAGCAGTATCTGGCAGAAGAGCAGTGCAGTCTTCTTTCTAAGATTGCTTATTTGCAGTATATGGCAAAGGAAGAGACCACATATACAAAAAAACAGGAAGAACTGATCCGCGATCTGGTAGAACAGGTCATGGAAAGAAGAGGGTATTTACCGTTTTTCCGAAGCTTTTCCGGTTTTATCCCGCAGCTTCATCTGTATGCGAATCTGGTGTGCATGGAATACCGGACGGAACCCGGTACTAAAGTAAGCCTGCACTATCTGGGAGACGGTGGCGGGGACCGGTACGAGATCAAAATGCTTTCGGAAGTGTGTGAGGGCTATTATGTGAAACGTTTTGTCCTGTTTTTTGGAGAAAAGCTGCAGTATTATGTGACAGAAGAAAAAGACAGCACCTGGCAGCTGACGGAGAGTGGTTGCCTGGAAAATAATGAAGCAGCACCGGAAACGGGAGAGAGCAGATATGAGCTGTTAAATGATCTGTTCCTGAGTGCTTCCATGGGAGATGAACGGACAAAAAATGATTTTGAACGGGAGTACATCAGACAGGATCTTGTAGCAGGGCAGCTATTCAGATAGAAAGAGAAGGAACAAAATGGAACTTGTAATAGGCTGTGATATCAATGAATATTATGTGCAGTTTTCCTATGCGGAGGAGGGAAAAGAACCGGTCATGCCTGATTTCCCCGGTGTCACACAGGTTGAGACAGCACTTTGCAGACGGGAAGGTGTGAATCAGTGGTATGAGGGAAAGGAAGCGGTAAAGCGTGCGCTGGCTGGAGAAGGGGCGCTTGCAGAGCATCTTTTTTCCCGGATGCTTCATGCGGATACGATCAGGCTTTCCGACAGTGAATATCAGCTGACAGATCTTTGCAGCCTTTTTTTGGAGCACACATATACAGCGTTTGTCAGAAAAGTCAGGGAACAGCTGGGCGAGGAGATAACGGTCCGGGCACTTGTACTGACCGGACGGATCGATCCGGGGGTACATTATGGTAAATTGCAGGAAATCGTAAAAAATCTGCCGGTAGAGGATATTTCCTTCCAAAGCCATGAGGAAAGTATCTTTTCTTATCTGGTGCATCAGCCCAGAAGGCTTATGGGATACGAGACGCAGGTTCTGGATCTGACTTCGGAGCAGCTCGTGATATACCGTGTGGAAATGAACCATAAAACAAGACCTGTTGTCGTGAGTATAGAGACGACAGAAACGGATCTTTATAAAAAGAAACATTATGCATCCATCATGGAGCATGACAGAGAACTTGCAAAACTGGATCAGGAACTGGCGGAATATATGCAGGACTATACGGCGGGCAGGATCGTAACAAGTTTGTATCTGATCGGCGATGGATTTCACGGAGACTGGTATCAGGAAACGCTCAAGGTGATCTGCAGAAACCGTAAGGTGTTTGCGGGAGACAACCTGTTTGGAAAGGGTGCCTGTTTTGCAGCAGCGGAACGGATCTGGAAGGGAGAAGCATCGGAAGATTTCCTGTATCTGGGCAAGGATATGCTGCAGTATAATGTAGGGATCAGGCTGTATGACAAAACGGAGGAGATCTACTGCCCGCTTTTGGATGCGGGGACAAACTGGTATGAGGCGGCAGGCAGTCTCGCTTTTTATATAGAAGATACAGATGAGATCCGGCTGCAGGTTGTACCGATCCGTGGAGGGAAAAAAGAGATCGTGATCGGTCTGGACGGACTCAAAAGACCATATCGAAGCTGCCTTCTGGAGCTTGCTTTTTCCATGCAGGATAAGGAAACCTTGGAGCTTACGGTGCTGGATCATGGATTTGGCAGTTTCTTTGCACCTGTCAGGGAACCGTTTACAAAAGCAATCCGTCTGGCAGAACTGCCAGATGCTGATGAGAAGGAAAATGCATGTTATGTCTGCATAGGACAGAGGCTGCAAAAGCCATATCAGGGCGCCATGCATACAGATATTTTTTCTATGGAAGAGTTGTGTTATTATATTACGGTACATGCGGACATGCTGGATCAGGGGTTTATGCGGGAAGATCTGGCAGATGCAGTGGAACAGATGGAACTTTTTGATCTGGCAGGAAGCTTAAGACAGCTGTTGCATTTTCAGGGGAGTCTGCATACCTTCTGCCGGATGATATTGGAAGAAGCGGCCTATGTTTCTGCTGATAAAATGACGGAGCTGATGGAAACACTGACGAAAAACGAGACATTGACACCGCTTAAGAGAAAGCAGAAGCAGGCAGACGGTCTGTACTCACAAAAGGCATATATGCAGGCGATCACGCTGTACCGGGAACTTTTGCGGGAAGAGACGGAGCAGGAAAACAAGGCGGTATTGCTTGAACAGATCGGAAAATGTATGGCACAGCTTTTTGAATACGGGCTTGCGGAAGCGCAGTTTATGGAAAGCTACCGGCTTGGCAGAAAAGAAGCGCTTCATCTCTATTTGCTTTGCAGAAGAATGCAGATGACAAAGGAAGAATTTGTCCGCTTTATTACGGAGCATGAAGCATATTATGAAAGTGCGCTGACTGTAGAACAGGAATATGAAAGTGCGTTGCAGACAGCGGAAGATACATTGAAGCAGATGGAAGGGCTGCCTGATATGGACAGTCTCCGGGAAACATATCGTGTTATGATGGAACAGCCGGAATCTGTATAAGGGAGTAAGCAATGAAGTTTTGGAACAGATTGTTTAGACGCAGAAAAAAGAAAAAAGAAGAACTGCCGGATGAAGCAGACGGAGCAGCATATGGACTTACGGAACATGAAACGGATCTGGAGGATGAACAGCAGCGGACAGGCTATGTGGAAAGTCTGCTGACACAGATCGCTGATGCGCAGAAGCAGATCAGCGAGTGTGAAGCCGAATACGCCATGGTCGATCTGTATCTGAAGGACATGGAACTGATCGATTATATTTCCGGTGAAGACAGGGAGAAGCTGGAAGACTGTGCAAAGGCAGTGCATCTGTTGGAAGAGGACAAGAGCCGGTATGAGAAAAAGAAAAGACATATGTCCGATGCAGATTATGCAAAAATGGAGCGCCTGTCTGAGGATGCACATGACAGCCTGACGCGCCTGCAGGAAGCGGAACAGTATCAGGAAGCAATCCGAAACGATCTGAGCAGACTGGAAAATGAAAAGCAGGCATGTCTGTTCAGAAGGCAGGAAGCAAAGACGGCAATGGAAAACCTGCGGGGCATGGCGGTTATCACGACAGCGGCGGTCTTTTTCTGTATCGTGATCCTTTTGATCATGCAGTTTGCCTTTGAAATGCAGACACAGATGGGCTATATTCTGACGGCAGCAGTCTGTGCGATCGCACTGGTGGCAATGTATATGAAATATATGGATGCAGCACAGGAGGACAGATTGTCTTCAGGCAGTCTGAACAGAGTGATCCTTTTGCAGAACCGTGTGAAGATCCGGTATGTCAATAATACAAATCTGCTGGATTATTATTATCTGAAATTCGGTATTTCCTCCGGGGAGGAGCTGAAAAGTCTGCTGGAGGCTTACCAGGCGGAGCAGGTGGAACGGAAAAAGCTGGAACAGACGATGCAGGAGCTGTCCTTCGGGCAGGAGGATCTGATCCGTATCCTGAAAAAATATCGTCTGCATGATCCGATGATCTGGCTGCACCAGACCGGTGCGATCTTAGATCCCAAAGAAATGGTCGAGGTAAGGCATGCTATGATCCTGCGCAGACAGCAGCTCAGAAAGCAGATGGAATTCAATACCGACAACGCGGAAAAAGCACAGGAGCAGATCAAAAAGCTGGTAACGGAGTATCCGAAATATGCAGCACAGATCCTGAAAATGGTTTCTGCCTATGAAGAAAAAGCAGAAAGCTGAGAAAAGCAGATTGACAGAGTATGGCAGGAATGGTACCATTACACCGTGCTCGATTTACTATGGTAAAGTGCTACTACGATAAAATATTAGGGTTTTACATAAGGAGAGTTTTATGAGTTTTGGAACAATGCTTGGGCAATTAGCTACGGGGATGCTTGTAACAGGAGAGATTTTTTTCCTGACACTGTTATTTTCGCTTCCGCTCGGACTGGTTATTTCTTTTGGACGCATGTCAAAAAACGGTCTGCTTCGGACAATCACAAAAATCTATATTTCCATCATGCGCGGAACGCCGCTTATGCTGCAGCTTATTGTAGTTTATTTTGCTCCGTATTACATATTCCGCATCCGCATTTCATCAGGATATCGTATGATCGCGGTCATCATCGGATTTGTATTAAATTATGCAGCTTATTTTGCGGAGATCTACCGTTCCGGTATCCAGTCCATCCCGGTAGGACAGTATGAGGCTGCCAAGATCCTCGGCTACAGCAAGGGACAGACTTTCTTTAAGATCATTCTGCCGCAGGTCATCAAGCGGATCCTGCCCGCTGTGACAAACGAGGTCATTACGCTGGTTAAGGATACCTCCCTTGCATTCGTACTTGCCGTGACGGAAATGTTCACACTGGCAAAACAGGTGGCAGCAGCACAGACAACGATCGTACCGTTGATGGCAGCAGGTGTGTTTTATTATCTTTTTAACCTGCTTGTTGCATTTGTCATGGAAACACTGGAAAAGAAAATGGCTTATTACAGATAGGAGAAAGATATGATTTTATTGGAACTGAAGCATTTAAAAAAATCCTTTGATGAGCTGGAAGTCATCAAGGACTTCTCTCTTTCTGTAAAGGAAGGAGAAGTTGTTTCCATTATCGGTCCTTCCGGCAGCGGAAAATCAACGATCCTGCGCTGCCTGACGATGCTCGAGCAGATGGATGACGGCGAGCTTTCCTATCTGGGAGAGTACGCGGCAAAAAGTGAAAACGGCAGATGTGTTTATGCATCCAAAGAAAAACTGAAACAGATTCATCATTATTTCGGGCTTGTATTCCAGAATTTCAATCTGTTTCCGCATTACAGCGTTTTGAAAAATATCATGGATGCACCTGTCAGTGTAGATAAGGTGCCAAAGGAAGAAGCAAAGAAGCGTGCGCGTAAGCTGATGGAGCAGCTTGGACTTTCCGAAAAGGAAAATGCTTATCCGTATCAGCTTTCCGGCGGACAGCAGCAGCGTGTATCGATCGCAAGAGCACTGGCGCTGCAGCCGAAGATCCTGTTTTTCGATGAACCGACAAGTGCGCTGGATCCGGAGCTGACAGGGGAAGTTTTAAAGGTCATCAAAGAACTGGCAAAAGAAAAGATGACAATGATCATCGTGACACATGAAATGCAGTTTGCAAGAGAGCTTTCCGATCGTATCATCTTTATGGAAAACGGTGTCTGTGTACAGGAGGGGACACCGGATGAGATCTTCCATTCCGAAAATGAAAGAGTCAGGGACTTTATCGGCAAATTTGTAGGATAGCTGATTGCACTTTGCAGCGGAAACGATTATAATGTTTTTTGTTTATATACAATTAGGGAAGGTAAGAGATACACTAGACAACAATCTTTTAAGAAAGTGGAGAAAACAATGGCAGAATTAGAACACTTAAAGGAAGAATGCGGCGTATTCGGCATGTATGATTTTTCAGGTGGCGATGTCGCAACAAGTATCTACTACGGATTGTTTGCACTGCAGCACAGAGGACAGGAAAGCTGTGGCATTGCTGTCAGTGAAACAAACGGCCCAAAAGGAAAGGTTTCCAGTCATAAGGATATGGGGCTTTTAAATGAAGCCTTTACCCCGGAAGTGCTGGAGAAATTAAAGGGAGACATCGGTGTCGGACATGTCAGATATTCGACCGCCGGCAGTTCAACCCGCGAAAACGCGCAGCCACTTGTCCTGAATTATGTCAAAGGAACACTGGGACTGGCGCACAACGGTAATCTGATCAATACACCCCAGCTGCACAAAGAGCTCGAATATACAGGAGCCATTTTCCAGACAACGATCGATTCAGAGGTCATTGCCTATCTGATCGCCAGAGAGCGTCTGAATTCCAAAACAGTAGAAGAAGCAGTCGGACGTGCCATGAAGAAGCTGAAGGGTGCGTACTCTTTGATCGTTATGAGCCCGCGTAAGCTGATCGGTGCGAGAGATCCGTTCGGATTCCGTCCGCTTTGTATCGGAAAACGTGATAATGCTTATGTACTGGCATCTGAGACATGTGCCCTTGATACGATCGGTGCAGAATTTATCCGGGATGTGGAACCCGGCGAAATTGTAACGATCTCACCGGAAAAGGGCATTGAATCCGACAAGAGCTGCTGCATTTTAAAAGAGCAGCATGCAAGATGTGTTTTTGAATACATTTATTTCGCAAGACCGGACAGCCTGATCGATGGCTGCAGCGTCTATCATTCCCGCATTATGGCAGGTAAATATCTGGCAATGGACAGTCCGGTGGAAGCAGACATTGTAACAGGTGTACCGGAATCCGGTAACTGTGCTGCAATGGGATATGCCATGCAGTCAGGTATTCCGTATAATACTGCTTTTGTAAAGAATTCTTATGTCGGAAGAACCTTTATCAAGCCAAAGCAGAAAAACAGGGAAAGCAGTGTACAGATCAAGCTGAATCCGATCAGAGAGGTTGTTGATGGCAAACGTGTCATCATGATCGATGATTCGATCGTCCGCGGAACAACTTCCGACCGTATTGTAAAGCTGCTGCGTGATGCAGGTGCGAAAGAGGTGCATGTCAGGATTTCCTCACCGCCGTTTTTATGGCCGTGTTATTTCGGAACCGATGTACCGGCGAGAGAACAGCTCATTGCCTATAACAGATCTGTGGAAGAGATCAGGCAGATTATCGGAGCGGATTCCCTTGCCTATCTGTCTTTGGACAGACTGCCCGACATCGTAGGCGGCAGAGAGATCTGCACCGGCTGCTTTACCGGGAAATACCCAATGGAACCACCGCAGGATGATATCCGCGGAGAATTTGATGAGTAAAGATGAGGAGAAAGAGATGAGTAATGACAGATATGTAAGCCCGCTTTCAGAGCGTTATGCCAGCAAGGAGATGCAGTATATTTTTTCGCCTGATAAGAAATTCAGAACATGGAGAAGACTCTGGGTTGCACTTGCAGAGACAGAGATGGAGCTGGGATTGTCCCAGGATGGCAAACCGGTCATCACACAGGAGCAGATCGATGAGCTGAAGGAGCATCTGGACGACATCAATTACGATGTGGCAAAGGAACGCGAAAAACAGGTCAGACATGATGTAATGAGCCATGTATACGCATACGGACAGCAGTGCCCGAAGGCAGCAGGTATCATCCATCTTGGCGCAACATCCTGCTATGTCGGTGACAATACCGATATCATTGTCATGGCAGAGGCGCTGCAGCTTGTTAAGAAGAAGCTGGTCAATGTGATCGATGAGCTTGCAAAATTTGCGGATAAATATAAAGAACTCCCGACACTGGCATTTACCCATTTCCAGCCTGCACAGCCTACAACAGTCGGCAAACGTGCCACACTCTGGGCGCAGGAATTTGTCATGGATCTTTCTGATCTGGATTATGTGGCTTCTACCTTAAAGCTGCTTGGATCAAAAGGCACGACAGGTACACAGGCATCCTTCCAGGAACTGTTTAACGGCGATCAGGAAACGATCGACAAGATCGATCCGATGATCGCAGCGAAAATGGGCTTCAAGGAATGCTATCCGGTATCAGGACAGACCTATTCCCGTAAAGTAGATACAAGAGTCTGCAATGTACTGGCAGGTATCGCAGCATCCGCACATAAGATGAGCAACGATATCCGTCTGCTGCAGCACTTAAAAGAAGTGGAAGAGCCTTTTGAAAAGAATCAGATCGGTTCCTCTGCAATGGCATATAAGAGAAATCCGATGAGAAGTGAGCGTATCGCGTCCTTATCCCGTTATGTGATGATCGATGCTTTAAATCCGGCGATCACTTCCGCAACACAGTGGTTTGAACGTACACTGGATGATTCTGCAAATAAGCGTCTTTCCATTCCGGAAGCGTTTCTGGCGATCGACGGTATTTTAGATCTCTGCCTGAACGTAGTAGACGGTCTGGTTGTTTACGACAAAGTTATCACAAAGCATCTGATGGCAGAGCTTCCGTTCATGGCAACAGAAAATATCATGATGGATGCAGTCAAGATGGGCGGCAACAGACAGGAGCTGCATGAGAAGATCCGTCAGCTTTCCATGGAAGCAGGAAAGAATGTAAAGCAGGAAGGCAGGGACAACAATCTGCTTGAACTGATCGCTGCGGATGACAGCTTCCCGATGACACTGGAAGATCTGCAAAGCAGCATGGAGCCTGCAAGATATGTAGGCAGAGCACCGATCCAGGTAACCAAGTTTATCGAGCAGGTACTCAGGCCGGTACTGAAAGAAAATGAAGCTCTGCTTGGCGTAAAAGCAGAGATCAACGTATAAAGTACGAAAGACAAAAAGAAAGCGGTTTCCTGAGGGGTGGAAACCGCTTCCTTTTTTCTTATGAGGGATTCATGAAAAAATATAAAGAGTTGAAACACTTATCAAAGATGAGAGGGTTGAGGGGTTTTCTTCATCTCTGATGCTGTTAGTATATTTGGAAAGTGTGTTCAATTTGTGTTTTAATTTTTAAAAAAATATGAATTATATTAAGAAAATAGAAAACTGCCTGAAATGCTGGCAAAAGATATATGGAGAGAAAGATGATGATGACAAATCTGGAATATTATAAAGTGTTTTATTATGTAGCGGTCTGTCAGAGCATGACACTTGCAGCGGAAAGACTGATGATCTCACAGCCGGCGGTCAGCCAGTCAATGCGCCAGCTTGAAAAAGCACTGGATACAAAGCTGATCGTCAGATGTGCCAGAGGGATCCGCCTGACCCCGGAGGGAGAAATACTGTTTTCCTATATCAAACAGGGATATGAAGAAATGCAGCAGGGGGAACAGGTGCTTTCCAAACTGAAAAATCTGGAATCGGGTGAGATCCGGATCGGTGCTTCCGATATGACACTGCAGTTTTACCTGCTTCCGTATCTGGATCTGTTTCACCAGAAATACCCGGCGATCAAAGTACATGTCACGAACGGCCCGACCCCCGAGACATTGATGTATCTGAAAGAAGGTAAGATTGATTTCGGTGTTGTAACGGAGCCCTTTGCAGAAGATGAGACAATGGACATCCAGGTCGTGCGTGAGGTGGAGGATATCTTTGTGGCGGCGCACCGCTATACCCAGTTGAAAAATCATATGGTTGATCTGCATGAGCTGCCCGATTATCCGGTTATTTTTCTGGAAAAAAATACAAGTACAAGAAAATATGTCGATCAGGTGCTGGAAAAACACGGTGTATCCTTAAATCCTGAATTTGAACTTGCAACGTCTGATATGATCGTGCAGTTTGCTTTGAGAAATCTGGGGATTGGATGTGTGATGCGCGATTTTGCGCAGCCTTATCTGGAAGAAGGAAGGCTGTTTGCGCTCCGTTTCCACCAGATGCTGCCCAAGCGGCATATGTGTGTAGTAACAAATAAGCAGCTGCCAAAAAGTATGGCAGCTGCCCGTCTGTTAGAATTATTAAGATCTGAATAAGCGGTAGTTTACTGTGGACCGATGTATTCGGAATCGCCGAAACCAAGGATCATGTAGAAGATCGGTTTCAGGAAAAGAATACCGAAGCCGAAGCCTGTGCCCTGTCCGTAAGCTTTTGCCATCTTGAAAGAAAGCATGATATCAAAGATGAAGCCAACACAAGGAACAAAGGTCAGTAAGAATAACCAGCCTGTGCCCCAGCCGATGTCGTACACGCAGTAGAGGTTGTAAAACGGAATCAGGCTTGCCCAGCCCGGTTTGCCGGCTTTCTCAAACATCTTCCACATACCGATCACACATGCAATGTAAAATACCAGTATGAAAAGATAGTAAGCAGTACCAATGCCTGCCCCTACAGCAGAATAATAATTGTCCATGTGAATTTCCTCCCTTATAAGAATGTTTTCCTATAGCTTATCATATGAATAAAATCATGTCGACGTTATCTGATAAATAAAATCTTAATTCTTTATAAATTTTTTATATTTGCTTAATTTTTTAATTTAGAAATGGTGCAGATTGTACTATAATGTCTCATATTGTATTGCATATTTACCGCATGGCTCCTTTCAGGGTCAGCCACGGAACATCTGCGCAGCAAGCGCACATAAGGCTTCCTGGTCAGTGCATGCCATGAGTTCTCTGGCGGAATGCATGGAAAGAATCGGAACGCCTGCATCAACACATGGGATTGCCAGCTTGGCGGATGTAATGCTGCCAAGTGTGGAGCCGCCTCTCTGATCGGAGCGGTTTACAAATTTCTTGTATGGAATGTTGTGCTGTCTGCAGATGCCTTCGATCACACTGACATAGGAAGAATCCGTTGCATAAGACTGTCTGGCGGATAATTTCAGTGCAACACCGTCGCCGAGACAGATCTGGCAGGTCGGATCATTTTTATCCGGATAATTCGGATGTAAGCCATGGGCAACATCCAGAGAAAGACAGAGCCCTTCTGCGATCGTGCAGGAAAGCATTTCCTCCGAAAAACCAAGCGCAGCAAAGATGCGCTTTAACAGATCCATTGTCATGACAGAGCCTGCGCCCTGCTTGGTAGCACTGCCAATCTCCTCATTGTGATAAAAGGCGGAAATGCAAATATGATCTTCTTTGGTATCAGCATGCAGAAGGGCGGATAAAGCAGCCTGTACACTGGAATAATTATCGATGCGCGGGCAAGAGAAAAATTCGCCGTTCAGCCCGACTTCTGCACCGGGATCCGCATTGTATAAAAACAGCTCATAGTCCAGAATGTCTTCTGCCTTGCAGCCTGTGAGCAGCTCCAGATAGTGCAGGAAATAATCGGATTTTTCATCTGCTCCAAGGCGCGCTACAAGCGGCAGAAGCTGGAGCTGCGGATTAAGCTGCATGCCCTTGTTGATCTCCGGATTCATATGGATGGCAAGTCCCGGAATGACAGCAACCGGCTTCTTGGAGTCGATCAGATGCGTGACCGGATGGAAAGCGTCTTTTCCTTTTGTACAGACTTTGCCTGCAATGCCGAGCGGTCTGTCCAGCCAGCTTGTATATACAGCGCCGCCATACGGCTCGATATTGAGTTTGCCATAGCTTCCCTGTGTCAGCTCAGGCTGTGGTTTTATCAGAAAAGAAGGCCAGTCTGTATGCGCCGTGATCATACGCAGCTTTGGCAGCTTTTTGCCTGCAGAGACTTTCTTGCCGACCGTAAAGGCAATGCAGGTTGCGTCGTAAAGATCGATATAATATTTTCCACCGGGTGTAAGGGAAATCGGCTCATTTTTGGGAAGTGCAAGAAAGCCGGCTTTCTTGAGCGTGTCCTCGCAGTATTTACAGCAGTGGAACGGGGAATGGGCACTCTGGGACAGTACAAAGAGTGCATCTATGGCGGATCGTGTATTTGTTTGCATGATAAATCTCCTTCATTAAAAATAGGTATTACTAGTCAACGGATAGAGGTAATAAACCTTCTGACAGTATGATTCATTATAGTAGAAATTATCCGTGATTTCAATGAATGTCCGGAATCTCCTGCGGAAAAACTATTTACTTTACATAAGACTGACAAATAAGCATATATTATGGCAAATATAATAAATATTGATTTTACTTATGAATCAATATAGTATATACTATATCTGTATCAAAAAAGGGACTGCCTGCGGGCAGCTTGATTTTTAGAATTTCTGCTAAAAGGAGAATGTGAACTATGGTAAAAGCAGTTGTAGGCGCTAACTGGGGCGACGAAGGAAAAGGTAAGATTACAGATATGCTGGCAAAAGAGGCAGATATCATCATCCGTTTTCAGGGTGGAGCCAATGCCGGACATACGATCGTAAATGATTACGGAAAGTTTGCACTTCATACATTACCGTCAGGTGTGTTCTACGGACATACAACAAGTATTATCGGTAATGGTGTTGCACTGAACATTCCGGTTTTATTCAATGAAATGAAATCTATTACAGACCGCGATGTGCCAAAGCCGAAGCTTCTGGTTTCTGACAGATGTCAGATGGTGATGCCATATCACATTTTATTTGATCAATATGAAGAGGAACGTCTTGGCGGTAAGTCATTCGGTTCCACAAAATCAGGTATCGCACCTTTCTATTCCGATAAGTATGCAAAGATCGGTTTCCAGGTAAGCGAGCTGTTTGAAGATGAGGACGAGCTGAGAGAAAAGGTTGTCCGTGTATGTGAGACAAAGAATGTTTTACTGGAGCATTTATATCATAAACCGCTTTTAAACCCGGACGAGCTGATGCAGACACTGAAAGAGTATAAGGAAATGGTAGAACCTTATGTATGCAACGTTTCCTTATATCTTGACAAGGCGATCAAAGAAGGAAAGAACATCCTGTTAGAGGGCCAGCTTGGTACATTAAAGGATCCGGATCATGGAATTTACCCAATGGTAACTTCTTCTTCCACACTGGCAGCTTACGGTGCAGTCGGTGCAGGTATCCCGCCATACGAGATCAAGCAGATCGTCACAGTCTGCAAGGCATATTCTTCCGCAGTCGGCGGTGGTGCATTTGTATCCGAGATTTTCGGAGACGAAGCAGATGAGCTGAGACGCCGCGGTGGTGATGGCGGTGAGTTTGGTGCAACAACAGGACGTCCGAGAAGAATGGGATGGTTTGACTGTGTTGCTTCCAAGTACGGCTGTCGTCTGCAGGGTACAACAGATGTTGCATTTACGGTTCTGGATGTACTTGGTTATCTGGATGAAATTCCGGTATGTGTCGGTTATGAGATCAACGGAGAAGTGACAACAGAGTTCCCTGTTACACATGATCTGGAGAAAGCAAAACCGGTTCTGAAAGTATTACCGGGCTGGAAAAACCAGAGAGAAGATATCAGAGGCATTAAGAAGTTTGAAGATCTGCCGGAGAACTGCCGCAAGTATGTGGAATTTATCGAAGAACAGATTGGTTACCCGATCACAATGGTAAGTAACGGACCGGGCAGAAATGATATCATCTACAGAGAAAGTCCACTGAAGAAATAATAGATAAAGAGTATACGAAAAAACACCAGATCCCGAATTCAGGATCTGGTGTTTTTTTTGGAAAGAGTCACTTGTTCCGCTTCTTCTTTCTGTTTCTGGTCCTTGATGGCTTTTGTGGCAGGCATATTGTCAAAATCGGCAATGGTATGCTTGTTTGTCAGCTTGCCGTACATCCAGATGTAAAGCCAGAGGATGATCGGAATGAAGATCGTTGCAAACAGACTGACCTTGAACATTCTGCCCGCACCGTCGAAATTGAAGATGGCACAGATGAGTGTGATGATATAAAGAAGTACCAGAGCGGCAATTCCAATGATCGCCAGAATACGTTGCTTTTTGGAATACATATAACAGAATCCTTCCTTTCGATATCGGGCAGCATAAAAACAGAATAAAGCTGTAATACGGATCATTCGGTTAGTATGCCTGAAATAATAATTGTATTGTACTATACTAACATAGAAAGCTTCTGTGGTCAAAAAGCAAATCGTGCATGGCAAAATAAACAAATAACAACAGGGACTGTTGTTTAATGCACGCTGCAATGCTATACTAAGGAATGCAAAGGAGTTTGGGGTATGAAGAAGAAAATAACAATAGAAGCGCATCTGTTACAGCCGGGGATGACACTGGCAGACAGAAGATACCGGATCGATTCACTTCTGGGGAATAACGGCATTATGGTTACCTACAAAGGTTATGATACATTCCGTAAAAAAGTAGTTGTCATCAGGGAACTGTTTCCTGTTGATATCGTGGAAAGAGACAGGCTGCATGACTATCATCTGGACTGCAAGAAGCTTTCCGATGAAGCTCTGTTTGAATCCATGAAGGAGCATGTGATCGGCCGGGCAAAGAAGCTGATCCGTATGTATCCGGTGGAAGGGATCGCCAATGTACTGACTTTTCTGGAAGAACGCGGAACTGTATACAGCATAGAAGAATATGTGGAAGGCATGACGCTTGACAAGTATCTGTTAAAGCGTCACAGTGCCAAGTTTACCGTAGAAGATCTGATGAAGCTGCTCGCACCTGTCATACAGACTCTGGCAAAACTGCATCAGGACGGCATCTTCCATCTGGCACTTTCGCCGCAGCAGATCATGGTGCTGCCAGACAGGAAGACCGTAATTGTCGGCTTTACCAATCCGATGGAGGATATCGCTGCCCCGCAGCTAAAAGATCCGGGCGTGCGGCAGGACGGTTATGCGCCGGTAGAGCTTTATCTGCCGGAAGCCAAGAGAAGCAGCAAAACAGACCAGTATGCCATGGCGGCTATTTTGTACCGCTATGTAACGGGAGAAAAACTGCCGGCTTATTATGAGCGGATCAATGAAGAAAAGGAAAGTACACCGCCGCAGCAGATGCAGACACGGATCATGGATTTCCAGAGTGAAGCCATCATGAAGGCGGCTTCTATTTATGATTTTGACAGATACGAGGATCTGGAGACGTTTCGGAAAGCACTTCTGCCTTCCGATATGGATATGGATTCTCTGTACAGTGAGCAGGAGACAACCAAAACACTGAAACGGAAACCGTTCTGGTATGCATATGAGCAGAAAAAGCTGCACCGGTATTATGCGGTGATCGCCGCCCTTTTGCTTGTGGCAGTTATTGTGCTGGGGCCGCGGCTGTATCAGGTAGGACTGGATATCAGGATCAATCATTTTTATGATAAATTTAACAACGCTTCCTTATATGAACAGTGTCAGATGCTGGAAAATCTATCCAAAAAGCAGAGACAGCATTACACGAATGACTACGTGGATATGGACAGTACGCTGACGGATGAAGAACGTTCCAAGGCAATGGAAGCCAAGTATTATGATTTCCAGTTAAATAAATATGTGCTGTATGATAAGGTGGATCAAAGCCGGACATATTATGAGTATATGAAGATCGATCTGCGTGACGGTTATGCATGGGTGGATTATAACAGCGATACGACAAATACACATACGGAGATCCGTTTCCCACAGGAAAAAGACGGAAGCTACTATGTGCAGATCGAAACCGTAGATGAAAAGGGAAATCGCAAAAACGAGACAGTTTACGCAAAGCCGTAAAAAACCTTTGAAAAATAGGGCAAAATAGTATATACTGTCTTGGTATATAGCAGGCAGAGCCTGCAAGAACGAATGGAAGAAGAAATAAGGAGTATACAAAAATGGCATTATTAGAACAGTGGCGCTCTATGGCGTATTCAGAAACAGCAAACAAGGGTGATTTAAAAAGACTTTGGCAGAAATATTTTCTGAAAGAAAAAGAAATTTATGCACAGCTTCTGGAAGATCCTGATACAGAAGTAAAGGGCACAGTAAAAGAACTGGCTGAAAAATATAATGTAGATATCATGACAATGACAGGCTTTCTGGATGGTATCAATGATTCTTTGGTAGAAGCAAATCCAATCGAAGAGATGGAAGAAGATACACCTGTCAGCTTAAAGTTTGACAAAGCACTTCTGTACAAAAACATGGTTGGTGCAGAAGCTGACTGGTTATACGGTCTGCCACAGTGGGAAAAGATCTTCGATGAGGAAACAAGAAAAGCACTTTACAAAGAGCAGAAGAGCTCTACAACGATCGTAAAAGAGCAGAAGATCTATCCTAACGATCCATGTCCTTGTGGAAGTGGCAAGAAATACAAAAAATGTTGTGGAAGAAATAAATAAAACGCTGATTATATGCGGTTTGTAGCATATGCATCATGATTGAAAAATAGTGTTTTTTATGTTCCTGTACGCATTTTGTACGCAACAGTTCTTGTGTACGCATTTTGCGTACAGGAATTATTTCACTCTTTTTAGCACAATATCAGAGGTAGCAAACATTTGTGAAAGAACAGCTTCAGCAGCTTCTTTTGCATCTTGTTCTGTGTCGTAGTTTGCTTTCTGAATGTTTTTGCGCTTTCCATGTGCATCATGATCTGTGATCGAATATCCCCATGAACAGCCGTTGAAACTGATGGAATATGATTTTATGTTTTTGCCATTTGTCCATATGTTTTTACCACGGACATTTTTGGAATCACTTGACCAAATACAGTTTGTAGGGCAAAAATCAAGGGACTTGTCAATCCTGATCAGTGATAGATCGTCTTCATATCCATTATGCAATGACCACTTTTCAAATTCTTCATAATCAAGCCATGGTTCATAAAATTTGATTCCACGCTCTTTGTAGTAAGAAGTTCCAATACATCTGTTTTTATAGCTTTTCCAAATATCATACAATCTTTCATTTCTATGATTTACATTCAGCTTTCCGACCTTTTCAAAAATCTCCATAGATTTTACACGCATTTCATCAGTGTTTGATACATATGTATCCATTGTAGTTTTAATGGATGAATGACCAAGCCTTTCAGATATATCCTTGATTTGCAGTTCGTCTGTATTTGAGACAAGAACAGTTGCATGAGTGTGACGAAGCATGTGAAAATGGAAATTTTCAAAGCCCATTTCTGTTCTGACAACCTTTCCGACATATTTCATCGGTATTGTTCCACGAAATTCACCTGATTCCTTCACACATACAAGTTTCACTCTTGGGTATGGGCAAAGCCCGGATTCATCTGATTGTGATATAATTCTGTATTCTGTTCTGCCATTTGCAAGCTTTTCTTCTTTCAGGTAGTGTTTGACATAGAATTCACCGTATTCTTCTTCAGATCTTTCCTGAATCTCTTTGTATGTTGTTAATGCATCTGTGAGTTCCTTGCCGATCTTTATTGATCTGTAGGAAGAATTGTTTTTCAAAGATCCAAGATACCACCGATTCAAAGCTTTTCCTTTTTGGGGTTTTCTTCCGGCTATAGAATCTTTGTCTTTCACTTTGCATTGTTGTCTTACATGAATGATCCTATTTTCAAGATCAATATCATCCCATGTCAAACCGAACACTTCACCGATACGCATTCCAGTGTAATAACCTATAAGCAATGGATAGAATTGATATGGTGACTTACTGAAGCGGTCAAGAATAGCTTCCATTTGTTCTTTTGATAAAATACTTGGCTTCTTCTCTTGTGGCTCAAATTTAGGCAATTTGACGGGTTCAGCAATGTTATATGGGATCAGGTTTGCAGTGTATGCAGCATATCCGAATGCACCTTTGCATACCTTCAATATGTTTTGCAGGAATTTTTGGGTGAAGCCCTTTTGAAGATAGATATCATTGATCATATTCTGTAAGGTCATAACATCAATTGATTTCAACATGTAGTGTCCAATTCTTGGCTTCAAGTGATTCTTCACAATATTTTTATATGCTGTTACGGTGTTGTCTGCCAGATTCACAATGCAATAGTTGTTGATCCAGTAATCAAGGTAGTCGGCTACAGACATTTCAGAAGGCTCAGAATGCTTTCCGGCATGCAGATATTCCGCAAGGGCAATGTTCCCTGCCTTTTCGGCTTCTTCTTTTGTCCTGAATCCTGATTTGGAAGCATATTTTCTTTTCCCGTCCACCTTGGCAAGTTCAAAACGGTATTGCCAGGATGGTTTCTTTTTGTCACCACGGTTAGTGATAATAATTCTTGCCATAAACTACTCCTTTCTTCATTTTTTTAATTTTGGGTATAAAAAATACACCCATAAACGGATGTTTGTGATATAATATGATTTGTGTATGGTACATATTATATCGGCACCCGGTATAGTAAAACCTTGATTGCCGTCCTGTTGGTAGCAGGACGGTTTTTCTATTTAAAAAATATCATTATGGTATTAAAACTTTCTACGCAGTTCCACAACCTTACCAATTATCCGAACTGGTTTGCTAATGATTTCTTCGTTGGAAAAATAAATAGGTTCAAAATTGGGGTTGTTTGGCACAAGTTCTATTCCATCATGGTATTTTTTCAGACGTTTGCAGGTAGCATCATCACCATTCACAAGTGCAATCACGGTATCACCAGTTTCTGCATCGTCCTGCTGTCTGACAATAACAATATCATGATTACAAATGTTCGGTACCATAGAATCACCTTTTATCTGCAGTCCAAAATATGTACCTGTGGCAGCCATTTCCTCTGTGATTTCTTCCGTGTCTATGATGTTTTCCACTGCTTCAATAGGAATACCAGCAGCAACTCGACCTAAAACATTGATGATCCTTCCCTTTTTGTGTGTGGTATGGGTGGGTGGAGTTATATCCATTGGAACATCATAACCTAGCATCCAAGGCTCACTGACATTTAAGTATTTACAAATTTTAAACATTCTTTCTGAATCCATATTCTGTGATTTACCGGAAAGGTATTGACTTATTGCTGATTTGGGAATTTTCAAATCTTTTACTAGATCAGCAGCCCTTTTTTCTCTAATATATAAAGCTTCCTGAAGTCTTTCTTTTAATTCTATTCTTTTTTCTTCCATATGTATTTCACCTTCTTACCATGTAATATACATTTATTATAACATGTATGTTGAACTTTTCAACATAAAAGTTCAAGAAATTTGAATTATGGGATTGACTTAATCGAAATGCTATGCTAACATTACAAATGTTCAAGGAACTTGAACGATGAAAGGAAGCAAAGAAAGCAGGAAAGATCGGATGCAGTGATGGGGCTACACACAAGTGACATGGTGGTCAGGCTGACAAGCGTATCAGATAGAGTGTGTGAAGAATAAGCATGATCCGGCAAACGGTTGAAGAAAGCAGGAACGGAAGGGCAAGAAAGCAAAGTGTACGTCACTATTTGAAGAAAGACGGCAGGCTGAACCAATCGGCACTTTACCCCTATAACAAGAATCCGTTAAGCGGAAGAATCAACAAGCGAGAGGACACAGCACTTTGCTTCTTTTCAAAAAGAAAGGATGTGAAAAAAATGAAATTTGATTACAGCAAATTGATTGGTAGAATCATTGAAAAATTTGGTTCGCGAAGAGCATTTGCAGAAGCATGTGGATTTTCTGAAAATACTATTTCAAAAAAACTTTCAGGGAAAATGGCTATTACAACAAATGATATTGTTAAATGGTCATCCAAGGGATTGCTTGATATTGATATAGTAGAGATCCCTGACTATTTTTTTTGTATTTGAAGTTCAAACAACTTGAACTTTAAGCGCAAAAGAAAGGAAAGAAAATGGGAAGGGATGAAATGAAAAATGTTCAGTTGGATAGTGGTAGCAATTGTTTTAGCTGCAAATATATCTGCAATTGTATGTGTACTTAAAGAAAGACAAACTATCGCTGTGGTATTGAAGGCACTGGGAGATTGCATTTCTTTAATATTCCTTTGTACTCGATGAGTACAGCGTTTGTTAGTTTCCTAAACACAGCATCAAGTTCTTCAGAATATTTATTTAAAGGGTAGTCCTTGTTGCCATTTTCAGCTTCAAGCATATTGAGAAAAGCTAGGTAAAAATCAGGATAAAGTGCTTGTGATTTAGGTTCCATAAAGGAATACAACATCCATTGTGATACATATTCAGACAAGCCATTATACAGAATTGATCCATACTATCCAAAGGCTTCAGCTATTGAAATGCATACACTTACAAGCCTTGTGGACTACATCAAGGCAAAGATTGATGATATGTCCGAAATGATGATCATTGATGTCAGAAGCCCTGAAGAAGTGGCTTTGTACTCACGGCTTGATGATAACCGGGATCGTGAAACACTTGTGGTTGTAAAAGCGAGGATTCCATCATTCCCATTTGATAGTTTTATGGATCAGGAGAGATTCACTATCAACCTTCAGTCCAAATTCATTGATGATCCGGCAACTGATCGGGCATTGATCCTGAAGTTTGCAGGCACTGTTGAAGCAGGAACTGTTGCTGAATATGGTGATGATGGTGTGACACAGAAGGCAACCGTGAAAACAGGCATTGCATCCAAAGGTGATGCCATTGTTCCAAATCCGGTCAAATTAAGACCATACAGAACCTTTTTGGAAGTGGAGCAGCCTGCATCTGAATTTATTTTCCGCATGAAACAGGACAAGTATGACGGAATCAACTGTGCAATCTTTGAAGCTGATGGTGGTGCATGGCAGATGGCAGCAACAAAGGCAATCAAGGAATACTTACAGTTTGAACTGGAAGATTTCAAGGATCAGTTCACTGTCATTTCATAAGGTTGCAACACCTGCCGGAAGGCAAAAGAAACCGTTCATGCATTTTATATCACAGAATCCCGGCTGCTTATGTGGCCGGGAGATTAGAAGGACGGTGATTGAATGATACATCAATTAAAATGTGATTCAAAATTTTTTGAAGATGTGGCTTCAGGGAAAAAGACATTTGAGGTCAGGAAAAATGACAGGGATTTCAATGTCGGTGATTTTTTGGCACTGAATGAACTGACACCACATGCCTGCAACAGAAAAGGGGAACACAAAGAAACAGGCAGATGTTGCCTTGTGTATGTCAATTACATATTGAATGATTCTGATTACTGCAAAGAAGATTTTGTTGTCCTTGGAATTGAAGCATGTTCTATAAATGTCCTTGGTGTTGGATTAGAATCAGAAATCTATGATTCTATGCCCGTGGAAACGTATGGAGAACAAAAACTATGGGACTGAATAGGAAGTAGGTGCAGCATGAAAGAGAGTGAAAAGTTGATAAAAACAAATGAAGAAGCAATTGATTGCTTAAAGAAAAATAAGCCAACAAGTGGTTTTTATATGTTACAAGAATCTGTTGATATGGCAATCAAAGCACTTGAAAAGCAGGTTGCAAAGAAGCCTTCTTTTGAAGGTGATGGTTATGATCCTGATGGAAATCTTGTATATGACACATGGATTTGCCCTTGCTGCGAAAAGCATTATGAAGTTGACTATGAAGAATATGATTATTGCCCTTCTTGCGGTCAGAAGATTGATTGGAGTGATCAGGATGGCTTGGAATAGACACAGTGGCAATAAATATGGCAGTAAGAAAATTGAAGTGGATGGCATTGTCTTTGATTCCAAGAAAGAAGCAAAAAGGTATTCTGAATTGCTTCTGCTTGAAAAGGCAGGGGAAATCAGTGATCTGCAAAGGCAAGTGAAATATGTTCTGATCCCAGCACAGTATGCTGAAGTGAACGGAAAAAGAAAATGCATTGAAAGGGAATGTACATACATATCTGATTTTACATATATCGAAAATGGAAAATTGATTGTTGAAGATGTCAAAGGTTATCGTGATCCTTCTTCAGCAGGGTATGCAAAATTCGTTATCAAGCGGAAGTTGATGCTGCATGTGCATGGAATAAGGATCACGGAAATATAGAAAGAAGGTACTGAAAATGACTAAAAAGGAGTTATATACTTGTGATATTTGTCACACAGATTATGCGAATAAAGCAGATGCTATTGACTGTGAAAAAGGACATTGTGGGTGCGTGGAAATTACTGATTATAGAATAAATGCACATGCAAAATATCCGCACAAGCTTGAAGTCAAGTTTTCTGATGGCACAAAGCATTGGTATAGGCAGTAAAGGAAGGTGCAAATCATGAGTAAATCAAGAGAACTGAAAACCACACAGGATGTTGTTATGACGGTGCTTCAGGAGCAGCCAAGGACGAGAAACAGCGACAACCTTTTATATTATACAGTATGCAAGATCATAGGATTGAAGAATGGTATAAACCTTGATTCCATATCTATGTCATCCTTCTTCCTGCACATGAAGGAATACAATATGCCGGCCTTTGAAACGGTCAGAAGGGCAAGGCAGAAGATCCAGGCAGACTATCCTGAACTTGCCGGATGCAGCAACGTAGAAGGGCAGCGGAAGCTGAATGAAGAAGTGTTCCGGGAATACGCAAGGGGGATGATGCAATGATTGATAAAAGGGCAACAGGGCTTCAGATCTGCATAATGGCAGAAAAGGCAGGATTCAATCAGGCAGGTTTAGCAAGAAAAATGGGCTTGTCTACACATGTGATAAACAGATGGGCGAACGGAAAAAACCTTCCTTCACCGGGTAATTTTTTGGAAATATCACGCATTGTCGGATGCACTATTGAAGATCTGCTGATTGAAGTAAAAGGTGATTGCTGATGGAATATGGCATTAACAGAAACGGATCCGGCTATGCTGATCCAACAGCATATGACGCAATAAAAAATATTATGAAAAGCGAGGAAAAGGCTATGAATTTTTATAGAGGTGACATTGTAGATTTTGAACTGAATAACGGACTTTCCAAAGAAGCGGTCATTCTGTCCGTTCATGATAATTATTCATCACTAAGGTATATGTCAGACAGTCGGAAGATACAAAAGCCGGATATGCCGGATCTGATAAGAAATACAAATACATAGTGCAGGGAAACCGCTTTACGCTTGGCACCACCAAAGAGGAAAAAAGAGAGATTGCCACAGCCATCCTGAATAAGGTACAGGGTGTGACCTATACACCATTTACAGCAGAGTGTACAGGACTACCATTCTTGGAGGTCGGGGATCCGGTGCAAATATATGTATATGATTTTGAGCAATCTGAAAAGCAGAAAAAGGATGTATTTGTCCTGAAAAGCTTTTATGTCCTATCGAGAACGCTGAAGGGGATCCAGTCTTTGACTGACACGCTGACAGCGCAGGGCGAAGAAAAGCAGAGACGGTTTGTGTCTGATCTTGGTATCCGGGAAGATGTGTCAACGGCTTCGCTGAAGGAAAAGACAGATAAGCAGGATGAAAGGATCAAAAGTCTGGAAGATGCAGCGGAAACAGGATTGAAGGTTGAATCAGTCACAGCACTTCCGGCAAGCCCGGATGTCAATACAATCTATCTGATCCAGGGGACGGTGGGATGATATGGCAAGAAAACAATCAAGTACTATTTATTATCGTGGGAATAAGCACAAGGAAATATATTATCAGGGGCATTACCATGACAAGATGTACCTTGGAAGTCAGCTTATTTGGGAGAAGCTGAAATCAGCATCATTGAGATTAGCAGAATTCTATTCTTTTATAGAGTACAAAGACACAATATATTGCTTTGCAAATTTGAGAAGTAATGATTGGGAAGGTGCTTTACATGATAGATGGTATATATGTACATATGATGCAGAAAAAAATAAGCTTATTCCAATAGCAAATGTTGCAGAATTTAATGATGATAAAACAGTTTATATGCGTGATGTGGGTGAAAATGGATTTCTATGCTATATAAAAACAACTAAAAGTATCAAAACTGCAGTTGTTTCTGTTGATTCAGAGGGTAAATCACAAATTGTTTACACAGATGAAAAAAAACCGAAGTTTCCTTGTTATTTCTTGAAAACAACAGATGGAAAGACAGAAATGAAGTTTGCCGTAGATGAAAAATATTATTATGACACTACAAAGGCAACTGTAACAGGAGATGATTCGGATCCGGATTATCCAAGATACTATTTTGTGCAAAGGAATGTATCGGATGAAACTGTTGCAGAAGAAATTTTGATGATTAAGGGATCTAATCTTGTGTCGTTGAATACAACCGGAAATATAGTTGAGTATCCGGCATTTGTATTTAAAAATAATGTGTATGTTTTTGGATGGTCTGACGCAAATACAGGTCAGAGGTTAGACAGCATCTTTGTGTATGGAGACAGCCATCCGGTTTGTTCCTTATCTCATGGATCATCTTTTAGTATCTCACAGATAGTTAGTGATACTTATTGTAGATCTTACTATGTCACAGATGATGCTGTTTATATGACAGGAAGATATTATGAATCAGGTTATAAAATGGCAGTATATGCTTTTGATGGCAGCGGCATAAAAGCACTATTTACTGTAGGTACTTCAGTATTGGGTACTTTTAAAAATGTAAAAAAAATAGGTAATTCTGTTGTTGTCTATTCAAACTATTCTGGTTTGAGCAGCAGCGAAACATCTAATTTAAAAATAGGTGTGTACAAAGACGGACAGCTAAACAAAATTGACATTGCACCACTTAGGAACATCACACATTTTTGCGGTGTGTTTGGGAATGAAGAATACATATGCGCAGCAGTTTATTTAAGATACATGTATCAAAATCTACCAAACGGATTGTATATAGTCAGGATATCACAAGAAACGCTTGAAATAGTCGATTTTATCAATCCAACAATAGATGAGAGAAAATTATAAAAAGGAGATACAAATGGCTAATTATACGAAAAAATTCACGAAACCATATGCAAATGGATATAAGGACAGACCGGATACAAGTACACCTGTCACAGCTGATATTAAGAACGCAGAAACGGATGCACTGCTTGCAATTGAAGAGTATCTTGCAAATAATGCCATATCATCTGTATCTGCAAACATAGGTAACTCTACGGGAGTCTATATAGCTACAATTCGAATAAATGACGTTGATTATCGCATATATACGCCAATGGTCAGATATACGTCTGAGATTACGGAAGGCACCAAGGTGGGAACCCTGACTTTCGGAAACTATTCATTTGATGTTTATGCGCCTGCAGTTTCCGCAGGCAGCAGTGTATCAGTTACACCTAAAGCTACAAGCGGTACCAATATTGCAGAAATCACAGTAGACGGAACCACCTACCAGCTTTATGCGCCTACTGGCAGCAGCGGAAGCACCGTGACAGCAGAAGCTACACTGACAGAAGGTACACAGATAGGTAAGATAACGATTGATGGAAAAGAGACGGTTCTTTATGCACCTACAGCGATTGCACTTGCTGTAGATACTGAGCTGTCTGCTACAAGCGAAAATCCAGTGCAGAACAAGGTAGTCACAGCGGAACTTGACAAAAAACTTGAAGTTTTGGGGGATGATGAGCAAGCACCGGATGCTGTTAAATTTGTATTAGATTCCGAATTGTCTTTAACTTCTGAAAACGGGGTGAAGAACAAAACAATAGCGCAGGAATTTGAGAACTATGCAACAGGTGTAAAGATGGTGGCAAAGGCTGCGGAAGCGGAAACAGCACAGACAGCAGGAAGTGCTACAACAGCAGAAACTGCAACCAAGGCAGCACAGGACGGAAATGGGAATGTAATTGCTGATACCTATGCAAAAAAGACAGAAATTCCGGAAGGTGGGTCTGCTTCAAATATGACATCAGATAATAATGGAATTGGAAGACCCGATGGAGATACTATTGTCGTTTGGGGTGATGGAGTTTTTAAGTTAAATGATGCGCAAAATATCACGATAATTAGTGATGCATTAGGTCACTGGGGCTATGATCATAATTCAGAGTATATATCCGAAAATTCTACATGGAATTGTTATAAGATATGTAACATTTCTATTTTAAAAATTAACTGCATTCTTACAAAAGCTGTACCATCTGACAAGGATTTTGTGACATTGTTTACTGCTGATGATAATTCTAATATGAAAGTAAACTTCCGACCAGAAACAGTACTTTTGGGAGTGGTAAAACACATAACAGATGATTATAAGACCGTTTGGAACATTTGCAAAATTGAATGGAACAAAAACGGGATTTTTCTGGATTCGGAGGGATCAGAAAGCTATAAGACAGGTGATGAAATCTATTGTTCAGGAATTTCAATATTAAATTAGAAAGCGAGGTAAAAAAATGTCAGCATTAGAAAAAATAACAGATTGGCTCAAACTTGGAAATAAGATAGTAATACCAAAAACATATGCTTCCTGCGTGTATGATTCTGACGGAAATTCCGTGGAAACTAGGTTATCAAATTTGCAGCAACAGATTGATGCAGGCGGTGGAAGTAGTGGTTATGCAGGCTTTCGTACATATGGCGGCGTTGGAATAGGCGGAGTAGCTACCCATTATGATTTAGAAAGAGCTCCAAAGCAGCCAACATCATAGGAAAGAGAGGTATACAAATTATGTCTACAATCATGGGACTTGAGTACTTATATTTGACAACAGCCGAAACAGACAGTAGTGGAAATATAACTTATACAATGGATATCAACCCTGTTGCAATCAAAAATGCACTTGGGTTGGAATGTACACAGATTCCTGCGGATCCAAGTAATTCTAATGATACTACTTATCCCTACAAGTATCTGATTCATTCGGCAGATGACAACCAAAATGGTGTGGTGTTAAGAATGAATTCAGCCAGAGCCAGTATGGATATAAAAGGTTATAACAACGGTGTTATAGACTATTCACGTAGTTACTATAGTGCCATAGGAAATAGCAACAATTCGCAGGCCGTAATGTACTATAAGAGAGAAGAAGACTATGTGATATTTGGAATTTCTCAAACTGGTTTAGAACCAAGAATTACAATAGCATATCTTGATTATCAGAAACTGGGAGAATCGGAAAAACAAAAATGTTTTTTGCTTTGCAGTGGTGGATCGTCTGATGCTGGAAGATGCATATTAAGTGATGGAAATGTGTATACATTTGCCAGAAAAAGTTCTTATACATCAGATGATATAGTGACGATTGCTCCACTAATCAATATAACAGGACGGCTTATCTTTCCACGAGCATTTTTATCAAACACAAATAAAAGCACCAGAAATACGAAATATTTTGTATTAGACGGAAAATCATATATTACTTTACAACATTATACGGATGCTGAATGCAATATTTGTATTCAGATCTAGATGAAAAGAAAGGAAGGAAAACATATGAACGAATTAGGAAAAGTCAAAGCATTTTTTATTCAGTATGATTCATAATTACAAAAGGGAAAATCTGATATATTTTGAAACTGCTTCTTTGGAGCAGTTTTTTTAATATTAAAAAAAGAAGGGAAGGAACAAAAGAAACATGGAAGCACTTATTGCAGCCGGGGCATCAATAACAGTTGGTGTCCTTTCATTGGTTGGTGTGATCATTACTAACAGCAACAGCAACAAGAAAATAGAGCATCAGTTGGAGACATCACAAGCGGTGACAGATTGCAAGATTGATGAACTGACAAGGGAAGTCCGGGAACACAATAATTTTGCACAGCGTGTTCCGGTCATGGAAGAACAGATCAAGGTGATCAATCACAGGATTCAAGATTTGGAAAAGGCACAGTAAAGAGAAAGGGCAGGTTTTATTCCTGCCCTTCTTTTTTGATTTCATAGAAAAGGGGATAGAATGAATATCCCCCTTTTGTTGAAGTTACTGTCTTAGTGGTGCGCCAACATTATCCTTGAAACCACCTGTTGCAATTTTAATAAGGTCAACCACTGTTCCAATAAAGAAAAGACCGCCTGTAAATAAATACAAAATGCCTTTTCCTATGTTGCCAACATAAAATTGATGAATTCCACCAATTCCAATGAATCCAAGACAACACAGGATAAGTGCTGTACTTTTCTTCTTGTCACTTGTTTGAGTTACATAATCTGCCATATAAAGTTCCTCCTTCGATTTTTAATTATATTACTATAATTTCCATACATAGTAAATATAAAAAATAGAATGAAAGTTGTCGTATTTTGTTTGCGTACGGTGTACGCATTATGTACGCACTGGCAAAGATTTAATAAAATATTATAAATGATGCATAATGATTATAAAACGATTGTATCCCTTGATATTGCTGCGTTTTAATCGTTGACAAATGAAGCTTGATGATAAATAATGATATTGTATTTCTCAAAAAAAACTTCTTGTGGAAGTGGCAAGAAATACAAAAAATGTTGTGGAAGAAATAAATAAGTGCCGGAAGGCAGGAGGTGACACATGCTTCAATTTAAAAAAATGGTAAAAGAAAAAATGGAGCTTTTGTTTGATGGCGAGATCACATTGTTAAAGACAGATTTCTGGCTGGCTGCACTTGTCATCTTCTTACTTGGTGTATTGTATGGTCTCATGAAGGCACCTCTCACACATGGCATTACAGTAAGCTGTGGCAATAATAATGGCAATACATGGCTGCCGGATGATCTGGAAGAAGATTTCGATGAGAATGAATAATTCGGAAAAGTCAAAATGCTTTTAAACAGGGGTATCGTATAAAATCACATGAAAAAGCACATACTACTTCTACGGGAAAACCCGGAAGGAGGAAGAAAAATGGTTACTTTAAAATGTGATGTGCGTACCTGTACCTATAACAAAGAAAACTGCTGCTGCAAGGGCGATATCAGTGTCGGTGGTAAAAGTGCCTGTGACTGTTCACAGACATGCTGCGATTCCTTTAAAGAAGCAAAGGGCGATCAGTACCTGAGTGCTTTGGAGCATCCGAGCAAAATGATCGATATCGACTGTGAGGCAGTGAAATGTATTTATAATTCCGATTATAAATGCAACGCCGATAATGTAAAGATCGGTGGAAGCAATGCCTGCGATTGTCAGCAGACAAGCTGCGCAACCTTTAGAGAACGATAAAATGAAGGCATACGGGAGCCCCCTTTCCATGTGAAAGGGGGTTTTTTGGCAGAATAGAAATGAGGAAAAGAATTGCAAAAGGGGATTACAATAGGAATTTGTGATGATAATGCAGCAGACCGGGATAAACTGCAAAAGTTTTGCGAACGGGTATTAAAGGATATGGAAATGGATAATCATACATTTTATCTGTTTCAATCGGCTGAGGAAGTGCTGTATTATTGTGAAAACATGAAAAATAAACGGATAGATATACTTTTTTTGGATATAGAGATGCCGGGTATGGATGGGATCTGTCTGAAAAACAAATTAGTAGACAGCCCGCTTATTTGGAGGATTCTATTTACTACCTATTATCGTGAAAAGGTATTTGATGCATTTGGACTAAAGACAATCGGATTTCTGCTGAAACCTGTTATGGAAAAAGATGTCAGCCATTGGCTTTCCTATATAAAAAAAGAAGTCGCTGGTGCAACTTATGTTACATTGGAAAAAGGTAAGTTGATACCGAAAGAAGATATTTTATATTGTTGTGCGGAAGGAAATTATACAAAAGTATATATAAAAGATAAGATGGGGGCAAATACATATGTTCTGATAGCAAGAAAACTCAGAGATCTGGAACAGGAGTGGGGGAATAGTTTTATAAGAATACATAAATCATATTTGGTAAATTTATGTCATGTATCTGGACTGGATCATGTAGTACATATGAAAGCGGTAGAAAAAGAACTTCCAATTGGGAGAAGTTATAAAGAAAAAGTAAAAGAACAGTATGTGGCATACGGAAAGGAAAAAATCAGGGGAAGAATATGATCATACAGGTATTATATCTGATTGCATATTTGATAACAGAATTTTTAAATTACATATTGATGTATCATCTTGTGTTTCAGATACCAATTCAACAGAACAGAAGGAAATTACTTTCAGGTGTAACAATACTTTTGATTTTACATTTTGTTATAGGATTTATATGTGGAATCAAAACCTCTGAGTCTATAAGTTTTATAACTATGTTGGTTATTCCGATATTTTGTCTGGAACAGGATAAAGATAAATATAAACTATATCCGTATGTAGTAATTGGAACATCTGTATTTGTAATAGCAGCCAGTTTTGCGGTTGCGCTTATTATGCATCTTCCGGAAGTTTCAATCGGAAATAGTGGCATACTATTGCTTGTGTGTCAGAGTATTCCAACTGTATTATTGTTGCTTTTTGGGGTGTTGAAACGTAAAGGATATTATTTTGAAAAACCCAGACTTCATAGAGTACAGTATTTTATTTTATATACCAGTATTATTTGTGTTTATTTTTTACTGGCATGGCTGCAGGCGTTTTCAGCGGATAATTGGACGGAAGAGACATTTAATATATATGGGCTTCTGGCATCTATTACAGGAACCGTGTTGCTTATGCTTGTATTGTGGCAATGTGTGGTTCAAAGCAGGGAAGAATGTTTAAAAGTGAAAACCGATGAATATGAGCGGTATATGCTTTTACAGGAAAAGTACTTTAGTCAGATCATTGAGCAGGATAATAGAATCAGAGGATATAGGCATGATATGGCAGCACATTTGGCGGTTTTGGGATCTTTTTGTGAAAATGGAGAAGTCGATAAGCTTGAAGGATATATAAAAGAGATAGAAAAAAATTACTGTATGGAAGATTTGAAATATCACACGGGAAGCAGAAGTGTGGATGCTGTTATAAATCAGGTAGCCGGTGAATATGAAAAGAAAGAAATTAGTCTGGTAGTGGAAGGAAATATTCCGACAGACTGTAAAATACAAGCGTATGATCTGTGTACCATATTCTATAATCTGCTGCAAAATGCAGAGGAAGCATGTCTGAGGCAAAAAGAAGAGGAACGCAAGGTTCTAATATCTAATAATAGTTATCAGGACATTTTATTTATTATAGTAAAAAATACTGCTGATGGAGCTCCGGGGTTGATAAATGGAAGATTGCATACTACTAAGCCTGATAGAGAGGCACATGGTATAGGAAGTATAAATATAGAAAATACAGTCAGAAAATATCACGGTAGTATACAATACCAGTATGATAATGGCTGGTTTACTGCTGAAATAAAAATATAATTGTCGTTTATACAAAAAATGTGTCGTTTATACAAACTCCATTGCATCTGTGTATCCTACTTTTTAAGATTAGTTATAGAAAGGAGGGTATGCAGATGCTTTTATGGTTTGACTGGAAGTGGTTATTTCCTTGGGGGAAATAATTAGTGACGCCAAATATATAGGGTGTCAGTATGTAGCAAATGACAGAATGATAAAGTAAAAAGAGAAGGAGCGTGTAGAAAATGAAAACAAAGAAAACACTGGCAATGATAGTGGTAATGAGTATGCTGTTAAGTATGGGGTGTTTTGCACAGACGGCTAGTTATAATGGGGGAACAGTCTCATATACCTTGAATAGGGTGGGGAGCGGAAAAAGTTCCGGAGTTGCAACAACTGGGTATGATGTAGCAGGATATATACAGTATGTTGCAGTTTTTGGCTATGATAAAACAGGTGCAGCAGTTATATCAGATAGTGCATCAAGTGCAGCATCTGCAAGTGCTGCAACAAAAACAAAATCCGGAATAAAAAAATATAAATCAACTCATATCATTAAAGATGCAACGGGAACTCCACTTAAGAAGTATAATTTGGAAGTTTAATGTACAAGGTGCGTGCTGGAACAATCTTCCAGCACGCGGATGAGGAAAGATATGGAGAAAAATAAAGTTTTAATAAAAATAATAACACTTTTATTGTCACTGTTCGTTTTAACAGGCTGTGGCAGAAAAGAGGTCACATTTGATACCACCAAAGAGGTGACAACGGCATATACAAGTGAAAAACTGGATGTTTCCGATCTGCCACCCATCACAGGTATGTGTGGTGATGAACAATATGTATATATAGCCGCTTCGCCATTGAGAACAGATGAGAAACAGAAGATTTATCCTGAGATTTACAGGATAGATAAAAATAATGAGGTAAAACAGCTTTCCCTGCCTTTTGAAAAAGAAGGAACTGTATATGCGCTTTCCAATATATCAAGTTCTAATGAAAAAAGCACATTTGCTCTGCTATGGAGATATCAGGATCAAGATGGGACAGCCGCATATCAGATTATGATCTGTGATGAGGAAGGAAACGTAGACCAGACGATATCTTTACAGGAAATATCAGAGGAATTGGAAGCGGGGGTATTTGGTTTGCAGGCATTTGATGGTGGGTTCTACATAGCAGGTGCCAATTCTGTTTTATCGATTGACCAGAATGGTAAGAAAAAAGAGGATGTCTGTCAGGGGATGATCTTAGGCTTTACCGGTACTGAAAATGGGATAGCATGTCTTAGACTTTCGGAAAGCGGAATGTCTGTTTATGATCTGAACGAGAAAAAAATAATCTATCTGTTGGAAGACAGGGAGGAGAATGGGGATATGCGTGCCCTGCCGTCTGATCATACCTTGCTTTTATGTGCCAATAAGCTGTGGCATGTGGAAAATGGAACAGCAGCTTTAGTCTTTGCATTGGGAGATATAGGAATGAATAGCGAAATGGTGCAGACAGTCTGTGAACTTCCGGATGGCACGTTGCTTTTGGCTGCAAGGGATGGAATTGATATGAATGCAAATCAGTGGATTTATATTTGCCGTGTAGCAGGAAAGAATGAGAATACAGAAGGATTGAAGAAAACAGAGCTTGTACTTGGCGGGGGATCGATCAGCAGAGAATGTAAGCTGGCGGTAGCTGCCTATAATATGCAGCAGGATACGGTACAGATCACAATCAAAGAGTATGGAACAGATGAAGCGGGTGTGAAACAACTTTCCATGGCACTCACAGATGGGGAAATAGATCTTTTATTTTCAAGTCACCTACAGGATATGGAACAGTATCAGGGAAGTTTGGAGGATCTTTCAGGGGTGTATGAAAATATTGCAATGACAAAACCTGTGCGTGAGGCACTTACAGAGGCGGGAAGCCGTTATGTGATACCGGGATTTAGAATGCGCACATTTTATAAGCGGGGGGATAATGGAAAATTGTATCTTTATGGTGGAAAGGAAGAAGTGTGCGATAGCTTCTTATATGCGGATGTAAAAGGAATTCTGGACGAGGAAAATAAGAAGGTAGATACAAACCTCTTAAAAGAATATATAAAGACTGTGGAGGAGATGCCGGAGGCGGAAGAGAATACATCATTACCGGAGCTTTTGAAATCAGATAAGCCAATCTGTGGTGTGACAGAGATCAGTGAGCCAAATGATTATATGGGGATTTATCTGATGGGAGAACAGGCAGTGGACTACACCGGATTTGAACAAAAAAGCAGCGGGCAGTATGTAAATGAGATCGTTCCAATGGGTGTTTATGGGATTGTACATGGAAGCAAACAGGAAGAGGAATGTGCAGACTTTTTGTACTATCTGACCGGAGAGGAATATCAGATAAAAAATGCGTATCCCGATTATTTCCCTGTCAATGAAAAGGCACAGCAGCGTATTTGGGATATTGTATCTGCGACGAAAGAAACAACACTGTCTGATGGCACGCAGGTGAATCCATATCGGTGTGAGGTTGCCTACAATGATTACGAGGTGGTCGTGGAAGCGCTGGATCAGGAACAGCTGCATAGCATAAAAGCATGGCTGGATATGCCATGTGTTTTATATCCGCAAAAAAAGAAATATGTTGAACTGATAGAAGAGGAAGTGATAAAATATCTGGAAAAACAACAAAGTCTTTCAGACACATTGGAATATGTAGATAAACGTGTATCGATCGTGTTGGCAGAGTAATGCTTGTGGAGATTGCAATGAAAAAAGGATATGGATAGAAATGGAATACACAGCGTCACACATATGTCAAAAATAGCATAAATCTTATATAAAAAACTACAATTTTTTCTATAATGAAGATAAGAAATGAATTTGACAGGGAGGATCTTATGCAGACAAAGAATGACAAAAGTATTTATAAACAATTATTACATATTGTGGCACCGATTTCTTTTCAGTACCTGATGGCATCCTTTGTCAGTGCATCAGATGCGTTTATGCTTGGTTTTCTGGATCAGGATTCTCTGGCGGCATCTTCCCTGGCAACACAGATCCCGTTTGTATACAGCCTGTTTTACGGGGCGTTCGTATTCGGCTTTAATGTTCTGGCTGCCCAGTATTGGGGCAAGGGAGATAAAAAATCTGTAGAAGAGATATTGACGATCGCAATGCGCTATGCACTGCTTGTTGGTATACTGTTTTCCGTCCTGACAGCCTGTATTCCCGGGCAGATCATGCGTATTTTCACGGCAGATCCGGTTCTGATCGAAAAAGGTGCGGTATATCTGCGGACAGTATCCTTATCTTTTGTGCTGACAGGCTTTACACAGATCTATTACGGTCTGTTAAAGGTATGCGATCATGCAGGGCTAAGCTCCATGATAGGCTCTTTGGCAGTTGTACTGAACATTGCATTAAATGCGGTATTTATCTTCGGACTTGTCGGTATGCCTGCAATGGGGATCGCAGGTGCAGCACTTGCCACCGTATGTGCGAGGATCTTTGAAACGATCGCCGTTATCATTGTCGTTACAAAATATAAATGTCCGAAGCTCGGTAATATGCTTGTGATAAAGGACAGACAAATGCATAAGGACTACTGGAAATATACAACGCCGCTATTGGTCAATCAGATCGGCTGGGGCGGCGGTGTGACCATGTATTCTGTTATTATGGGGCATATGGGAAGCGATGCAACCGCGGCTAACTCTATTGCCAGCATTGTGCGTACGATCATTGCCAGTCTCTGTTGGGGAATCTCAGCAGGCGTTTCCATTATCATTGGGCAGACACTGGGACAGAACAAGCTGGAGGAGGCAAAGAAGATGGGCGGTAAATTTGTCCGTCTGTCGATCTGGATCGGGGCAGCTTCCGGTCTTGTGATCCTTCTGTTGATCCCACTTGTACTGCGCGTGATCACACTGACGCCGCAGGCAATGTATTATCTGAAGTTCATGCTCTGTATGGCGGCTTATTATATCATCGGAAATTCTTTGAATTCTACGATCATTTCCGGTATCTTCCCGGCGGGCGGCGATACAAAGTTCGGTATGATCTGTGACGTTGTCACACTCTGGTGTTTTGTCGTTCCGCTTGGTATGCTGGCAGCTTTTGTCTGGCATGCACCGGTGCTCCTCGTTGCATTTATCCTGACACTGGATGAATTTGTGAAGATCCCGGCTGTATATATCCACTACATGAAATACAAATGGGTAAAAAATATCACAAGATAGTATGCTGCGATTGAATTTGATAGCACAAAAGCAGAAAATGGTGTTGACACCGGTTCGCTTTTGTGCTATTCTCTTTAAGGTGTTTGAAATACGTAAAGAAAGCAGAGTATCCACTCTCACCCTGAGGCAATCGGGCTGTCAGGTGTTTATATAAGAATGCAGCGATAAGTTTTATATTCGTTTTCATTTTTTGTCATGAGTGGATGTTCCCACTCATTTTTTTATTTTGATTCTTATGGAGGTGTATCACTATTAGCGAATTAATGATTAACGAACAGATCAGAGACAGAGAGGTACGTCTGATCGGAGAAGAAGGCGAGCAGCTTGGCGTCATGTCTTCAAGAGAAGCACAGAAACTGGCAGATGAGGCAGGACTTGATCTGGTAAAGATCGCACCGACAGCAAAGCCGCCGGTCTGCAAGATCGTTGACTACGGTAAATACCGTTACGAACAGGCCAGAAAAGAAAAAGAAGCCCGCAAGAAACAGAAAACCATTGAAATCAAAGAAATTCGTTTATCTCCTAATATTGATACAAACGATCTGAATACAAAGATCAATGCAGCGAAGAAATTCCTGACAAAGGGTGATAAAGTAAAAGTTACACTTCGTTTCCGTGGCCGTGAAATGGCACATATGAATGCAAGCAAGCATATTTTGGATGACTTTGCCGAAGCACTGATAGAGATCGCAGTTGTGGAAAAGCCGGCAAAGGTAGAAGGCAGAAGCATGACAATGGTGCTTGCAGAGAAACGCTCATAAAAAGCTTTTAACTTGAATTTGCGGATTTAAGTTGAAATAGATTTTCTAAAGTTGATAGGAGGAATTTAAAATGCCAAAGGTTAAAACAAACAGAGCAGCAGCAAAACGTTTCAAAGTGACAGGAACAGGTAAGTTAAAAAGAAATAAAGCTTATAAGCGTCATATCTTAACAAAGAAATCTGCAAAGACTAAGAGAAATCTTAGAAAACCTGCAATGACAGATGCAACAAATGTTAAGAACATGAAGAAGTTAACACCATATTTATAAATCGTAAGGAGGAAGCATAGAAATGGCAAGAATCAAAGGCGGAATGAACGCAAAGAAAAAACATAATAGAGTATTAAAACTTGCAAAAGGTTACAGAGGAGCAAGATCTAATCAGTATAGAGTTGCAAAACAGTCTGTAATGCGTGCACTGGCATCCTCTTACGCAGGACGTAAAGAGAGAAAGCGTCAGATGAGACAGCTTTGGATCGCTCGTATCAATGCAGCAGCAAGAATGAACGGTCTTAGCTACAGCAAATTCATGTACGGCTTAAAGCTCGCAGAAATCGACATCAACAGAAAGATGCTGGCTGAGATGGCTGTGAATGATGCAGAAGGCTTCAAGTCTTTAGCAGAAATTGCAAAATCTAAGATTGCATAATGGACATCCTATAGGGATATAAATAAAGAACATCGGAGTATTCCGGTGTTCTTTGTCGTATATTTAGTAAGGAGTGAAAGAATAGTATGTTAGAGAATTTAGAACCGAAAAGCGTCTTTTCGTTTTTTGAAGAAATAGATCAGATCCCGCGGGGATCAGGCAATACGCAGAAGATCAGCGATTATCTGGCAGAGTTCGCAAAGAAAAGAAATCTGTTTTATATACAGGATACGCTTGGCAATGTCATCATCAAAAAAGATGGGACAGCCGGTATGGAAGAAAAAGAGCCGGTCATCATACAGGGGCATATGGATATGGTTGCTGTAAAAGAGCCGGATTGTGAGAAAGATATGGAAACGGAAGGATTGGATCTGGCTGTGCAGGGCGACTATGTCTACGCAAAAGGCACAAGCCTTGGTGCAGATGACGGTATCGCAGTTGCATATGCGCTGGCACTTTTAGACAGCAAAGATATTCCGCACCCGCCGCTTGAGGTTATCATCACGGTAGATGAAGAAACCGGTATGTTTGGTGCACAGGGGATCGATCTTTCCATGCTGCAGGGAAAGAAAATGCTGAACATCGATTCCGAAAAGGAAGATGAGCTGACCGTGGCATGCGCAGGTGGTCTGCGTGTATATGCAAACTGGCAGGTCGCTTATACAGAGATCGGCGATAAAGAGCAGTATGTTGTTACTGTATATGGTTTAAAGGGCGGTCACTCCGGTGTAGAGATCGGTCTTGGCAGGGCCAATGCCAATAAGCTGCTCTGCGAGCTTCTGTATCTGATGGAGCGTGAGCTGGATGTGCGTGTGATCACAATGGACGGCGGTACAAAGGATAATGTCATTCCACATGAAGCAAAAGCACAGATCGCCTGTGGAGCAAAGGAAGAAGAACTGAAAAAGCTGATCGGCGTTGTGGAAAATTCCTTCCGTGAGGAATGGGCAAAGAAAGAGTCCGGTTTACAGATCAGACTCGAAAAAGCAGAAAAGCAGTATGAAGAAGCGATCGACGCATCTGATTTCTTCCGTGTCATGTCCTTCTTTTTGGAAGCACCGAACGGTGTGCAGGCAATGAGCAGGGATCTGCCGGGACTGGTAGAGACTTCCCTGAATTTTGCAACGCTGCATATGGAGCCGGAAGAGGAGGTAAAAGCCGGTTTTTCTCTTCGTTCCAGCAGCAGTACGGCAAAGCAGGCGCTGAAAGAAAAACTCTGCAATATGATCGCTGAAAGCGAAGGCGAATATGAAGCAAACGGAGAGTACCCGTCCTGGGAATATAAAGAGAACTCAGAACTGCGCGAGCAGGTAGTCCGCACTTATAAGGAAGTACTGGGAAAAGAGCCAAAGGTATTATCCATTCATGCAGGACTGGAATGTGGTATCTTATCGCAGAAGATCGAAGGACTCGACTGTGTATCTTTCGGGCCGAATATCGACGATATCCATACGACAAAAGAAAAACTCAGCATTTCTTCCACCCAGCGGATCTGGGAGCTTTTGAAGAAACTAATGCAGATGGATGCATAGTTATTTTGAAAAACCTCCACAGGATTCCGGCAGACGGGAAAACATGGATGGACAAAGCTGTATCAGCGATAAGAGGAAAGGAACACAACATGAAGAGCAACATCGTATTAATCGGAATGCCCGGTGTCGGGAAAAGCACGATCGGAGTTGTCCTTGCCAAAAATCTGGGCTATCATTTTATGGATTCGGATATTGTGATCCAGCAGCAGACAGGAAAACTGTTGCATGAGATCATCACGGAAAAAGGACTTGACGGTTTTTTACAGACGGAGGATGAAGTGAATGCAGGCATAGACGCAGAGAAAACTGTCATCGCGACCGGAGGCAGTGCAGTGTTCGGTAAACATGCCATGCAGCATCTGGCAGAAAACGGAACGATCATCTACCTGTCCCTGCCATACGAACAGATCGAAGAACGTCTGGGAGATCTGCATAAGCGCGGCGTTGCGCTTAGGGAGAATCAGACCTTATATGACATCTATCAGGAAAGGATCCCTCTTTATGAAAAGTATGCGGATCTGATCATTGACTGTCAGCAGAAAAGTATCCGTCAGATCGTGGCAGAGATTGCAAGAAAGCTGGGAAACAAGGAATAAATTCAATATACGGAAGTCTCCCACCGCAGGAGAATCGATACAAGGTCAGAAAAATGAGCCGGCAAAAAGGCTGGCAGACGCTCCGGATGCCACTGAAATCCTATGATGGGAAGATCCTTGTGCAGGATTGTTTCGGGGATCCCATCCGGTGATTGCTGCAGGCAGATCAGACAGTCAGGCAGATCGGAAACAGCCTGATGATGTGCGCTGTTTACAACAGAAAATCTGGCAAGAAGTGTAAAAAGCATTTGCTTTTCCCGTTGGGAAGCAGATGCTTTTTCCTGTGATGGGAAATGCATGGCATATTCTTTGTTTGTCTGTATGGAAGGGAGCGGCAGAAGCTGGACGGAATGAATGGCGTCCCCCATTGTGTAAGGATAGTAATGCATGTTATCTTCGGGCAGATCCTGCAGAAGTCTGCCACCGAAAAAGACATGGATGAGCTGCATGCCTTTGCAGATACCGATCACGGGCTTTTTGCGCACAAGGGCGAGCTGCAAAAGCTGAAACTGCATCAGATCCAGCATACCGTCGGACGGCTTTGCGCCTGCGGCTGTTTCTCCATAAAAGGCGGGATCAAAGTCGCCGCCGCCGGGCAGAAGGAGCAGATCAAACGAAAGGTTTTGCAGGCTGCTGTATGGAAAGGCTTCCCCTGCACGATAGGAAAGCATCTGTGCGTTCATACCGCTTTTCTGTACGAGCTCATAATATCGTCTGTGGACATCCATGGTTCCGGCGATCAGGATCAAAGGTTTCATAAAAAGCAGGCTCCTGCTTCCTTTTTTATACTATATGCAGTATACTGATAGATGTTCGGAGTCTCTGATATGCTGCCGGACATGAAGGAGAGGGTTATAGATGAAAAGGAACGGAAAAAGGAAAAATCAGATTTGGATGGCGGGGCTGCTTCTTTGTCTGGGGCTTGTATTTTTGCTTCCCAAAGAAGTAAAAGCAGAAGAAACAGATCCGGAAGCGGATACACAGATCGAATATACGGTAACGAAAGTACCGGGAAAGATCAATATGCTGGCAGGCGAGACAAGATATGTCAGCACATCGATCCCTTACACGGCTATTTTTGAAAGCAGTGATCCGAAAATCGCGGCGGTGGCAAACAGCGGACTTGTTGAGGCACGGAAAAAGGGCACCGTGAAGATCACGCAGACAGACGGAACGACCAAAAAGGTTTATACGGTAAAGGTAAATGATACGGTTGATCTGATCATTTTTGCCGGACAGAGCAATATGTGCGGTTCCGGCGGCAATTCCGGTGCTGCACCAAAGCCGGATACGGGAACAGCTTATGAATTTGATATCTCCACCAATACAAAAAAATGTATTACGATGAAGGAGCCGTTCGGAGAAGGCACAAACCGGATCAACGGTCTGGAGGACAGCGGTACATACAGCACAAAAGGGTCGCTCGTCAGTGCATTTTGTATCAATTATTACAAACAGACAAAGATACCGGTAGTCGGTGTTTCCGCAAGCTGGGGAGGCACCTCTACCAATACATGGCTGAACCGCGGACTGGTCAAAGAGACGCAGCGGCGTGTCAGGCTGGCAAAGAAATATATGAAAAAGAAGGGTATTAAGATCCGCCATACTTATATGGTATGGTATCAGGGAGAATCTGATGCTGCACAGGGGCTGGAAGGCTGGCAGTACAACAACCGTATGAAGAAGATCTATACCAAGATGAAAAAGGTTGGCGTGGAAAAAGTGTTTATGATCCGGATCGGGCAGAATCAGGCTGCGATCGGACAGACGGATGAGATCGTAAAGGCGCAGAAAAAGCTTTGTAATACCAATAAAAACTTTATCATGGTATCAAAGTCAGCCTATCAGTTTGGCTTAAATCCGGGCACTTACCATTATGATGCGATCCACATCAACCAGACCGGTCTCAACAAGATCGGATATGAGTCCGGAAAGGCTGCGGGAAAATACGCAAAGAAGCATAAGTAAGCCGAGGCTTACAAAATATAAGTATCGATGAGCTCTGCAAGCCCATCATGTTCATGATCCAGTGCGGTAATAAAACCGGCACTGGATTTTACTGTTTCAGTGGCATTCTGCATTGCGGCGCCGAGCCCTGCGGCAAGGAGCATCGGGATATCATTTTCGGAATCACCGACAGCAATACTATCGCTGACAGGAACGGAAAGATAGTCGCACAGAAAACGCAGTGCATTGCCTTTACTTGCCTGTGCGGAGAAGATCTCCAGATACCCTGCGCCGGAAAACATTGTCTGTACGCCGTCTCCGAGTGCGGTCTGTATCTGCACACGGAACTGTTTCAGTGCGTCAGAACCGTCCAGACTCAGCGCCAGCATTTTAAAGGGAGGTCTGGACAATGCTTTTGTATAATCCGGTGCAAAGATTGCAGGAATCTTCACATGCGTCTGATAATGTAAAAGCTCCGGTGTTTCTTTTTCGCAGACGATCTCGTGATCGGTATAAGTCTGCAGATGGACATGGTACTGCTTTGCAAGTGCCTGTGCCCGCGGGATCAGCTCTATAGGCAGTCTGTCCTCCAGAACTGCTTTCTTTTCATTACAGTCATAGACCAGTGCACCGTTGTTAGCGATCACATAGGAGTATGGAAAATGAATAGAGAGACTTTCAAGGTAGGACTGCACCAAAAGGATGCCGTCGAGAGGGCGGCCGGAGCACAGGATCATGCCATGCCCTGCCTGTCCCATTTCCCGGAGCTTCCGGGCAAGAGTGGGAGAGATTGTTCCGTCCTTTCTGAGCAGTGTTCCGTCAATATCTGAAAATAGCAGCTTCGTCATTTGTAATTCCTTTCTGTCTGATATATAATGATGCAAGGGTCAAAAGTCATAGACCACGCTGTGCGGAGCACGTAACAATCCGTATAGCATCATTATAATTTAGCACAATACTAACATAGAAAAAATGACATTACAAGAAGGACAAGATCATGAAAAAACTATTCATCTATTTGCGTGAGTACAAAAAGGAATGCGTTTTTGCGCCGCTTTTTAAGATGCTGGAGGCATCCTTTGAACTGTTTGTACCGCTTGTCGTAGCGGCTATTATCGATACCGGTATTGCACATGCAGATAAGGGCTATGTCATCCGTATGTGCCTGCTTCTGTTTTTGCTTGCCCTCATCGGACTGACCTGCGCGGTAACGGCGCAGTATTTCAGTGCTAAGGCAGCGGTCGGCTTTGCAACAAAGCTCAGACATGCTTTGTTTTCCCATCTGCAGGGCCTTTCCTTTTCAGAGGTAGATACGATCGGAACTTCCACGATGATCACCCGTATGACGAGTGATATCAACCTGCTGCAGAATGGTGTCAATATGGCACTCAGACTGTTCCTGCGTTCTCCGTTCGTTGTATTCGGTGCCATGATCATGGCATTTACGATCGATTTTAAAGCAGCACTCAGCTTTGTCGGTGCGATCATTCTGTTATCGATCGTTGTCTTTGGAATCATGTATCTGAATATCCCGATGATGAAATCCGTACAGGCAAAGCTGGACGATGTTCTTTTGACCGCCAGAGAAAACCTGACAGGTATCCGTGTGATCCGCGCCTTCTGTAAGGAGGACGAAGAGCTGGCACGTTTCAGACAGAAAAACGAAGAACTGACCAGAATGCAGAAAAAGTCCGGTTCTATCTCAGGACTGACCAACCCGCTGACCTATGTCATCATCAACTTTGCAATCATCGTGCTCATCTGGACAGGTGCACTGCAGGTACAGAAGGGTATTCTGACACAGGGTCAGGTGGTAGCACTGTATAACTATATGTCACAGATCCTTGTCGAGCTGATCAAGCTCGCAAACCTGATCGTGACGATCAATAAAGCACTGGCAAGTGCAAACAGAATTTCAGATGTATTTGATATCCATTCTTCCATGGAATGGCAGGAAAAAGAAACGGAAGCAGAAGTGACAGATCCGGAAAATGCGGTTGTGTTCGATCATGTGTCACTGGCTTATCATGCAGACAGTGAGGCTGCTATTTCGGATGTTTCCTTTACGGCGAAAAAGGGAGAGATCATCGGTATTATCGGCGGAACAGGTTCCGGTAAGAGTTCGCTTGTCAATCTGATTCCGCGTTATTATGATGCAACACAGGGAAAGATCCTGATCGATGGCAAGAATGTAAAGAATTATACGAAAAAAGAATTGCAGAGACAGGTTGCCATGGTGCTGCAGAAGGCAGTATTGTTCCAGGGCTCGATCGCAGAGAACCTGAAATGGGGAAAGCGTGATGCAACGGAAGCAGAGATGCAGCAGGCGGCTGAGATCGCGCAGGCTGCGGATGTTGTGCGTGTCAAAGGCGGTCTGAACGGACAGATCTCCCAGGCGGGTAAAAACTTATCCGGCGGACAAAGACAGAGACTGACGATCGCCCGTGCGATCATGAAGCATGCGCCGATCCTTATTCTGGATGACAGTGCTTCCGCACTGGATATGGCAACGGATGCCAACCTCCGTAAAGCGATCCGCCGGATGCCGGATCATCCGACCGTGTTTATTGTGTCGCAGCGTACCAATGCCATTATGGATGCAGATCAGATTCTTGTGCTTGACGATGGTAAGCTGGTCGGAAAAGGAAAGCATGACGAACTGTTAAAGACATGTGAGATCTACCGTGAGATCTTTGAATCCCAGTATAAGAAAGGAGTGGAGTAAAATGAAACAGAAAGATGTTCTGAAAAAAGTCTGGAAATATCTGGAACATTACAGAATGCTGATCCTGTTATCCTTCCTCTTTTCTATTGCGGTTGTTGTACTGACCCTATATGTACCGATCCTGGTCGGCCGTGCCATTGACCAGATCGTAGAGACCGGTGTGCATTTCGGACCGATCAAGGGCTATCTGTTTGCGATCGGTGTCCTTGTTCTGATCACGGCTGTTCTGCAGTGGATCATGAACCAGATCAATAATAAAGTAACCTATCATGTAGTACGGGATATCCGGAAGGAAGCCTTTGACAAGCTGCAGAATCTGCCGTTGAAATATATAGATTCGCATTCTTACGGTGAGATCGTCAGTCGTATGATCACTGATGTGGATCAGTTCGCGGATGGCCTTCTGATGGGCTTTACACAGCTCTTTACCGGTATTGTGACCATTCTGGGAACACTGATCATCATGCTGACACTCAATGTCGGCATTACCTGTGTGGTTGTTGTGGTAACACCGCTTTCTCTGTTTGTTGCCAACTTTATTGCAACACACACATATACGATGTTCCGTGAGCAGTCGATAACCAGAGGAGAGCAGACAGCACTGATCGATGAAATGATCGGAAATGCCAAGGTCGTAAAGGCATTCGGACAGGAAGAGGAAGCAATCGCCCGCTTTGACGAGATCAATGACAGATTGCAGAAATGTTCGCTGAAAGCAATCTTTTATTCTTCCCTGACAAACCCAAGTACCCGTTTTATCAACGCTCTTGTATATGCAGGTGTCGGACTGACAGGTGCATTTGCCGTTATCGGCGGAAAGATGACAGTAGGACTTTTGTCGAGCTTCTTAAGCTACTCTAATCAATATACAAAGCCGTTTAACGATGTATCCGCAGTCATTACGGAGCTGCAGAATGCCATTGCCTGTGCGGGCAGGATTTTTGAACTGATCGAGGAGAAGTCCCAGATCCCGGATGCGGAAGATGCAGCTGTGCTGTCAGATGCAAAGGGCAATGTAACGGCAGAACATGTATATTTCTCCTACACACCGGAGCAGCAGCTGATTCAGGATTTCAACCTTCAGGTACAGCCGGGACAAAATATTGCGATCGTAGGGCCCACAGGTTGTGGTAAGACAACGATCATCAACCTGCTGATGCGTTTTTATGATGTAAACAGCGGTAAGATCTGCGTCGATCAGACAGATATCCGTGATATGACAAGAAAGAGCCTGCGTTCTTCCTATGGTATGGTATTGCAGGAAACATGGCTGAAATCCGGTACGATCCGTGACAATATCAAAATGGGTAAGCCGGAGGCAACTGATGAGGAAATGATAGAAGCGGCAAAGGCAGCCTATGCTGATCCGTTTATCCGCCGTATGCCAAAGGGGTATGATACGGTGATCGGAGAAGACGGCGGTATGCTTTCACAGGGACAGAAGCAGCTTTTGTGTATTTCCCGTATCATGCTGGCACTTCCGCCTATGCTGATCCTGGATGAAGCAACCTCTTCCATCGACACGAGAACAGAGCTGAAGATCCAGAGTGCCTTTACACGTCTGATGGAAGGCAGAACAAGCTTTATCGTGGCGCACAGACTGTCTACGATCAAAGATGCGGATCTGATCCTTGTGATGAAAGACGGAAATATCATTGAACAGGGTAACCATGAACAGCTTCTGGCAAAGAAGGGCTTTTATGCACAACTGTATACAAGCTAAAATATCGTCCGTAAATAACCGGACAAGTATCCGCAACGGTTACTTAAGATACGATATACTTGTACCGTTGTGAAGAAAAGGGAGTCTGCATGAAAGAAAAAATAACAGACATTTTTATGAAATGTATCATAGCTCTGGCAGGTCTGATCCTGCTGGGGCTTAGTTTGTATGCGCTCCGTTATTCCTATCTTTTCCCGGTGGAATATCTGGAGATTGCAACCCCGCAGAAGGATTCTGTCTGGAAAACGGTGGTGGGAGCAGCAGCTTTGTTTTTTCTGCTGTTACTTGTCTCTTATGGAATCAGACAGGTTAATTATCGGAAACAGAAGCTGCTGCAGGCACTGCTTGCCCTTATGTTTGTGCTGGCAGCCTTTCTCTTTATACAGGACGGAACTGTCTATCAGGCGGGAAGCGATCCATGGTATATTTGTGACAGCGCGGCAAAGTTCATAGAAGGAGATTACAGTCCGCTGCAGGCAGGCGGTTATCTGGACCAGTATCCTTATCAGCTCGGACTGACCTTGTATACGGAGCTTGTTTTTCGTCTGACCGGTGTATGGAACGTAAAGGCACTTGTTTTTGCCAATCTGCTTGCTATGACGGCGGGACTTGCCTTCGGACAACTTTTTCTGAAAAAACTGCATGCTATCCGGCAGAGCAGCGGCTTTTCTGTCTGCTATCTGTTGTATCTGCCGATCTATCTGTATTTGCCCTTTTTATACGGAGAAGCTCTGGCAATCTGCTTTACCTTTGCCTTTTTATGGCAGCTTGCATCCTTTCTGGGTGATCGGAAAAAGCTGCGTATGCTGTGGCTGGCGGCTTTTGCATGTCTGATGGTCATATGCCGGGCAAATGCCATGATCGTACTGATCGCAGTGGCAATTGTTTTGCTGCTGATGATGATCAGAAAATGGGATAAATGGTTGCTTGCAGCTATCCTTGTGACCTTTGCAGCTGTATTTGCCGGCAGAGGGCTTGTGACATGGCAGTATGAGCTGCGGGCGGGAGAAAAGGTTTCAGACGGGATTCCGGCATCTGCATGGATCGCTATGGGCATGATGGAGGATATCAGGGGGAACGGCTGGTATAACGGTTACGGACCGGAGCTGTATGCAGAATGCGGCTATGATGCGGAAGCAGTAGACCGGGAAGCCAAAGCTTACATGGCAGAGCGGATCTGGGAATTTGGAAAAAATCCCAAAGCCTGTCTTGCCTTTTATAAAGGGAAAGCACTCAGCCAGTGGAACGAGCCGACGGCAGAATCTCTTCTGGTACTCCGGGCAAGTGTCGATACCGAGCAGATATCCAATGGAAAATACCAGTTAATGTTTGGTAACCGGTATCAGCCTTATCTGACATACATGAACAGCTATCAGTTTTTACTGTATCTGCTTGCCTTTTTGGGGTGTATCAGACTCCTGACAGGAAAAGCCGGAAAGAAAGGAATGTTAGAACAGTATCTGTTCTGTGTGCTGGCACTGCTCCTGATCGGCGGCTTTTTGTTCCAGCTTCTGTGGGAAGCAAAATCGCGCTATATCTATTATTACATGGTGCTTCTTTTGCCGCTGGCGACGCTTGGGATTTCCTTTGTCATGGAGCAGCAGGCAGTCTGGAGAGATAAACTAAAACATAAATAATATCACTTCTGTGGAGCAATAAATTACAAATTTGTAATAGAAAAAAAGTTGCTATTTCTTTATGAACTGGTAATATAAGGAATATACAGACAGATTGAACAGGAAGTGATAAATATGCTGCATATAGCCATATGTGATGATGAACAGATCATCATGGAGCAACTGAAAAAGCTTTTAGAAGCGCACAGACCGGATTGTATTGTGACAATGTATCTCAGAGGAGAGGGACTGTTAGATACATTTAACCAATATGATCTGGTCTTTTTAGATATTGAGATGCCGCCGGCAAGCGGAATGGAGCTGGCAGCAAAATTAAAGGAGCTGCAATATGACGGAGAAGTGATATTTCTAACCAGCTATACCGATTATATGCAGGATGCCTTTAAAGTCAGGGCATTCCGGTATTTACAAAAGCCGGTCCGGGAAGATCAGCTTGAAGAAGCACTTTGTGCGGCAGAGGAGGAGCTTCAGCAGCAGTATCTTGTGCTGACCGGAGAAAAGGTATTTCGGATCAAAATCCAAGATATTCTGTATCTGGAGGCCGTACATAATGAAACTTATATCGTGACAAAGACAGGAGAGCTGGTAGTCAGATCGTCCATGCGGGAGATCTATGAGATGCTTGATCCGGCCGAATTTATCCAGACGCACAAATCCTATGTGGTAGCACTGCGTGCGATCCGCTATGTAGGCAATCAGGAGGTTGTGCTGCAGGAACTGCAGCCACGCATTCCCTTATCCCGCCGAAGACAGCAGGAGGTAAGGAAAGCGTATATGGAATATATTAAAAAACACGCAATCTATTTATAGAAAGAGGAAAAAGGGATGATCATTTTAAATGTATTGCTGTTTACGGTAGAGTTCCTGAAGACATATATAGCATCAGCCGGAATTTTTAAAATAAAGCAGAAGAGAAAGGTATTTTTCTTTTATCTGGCGGCTGTGCTGCTGCTTACGACACTGACTGTTTTTCGGGAAAATATGAATCGGTCTGTGCTCTTTGTCATTTTGACGGTCTTCACATTATGCCTGAATGCGGCAGAATATAGAAAGATCTGGATGATTCCGGTCATTTATATTGTTGTGAGTATGTTGGACATTTTAAATTCACTGGTATTTATCCGCTGTCTGGGCCTCACAATGGAGCAGATACAAGGAAATATTCTCTTGTATACTGTAATAAACAGTGTAACGCTGATCGGTTTGTTAGTCATATATGGCGTGCTGCGAAAGAAAAATCGGGAGGAGATACATTTGCCGACGCCTGCATATGCATCACTATATATACTGGGTGGTGGGGCATCTCTCATTTATCTGACCTGTGCACAACTGTCAATGATGAATGAATATAAGGCAATTTACCATAACCTCTGGCTGGGAGGACTTATCTGCAGCGGCATTATTTTTCTGATCATTGGCGGACTGCTGTTTCATAAAACGGGCGAAAATGAATATTTGAAGCGCGAACAGGATATGAACAGAAAAATACTGGACGCGCAGGCAAATTATTATACATTGCTTCTGGAAAAGAATAAGGAAATACGGGCGTTCCGCCATGATATCAAAAATCATCTGTATTGTATGACAATATTGGGAAAACAGGGACAATATGGGGAACTGCAGGAATATCTTGAAAAAATAAGTCATTCTCTGGAGCGTACAGGATTTGATATCAATACAGGAAATGAAATGGTGTCGGCAATTTTAAATGATCTGTCATGCAAGTATAAAGAGGTACATTGTGAATGGCATGGAAAATTACAGAGTCCATTTACTCTGTCAAATTATGATATCTGTACAATATTTTACAACCTGCTTTGCAATGCTTTTGAAGCGGCGGAGAAAACGAAGCAGAAAGAGATAACGGTACAGGTGAAATATTTGAATGATGCATTATATGTTGTTATTCAAAATTACTTTGAACAAAACCCGGTAAAAGAAAAAGGTGTCTTTATTTCTTCAAAGACAGAAGGAGATCATGGATTTGGTATTGAAAATGCCAAAATGAGTATAGAGCAGAACGGTGGTGTTTATGAAGCAAGAGTGGAAGGAAACCGGTTCATCACAGAGATCATCATACCGGAAATGAACTGTGAAACGACTGTTTTGGGCTGAACGGTAGCGATTTTGGGCTGAACGGCATCGCAATCAAAAAACGAACAAGATAAAATAAAAGCAGGTTAAGCATTGTGCTGGCCTGCTTATTTTATGTAAAGGGGGTTGGACATATGTTATTGGATTGCTCGATTCTTTGGTGGCTTTTTAAAC
>CDZA01019997.1_pt1 | contig 53125 bp, 27 predicted proteins | sample 554881 | NCBI WGS metagenome assembly CDZA01 (sample SAMEA3182082, study PRJEB8094) | gut metagenome | biome: human; feature: gut; material: Stool; isolation source: human stools | place: Canada | collected 2012-12-04
GCACTGTACGACTGCTTATATAGTATTTCTTGATGATTTCTTCTGCTGGGAGCCCACTCTCCATATACTCTCGAACTATCATGATACGATCATCATCTGTAAAAGAGTAGCTATTCAACTCTACCTCACGGGTCTCAAACCAACCAGTGTCCTCATTATACACACGTTCAATTCTTGTCTTACGTTTCATTGTCACTTCTGTTTGTTCCTAAGTGACAACCTTTTTCAGGGAAGTACATAGCGATAAAATACTTAGAGAAGCAAATTTGATTTTCCTCTTACGCTGCTGCTCTAGAGCTTTATGTTAAAAATCCTAACTCATAGCTTTCTCCTCTAAAACTCATAGTTTCTTGGGTCTGAAGTCAGCGTTTTCTATTTGGGAACTCATTGACAGGATGGAAATCCTTGTATTTCTTTATGATTTCATGCTAAAAAAATAACACGGACAAATTGAATTTGTCCGGACAAATTGTCCGGTGGTTTGTAATGCGTTGATTATTGGACGGTTATGAGCGTCCGGACAGGTAATCTGGACAAATTCAATTTGTCCGTGTGTTTTTTTTCTTGTTGAGTACTGATAGCAGTGCAGGCTATCAGCCAATGCTGGCAAGCAAGAGGGTGGAATATGTCGGAAAGGCAGTAAAGGTACAGATGTAAGTGTTACATAAAATAAAGTATTTGGTAATTATGATAAAGTAGAATTCTGCTTTTTTGCTTACCTTTGCATCCACAAATAACAATTTAATCAACTGATAATTAATTTAAATCATAAAATGACTAGATACAGAATGATTTTATCCCTGCTTTTGGCTGGCATGGGAACTGCAGCAACAGCACAGAACATCAACTTGCCAATCATCCAGACCAAGTACACGGCCGATCCTGCACCTTATGTGCACAACGATACGGTATATCTCTATACCACCCACGATGAGGATGGGGCTGAAGGGTTCCTGATGAAGGACTGGCTGCTCTACACCTCAACGGATATGGTAAACTGGCAAGACCGCGGTGCCGTGGCTTCATTGAAAGACTTCAAGTGGTTTAAGGGCGAGAATGGTGCCTGGGCAGAGCAGGTCATCGAGCGCAATGGCAAATGGTATATGTATTGTCCTATCCATGGTCATGGCATCGGAGTGCTGGTAGCTGATAATCCATACGGACCGTTCAAGGATCCTATCGGAAAGCCTCTGGCATGGGAGGGCGATTGGTTCGACATCGACCCTACCGTATGGATTGATGATGATAACCAGGCTTACATGTATTGGGGCAACCCGGAGTTGAAGGCAGTGAAACTGAACGAGGACATGATTTCTTATTCCGATTCCATCATGCACTTCCCGAAGATTCAAGATTATCAGGAAGGTCCTTGGTTCTGGAAGCGCAATGGCAATTATTATCTGGCTTATGCTTCTACCTGCTGTCCTGAGGGCATCGGTTATGCGATGAGCAAGAATCCGCTCGGACCATGGGAATATAAGGGACATATCATGAACCATACGCCTCGTACTCGTGGCAATCATCCGGGCATCATCGACTACAAGGGCAAGAGCTATTGTTTCGGCTTGAATTATGATATCTTCCGTTTGAAGACGGGGCGTCATGCCGAGCAGCGTTCTGTTTCTGCGGCCGAAATGACTTACAATCCTGACGGAACCATCCAGGAGTTGCCATACTTCCAGGACTGCAAGCTAGAGCAGATAGAATGGTTCAACCCTTATCGCCAGGTTGAGGCTGAGACGATGGCTTGGGGTTATGGATTGAAAACGCAGCCTAAGAACGAATGGGCGCAGAAGGACAGATGGAACCAGGTGGTTACGAATGTTGATGAGGGAAAGTATATCCTCGTGAAGGGTGTTGACTTCAGGAAGGGTGCAAGTAAGTTTGAGGTTTCTGCCTCTTGCCACATGTTTGGCGGCTGCATAGAAATCCGTCTTGATGGGGTAAACGGCCAGTGCATCGGCAAGGTGGATATCAGCAACACCAAGGACGAATACAAAACCTTCTCTACCCAGGTGAAGAAGGTAAAGGGTGTTCATGATCTCTACTTCGTCTTTAAGGGAGGCGACATCCAGAAGCAGAACCTCTTCTTCCTGGATTGGTGGAAGTTTGGGGAGTAAGAAGGAACATTAAAAGAAGTGTTTTTTCATTGAAAGCCATAAGCTAAATGTAATTGTCCACATATACACTTTTATTAAGAATTTAAAATAATATCAAATTATGAAGAAACAACTAATGATAGCTCTGCTGAGTATTGCGCCTGCCTTGGGTGTTGTGGCGCAAGATAAACTTTATAAGGATGAGTTCCCGCTGGGCGACATCACCCTTTTGGACGGACCATTGAAGCATGCTCGCGACTTGAACGTGCAGGTGCTCCTGAAATATGATTGCGACCGCATGCTTGCCCCTTATCGCAAGGAGGCTGGCTTGCAGCCTCGCAAACCTTCTTATCCCAACTGGGATGGACTGGACGGACATGTGGGCGGACATTATCTGTCGGCTCTTGCCATCAATGCAGCCACAGGCAATGAGGAGTGCCGCAAGCGCATGGAATATATGATATCCGAACTCCAGCTGGTGCTTGATGCCAACAATCAGCGTCCTAAAGCCTGGTGCCATAACTATATCGGTGGTGTTCCGAATAGTGCCAAGATGTGGACGGCTTTCAGTAAGGGCGATTTCGGACCTTACTTTGGAACATGGGCACCTTTCTATAACATTCATAAGATGTATGCAGGTCTTCGTGATGCATGGCTCTATTGCGGCAATGAACAGGCAAAGAATCTGTTTTTGAAGTTCTGTGATTGGGCTGTGGACATTACGCGTGATCTGAACGACGAACAGATGGAGAAAATGCTCGGCAACGAGCATGGAGGCATGAACGAGGTGCTTGCTGATGCATACGCTATTACCGGAGAGCAGAAATATCTGAATTGTGCACGCCGATTCTCTCACAAGCTGTTGCTGGTGCCAATGGAAGAAGGCAAGGACTGTCTTGACAATATGCATGCCAATACGCAGATTCCGAAGGTTATCGGCTATCAGCGCATCGCTGAGTTGGCTCATGATGTACAATATCACAATGCCAGCGAGTATTTCTGGGAAATTGTGACACGTCAGCGCTCGCTGGCTTTGGGAGGTAACAGCAGGCGTGAGCACTTCCCGACAAAGGAAACTTGCATCGACTATATCAACGACATTGATGGACCGGAGTCTTGCAATACGTATAATATGCTGAAGCTTACTGAGGATTTGAACCGAGTGAAGCCTGATGCCATGTATGGCGACTTTTACGAGACTGCGATGTTCAACCATATCCTCTCTACCCAGCATCCGCAGCATGGCGGCTATGTCTATTTCACTTCCGCCCGTCCTCGCCATTATCGCAACTATTCTGCTCCTAATGAGGCGATGTGGTGCTGCGTGGGAACAGGTATGGAAGACCACGGAAAGTATGGACAGTTTGTCTGGACGCACGATAAGGGTGTGAAGGCGGAGAATGATGCACTGTACGTGAATCTCTTCGTGGCTTCCGAATTGAATTGGAAGGAACGGAAGATGGTGATTCGTCAGCAGACCGCTTTCCCATACGCTGAGACATCTAATATAGAAGTAACTAAGGGAAAAGGTATCTTCACCTTGAAGATTCGTAAACCATCGTGGTGTGATAACTTCACCGTGACGGGTGTAGGTTTTGATGCCGATAGTTATGAAGAGAATGGATTTGTCTGCATCAAGCGCAAATGGAAGAAGGGTGACCAGGTAAAGATCTCTATGCCTATGCACGCTTACATCAAACCGATGATCAATGTGCCTCAGTATGTGGCAATCATGTATGGTCCTATCCTGCTCGGCATGAAGACGGGAACAGAGGATATGCGTTCGCTCATCGCTGATGACAGTCGTTTCGGACAATATGCTGGTGGTATGAAGTTGCCGCTCGATAAAGCTCCAATCCTTCTGCCTAAGCATCTGAATGACATCGCCAAAGACCTGAAGCCAATTCCTGGTAAACCATTGCATTTCAAACTTGCCACCCACATGGAGAATGCCATTGATGGTGAACTGCAGCCGTTCTTCGAGATTCATGATTCTCGATATATGATGTATTGGTTGGCACTAGGCGAGAATGATTACAAGGCTTATATGCAGAAGTTGGCTGATGAGGAAAAAGCCCGTCAGGCTTTGGAGGCTAGAACTGTGGATAAGGTGAACCCTGGAGAACAGCAGCCGGAGACTGATCATAACATGGAGGCTGATGTTACTGAGCGTGGTAATACTGAGGGCGTCTTTTTCCGTGACGCAAAGGATGGCCATTATTTCAGCTATCTGATGCAGACCAAGGGAGAAACTAATCTTAGCCTTCAGCTCAAGTTCTGGGGACAGGATGAGTGGCGTATAAGTGAGTTTGATATTTATGTCAACGACAAGTTGCTTTGCAGTGTAAACAACAGTCACCGCTGGCGCACCACACAGTTTAAGACCGTTGATTATGAAATACCTGCTGAATTCGTAAAAGGAAAGAAGGAGGTTAGAGTGAAGTTTGTGGCTCATAAGGGAAAAGAAGTAGGTCAAATCTATGGTGTGAGATTGTTGAAGAATTATTGAATAGATAATATAATAAGGTATAGTAATGAAGAAATATGTTTTGTTGGCTTGTACGCTGCTTTCCTCTCAGCTATCTGTTGAGGCTGCTGAACAGTTTGTGAAGTTCTCTTCACCACCGCAGAATGCGTTGCAGTTGACAGAGCGTAAGGGATTTCTGAGATTGGGTGGCTATGTGGATGTGGATAACTTCGAGTAACGCAAGAAATAAAGTTTTTCCATTGATGCAGTTTAAATAATATTTTGTATATGTTAGTTTTTAGTAAATTAGTTAGAAAGTTGGTCTTGCTGAGCCTGTTGCTTCTTGTCGGAGCAACAGCGCATGGCAAGACCATACTTTTTAATCGGGATTGGAAGTTCGTCTTGGGGGATGTGAAGGGTGCTGAGGCTCCGAATTTCTCTGATGCCACTTGGGAGCATATCGGTTTGCCTCATTCCTTCAGCATTCCGTATTTTGAGTCGAAACAGTTCTATATGGGGTATGGCTGGTATCGCAAGTCATTTGAGTTGGATGTGTGTGATGCAGGCAAGAGTATCAGTTTGGATTTTGATGGTGTGTTCCAAGATGCCGAATTGTATGTGAATGGACATCTTGCAGGGCGACATGTAGGCGGATATACGGGTTTTTCGGTTCCAATTAGTCAATTGACTCACTTGGGCAAGAATGTTGTGGCTATCCGTGTCAATAATGTTTGGCAACCAAATGTGGCTCCACGAGCAGGTGAACATGTTTTCAGCGGTGGCATCTATCGTGATGTAAGACTGACCATTCAGAACCCAGTGCATGTAGCTTGGAATGGGGTGGCTGTTACGACACCAGAGTTGGAGACAACGTATGGTAAGGCTTCTCGTGTAAGTGTGAAGGCGATGGTGACGAATGCTTCTTTGCAGGATGAACTTGTTGAGGTGAGAGCCATTGTGCAAGATGCACATGGTAATAGAAAGGCAATGGCTCGGTCTAAAGTCTTTTTGGCGACTGGCGAGCAACAAGAGGTTGCCTTGTTAACCCAACAAGTGAAAAATCCTAGTTTATGGTCACCTGATACTCCTGTGCTTTATACATTGAAGACGCAGGTGTTGAAAAAGGGAAAAGTGTTGGATGAGACGATTTCTACCTTTGGTTTCAGATGGCTGAAATGGACGGCAGACCATGGCTTCTTCCTCAATGGCAAGCATGTGGTGTTGCATGGCGCTAATGTACACCAAGACCAGGCGGGGTGGGGTGATGCTGTTACCGATTCGGCTGCTTGGCGTGATGTTAACATGGTCAAGGATGCCGGCATGAACTTTATCCGTGGTTCCCATTATCCCCATTCGCTTGCTTTTGTCAAGGCTTGCGATCAGTTGGGGGTGATGTTTTGGTCTGAGGCTCCATTTTGGGGAACGGGTGGCAATGGACTTGACGGTTGGTGGGCTGCCAGTGCTTATCCTACTACAGCCAAGGATACTGCTGCGTTCGATAAAAGTTGCCTACAGCAGTTGGAGGAGATGATACGCATCCATCGTAATAGTCCTTCCGTCATTGTGTGGAGCATGTGCAACGAACCTTTCTTTACGGCTTGGGGAACAATAGACAGTGTAAAGAGATTGCTTGGGAAAATGGTGGAACTCACCCATCTGCTAGACCCTACGCGTAAGGCTGCCATTGGTGGTTGTCAGCGTCCGATAGACAAGGATCGGATTGACCATATTGGGGATGTGGCTGGATACAATGGTGATGGTGCCAACATCAAGGAATTTCAAAATCCTGGCATTCCGAACGTGGTATCAGAATATGGGAGTACAATAGACCGGCGACCAGGTAAATTGGCTCCAGGTTGGGGAGACTTGGCTCGTGACGAAGGTTATAAGGGCAAGGAGTGGAGAAGTGGACAGGCCATTTGGTGCGCTTTCGATCATGGCACCATAGCCAAGGGCGACTTCGGGAGAATGGGCTTCATCGATTACCAACGTATCCCGAAGCGCAGATATTATTGGTATCAAAAAGAAAACTTAGGTATAGAGCCTCCTGCGGAGTCAAGAGAGGGGCAACCTGCCAAAATTCGATTGGCAGCTTCGAAGACAAAAGGCATCAAGGCTGATGGTACAGATGATGCTCAGCTGTTGGCAACTATTGTGGATAAGTCGGGTAATTCGTTGAGTAACAGTCCTAATACAACTTTGCGTATCGTGAGTGGTCCAGGGCGATTCCCAACAGGCTCTTCCATCACATTTAGCAAAGATTCCGATATCTGTATCCTTGACGGAAAGGCAGCGATAACAATTCGTTCTTATTATGCTGGTGAGACAATTGTGGAGGCATCTTCTGAAGGGCTGCCCACAGAGCGTCTGGCGTTGTCTTTTGTGGGAGCACCGGATTTTCAGGAAGGAATTTCTCGACAGAGTGATGAGCATCCATATCGTCGTTTCGAATCCTCTATGCAGCAGGTTTCTAAGTTGACATTGGGTAAAGGTAATCCAACTTTTGCTTCATCCATGGAACAGGAGCATACTGCTCCTCACGCTGCTGACGGAAATACAAAGAGTTATTGGTTGCCAGACAAGGCTGATGACAATCCATCCTTGACACTTGACATGGAACGTTGCGTTTATATTCAGCAAGTGCATTTGGCGTTTCCTCAAAAGGGATGCTATCATTATACGCTGGAAGGATCGCTTGATGGTGAAACGTGGTTTATGCTGCATGACATGGGGAAGAATGCAGCCATGCTTACTTCTGAGGATATTCAGATTAATGACACTCATATTCTATCGAGGTTTGTGCGTATTCGTTTTTATGACACGAAGGTATGTCCTGTTGGCATCGCTGAACTATCGGCAGATGTAGTGGAGTAAATGATTGGATTTTTTATGCCATCTTTTCCCCATCATGTGTAATCAAGCAAAGCTTTTGGAACATATACCAAAGAAGATTTGTGCTTTTTGGCGTAATTTTGCAGCATCAAAGTTAGCATTCTAATCATGAAGGGATTCTTCCTTATATTACATGCAGGATTCTTCCTTATATGATTAATAATGTGTAGCAACTGATGTTTAATCAAAATAAAAACTTAAATAGCATGAAGAAATTTCTTTTGATGGCGGGCATATTGCTCTCCTCGCATCTCGCAGCACAGGCAGCAGAACAGTTTGTGAAGTTCTCGGCTCCTCAGCAGGATGCACTCCTCCTGACGGGGTCTAATGATACCATCCGCTATAGTCAGAACGACTGGAAGGGCGTGAAGATGGCAGTGGAGAACCTGAGAAACGACCTGCGTGCCGTGACGGGCAGCGACAAGGCACCCGTCGTGGTGGCTACCGTAGGTAAGAGCGAACTGGCAAAGAAGTATGCCAGAGAGTGCAAGCAGTTGAAAGGAAAATGGGAGAAATTCCTGATTTTTACAGATCATGGAAGGTTAGTTGTTTTAGGTTCGGATAAGCGAGGTACCATTTATGGTATCTACGAACTGTCGCGTCAGATAGGTGTGTCGCCATGGTATTGGATGGCGGATGCACCTATCTCCCGACACGACAAAATCTATGTAGTTCCCGGTACTTATACCGACGGAGAACCTAAGGTGAAATATCGCGGCATCTTTATCAATGACGAGTGGCCATCGTTTGGCGGATGGTGCACCAACAAGTTTGGCGGTATCAACTCCAAGGCTTATCGTCATATCTTTGAATTGTTGCTCCGCTTGAAAGCCAACTATTTCTGGCCTGCCATGTGGGCAACTAACTTCAATGAGGATGACCTAGAATCGCCTAGGCTCGCCGACGAGATGGGCATTGTGATGGGAACCTCTCATCATGAGCCGATGATGCGTTCGCACCGTGAGTATCTGAAGCGCAAGGATGAAGTGGGACCATGGAACTATGCTACTAACCCAGATCGTCTGGATAAGTTCTTCATGGACGGCATGAAGCGCAACGCCAAGTATGAAAACCTGGTGACCATCGGTATGCGAGGTGATGGAGACGTGGCGATGGGCAATGGCGATGATGCCGAGAATATCAAGACCCTGGGTAAGGTGATTGAGGCACAGCGCAGAATCATCGGGGAGGCTTATGGCAAGCCGGCAAGTAAGGTGCCTCAGCTCTGGGCCATCTTTACCGAGGTGCAGCGCTACTATGATGCCGGGTTCACCGTGCCCGACGATGTAACCCTGCTCTTCTGCGACAACAACTGGGGCTATATCCGCCGCAAGGGTACTGCGGAAGAGAGAAAGCGCAAGGGTGGACTGGGCTTGTATTACCATATTGATATGAATGGCGGTCCGTGGAACGACCGCTGGGTGAACACCACCACCATCCCTAAGCTCCGCGAGCAGTTGCATGAGGCATACGCCAGTGGCATCGACCGCATCTGGATTATCAACGTGGGCGACTTGAAGCCAAAGGAAGTACCTATCGATTTCATTATGAACTATGCATGGAATCCTGATGCCGTTAAGCCGGGTGATGAGCAGCCATGGCTGGAACGTTTTGCCGGAAGCATCTTCGGAGAGGAGAACGCCAGTGAGGTGGCTGACCTGATAGCCAAGTACAGCAAATATAATCTTCTGAGAAAACCAGAGGTGCAGATACCGGGTATCTTCAATGAGCACGAGATGCTGGTAACCTCGCAGCGCTGGCAGTCGCTTGCGCAGAGGGCAGAGAACCTGCGTGCCAAGTTGCCTGAGCAGATGCAGGATGCCTACTATCAGCTGGTATATTACCCAGTGGTGGCCAGTGCCAACGTGGCAGAGATATACAACCATGCCACCATGGGCGACAGCCTGGGCATTGAAGCCATGCTGCAGAAGGATGCTGAGCTGTCTGCCTATTATAATAATGTAATGGCTGGTGGCAAATGGAAGGGAATGATGTCGGACAACCATATCGGTTATACCCAGTGGTCGATTCCAGACAAGAACTATAATCCGATGACACTCGGCTTCAAGGTAGAGCATCCGCTCAACGCCTCTGCTTCTACCACCCAGATAGCTATCCCAGCCTATCAGTATGCCCGCATCAGCGAAGGCAAGCAGGCAAAATGGATGTTCCTTCCCGACTTGGGACGCGGCAAGGGATGCATGGGCAGCAGCAACGTGATGGCAAAAAGCCAGACAGACGGACAGGGAGCTTCGCTGGAATACGACTTCGAACTGGCACAAGACAAGCAGCCTCTCACCGTAGCCCTCGGCATTCTTCCAACCCAGGATGTGTATCCAGCCAGAGGTCTGCGCATCGGTGTTCAGATAGACAACCAGCCGATGCAGATTGTGGATGCCCGTCAGGGATTCCTTGATACGTTTGAGGAATATACTGCCAGAAATCTTGCCGTTTCCAAAAAACTGAAGGCTCTGCCTAAGGAACCTAAACTGGCTTTGAACGGCTGGTGGAAGGGTAAGAAACTGCCTCGCCGCAACGAGGTGTTCGATAACTTGCGATGGGTGACAGCAGCCCCAATCCCTGCATTGGCAGCAGGCAAGCATACCCTTCGTATCGTGATGATTGACCCAGAGATAGTGCTGGAACAAGTAGTTATAAATCCTGATAACAGCAAATATAGCTATTTGGGTGCAAGCTTATAGTGGGGTACTATTGGTGCTTTTGGGCGTGTGGGACAAAACATGCGAAACTTCAGTCTGTATCCATAATGGCAAGAAGGTAGTTTTGAGATAAAATATACGAGATGGATTGTTAAATGTGAAAGATGGCCTCGCAAAACGTGAGGTCATCTTTTTATTTTTGGTCTTTTTCTTCATCATGTATTATCTGGCAAATCTTTTGGAACATCTACCAAACAAGATTTTTGTTTTTTGTAGTAACTTTGCAGTATATTAAATAACAAGATAATTTATTTTTAGATTTATGCTTTTATATAAAGAAAACAGTTCATATTGATGAACTACAAGATTGTTGTGAAACAAGTTTAATTGTTTACGAGAATGGTGCATAGTGATATGCGCCATTTTTTTATGCGCTGTTATGCCACTTTTCCTCCTTTATCATAAGATGCAGAAAATGTGATAGTTGCAGTGTGTTGTAACGAGAGTGAAAACATTTGGAACGTCAGGAAAACACGTTCACATGACTATTTCCTACCTTTGCAGCCGTGTTCTTTAAACAAGAATTAGCAACACCTAGAAACAAACTTAATTAAAATGATACAACATGATTGAACAAGTGTTTACGTTTAAACGTACGGCAGCTCTATGTCTCATGGGAGCCTTCTGCAGCTTGAATGCACAAGCCCAGAAGATTACCGTGAAGGGTAGTGTTGTTGACGGAACAGGAGAGCCTCTGATTGGTGCTACTGTGAAAGTGAAGGGAGATGCCACTTCGGGCGTCATCTCTGATATGGATGGAAATTTCCAGATTTCTGTGCCTTCAGAAAACTCATCCCTAATCATTACCTATATTGGTATGGAATCTCAAACCATCAAGGTAGGTAAGAAAAGACAATTAAAGGTTACCTTGACCGATGATAATACATTGGGTGAGGTGGTAGTAGTAGGTTATGGTCAGCAGAAAAAAGCATCCATCGTAGGTTCCATTGCCCAAACCGATGCTAAAACATTGGAGCGCCATGCGGGCGTCTCTTCTCTCGGTCAGGCACTGACTGGTAATCTTCCGGGTGTCATCACTTCTTCATCTACCGGTATGCCGGGTGAGGAAGATCCGAAGATTGTAATCCGTACGCAGACCTCTTGGAACAGCAGTGACCCGCTTGTTCTTGTGGATGGTGTAGAGCGTGCCATGAACACCGTTGACCTTTCTTCGGTAGAAAGCATCTCCGTATTGAAGGATGCTTCTGCCACTGCCGTTTATGGTGTGAAGGGTGGTAATGGTGTCATCCTGATTACTACCAAGCGTGGTAAGGAAGGTAAGGCTGCCGTACACGTAAAGGCAAATGCTACCATGAAGGTGGTTTCCAAGTTGCCGGAAAAATATGATTCCTATGATACGCTGCTCCTGTTGAACCGCACCGTAGAGCGTGAACTGGGCATAAGCCCTAACGGATGGGGAAGCTATACACCGATGGAGGTGATTGACAAGTATCGCCATCCTGCCAACACCGATGAGTGGGACCGCTATCCTAACGTGGATTGGCAGAAGGAACTGTTCAACAACACAGCCATGTCATATAATGCCAGTGCCGATGTTTCGGGTGGTACAAAGAATGTCAAGTACTTTGCTGCCGTGGATTTTGCTCACGAGGGTGACTTGTTCAAGACCTTTACCAACGACCGTGGTTACAGCTCAGGTTTCAGCTATAACCGTTTGAACATGCGTGCCAATCTCGACTTCAATCTCACCAAGACCACACAGTTCTCTGCCAACCTCTTTGGCAGTAATGGTGTCCGCAATAAACCTTGGTTGGGTGCCAGTGGTAATATCAATGCATTCTGGGGTTCTGTCTATAAGGCTGCTCCTGATGGCATGCGACCAATCTACAGTGACGGAACATACGGTTACTATGCTCCACGTCCTGCCGACTGTCCTAACTCCATACAGTCGCTTGCCCGAAGCGGACAGCAGAGCACTACCAATACACAGATTACCACCGACTTCATTCTTACCCAGAAGCTGGATTTTGTAACCAAGGGCTTGAAGTTCACTGGTAAGCTGTCTTTCGACAACACGATGGTGGAGATAGAAAGAGGTGTTGCCGACCTTTATATGGATCCGCAGCGCAAGTGGATCAATCCGGATTCCGGCGACACCACATGGGAGCAGGATATCAACTACTATCCATCCACAGCATGGACTACCAATGGTGGTAAGGTGAACAATGGTGCCACCTATCGCCGCCTTTACTATCTCTTGCAGCTCGACTGGACCCGCAAGTTTGGCAATCACGAGGTTACTGCGATGGGCGTATTCAACCGCAACCAGTATAACACCGGTAACCAGCTGAAGCATTACCGTGAAGACTGGGTATTCCGTGCCACCTATAATTATGCGATGCGCTACTTTGCCGAGTTCAACGGCTGCTACAATGGTAGTGAGATGTTCGGTCCGGATTATCGCTTCAAGTTCTTCCCATCAGCATCCTTGGGATGGATGATTACTGAAGAGCCTTTCATGAAGAAGATCAAGAAATACGTGGATATGTTGAAGGTACGTGCTTCCTGGGGACGCATCGGTGATGACAACCTTGGCGAGGCCTACCGATTCCAGTATGCTGACGAATATGCCTATGGTGGAACAGGATGGCTGATGGGTACCAACCAGAGCGATTCTCCTTACACCATCTACCGACAGAGCAAGATAGGTAATCCAAACCTGCATTGGGAGACCACAGAGAAGAAGAACCTCGGTTTCGACTTCGGATTCCTGGGCGGTCTGATTACCGGTTCGCTCGACATCTTCAAAGATCACCGTACCGACATCCTGATTAAGAACCGAACCATTCCTTCTTACTTCGGAACCAGTGCACCGGTAGCCAACCTGGGTATTGTTGATGGTCAGGGTTACGAACTTTCCCTGAAGATGAACAAGAGCTGGAACAAGAACTTCCGCACCTGGGCAAACTTCAACATGACCCACGCAACCAACGAGATTAAGTTTGCTGATGACCCAGACTTGCGACCAGCTTACAGAAAGAATGCCGGTTATGCCATCAATCAGGTTCGTACCTATATAGACAATGGCTATATCCGCAGTTGGGATGATTTCTATGCAGGTCCAACCCTCTCGGAACAGGACGGCAGCAAGATGACAGGCGACTATCAGATTGTGGATTTCAATGGCGACGGTAAGATTGATACCAACGACCAGGCACCTTATAAGTATTCTTCCATCCCTCAGAATACCTACAGTACCACAGTGGGTATGGAGTGGAAGGGATTGAGCCTCACCGTTCAGTTCTATGGTGTAACCAACGTAACCCGCCAGGTGAACTTCCCAACCTTCGATCGCGAGGTGCATGTAGCCTTCAACGAAGGAAGCTTCTACGAAGTGGGCAGCAATGCAGGCACCCTGCCATTGCCACGCTGGACTACCGTTGCCGACGGAAGTGCCAAGGGTACCCGTTACTACTACGATGGCTCATTCCTCCGTCTGAAGAATGCCGAGCTTGCCTACACCTTCCGTGGTGCATGGGTAAAGAAAGCACATCTCAATTCGCTGAGAGTCTATCTGAATGGTGACAACCTGCTGCTCTGGACCAAGATGCCAGACGACCGTGAGAACAACTTCAGTGGTGATTCTGCCAATGGTGCTTACCCAACGGTGAGACGATTTAACTTAGGTTTCGACCTTACATTTTAATTGAAATTTAGATATGAAAAAGTTAAAGTTAATATATTCAATGCTGCTCGTTGCAGGGTTCTCCCTGGGCACAGTATCCTGCTCCGATTACCTGGATAAGGCGCCTGAGGCAGATATCGCTCCTACCGAGCCATATAAGAACTACACCAACTTCCAGGGCTTTATAGAGGAAATCTACAACTGTATCCCGGGTTTTGCCGTGGCACCTAACTACCACTGCAACTGGAACTTTGGTGAAGACGAATACTGGCAGCCATCCGAGACCCGTATGTTTGCCAACCATGTGGATCAGGGCGACTACTGGGCTTGGAACACTGCACTTTATTCTCCATTCCATGCCGGTGTAAACCGTACAACGGAAATGAAACGCGACGACAAGGGTAACCTTTGGGGTTTAAGCTGGTATGCCATTCGTAAGTGTAACCTGGGTCTTGCCAATCTCGACGGAATGGTAGATTGCACACAGGAGGAGAAGAACGTGATTGCCGGTCAGCTGTATTTCTTCCGTGGTTTCTATCACTTCATGCTGATGACCTATTGGGGCGGTCTTCCATACGTAGATCGTCTGATTCCTGGTGATGAGATTCCTCGTGACAAGCGCCTGAACTATCAGGAGACAGCCGACAAGGTGGCTGCCGATCTGAAGAAAGCAGCCGAGCTTCTTCCTGTGGATTGGGACCAGACCACAGTGGGCAAGGCAACCTACGGCAAGAACGTGCTGCGCATCAACAAGGTGATGGCACTGGCTTTCCTCGGCAAGAATTATCTCTATGCAGGTTCACCGCTGATGAACAAGGAGAGCACAGGCAATGCTTCCTACAATGCAGAATACTGCAAGAAGGCTGCCGAGGCTTTCGGACAGGTGTTGAAAATCTGTCAGGAGACAGGCAGATACAAGCTCGCCGACTGGAAGGACTATCGTGAAATCTTCTATACCTACAATCAGAGCTTTAAGCTGCCGGGTGTAAAGGAAGCCATCTTCTACGAGAGCACCTGCGGTGACTGGCGCTGGAACCAGGTGAACGATTATCGCCCTTACTGTATCAACGGTTCGGGTATCAAGTGTTATCCTACAGCCAACTATGCCGACTATTTCGGTATGGCAAACGGAAAGCCTATCAAGGACATCACCAAGAAAGATGCCGACAGCGGCTACGACCCAGAGTATCCTTTCAGAGGCCGTGACCCACGTTTCTACAACGACTTCGTGTTCGATGCACAGAAGTGCGTAAAGGCCACTTCCAACATCAAGGACGGCTCAGGAAAGGTGCAGGAATACAAGCAGTATGCTTCTCTGCAGACAGGCGGATACTATCGCACCGATACTCCAGCCAAGGCTGTGTTCACGGGTTATATGATGAAGAAGTTCATCGACCAGTATATGAACGACTGGGATGGCTACAAGGAGAACAACCGCATGACCTTGAGTCTGATTCGTCTTGCCGATGTTTATCTGATGTATGCTGAGGCAGTGGCTCAGGGCTATGGCTCGTTCGAGTCTTCAAGCCAGGCGTTCCCGATGACCGCCCTGAAGGCAGTGAACACGATTCGCGAGCGTGCCGGAGTAGCCGACATTGCAGATGAGTATCTCACTTCGCAGGAAGGATTCATGAGTGAGCTTCGCCGTGAGCGTGCCGTAGAGTTGGCTTTCGAGGGCCATCGTTTCAACGACCTTCGCCGCTGGCTCTTGCTCGACAAGGCACCTTACAACAAGAAGACAGCCGTATATTTCGACCGTGCCGCCGACCAGGATGATGCAACCCGCTACGCCGATCCAGAGAACGGACATGTGCTCAACCTGCACGAAGAGACATTGGTTACACGCAACTTCTCTGAGAAGCATTATTGGTTCCCATTCCTCAAGAACGATGTAGAACAGTATGAAGATTTCAAACAAAACCCAGGTTGGGAATAATCTAAGAAGATGAGTATGAAAAATAATATATTCAATAAGAAAACGTCATTGACCCTGGCTTCCATGTTGGTAGCCAGCGGCATGGCAAGCGCACAGGAACTTGCTGACAGCAGCATGATTAATGTAGCCTTCGGCAAGGTTGCGAAGACCGACCTCATGGGTGGAGTGAGCCAGGTGAATGTGCAGGATCAATTGAAGAAAGACTATAGCTCTAATAGCTTGAACAACCTCCAGTCGCTCATTGGTGGTTATAATGGAAATATCTGGGGCCAGGCTCCGCTGATCCTGGTAGATGGTGCTCCAAGAAGTGCATCGGATATCAACGCCACCGAGGTGGAGGAGATTACCGTGCTGAAAGGTGCATCTGCCGTAGCCCTCTATGGCTCCAAGGGTGCCAAGGGCGTGATTCTCATCAGCACCAAGCGTGGTAAGATTCAGCCGCTCACCATCGAGGCGCGTGCCAATACGGGCTTGTATGTGCCTAAGAGATACGCTGAGTTTCTGGGGGCTGCTGAATATATGAGCCTCTATAATGAGGCACTGCTGAACGATGACCCTACACAGCCAAAGAAGTATAGCGATGAGCAGATTTACAACACGGCACAGGGTACCAATCCTTACCGTTATCCAGACATGGACTTCTTCAGTAGCGATTATCTGCGCAAGGCTTACAACAGAACCAACGCTACGGTGGAGGTGACGGGCGGCAGCAAGTTTGCCAAGTATTATGCCAACTTCGGGGTAGATTACAATGGCGGTCTCATCAAGTATGGTGAGCATAAAAAGGACAAGAACCTGAACTTCCGCATCCGTTCAAACATTGATGCTACCATCACCGACTGGTTGAAGGCCTATGTGAACGTGGGCATAAACATCAGTAACAAATATACCGGGCGCGGTGATTTCTGGGGAGCAGCCAATACGCTTCGCCCTAACTGGTACACGGGTCTGGTGCCAATCAGCATGATCGACCCTAACAACGCCAGCCTGCAGCAGATGATTAACGGTACTATCCATCACGTCGACGGCAAGTATCTGGTGGGTGGTTCTTCCGACAATCAGACCACCGTATTTGGCGACATGCTTCTTGCCGGCTACGTGAAAGACAAGAACCGCACCTTCTCGTTTGATGTAGGTACCAAGGCAGACCTTAGCATGATTACCAAGGGATTGAGCTTCGAGACCGCCTTCAGCATCGACTACTGGGATTACTACTCAGAGGCTTATAATCTTGGTTACTCTACTTACGAGCCAACCTGGGGTAATGTGAACGGTAAGGATATGATTGTGGGACTGACCAAGTATGGCAAGGATTCGCAGTCAACCAGCGAGTACATCGGCAGCAGCCAGTACTACCAGTCGATGGCGTTCCGTGCCCAGTTCAACTATGTGAATACTTTCGCCAAGTATCACAATGTGGATGCCACTCTCGCTGCATGGGGCTTCTCCAAGCAGAATGCCGTAGATGAGAATCACGAGAGTTCATCGGGTGTCAAGGGTTCTGCTTATCACAAGACCACCAATGCCAATCTGGGCTTGCGCTTGGGTTACAACTACAATCACACCTACTACGCAGAGCTGGCAGCAGCTGCAGTCCATTCTCCAAAACTGGCAGAAGGTCATCGTGAGGCAATCTCGCCTTCTGTAACTTTAGGTTGGCGTCTGAGCCAGGAGAAATGGTTCAAGAATACACTGCCTTTCTTCGACGAGGCGAAGGTGAATGCATCTTACGCTGTGCTTAACCAGGATATCGACATCTCTGATTATTATATGTATAAAGGATACTATAATATGAAGGGCGGATGGTATCAGTGGCAGGATGGCACGCAGGGTGGTAATACCAACTCTTCTGTGCGTGGTGCCAATGATCAGCTTACCTTCGTGAAGCGCAAGGAATGGAGAATCGGTTTGGAGACATCGCTCTTCAATGGTCTGGTGACACTCGATTTCAACTACTTCAACCAGTTGACCGACGGTTTGCTTACCAATGGTAGCGCTACACTTTATCCGATATACTTCAATACGTATCCTAACGGTTCTTTCCTGCCATGGACAAACTACAACCAGGATACCCGCAAGGGCTTTGACTATGCTCTTTACGTAAACAAGAAGATAGGTAAGGTAGATGCCAAGTTAGGATTCACAGGTCAGGTATATTCTTCAGAGGCTAAGCGCCGTGAGGAAAACAACGGTGATAACACCTATCTGAATGCACAGGGACAGCCACTCGACGTGATTCGCGGTTATGTATGTGAGGGCTTCTTCACCCAGCAGGACATCGACCATCTGAATGCCAACCTCGAACAGAGCGACCCTAACTTCGTGCCAAAGCACACCTTTGGAGAGGTGAAGGCTGGCGACCTGAAGTATAAGGATGTGAATGGCGATGGCGTTGTGGATAGCAAAGACCAAGTGGTGATGGGTAAATACGGATGGAGTGCCTGCCCATACATCTTTGGTGTAAACCTGACGCTGAAGTGGAAGCAGTTCACGCTCTTCGCTGCTGGTACAGGACAGATGGGTGCCAAGGCATTCAGATCTAACGACTGGAGATTTGGTACATCGAAATATACCACAGTGGTAAGAGGTCGCTGGACACCGGAGACGGCAGCCACTGCTACCTATCCTCGTCTGACAGCGCTTGAGAATAGCAACAACTTCCGCAACTCAGGCTTCTGGATTTACAGAACAGACCGTTTCGACCTGAACAAGGTTCAGCTTACTTACGACATGCCAACCCGTTGGTTCGAAGGCAAGATGGTTAGCGGCATGAGCGTTTATCTGCTCGGCGAGAGTCTCCTCACCATCAGCAAGAATCGCAAGTATATGGAGACCAGCTATGGTTCACCAAGTTGTCGCTACTACAATCTCGGTTTGAAGATGTCATTCTAAGGAGAAGATCTTAAACACAAACTATTAGAAGATAAAATGATGAAAATAAGAAATATAATCATGATATTTGCATCTGCAGCCTTGCTCTCTGCTTGCGATGATGTATTCACGCCAGCAGTGGAAAACTTCAAGGATTTCGATCAGATAGATTCCGATCCTAATTTTGCTGCAGGTTTTCTGACAACCACCTATCGTGCGCTTCCTGGCTACTATGATGGTAGTGATGTGGCTACTGATGACGCTGTTACAAACGACAAGGGTGATAGCTGGATGAAGATGGCTACTGCCACCTGGACTTCTACCAGCAACCCTACCGATAAGTGGGGCACCTGCCTGGGTGCAGTGCAGTATCTCAACACCTTCCTGGATCATGTTGATAATGTACAGTTCATGAGAGACCCTGTTCAGAACAAGCTGCGTCAGATGAGAATGCGTGGCGAGGCTTACGGATTGCGTGCCATCTTCCAGTATTATCTGCTCCGTTCTCATGCGGGTTACACCGCCGATGGAAAGCTGCTTGGTACTGTCCTGAGTCGCACGTTCCTGGGAACCAACGATAATCTCAATCTTCCACGTCTTGATTTCAAGGAGAATGTGGATAGCATCCTGGTAGATTTAGACAGAGCTGAGGCTTTGCTTCCTGATGACTATGCTGACATCGACAAGGCCGAACTGATTCCTGCCAAGTATAGAAGCATTGTTAGCGACCCAGGTGATTACACCGTGGTGATGGGTAATAAGTCAAGACAGCTGATCAACGGTCAGATCGTCAAGGCTTTCCGTGCCCGCCTGCTCCTTCTGGTAGCCAGCCCTGCTTTTCTGGAGAGTGCAGATAACTGGGCAAAGGCAGCCGATGCCGCAGCCAAGGTACTCGATGTTGTGGGTGGTCCTGCCGGCTTGTCGGCTACGGGCGGTACCTATTATACCAACGAAGGTGAGATATCAGCCATCAAGGAAGGTTCCAATCCTGCCGAGATTATCTGGCGTGAGAATCTTTCCAAGGAGGTGAACAGCGATGAGTCTAACAACTATCCTCCATCTCTGAATGGTAAGGGCAGAATCAATCCAACCCAGAATCTGGTGGATGCCTTCCCTGCAGCCAACGGTTATCCTATCTCGGATGCAAGAAGCGAGTATGATGCAGCCAATCCTTACGCAAACCGTGACCCACGTCTGGCACAATACATTATATATAATGGTGCCACAGAAGGACCTTCCAGCAAAACTATCTATACCGGTAGCCAGGAGGGAACCGACGACGGTATCAATGCCAAGGATAATTCAACCCGCACAGGTTACTATCTGAAGAAGCTTCTGAACATGAAGGTGAACTGCTCATCTACCTCAACAACCAAGGTGAACAAATATACGCCGCGTCTCCGCTACACCGAGTTCTTCCTGGATTATGCTGAAGCTGCCAATGAGGCTTGGGGTCCAAAGAATGACAATGGTCACGGCTATTCGGCATACGATGTAATCAAGGCAATCCGCCATCGTGCAGGTCTTACGGATGACACCTATCTTGACGAATGTGCCGAGAGTAAGGACAAGATGCGCGCCCTGATTCGCAATGAGCGCCGCCTGGAACTCTGTTTTGAAGGCTTCCGTTTCTGGGACCTGCGCCGCTGGAATGATATTGCCGGCATGAACCAGGCTGCCCAGGGTATCGACTGGAACGGCAGCGAGAGCACCTTGCTTCCAGCTGTAGAGAACAGAGCTTATCAGGATTACATGATCTATGGTCCTATCCCATATTCTGAGACTCTGAAGTTTAACCTTCTCTATCAGAACAAGGGTTGGAAATAAAGTGAAAAGATAAAAATAAGACTATTACGATATGAAAACTTTAAGATTATTAAATATGCTTGGCTTAGCTACCTTCGCAATGTTGGCAACAACCTCTTGCGAGAGTGGCAACCAGGAGTTTGACTATGAGGGTGAGACTACGGTTTACTATTCCAAACCTTGCTATGTTCGTACGGTGGAACTCGGCGAAGACCAGGAGGTAGACCTGACTGAGGATAATCTCCATAACATCAACATCATGGCGTTTTGCGGTGGTGGTTATGGCAATGGCAATCAGATTACCGTGGACTATGTGATAGACCCAACCCTGATAGAGGGGAAAAGCATGGTTATCAACAACGAGACCAAGCCTATGATCCTGATGCCACAGGAATATTACACCATCGAGAATGCCAACCAGTTTGTCATTGCAAAGGGTAGCCTGGCGGGTGGTCCTAAGATTCATCTTACCGATGCTTTCTTTGCCGATGCCAAGAGTCTGGAAGCTAATTATGTGATTCCTGTGAAACTGACCAAGGCCACCGGTGTTGACAAGATTATCGAGAGTCAGAACTATACCCTCTGTGCCGTGAAATTCGTGAATCCATGGCATGCTGTGTATCTGCGCCGCGGCAAGGATCAGATTACCTATGCCGATAACACCACAGCCGAAGACATCCGCCATACCCAGTATATGGAAAAGGGCGAGTTGCTCAATGTGGTTACATCGGGCATGAAGCAGGACAAGATGGTGGTTGCCGTAAGAGACAAGGCGGGTGTAGCCCACAACGTAACACTCTTGCTCAACTTTGACGACGACAACAACTGCAGCATCACTACCAATGATGAACATGCCGAGGTTTCGGGCACAGGTAAGTTTGTGAAGGCTTGTGAGAACATGGGTGGCACGAAGCGCAACGCTCTCTATCTGGATTATCAGGTAAAGGTGGATGGTGTGGCTACCGTGGCAACCAAGGATACCATGGTAGTTCGCAACCGTGGTGTCGTAGGTGAGTATTTTACAGTAAAGTAATACTAAAAAGAATTCAGAATCATGAAAAAGATAAAGAATTTTGTCCTCGCCAGTGCAGCAGCAACCTTGCTGCTCACTGGTTGTGCTGAGGATTATCAATCAGACTTTAACGTAAATAAGCCAGAGAGTGTTGCCTTGGCAGAAACTCTTAATGCCTATGACGTATTGAAGAACTACACGGGCATCCACCTGGGAGCGGAAATCGCATCGGATGATGCCCTTGCCCAGAATGCCTTGTATTCTCAGGTCTTGGCTAACTTCAACGAGGTTACCCTGTCGGATGCTTTCAGCTATGCCGGCATGGTGGCTGACAATGGCGATATTGATACGCTTACCGTTGAGAAGGCTGTGGCAAATGCTGCTAACTCGGGTATGAATGTCTTCGCCACTGCCATGTTCAATCCTGCTCAGTTCAATGTCAACTACATGAAGGAACTCACCAAGGATACTTGGGTGGAAGGAACGCAGGTGGATACTGACATTGTTGAGGATTTCGAAAAATATGATGCCGGCAGTAAGTTGGATGGCGATGGCTTCAGTGTGATTGCCAAAGATCCGGCTGGACAGAATGGAAAGGTGTTCTCTAATACCAAGAATGCTAAGTTCATGTCTATCCCTATCCAGTTGCCTGAAGGTGCTAAATTGAAAGATGTGCAGTCTATCTCCTTCGATTATCGAAGCAGCAACATCAAGAAGATTCTCCTGCTGAGAGTGAAGGCGGGCGAGAGCATTGCCGAAAAGCAGTTTGATAAGCCAGAGGCTAAGGATCAGTGGGCACATTATGAGCTCAGCATGACGAGTCTGGCTGATAATATCACAGCCGAGGATATGGAGGCTAATACCTTTTCTATTATGGTTGGTCAGGGTGCTACCCCGCAGAAGGTGTATGTAGATAACATCAAACTGCATGTCGCTTACAAGACTGAAGGCTACTATGTAGATCGTCCTGCAGCGGAAAAGGCGGCTGATGTAAAGAAGGGACTGGATGCCTATGCCGATGCTTTGGTAAAGAAGTATGGTGATAGAATCAATACCTGGACGGTGGCTAGCGACTTGCTGGACGACTTCCTCGGTGAGATGAAATCTACCGATGCAACTGGCGATCCTTCAGAGTTCTATCCTAATGATTACCTGGGCGATAACTATGTGGCTGATGTCTGCAAGACCATCCATGCTGTCAAGCCGGATATGAAGCTGTTCTATGAAGAGAGCAACATGCTGGGTAATGACATGAAACAGGAGGGCTTGAAGAACTATCTGGCTCAATGGAACGAGGCGGGGGCTCAGATTGCCGGTGTCAACATTAAGGTTGACCTGCCTTATCATGCAGATATTCTTGAGGATACCAAGGCGCAGTATGAGACTTTGCTGAATAGCCTGAAGGAGACCGGACTCCTGGTCCGTCTGTCAGACCTCAATGTTTATCCGGCTGATAAGTCGGGTGCCATCCAGGGAATCTCTCAGGTAACCACAGCTCAGTTGAAGGAAATGGCTTCTTTCTATACTTACATTGTAAATAAGTATCTTGAAATCATTCCTGAGAACCAGCGATACGGACTCAGTTTCTCGCATGTCAACGCTTCGAATGTGGGCGTAGGCTTATGGAGCAATTACAATCGCTTGCCTACTTATGTGGGTGTGGCTAATGGTTTACAGTCTAAGGAAACAACATGGTAAAGAAATTATTAGTCTTAATTATTAGTATCGTAACTGTTGCAGTGAGTCAGGCTCATAATGGGCCTGCACTGCGACGTGTTATCTCTACTTCGCAACCGATGTGGATTATCCACATTGACACATGGAATGATCCAGACCCGCAGCGCATCATCGACATGGTGCCAGAGGATATCAGACCATACGTTGTGTTCAATCTTTCTCTCTCAGCTACGCAGGCTACCTGTCCTGACGGTGAGAAAGTGTGTGATTCCTGGATGAAGGTTTGTGCCCGCAATAGAGTATGGACCATGATTCAGTGTGCCAGCGGTGCCTGCAGTGCCTTCTCGGATGATGATCTCTCTATCTACGAAAAGTACTTCAAGGAATACCCTAATTTCCTGGGATGGAATTTCGCCGAGCAGTTCTGGGGCTTCGAGGAAGATCGTAAATGGGAGGTGATAGGAGAGGATGGTACTACAACCACCGAGGTGTTAAAGAATCCTTCCTTCCTGAAGCGACTTCAGCTCCTTGCCAACATCTATGAACTCTGTCATAAATACGGTGGCTATCTGGCAGTAAGCTTTACCCAGGCTGTTTATTCTGCCAACATGATGCCGGTGGCTTACATGAAGCGCAATGCCAAGATGCGCCAGTTGCTCACCACCGACAACGACCATTTCATCTGTTGCGAGAAATATACCATGAAGAATGGATTCTTTGACATCGAGAGCAACTGCCTGGGTGCTTATCTGGGTGGATATGCCGGTCAGTATGGTATTCGCTTCGATGCCTGCGGATGGTATGGCGATGACAATCAGCTCGACCTGGACGGCAATGTAATCACGGATAGTAAGGGCGATGCGCTCAAGAAGTATTACAGCGATTTTCCTAAGGCATGCGGTGCCATTCCTATCCTGGAGCACGTGGCACTGACCGGTGAGACAGTGATAGATGGTCCGGAAACAATTCCTCTGGAGGATTCACGTGAGATTGCTACCACCAAGACGGCTGATGGCTATACACACCGCAACTGGGGATGGTTCCCACACTTCCGCAACATCAATATCGACATGTTCCGAAAGATATTAGACGGTACCATCCGTATTCCAACCCGCAGCGAGGTGATTGATAGAACAAAGATCTGTCTGCTCAACGACATCAAGCCTAAGGATGCTTCTTCTAATGTCAATGAGATGGGACCATACGTTACTCCAGAGGGATTCTTCAATGGAATCTACCGTAACGAGGCTGATGAGAACGGTTGCCAGTGGCCTAACCATACAATCACCAACCGATGGTGGCTGAAGAGCACCGGCCGTTATCCAACCATCCCTGTGGTTTCCGACCTGCTCGACGATGAGGCGAAGAAACTCACCGTGGCAGTGAAGGCAAGTGAGTATTCTTCTAACTCTACCTGGAACAATGTGGCAAATAAGAAGACGTATCTCAACAAGCTTTTCAAGCAGGAATACACGGGAACCATCTATGCTTCACGATTGGAGAATGCCTGGGTTTGCTATAACCCATTCCAGTATGATGAGAAGCATGTAAAACTGAATGCCACCAAGAACGGCATGCAGTACTATCGCGAGTATTATGCCACCAAGCGCAGTGCAAGGGGTACACTCATCCCTAAGTACAACACTTGCAGCCAGATTAAGATGAACCTGGCTCCTTACTCGCTCATCTTCATGCGCGAGAACTCGGATAAGCTGAGCCTCTATATGCAGAACTACCGCCTGAAGGACGGTATGAGACTGGAGCAGGGAAATCCTACTTTGAATGATGACAAGAAACTGCTTGAGTTCGAACAGCAGACGGATACAATTACCATCCTTGGTGCCAGTGCCCAGCCTACCATCTCATGGAAGGATAATGGCGACCACTCTGCAAGTTCGGTTACCTTTGAATGGAAGAGCAACCAGTTTATCGTATATGTAACTCATAATGGTCCGCTTGAGTTGACCATCAACTGCAAGGGCAGTAAGACATCGGGCAAGCTGAAGGATACGGATGTTACTCCTTCGGTTATCGAGATGCCTTCAGTGCCAGCTGTATATGAGGGTGAGTTGCAGTATGAGATGGAGAACTTCGACTACAGGAACGTAAGCGGTTTGTGGGGCAATGCCTGGTATTCGGGTTATCGTAACTACTCGGGACAGGGGTGTGTTAGATTGGGAACCAGCAAGACTGCTTCTCTCCGTGGTTATACCCCAGTGAACAAGCCGGGTACTTATACGGCTACCCTTCGCTATCAGTCGAACGATAAGCCTGCGACGCTCAATGTTACCTGCGGCAATGCTTCAAAGCAGATTGTGCTGCCTAAGACAGACAATGGCAAGTTTAAGTGGAGTGAATATACATTTGATATTGACATGAACGATGCAAATGGAAACATGCAGATTGACTATGTTAGTGGCGGAAGTGCCGTGCTCGACTGCGTGACCCTTAACTTCAAGGCTGAGTTGACTGCCATCTCTGGTATCACAACCGATGATAATATGGTGGATCACGTGGAGTATTATAATTTGAGTGGCATGCGCCTGTCGGCTCCTCAGAATGGTGTGAATATCAAGAAAACTTATCTTCGTAATGGTATGACTGTTACGGAAAAATATTATAAATAATTTTTATTAATCAATTTAAAACTTTAAGATTATGAGAACTACAATTAAGAGTTTGGCAATGATTGCTATTGCCTTGTTTTGTGGTGTTAGTGGTGCTTATGCACAGAACGAAGAGGAAGGTGATGAACTTACTGCCGATATGTGGAGCTTGTACGATGGTACAGGTAAGGATGCTGAGAAGGTAGAGGGTAAAATCTACAACTGGGACTGGCAGATTGGTTCTGGTGCCGCTGTTGCCGCTGGTGGCGTTTTGGCTGGTACAACTACCGTGCAGGAGACTGCTTTTGCAGATTTGTCTGAGTATTCAACAATGGTTATTTATGGTGTGCCAGGTAACAAAGTTCGTCTGATGTTCAACCGTATGGAGGCTAACGGCCAGCCTGCAGATGGCAAGATGATTGAAATCATCAAGACAATTAATGATGAAGGTGAAGTGACTCTTGATTTGAAGAATGAGATGCTTCGTGGTGTTGGTGATGACAAGCAACTTGATGATTTCGCTCACTTGGTAACAATCAAGGTGCCATGGGGTGCTGAGGCACAGGTAGACGCTATTCTTCTTTACAAGGGTACTCCTACAGGAATCAAGAATCTTACAACGGCTGGCAATGATAAAGTGGTTGCTACCTACAATGCTGCAGGTGCTAAGGTGACTACCAATACCAAGGGTCTTGTTATCAAGAAACTTAAGAGTGGTAAGGTTGTTAAAGTAATGAATAATTAATGGCAGAAATTCTACTTTTTTAGTGTAACTAGGGGATACCCCCTAGTTCTGATGTTCGGCAAAGTATTTGTTGAATCCAGCAGATACTTTGCCGATTTTTTTTATGCGTCATAACAACTGATAATCATAACAGCTGATAATCGTAACAACTGATAATCGTATAACTGATAATTTATAACTGAAGATGAAAAGAACTACTTTCTTGCTGTGCCTGCTTTGTGCCTTCTGCATGCAGGCTTTGGCAGCAGTGGAACATAACTACAAGCAGCAACCACAGAAGCAAACCATCAAGGTGGGTACTGCCACCCGAGAGATGCTGGTGTATGTGCCTGCCGATTTACCTGAGAAGGCTCCTATGGTCATCTCCATGCATGGAGCAAGCCAGGATGCTAATTACCAAATGAACCAGACTCATTGGAACGAGGTGGCAGATACGGCTAAAATCCTGGTTGTTTATCCGCAGGGAAACGGCAACTTCTGGGACATCTCGGGTTCGGGAGACGTGAAGTTCATTGAAACCATCATGAAAACCATGCAGAAGAAATATCATGTGGATAAGAACCGTATCTACATCTCAGGCTTTTCTATGGGTGGTATGATGACTTATCATTGCATGACTAAGTTAGGTTCCGTGGTGGCTGCATTCGGTCCCGTGAGTGGTATCCCAGTGGATTATCGTGATCCGGTGGTGGTGAGAAAAGTGCCTATCATGCACATTCATGGCACTGGCGACGACGTGGTGAAATGGGGTGGTGACCCAAACCATGCTGCTGGTGGCTATGGCAGAATAGACGATTATGTGAAAAAATGGGCGGCTGCTGAGGGATGCGATGTGGAGCATCCTGAGGTAATCAGACCTTATCCTGAGACTTCAGACCATGCAGCAGCCACTCGTACCAGATATATAAATAAGGAGGACAACATTGAGGTTACTCTTATTGCCCTCGATGGTAAGGGACATTGGCATTCTGATGATCCGAATGTGGTATATTCTACCCGTGAGCTTTGGAACTTCTTCAAGCAGTATAAGCTCGATCTCCCAGAGGATGTGAAGCCTGAAGAAGCTGCGGGCGACGTGGTATTTCACGACAATTGGGAAGATGAGGTAGTAAATGTTGGCGAAGGTGTTCCTGCGGGTTGGAAAAGGGAAAACAGCATGAACGATGGAAGCAGAAACGATGTGAAGGAGAATGGCGCTGCCAATACGGGTGGCGCCCGTATCAAGGATTTCGTGGCTGGTGGCGACTTCAATACGGGTTTCTATTTCAGTGCCCGTGACTTCGACCAGTGTAAGCTTTCCTATGGTTCTTTCGATAATCATCGTCTGCACCTAACACCAGGAAAGTATCAGCTTTCTTTCAACTCTATCTTTTGGAACGATGGTTCTGAGAACGGAGCTGTGACTTTTGATGCATGTATTACCGGCATAAGTGACAAGAAGGTTGTCTTGCTGGAGCAAAACCTGGAGTCGGAAGGCAACTTGAAGGAAAATTCCAATCAAGTGGTGAAAGGCTCTCTAGCTCATCTGGCAAATTTCAGCATCGAGAAGGAAGGGGATTATGAACTTTATTTCCTGATGTCGGCTAGTTGGGCTGCCGTTGTCTTGGGTAATGTGAAGATTAGAAAGGCGGATACCAGTACGGGTATCACTGATCGTACTGCCGATGCCTTCGGAAAAGCGAATATCATAACCTACAATTTGTCGGGTCAGCGCATCAGCGCACAGACTAAGGGCTTGGTTATAGAGCAGATTCTGTTTGCCAATGGTAAGAAGGTTTCCAGAAAGGTAATCAAAAAATAATAAACTGGATAATAGTTGGTGCATAACAGTTGGTCACCGCATGCACAACAGCTGTTGTGCATGCGCATATCAGCTGTTATGCAAGCGCACAACAGCTGTTGTGCGACCGGAGATACTGATTGTCTCAACAACATATCCTATCTCTTCCAACAACTTATCCTATCTCTTTCAACAACTTATCCTATCTCTTTCAACAACATATCCTATATTTACCAACAACAAGAAGAGGGTGAATCATTAACTTATGACACATCCTCTTTTGAGTATATAGTATCTCAAACTTTATTTCTTGCAACTTTTTAGTAAAAACACAGGTAAAAAATGCAAATTCTTGGGCTTTCATTCTTTTTTCTAGCAAAAATTATATAATTTTGCATCATTCAATAATCATGTAAACAACAATTTTGTATTTTTCAATCATAAGCCTATGAAGCGTTTTTTACTCTTTTCAGTCATTTGCTTCGTCCAGATGCTGACATGCTTTTCTCATGCAGTCTCAGGAAGACTTTATACATCCAACGACCTGTCGAGTTGCATGATCCGTAAAATCGTGCAGGATAAGTACGGGTTTATCTGGGTGGGTACCAAGTATGGGTTGAATCGTTTTGATGGATACAGTTTCAGTACCTATCTCTGCAATCCGGCTGATACCACCACCATTCAGGACAATGAAATCGTGAATATTTATCCTTATAACAAGGAAACTCTCTTTGTAGCTACCAATTGCGGTCTCTACAAGTATTCTTATCGAACCAATGCTTTCCAGCGCATCGTATTGGAAAAGAAAGATGAGAAGATGAGAATCAATAGCCTGATAGAAGATAGCCAGCATCATCTCCTGATAGGTACTGCGGGATATGGAGCCTTCAAACTGGATATGAAGACGGGGAAACTCCATCGGCTGAACAAGGGGTTCAAGAATCCTGTGGATAATTATTTCGGTACGCTTTTCTTTGATGGTGAAGGCTACCTCTGGCAAGCCAACCATACCAATTCCCTGAGAAAATATAAGTATGATGGCAAGACCATCAGACTGGTGACACAATATGATTTGAAGGACATTTTTGGCATCCATGAATTGTATGCAAGCGATAAGCAAGGCTTCTTTGTGGTGCATGCCTGTGGCATCCTTCGCTACGACTATCGTTCTCATCGCTTTTCGAAATATGACTTCGATTTCTCTGCTCATCAGGGAATGGGATATATCAGCTCTTCTGCCTTGGATAAGCACGGAAACCTCTGGATTGGTACATCGGGTGATGGTGTCTTCAAGATGCCTCGCGGTTCCCGGAAGGCTTATCGTGTGGAGCAGAACAGTAAGTCGTTTCTCTTTAATAATGCACATATCAGCAATCTGCTGATAGATAAGGACGACAACCAGTGGTTTGGATGTTACCGGAAGGGACTTTATCTGATGAACAAAGACAAGGATGTATTCCATTCTGTAACCTTAGACGAACTGGGGGCAGGCATGGAAACCATCTCGTCGGCGGTGGGCGTGGATAAAGGAATCATCCTGTTTCTGGTAAACAATCGCGGCTTGTATTTGCTGAACGAAAGAACGGGAGAAAGAAAACTGCTGAATACGCCTGCTGTACCTAAAATGGTGTTTACGGATAGGAAGCAAAGAGTTTATCTCTATGCTAGCGAAGGAATCTTTGAGTACGACTGGAGGCTTCAGACTTCTCGGCTTCTCCTTCCTGGCAACGGCCGTTCTTATGACGGAATGGTGGTAGATGACGAAGGGAACTTTTATCTGACGTGTCCGGGCTATGGACTCTATGTATGGCATCGCAAGAGTGGAAAGATGACCCAATATCAGATGGAAGACAAACGCCCTCATGGAACAGTCTGCAATAACTGGATAGCAAATATCAGGTTGGATAGCAAAGGAAGACTTTGGTGCGCAACTACCTATGGTGTATCGTGCATGGATATCAAGACAGGACGTTTCGACATCATCGGATCCCAGCCTTTAATGCTTGGTAATGTATGTCAATCAACTATAGAAATGCCTGATGGCGGGATAGCGATAGCAACAGAGAAGGGACTTTACCGATATGACGTAAAGACGAAGCAGGTAACTCTTTTCCCGCATTCTGAGAGTATGAATGGATTGAGAATCTATTCCATCAATCAGGATGCCAAAGGTAATCTCTGGATGAGTACGGCGCAGGGTATCTGGTGCTATGATGCCAAGGCTAAATCTTTCTTCTCTTTCGTGAAGGGTAACGGACTGTTGACCCGTGAATACCAGGAACAGGTGGCTGCCTATACACCGGATGGTGTAATCTGTTATGGCAACTCAGAGGGATTGACCTATTTCCGCCCTTCACAGGTAAAGGATCAAGACGGGAAGATGTCGGCTATCTATCTCTCGGCTGTGTTGCTTGATGGGAAGATGGCTCCGTTTATTGGAGATAATCTGAGTGTTCCGTCCGATTTCAAGTCGATAGTGCTCTGTTTCTCCCTGCTTGATTATCAGAACGTGGGCAACATCGTGTTCCAATATCGCATCAACGGGGGTAGATGGATCAGCAATACGGCTGGCGACAATAGCTTCAATTTCACAGGTCTGTCGTATGGACATTATCGTATAGAGGTGCGTACCTATTGCAACGGTAAGTACTCTATATATAATAAGGTGATAAACCTGGATGTGTTGGCACCTTGGTATCTTACCGTTTGGGCTAAGTTCATCTATCTGCTTTTGGTTCTTGGTTTCACGGCTGCCGTTATCTATGTTTATCTTCGCAAGAAGAAGAGAGACTTGGAAGAGGCTAAAATGCAGTTCCTCATCAATGCCACCCATGATATCCGTTCGCCGCTTACGCTGATTATGGAGCCTCTGAAGAAACTGAAGGAGCGATTGGGAAATGCTGAGGAATATCAGGCAGATATTGATACTATAGATAGAAACGCCCAGCGCCTGCTCACCCTGGTGAACCAGATTCTCGACAAGCGACGTCTGGATAAGCATCAGATGAACCTCTCGTGCAGGGAAACCAACCTGGTGGAGTTTTCGCAGGGCTTGGTTTCGCTCTTCACCTATAATGCTAACCTGCGCGGCATTCAGATTAAACTTGAAATGCCAGAGAAGCCTGTGAATGCATGGATAGACCGCAATAAACTGGATAAGGCGATAGCCAATCTGCTGTCTAATGCCTTTAAATATACGCCTAATGGCGGCGAAATCATCTTCCGCATTGAGAAGCAGGATAAGAAGGTGCTCCTGTATGTGATTGATAGCGGCAAGGGATTGGGAAAGAACGATGATGGCAAGACCCTGTTTGAGCGTTTCTATCAGGGTAAGAACTCGACTGATATGCACCTGGACGGTTCGGGCATCGGCTTGAATCTGTGCCGTTCCATAGTAAGACTTCATGGTGGCGATGTGTATGCACGCAATCGTGAAGACGGGAAGAGCGGTGCTTGTTTCATCATAGAATTGCCTTTGGGAAAAGAGCATCTCAAGGTGAGCCAAATCTGTTCGGGCTATGAGGAGAGCAGAAAGAAACAGCCGAGAAGTGCGGCTGGCAGGAACAGTAAAATCCTGCTGGTGGATGATGATATTGAGATCTGCCGTTACATCAAGTCGGAACTGAGCGATTGGTATCGCTTTGTTATCTGCAACAATGGCAAGGAGGCACTGAAGCAGTTGCTTTCTGGTGATTTCGACTTAGTGATAAGCGATGTGGTGATGCCTGAGATGGATGGTATCGCTCTGCTTAAGAACATCAAGGGTAATGCCAACATCAGCCACGTTCCTGTCATTATGCTTACTTCCAAAACGGAAATCAGCGACCGCCTGGAGGGCATCAAGCTGGGAGCTGATGCTTATCTGGCAAAACCATTCAGCTTGGAGGAACTTCATCTCACGATAGACAATCTCATTGATAATGTGCGTCGCCTGAAAGGTAAGTTCAGTGGTGCCTTGAAGCAGGACGACAAGGTGGATAAGATTGAGGTGAAAGGCTACGATGAGGAACTGATGGAGCGTATCATGAAGGTGGTGAATGAGAATATGAGCGATTCTGATTTCAATGTAGAGAAGATGTGTGATGAGGTGGGCGTAAGCCGTACCCAGCTGCATCGAAAGTTGAAGGAAATCACTGGTGTGCCAACCAGCGAGTTCCTGCGAAACATCCGTCTCAATGAAGCTGCCCGATTGATTAGAGAGAGTAAAATCAACATTACGCAGGTTTCATATATGGTGGGATTTGCCAATAACAGTCATTTCTCCACTGCATTTAAGAAATATTTCGGTATGTCGCCTACGGAATATGCGGCAAAATATACTGAGTAAAGTATTTGAAACATTAAATAAAGTCATTATGATTGTTTTTTCGTAACTTTGCAGCGTTAAACGAAAAAACAATCATAATGATGAATACAACGAAAATCCTGGCTTTCAGAAAGCCGTTACTGATGATTGTATGGCTGCTTGCCATGCAGGGCGCAGCTTTTGCGCAGAATCTGCGGGAAACTTTCTCTTCTCCCAATGGAAAGATTGAATGGAAGGCTGAGGGTGAGGAAAATAAGGTGAAGGTTTTTGAGGTAGCTTATCGCGATGCCTGTAAAGGAAATAAGGAAAGCCAGGTGCTTCATATTACCGGTTATGGTTTGAATACCAGTGATGGTGGAGGAAGAAATCTAGTCTTGAAAGACATTTCCAAACCCAAGTATATTTCGGAGCATTATCAGATGCTCATGGGAAAGAAGAGTGAATGCAAGAACGAGGCGAATGAAATAGTTTATACCTTTGAGGATGATCTGCAGCGCCCGTTGCGCATGGTGGTTCGACTTTATAACGATGGCGTAGCCTTCCGTTATGAGTTGGAGGGTTTGCAGCATACGTCAATCAAGCAGGATTTGACTACTTATCATATCAGTGAAGGCACGCGCCGGTGGTTTCAGGAATGGACGGAGTCTTATGAGAATTTCTTCCCTTTATCCACTACCGGTAAAGGTGGAAAACAACATTGGGGCTATCCTTGTCTGCTTGAGCAGAATGGTGTGTACTCTCTTATTACTGAAGCTGGTATAGAACGAATCAACAGTGCCTCTTCCTTGAAGAATGGGCAGAATCCGGAGGACTATCATGTGTTCCTGGATGAAAACACACAGCATTATTCGGGTAATTGGAAATCTCCCTGGCGAGTGGTTGTCATTGGAAAGAAGCAGGATCTGATAGCTTCGACCCTGGTAACTGATGTCAGTGCCCCTTGTCGTCTGAAAGATACTTCATGGATTAAACCGGGAAGTGTAAGCTGGATTTATTGGGCTTACAACCATGGCTCAAACGACTTGAATATCATTAAAAAGTATGTAGATATGGCGAAGACCTTGCATCTGCCATACGTATTGATTGATGCAGAATGGGATGAGATGAAGAATGGAGCCACCATCGAGGAGGCTTTGAAATATGCTAAGGATAGGGGTGTGAAGCCTTTGCTTTGGTATAATTCTTCTACTGCATGGATTAAGGCTTGGGGTGCACCAGGTCCTCACAATAGACTGAATGCTCCGGAAAACAGGGAGAAGGAGTTTGCCTGGTTGGAGAAAATGGGCGTAGCTGGAGTGAAGATTGACTTCTTTGCTGGCGATAAACAGGAAACGATGGAGTATTGCATCGACCTCTTGGAGTGTGCGGCACGCCATCATCTTACGGTTAACTTTCATGGTGCTACTGTTCCCCGTGGCTGGCAGCGCACTTATCCCAACCTGCTCTCTACCGAGGGTGTGTATGGAGCGGAATGGTATAATAATGAATCTGTGCTGACCAAAAAGGCAGCTTGCCATAATGCTACCTTGCCATTTACCCGTGGCATAGTGGGCTCGATGGATTATACGCCTTGCGCCTTTTCTGATTCTCAGCATCCGCATATCACTACCCATGCTCATGAGTTGGCATTGCCAATCTTGTTTGAGTCGGCTTTGATGCATTGGGCTGATAAGCCGGAGAGTTATCTTGCCCAGCCAAAGGAAGTGCAGGATTTTATCTCGAACCTGCCGACAACATGGGATGAGACGCGCTTGCTCAGTGGTTATCCGGGCGAAAGTGTCGTGATGGCTCGCAGAAAGGGAAGCACCTGGTATGTGGCTGGCATTAATGGCAAGGATGAATCCCAGAAACTGGCCCTGAATTTATCTTCTCTGACAAAGCAAAACTCACGTGTTGTTTTGTTCGAGGATAGCGGAACGGCAAAAAATCCTTGGAAAATTTCATACCGTAAGGTTAGGGGTATGAAAGATTATATCAATGCACAGCCTCGTGGTGGCTTTGTGATGGTTATCAAATCCAAAAAACGCTTCGCACCAAACAAAGTGCGAAGCGTTTTTTTAGAATGTATTGAATGTATTATTTGATGTGGATGGTGTAATTCTTGCTGATGCCCTTGTAGGTGCATTTCACATAAGCCTTGTCTTGCAAGGTCTTAGGCTGAAGAATCTCTATCTCCACCTCCTTGTTGTCGGATGATGCAGTGATGCGTGGTGCGCTCTTCTCGCCTGTTTGCAAAGAGGCGATGACATCATACTCATTGTAACCGAAGTTGCCATTCTCATTGGTCATTCTCGTTGGAATGGTAGGAACATCCAGTTTTCTGCCGTTCATCTTGATTTCGATGGTAGGCGATATTGGGCATTCCATGTTCTCGCCCTTCTTGGTGAATCCGAGGCCCTCCAGTTCGCAAAGTTGCTTGCCCTCACCTTCGGCGATGAGATAGATGGCATGTTTCTTGCCGATACCATCTACCTTGTCTGCTACGTCCAGTGTCAACTTTTGGATTCCCTGCGCTGAAGTCTGGGCAGGAACCGTTAGCTCACCAAGCAATTTGCCTTTCCATGTCTTGTTTGCCCATGGACCATCCATCATTACTTTGATTTTGAAGCTCTTTTGCGTTTTTGCCTTCACAAAGATATTAAGTTGGGTGCCGTTTCCTTTTTTTGTTCCCTCAAAAGGTTGCAATCCTTTCTGTGCTTTGCTGAGACCGCCGAATCCGAAATACTTGAATCCAACGATGTCACCAGCGTTCATGTTTACAGGCATGTGGTTGTTCCATACGTCCCAGGCATCCTGCATGGCTTGGTTGTTGCTCAGATAGCTGGCGATACCAGCAGAATAGTAGTGGTATGGATTCAAGCCGTATATCTGGAATCCTTCCGAAGTGACTTCTGCTCCCGTGTATTCTGTGTTGTCGGATGCTTTGGCGGTCCAGATGCCTTTCTTGTTGTATGGATCGTATGCCCTGATAACCACTTTTCCGCCTTCTTCCACAGATTTCTTATCCCATTGGATGGTAACGGGAGCAACGACAGACTGACGGGCAAACCCAAATCCACGTGGTGGGCGATGATAGAACACATACCATTGACCGTTGATTTCTTGTAGGCTTCCATGGGTGTTATGGGCGGCATTGCTGGTGATTAACTTGGTGCCGTCTTCGTTAGGAACCACTCCACGTGAGTCAACCAATACACCACCATTCTTCCATGGACCTAATGGGGTGTCTCCATAGGCATATCGCAAGGTGGAGTTGGTGTTGCCTAATCCGTATTCCTTTCCGGAATAGCCGGAGTAAATCATCACATACTTGTTGCCTACTTTTCGGATGGATGATGCCTCGAAGAAGTTGAAATCTGTAGGCTTCTGTCCCTTGATGATAGGGTAGGTTGTTCCCTTAGGGTCTCTTACGTTGCCTTGTGCGTCGCAAGCTGGCAGCGAGTACTTGATGAGCTCAGTACCTGGTCTGAGCGAGTACATGGTGCTAGGGTCGAGTTGTGCGGCTGATGAATGTTGGAATCCCCAGTAGCCGTATGCTCTGAATCCTGTGTCGTAATCTGGATCCTTTGGGTCAGTGATATTCTCGATGTATACGGAAGGGTCGAAGTCGAGGATGCTGCCTGGCAGCTCTTCCGTTCCATCTGCATTGAGGTTGATGGGAGTGAAAGGACCATCAGGTCGCTTGCCTTTGCAGACCATTCTCACACGCTTGTATCCTCGGGAGTGAGGATAGAGATAGTAATCTTTTGTTCCATCTTTTCGTTTTATCTCTACCAAATCGGGAGCAAACATGGTGTCCCATTGATTGTTGATGTGATAGGAAAAAATGGCTCCCTCGTCTCTCCACTGGGTGAGGTCTTCTGTTGGGGCAGACCACATGCGTATGTCTGATCCGCAGTAAGACTTGAAAGATGTGTCGTGAGAGCCTATGATGTAAGCTCTGTACTTCCCTGGGTTGTCAGGGTCTTCGAATACTCTAGGTTCTCCGTCTGGCACATGCTCCCAAAGTGGGAGATATGGATTTTGTGCCATGCAAGGAGTGCTGAGCGAAAGCAATGGGATGGCTGTGAGCATGAATCCCATGCACTGATTTTTGATTTTTGTCATATTGCTATATTATATATTATGTTTGTGCTTGCAAAGTTATAAAAATAATGATATAATTGATGTTTCGTATGTTCCTTAAACATATAGTCTTGTTACAAGTTTAAATTTGCGATGTTTTTGCAACATATAGAAAGGTGATCTATGTTAATGGTAAGATGGCAGGTCATCATGTTAGCGCTTTAGTCTTAGATGTTGACTTAATTGGGCAGTATTTATCATATTTTTGTTGATGTGGGAATGTACGACAAAGTGTTTGGAACATGGAGAAAAGTTGTTCTTGGAGCAAAGTTGTACCTTTGCATAAAAAAGGGAATAGGTGGGGCAATCCCCTTCTTCTCTATTTTTCATAATTTCTCTATTTTAATAATATTACAGTATGAAATTTCAAATGAAGATCAACTTTCCATGGTCAAGGCCTCTCTTGGCCTGTTGTTTTGTGATGTTTGCCCTCACAGCAATGGCTGATTCCTTTATCAGCTTCCGACAGCAAGGGGGAGCATTTCCTATTTCCACCGCCTCTCAGATGTCTGGTATCTGCATGGATGCTCACGAAAAACAAGGTGTGAAAAGAGCAGCGGAAGACCTGCGTAAGGATATCTATACCGTGTCGGGTCGTTCACCCAGAGTGTGCTGCCAGGGCGAGGATGTGGTGCGTTATCCCATCCTCATTGGTACATACGGAGTGAGTGAAGCTATTACTCGCCTTGCCAAGAAAGGCATCTTGCCAGAGCGTTCGCTCAAGGGCAAGTGGGAGAGCTTTGTCATCAAGACCATTGATCATCCTGCCAAGGGTATGGAGCGTGCCTTGGTGGTGGCTGGTAGCGATATGCGTGGCACCATCTATGGCATTTACGAGATTTCCCGACAGATGGGGGTGTCGCCTTGGTATTGGTGGGCGGATGCGCCGATAGCCAAGCATGAGGAGGTCTTTGCCAAGCCATGCTCTGTGGAGAGTGGAGAGCCGAAGGTGAAATATCGTGGTTTCTTCATCAATGATGAGTTCCCTTGTATGACCACCTGGGCTAGAAATAAGTTTGGGGGCATGAACAGCCAGATGTATGCCCATGTCTTCGAACTCCTTCTTCGCCTCAAGGCAAACTGCCTCTGGCCTGCCATGTGGGGCTCGTTCAAGGAATACAAGCCTTTGGTACCTATCTTGAAGGATGAGAACGGACTGTATGAGGGCAACTGCTTCAATGAGGATGATCCGGAGAATGCCCGACTGGCTGATGAATATGGCATCGTAATGGGTACCTCGCATCATGAGCCGATGCAACGCTCGCAGCAAGAGTGGATTCGACATAAGAAGAACTATGGCAACGGTGAATGGAACTGGTTGACCAACAAGAATGCCATCAAGCGTTTCTTCCGAGAGGGAATCGAGAATAGCAAGGGTTACGACAAGCTCGTGACCATCGGTATGAGAGGTGACGAAGACCGTCCGATGACCGATGCAGGTAGTAGAGAGGCTAACTTCCGGCTGATGGAACAGATCATTTCGGAACAGCGAAAAATCATAGCTGATGTCACCAGGAAACCAGCCTCCGAGACCCCACAGGTCTGGACACTCTACAGTGAGGTACTCGATTATTATGACCAGGGACTCAAGGTGCCCGATGATGTCATCGTGATGCTTTGCGATGACAATTTCGGTCATGTGCGCCGACTTCCTGATAGAAAGAAAAATTTCCACAAGGGCGGCTATGGTATGTATTATCATGTAGGCTATTATGGTGCGCCGAGAGCCAGCAAGTGGCTCACCATGTCGCATATCGCCGAGATGTGGGAGCAGTTGCAAGCCACTTATCAACATGGTGTGGATAAACTCTGGATGCTCAATGTCGGTGATATCAAGCCCCATGAGTTTGCCATCGACTTTTTTATGAACATGGCATGGAATCCCGATGCCTTCGATGCCAGCAACCTGGAGCAATATGCACAGGGATTCTGTGCCCAGCAGTTTGGTGATAAAGAGGCGAAAGAGGCTGCTCGTCTCTTGATGAGCTATGGAAGATATGCGTCTAGGGTGCAAGCCGAATTGCTGGATGACAAGACATACAATTTGCAGACGGGAGAGTTTAAGGGCGTACGGGATGAATTCCTGGCCTTGGAGGCACGAGCCCTGCGTCAGTATCTCACCCTGGATGAGACTGCGAAGGATGCCTATCAAGAGTTGGTTCTCTTCCCAATACAAGGCATGGCAAATCTCTATGATATGTATTACTCTTTGGCGATGAACAAGCAACTCTATCGTGAGGGACGTATTGAGGCTAATACATGGGCAGATAGGGTGGAGGAATGTTACAAGAGAGACTCCTTGCTCTGCGACAATTATAATCACCATATCGCCAATGGCAAGTGGAATCACATGATGGATCAAGTGCATATCGGCTATCAAAACTGGCATGCTCCACAGCATCAAGTTATGCCTATGGTATATCGCATTCAGCAGAGTACCCCTTTTGCAGTTACGCAGCCTAGTACAGGCTACGTATTCGAGCAAGATGGCGGCATGGTGGTGATGGAGGCAGAGCATCTCTTCTCACTGACACCTGCTGAATCAGAGAAGTCGCAGTGGAGACTCATCCCAGGTTTAGGACGGACGAAGTCGGGTATAGCTCTCTTCCCATATACCCAGCCAACAGCAGGAGCATACCTTACCTATAAAATGAGATTTAAGGCAGATGTGGATTCGGTGGATGTACAGCTTATTACCGATGCAGTGATGCCCTTTGTGCTGGGCGGTCATTATGTGGCAGTGTCGCTGGATGGTGGCAAGGAAGAGATTGTGGGGCTGAATCAGAATCTGAACTGGGAGCATAAGTACGACTTGATGTATCCTACAGCCGCATCGCGCATCATCGAGAAGAAGGTGAGGATGGCTGTAGAAAACACGGGGAAGGCTGAACATACCTTGAGGGTTCGTCCTATGCAGCCTGGTATTGTATTTGAGAAAATACTCATCAATCTTGGTGGGTATAAACCTACTCATCTAGGAATGCTAGAGAGTCCTTACGTGAAGTAAGGGCGCTTCGGGCAAAACTTGTAGGTAAAGATATAAAAACGGTGTGTTTCTTTTGAAATGCACCGTTTTTTTCTTACACCATGATTGTCTTGCCAAAGTATTTGTAACATACAGCAAAGTGAATCTTCTGCTTTTTTATTACCTTTGCACTCAAAAATAGAAACTAATAATTTTAGATAAACAATGAACAATAAGTTTTTGATTGCTTCGGCTTTATGTATGAGTATGAGTGCAACGATGAATGCGCAGAATCCTATCATACAAACACAGTTGACTTCAGACCCAGCTCCTCTTCCTGTCGGTGACCGGCTTTATGTCTATGCCGGTCATGATGAAGATAAGGCTGACTTCTTCTGGATGAACGAATGGCGTGTGTATTCCACCAAGGATATGGTGAATTGGACAGACCATGGTTCTCCGCTCGACCTCAGTTCTTTTTCTTGGGCAGACGACCGTGCCTGGGCAGCACAGACCATCGAACGTAATGGTAAGTATTACTGGTATATCTGTGCGCACTCTAAACTGACGGGCGGAATGGCTATCGGCGTAGCTGTGGCTGATTCTCCTACCGGTCCGTTCAAGGATGCGCTAGGCAAACCGCTTTTCGATAATGGAAATTGGGACAATATCGACCCTACCGTCTGGATGGACGAGGATGGTCAGGCTTATCTCTATTGGGGTAATCCACATCTTTACTATGCCAAACTGAATGAAGATATGATCAGCTTCAAGGGGGGTATAGATGCTAAGGCTGCTGTTGATGGAAAGCGTGAAGTGGGCAGAATCGTGATGACTGAGGAGGGATTCGGTTCGCCTGACGTGGAGAAGCGCGATTCAACCCGAAAATATAAGGATTGCTACACAGAGGGACCTTGGTTCATGAAGCGTGGCAAGAACTATTATATGCTTTATGCTGCAGGTGGAGTGCCTGAACATATCGCTTATTCCATGAGCAAGAAGCCTTTCGGACCATGGAAGTATATGGGCGAAATCATGCCATTGGAAGATACGGGTTCCTTTACTAACCATTGCGGTGTGACCGACTTCAAGGGAAAGTCTTATTTCTTCTATCATACGGGTAAACTGGGTGGCGGATTCGGACGCAGTGTAGCCGTGGAAGAATTCAAATACAATGCCGACGGCACTTTCCCAATTATCCACCATACTCAGGAAGGAGTGGCTCCTATCGCAACCCTCAATCCTTACAAGCGTCAGGAGGCTGAAACCATCGCTTTCTCTAAGGGAGTGAAGTCGGAGCAGACCGACGAGACGGGTGTTTATATCTCAGAAATCCATACAGGTGATTATATCAAGGTACGCGAGGTGGATTTCGGAAATGAGAGTCCGGATGCATTTGCCATCTCAGCGGCATGCTCTTCGCTTGGAGGTTCGCTGGAGGTTCATCTCGATAAGGAAGATGGCGAACTGATAGCTAAACTTGATGTTACCAAGACGGGTGGCTGGGAAAAGTGGAAGACTTTCTCGGCACAAATGCTAAAGAAAGTAACAGGAAAGCATGATATATACTTCGTGTTCAAGGGATTGAAGGGAAGCAAACTCTTCAATTTCGACTGGTGGAAGTTTGAGAAGAATTTCGCCAATCCTGTGGTTTGGGCTGATGTGCCTGATGTGGATGTAATCCGTGTGGGTGACAGCTTCTATATGGTAAGCACCACCATGCATCTGATGCCGGGTGCGCCTATCATGAAATCGAAGGATCTGGTGAACTGGGAAACCGTGAACTATATCTTCCCTAAACTTACCGATTCGCCTAAGTATGACATGAAGGAGGGTACGGTGTATGGTCGTGGTCAGTGGGCCACTTCTCTGCAGTATCATCGTGGCAAGTTCTATGCGCTCTTTGCTCCGAATGATAATCCTGGTGGAGAGACTTATATCTGTACAGCCGATGATATCGAGGGAAAATGGACTATCCACAGCCGTTTGCAGCATTTCCATGATGCCGCTCTCTTCTTCGATGACGACGATAAGGCATACGTGGTTTATGGCACGGGCGAGATGGTGCAGCTGAATGCAGATTTGACGGATGTAGTGCCTGGCAGCCACCGCAAACTCTTTGAACGTGATACTGATGAAACAGGCTTGCTAGAAGGTTCCCGTATGATTAAGCATAACGGCAAGTATTATCTCCTGATGATTTCATGGACCAAGGGGCATCCGCGCCGTGAAGTGTGCTATCGTGCAGATAAGATAACGGGTCCTTACGAAAAGAAGGTGATTTTGGAGACAGAGTTTGCTGGATTCAACGGTGTGGGACAAGGTACGATTGTAGATGATAAGGATGGCAACTGGTATGGTATCATATTCCAAGACCGTGGTGGAGTGGGCAGAGTGCTCACGCTGGAGCCATGTACCTGGAAGGATGGATGGCCTATGCTGACCGATGAGAAGGGCAATATTCCTGCCCAGATGCAGAAGCCTGTACTGGGTTATGACGGCAAGGGACTCGTGTATAGCGACGACTTCTCTAAAGACAAGCTGGAATTGCAGTGGCAGTGGAACCACAATCCGGTGGATGATGCCTGGTCGCTCACAGAGCGCAAGGGCTGGCTCCGCCTGAAGACATCCCGTATTGTTCCTAACATCTTCCTGGCTCCCAATACCATCAGTACCCGTACCGAAGGGCCAACCTGCGAGGGAGTCGTCAAGATGGATGTAAGCAAGATGAAGGATGGCGATGTGGCTGGTCTGTCAGCCTTCCAAGGTGATGCAGCCCTGCTTTCTATCGTAAAGGAAGGCAAGAAACTCTTTGTGGTGGGTACCAAGGAGAGTGTAGCTTTGACTGAAAAGGAAAAGGCAGTGACTGATGTGAAGCGTGAGGAGGTATATCGCCAGCCTTTGAATCTGAAGCAGGATAAGGCAACGAAATCTAGCATCATCTATCTGAAGATGAGTTGCGATTTCCGTCTTCATCAGGATCTCGCCACCTTATTATATAGTATAGATGGAAAGACCTGGATTCCTGCCATCAAGGATTTTAAGATGCAGTATGATTATCGCCGCTTCTTTATGGGAACCCGTATTGCCATCTATAACTATGCAACAAAGGCTGCTGGCGGATATGTGGATGTTGATTCTTTTGAGTATTCTAAAAGAAAATAGGTTTAAAGTTTGAGCTTTTTTTAATTTTAACGGCACAAAGTGAAGGAAAATCAAAAAGTTTCCTTATCTTTGTGCCGTTTTTAATAACTAATCAATGCTGATTTTATGAACAGAAATAAGATGATTTTTGGGGCTTGGGTCATGGGACTATTGTTCCCGATAGAGATGATGGCTAAGGCGAGTTGCACAGATAATAGTACTCGACTTTGGTATAACGCCCCTGCCCAGCAGTGGCTGGAGGCTCTGCCTATCGGAAACTCTCATCTGGGGGGTATGGTGTATGGCGGAACCACGGACGAGAATATCCAGTTGAATGAGGAGACTTTCTGGAGTGGCGGTCCCCATAACAACAACAGTAAGAAATCCCTGGAGAATCTGCCAAAGGTGAGGGAACTCATCTTCAATGGCAGGGAAGAGGAGGCGGCTGCTCTCATCAACCAGACCTTCATACCTGGTCCTCATGGTATGCGCTTCCTGCCGATGGCAAATCTGCACATCAGCATGAAGAATCAGGGAAAGGCTGGGCAGTTTGTGCGCGACCTGGACTTGAAGAGGGCGATTGCCACGACTTCTTTCGTGATGGATGGCGTAAGATATACCCGTACCACCTTTGCTTCGCTGGCTGATGGCGTCATCGTTTGCCACATCAAGGCGAGTAGAAAGGGTGCTTTGAACATCGATGTTACCCTGGATTCGCCTTTTGAACATCAGACTCAGAAAACGCCTTCAGGGGTTATGCTGAAGGTGAAGGGACAAGACCAGGAAGGCATCAAGGCGGCTCTCACTGCCGAATGTGTGGCAGATGTAAGGACGGATGGTACCGAGGCTACCATCCTGGTGAGCGCTGCCACCAACTTTGTGAACTATCACGATGTGTCGGGCAATGCAGCTCAGCGCAATGCTGACTATATCAATAAGGTGAAACTGATGAGTTATGCACAGTTGGAGAAACGCCATGTGGAGGCTTATCAGAAGCAGTTTGCTACTTCTTCCCTGATTCTGCCAACCGATGTCAATGCTTCTTTGCCTACCAACCAGCGCCTGGAGAAATTTGCAGGCAGCAAGGATATGGCGATGGTGGCACTGATGTACAACTACGGCCGCTATCTGCTCATTTCTTCTTCCCAGCCTGGTGGACAGGCAGCAAACCTGCAGGGTGTTTGGAATGACAGTAAGAATGCGCCTTGGGACAGCAAATATACCATCAACATCAATACGGAGATGAACTACTGGCCTGCCGAGGTAACGAATCTCGGTAACACCACGGAGCCTCTGTATTCACTGATTAAGGATTTGAGCGTAACGGGAGCACAGACGGCTAGGGAAATGTATGGCTGCCGTGGCTGGATGGCTCATCATAACACCGATATCTGGCGCATAGCAGGTCCGGTGGATGGAGCGCAGTGGGGCATGTTTCCGAATGGCGGTGCCTGGCTCACCACCCATCTCTGGCAGCATTATCTCTATACGGGTGACAAGGCTTTCCTCAAGCAGTGGTATCCGGTAATAAAAGGTGCTGCTGAGTTCTATCTCGACTATATGCAGAAACTGCCAGGCACAGAATGGAAAGTAACTGTGCCGTCGGTGAGTCCGGAGCAGGGACCTAAGGGTAAGAGAACTGCCGTAACGGCTGGTTGCACGATGGATAATCAGATAGCCTTCGATGCCCTGACCAATGCAGTGAAGGCTTCAGAAATATTGGGTGTTGATGAGGCTGAGCGCAAGGAGATGCAGCAGCTGATTTCGCAGATTCCACCGATGCAGATAGGAAAGTACGGACAGTTGCAGGAGTGGCTTGTGGATGCGGATGATCCGAAGAACGAGCATCGCCATATCTCGCATCTCTACGGATTGTATCCATCCAATCAGATTTCTCCTTTCTCTCATCCGGAACTGTTCCATGCCGCAGCCACCACTCTGAAGCATCGTGGCGACCAGGCTACGGGCTGGAGTCTGGGTTGGAAGACGAACTTCTGGGCACGCATGCTCGATGGCAATCATGCTTTCAGAATCATCAGCAATATGCTTCGTCTGTTGCCATCTGATGCGCAGGCAAAGGAGTATCCTGATGGCAGAACCTATCCGAATCTCTTCGATGCTCATCCGCCATTCCAGATTGACGGCAACTTCGGAGTAACAGCCGGTATCGCCGAAATGCTCCTGCAGAGTCATGATGGAGCCGTGCATCTGTTGCCTGCCTTGCCTGATGCCTGGAACATGGGAAGCGTAAAGGGACTTCGTGCCCGTGGCGGCTTTGTGGTGGATATGGACTGGAAGAATGGCAGACTGATGAAGGCGAAGATTCGCTCCACCATCGGAGGCGTGCTGCGTCTCCGCTCCTACGTTCCGCTGAAGGCGAAGAATCTGAAGAAGGCAGAAGGAACATGTCCCAATATCCTTTTTGAATCTGCAGAAGTGAAGCCTGTAATGGAACAGCATCGGATAGCAGAAGGAGTGAAGGTTCCTATTCCTGACGTATATGAATATGACTTGGAAACAGAACCAGGAAAGACTTATCTGATTAAGTAATGTCCTAAAATTACATTTGTTGCCATAAAAGTATCATTTTGTCCACCTCTGTTTGGATAATTATTCGTACTTTTGTGGCAATATTTTTTATAATAATCTTTTAGACCTATAAATAAGAATGAAGAAATTATTATTTGCAACCTGTTGCATCGCTTTTTTGAGCGGTTCTTTGGGAGCTGCGGCGCAGAAAAAATCTGCAGCCAAGAATGTTCTGACACAGACTTTGAAAAGGAAGTCTTGGTCGGCAGATAACGGTAATGGTACCTTTACAAACCCTTTGTTTTATGATGAGTTTTCTGACCCTGATATTATCAGAGTAGGGGAGGATTACTATCTGGCGGGTACCACGATGCACTGTGTGCCGGGACTGGTGGTGCTGCATTCCAAGGATTTGGTGAATTGGGAATTCTCTTCTTATTGCTTCGACCGATTGGATGATTCTGATGACTTCAATCTCAGAAACGGTAAGGAGGCTTACGGACAGGGTATCTGGGCACCTGCCATCCGCTATCACAACGGAAAGTTCTATATCTTCTCTAATATCAACGGACATGGCTTACAGGTGTATATTTCGGATAGTGCCAAGGGACCTTGGACGCATCATAAAGTTAATGGCGATATCTACGACCTCTCTGTGCTCTTCGATGAGGATGGTAAGATTTATGCCGTGCACAAGTATGGCAACGTGACCGTTACGGAGTTGAAGCCCGATTTGAGCGGTCCGGTAGAGGGCAGCAGCAAGGTGGTGATTCCTGAAGGTAATGCGATGGGTGAGGGACATCATATTTATAAAATCAATGGTATGTACTATATCCTCTCTGCAGATTATTCACCGATGGGCCGCATGCAGTGTGCCCGAAGCAAGAGTATCTGGGGACCTTATGAAACTTGCGTAATCAGCGAGAGAGAATCGTATGGTTATGCTGCAGGATGGAGCGTAGGTAACATGGGAATCGGTCGGCCTTTGCCGGAAGATGGTTTCAATTTCCAGAACAACAAGCCTAATGGTCTGAACCTGGGATGTGCTACCATTCATCAGGGCGGCATCGTGCAGGCTCCTGACGGAAAATGGTGGGGTGTTTCGATGCAGGACTTCAATGCCGTGGGAAGAACGGTGTGCCTGTCGCCTGTCACTTGGGTTGACGGCTGGCCTTACTTCGGATTGGAGAAGAACCTGGGACGCTCGCCTCGTACCTGGTTCAAACCGAATGATATGGTAAAGACACCACAGGCTCCATACGACAGATGTGATGATTTCTCGGGTAAAACTTTTAAACCGGTTTGGCAATGGAATCATAATCCGAATGACAAGATGTGGTCGCTGAATAAGGAGCGAAAAGGATGGCTCCGTTTGCATTCGATGCCTGCTAAGCAACTGCTTTGGGCAAAGAATACATTGACGCAGCGTGCCATCGGACCGGTATCTTATACATCTGTTAAGTTGGATGCATCCCGCTTGAAGGTAGGTGATGAGGCTGGTTTGGGTGCCATCAATACGCCATACGCTTCATTGGGCGTTGTCAAGACGGATAAGGGGTTGAACTTGAGGTGTTATGACCAGAATACCAACAAGAAAGTGTGGAAGCCGTTGGCTAAAAGTAAGGTAGTATGGTTGCGCCTTTGGGGTGATTATGACAAGAGCCAGTTGCAATATTCCTATTCTCTGGATGGTAAGAACTGGGAGAATATCGGCGAGCAGATGCTTTCACCTTATCAGTTGAAGACCTTCCAGGGTATTCGTGTGGCACTTTATGCTTTCAACAAGAAGGAATTGAATGGCGGTGTGGCTGATTTCGATGATTTCATGGTAGAGGAGCCGATGGCAGACAGAACTGCCAATCTGCCTATAGGCAAGACCATAAGATTCTCTAATCTCGCTGATGGAAGTTTAATGGATGCTACCGGACATGGGCTGATGCATAGTTCTAGTAACCGAAAGGACATGAGAAATCAGGTGAAGTTTGTTGTGGAGGATAGAGGTAAGGGAAAGATTGCTTTGAAGACAGCTGACGGACGATATGTTTATATTGCTGGTGCTGGTTTATCTGGTGATGTTCGTCTGACTTCTGACTCTTCCAAGGCAGAGGAGTTTGTATGGCAGGATATGCTTTATAACCGCTGTATGCTGCTTTCTCTGAAGACTCAGCGTTATGTGGGTAAGAATCCTGTGGATGGAAGTCCTTATTCTGCAGATTACCAAGGTGCTGATGCCGGCATGAAGAACGGATGTGTTTTCGGTTGGGAAGTTGTTGAGTAAAGATATCTGTTCTTTATAAATTAGAAGAGGCAGACTCTCGCTGTGGGGGAGTCTGCCTCTTTTTCTTATGTGATATTGTTCGATTATTCGAAATAGAATGTGAGAGCTATCATCTTGCTATGTGCTGACTTAGCTGATAGTGTATATGGAAGTGTACTCTTGTCTTTTATATTTTTGATGTGATTCTTATCGTATGTATCTGTTATTCCATACATAAACTTCAGTTCTGGGCGAAGTTTGAAATAAGGCAGATAGAAATCACACCCCAATCCCAGTTCTAGGAACAGATCTGTTTTCTTCAGTTTGATATAATCTTCGTTCTTGCTGTTCAGATTCATCATCGGGTTGATTCCTGCCATGATATAGGGACGGTGATTGTTGAATCTCTGTGCTGCAAATATCAGGTCGAGGGCACTGGAAATGTAAGCCGTCTTCATCTCCTGTTTCTGTTGGATTGGATTACCGGCTCCATCTTTTTCCAGCATGTTGTAGAAGGAGAGATGTCGGGTACCGAAATACATGGCTGGTGCTATGCGTAGCTGGAAGTGGGTGTTGAGGCGGAATTCTCCTAGTACACCTACTGTAAATCCGGTATCCCATCTGTCCTGGTCTACTGTTACACAGCTTTGCTGCTCAATGCCGTCAGCATCAAGATAAGTCACCGGTCCTGCATTCTGGAATTCTACATCCTGGAAGTGGGTGCCTACTAATACACCGAAGTGGAATGGACGCAAATCGGTATAAGGACGGTTTTCTACTGTTCTTTCCTGTGCGCCAGCCTGGATTGTGATGGCAAGGCTTATGATGAATGTCAATAGTTTCTGTTTCATATATTTATAACGGAATATTCCTCTTCATATTGCTTTCCGTTTTATTTCGATTATGTATAAATTAATCTAATTCTTGAAAATTCTTATACCTAATTGTAGGTATTTCAGAAATTATTATTATCTTTGCACCATAATTATTAGGTAATATACCTGATGTTATGAAGTAAGACAAATTAAAAGCATATTATACAAAAACATTATAAACATTTAAACATTAATAATTATGGCATACGTAATTGGTGACGATTGTATCGCTTGCGGTACATGTATTGATGAGTGTCCATCAGGTGCAATCTCTGAGGGCGAGAAGTATTCTATCAACCCAGACGTCTGCACAGAGTGTGGTACTTGTGCTGATGTTTGCCCTAACGAGGCAATCAGTCTTCCTTAATCTATAAGGATAGATACTTTTAGTTACATAAAACATTGAGAGCGGTTCCTTTGGAATCGCTCTTTTCTTTTTCTATTGTTTAAAGATTTTGTTTTATTGTTATATCCTTTTATTTGCTTATAGTACAAATCATACAAACTAAAAGGGGATTGTATCAATATCTGATGCAATCCCCAATATGTTGTAGTTAATAATGTTATTCTTATTCGCCTGGCTTGAGACCTGCCTTCTCGTAAGCATCGTTAGCCAACTTGTTCTGTGGATCAAGCTTCAGAAGCTTATCCCAGTATGGCTTAGCTGTATTGAAGTCCTGCTTGTCGTAGGTATAGATGAAGCCCATATACTGGTAAGATGTCTTCAGGTAGCTGAGCTCATCTTCATCACACTGCTTTGCTTCCAGCTCATTGATTACTTCTGTATAAGCAGCAATAGCCTTGTCGTCCAACTCGTTCTGGAAAGCAGTGTTACCCTCCTGAAGCTTAGCAAATGGCTTCAATGTAGGATACTTCTCTGCTAACTTAGCGTATACGCCGATAGCCTTGTCAATGTTCTCAATCTTCTTGGCTGGATCTTTCTTAGCCTTGTTTATATAGATTTCAGCAAGCTTCATGAAGTCTGTAGGAGCAGCATTTGGATTCTTGTCCATGTACTGCTGGTTGTACTCCAAAGCCTTGTCTTCATCTCCCAACTCCTTGTAAGCCTCAGAGATATACTGCAATGGCTTAGGATCGTCTGCCTTCATCTCCAATGCCTTCTGGTACTGAGCAATAGCCTCATTATACTGTTTGTTGCCAGCCAAAGCCAAACCATAATAAGCAACGATACTAGCATTTTTCTTGATAGAATCTGTGTTCATTACGATGTTTGAATGCTTGAGAGCAGATTCAAAGTTCTTTACGTCAACTGCAGCGCGCATAGCCAAAACCTGCATAGCTGCATCCTTAGGGAACTTCTGGATACCACTTTCGCAAAGGCTCAAACTTTCTTCCTTCTTACCAACGATATAAGCTGTGAAAGCATATTCGTACTGAGTATACTCTTCAAGTGTGTTTGGCTTAGCCTTTGAGAAATACTCATAAGCCTTCTCGTAGTTGCCAGCGCTGAAGAAGTTGTGACCAGCTTCTGCCTCGATAGGGTAGTTAGGGTTGATTTCTCTCAGCTTGTTCAAAGCTTCCGCACTAGCCTGTGGGTCAATTTTACGGTAAACGTTAGAATAGCTGATATATCCCTGAGGATTCTTAGGATCCATTGTCATACACTGACCATACCATGTAGCAGCTTCACCACCATTGTCCTGCATTGCATAAATGTCGCCTTTCAGAATGTAAGCGTCACCATAGTTCTTGAACTTAGCGATGACAGCATCAGCAACTGCATTAGCCTGATCATAGTTCTTGTTCATTGCAAGAAGGTTACCCAAAGCTACCAATGCCTTAGGATCCTTTTTGAACTCCTTCTGGTATTCCTTGATTTCCTTGGCAAAAGCCTTAGGATCTGCATTACCAGCCTTCAATGTAGTCTCTATAGGTTTCAGCATGTCCTTATAGTTGACATCCTGTGCCATTGCAGGTGCTGCCAAACCCATGACGAGCAAACCTGCTACTAAATATTTTATTGCTTTCATAATTCTACTTTTTTATATGCGTCTCTTTCTTAGCTTTTTCTTTAGCGCTTTACATTAACGGTCTTTATAGTGATGTCACCTCTGTATGGAAGTAAGCCGGTCTTGAACAGGATGAGCTGACCTCTTGGGCCTGAAATGTAGTTTGCGAAACTCCAAGGTAATGCCTTGTGAGGGTCAACTACAATAGCATATAATGTTCTGACGAACGGATATCTTCCATCCAGCAAGTATGCCTGATATGGTTGCCAGCTGTTATATGGTGTTGCCACATCTTTGATAGATACTCGCATGACATGAATATTCTTCTTAAATGTAGTGTTGGTTGAATCACGGCGGTCGTTGAGCCAGTTAGATCCAATTACACCGATTGAGCCTGGGTTCTGATCCACATAGTCGATAACCTCTTTACTAGTTTTTGCGGCCATGATTTTTGCGCCCATTTTAGCTCCGTGCAGTACAGAGTCTACTACATAATTGGTTGTTGCAGAGCGGGTATTATCGAAAATAACTTCGATGTCACCTCTCTTAGAACCTTTCACAATATCACTCCATTTAGTTGCCTTACCTGTAAGGATACGTTTGATATCTTTTACCGTAATACAAGTATCATTGTTTTGCTTGTTTACAATAAATGCCAATCCATCGTAACCGATAGGGAAAACAGAAGGAATTACATTGCTTTTAGACTTCAAGTAGGCGATTTCACTATCTTTCAAATTACGTGTAGTGAACAAGAGCGCTGTTTTGAAATCTTTAATCATCTGAAGTCCGGTGACTTCATCTGTATACTTCGGCTTGAGTTTAGCTTTCGGGAACTCATACTCAAACTGACTTCTTTCTTCGTCAATGATAGGACTCAAACTCTCGTCAGCCACAAATTCAATTGTGCCTGAAGTAGGAGTATCAGTTCTACCATCTTTGGCTTTCTTCTCGCCACATGACGAGAAGAAAGCCATTGATAGTACTGTTAATCCTATACCTAAAAAAATATAAGATGTTCTTTTCATTCTATTACTGCAATCTAAATACAACTGGTACAGTATATTTAACACGTACAGCAGAACCGTTTTGCTTACCTGGTTTCCACCTAGGCATGCTCTTAACGACACGCTGTGCTTCACGGTCAAGTGAAGGGTCAACTGAACGAGCTACCCTAACATCAGAGATAGAACCATCACGCTCTACCACGAATGATACGATAACACGACCCTGTACACCATTCTCCTGTGCAACTACAGGATACTTGATGTTGCTTGCAAGGTAAGACATCAGGGCGCCTTGTCCACCAGGGAATGAAGGCATCTCCTCTACAACATCGAAGACCTTAGTTGAAACTTCAGGTTTTGGTGCTGGTGGTGGAGGTGGAGCTACCGTTGCAATATCACTTCTTACAGCTTCAATTGTACGGTCCTTCACACCTTCCTTGTTTTCAGTACCGACTGCAACTTTTTCATCCAGTTTATCCATCTGCTTAACCTGGTTTTCCTCTTTTACGAGTTCATCCTTCTTAATGACAGGTGCGGTAAACTTCTGAGTTTCGCGAGCCACAGGTATCTCCTTCTTTGGTTCAATCTTTGGCTTCACTGGCTCCTTCTTCTTTTCTTCCTTCTTAGCCTGCTGCTGGAGTTTAGCCAACTCCATAGCTTCCATATATGCCTGCTGTTCTTCGGCCTGTTTCTGTTCGATGACTTTCCAAGCCAAGAATCCACCCACGAGAGCTGCAGCAATGACCAAGATCAGAAGAGCCTTGATGTTTCGGCCAGAAGTACCCTTACGGAGCTGGTATGCACCATACTCCTTGTTCTTTCCGGCGAAAACCATATCGACCCATTTAGGATCGTAAAGATCTATTTTTGCCATTTCTTTCTTGTTTAAAATTGTTTGTTACTCATCTTACATCTTAACGTTTCTAGACTTGAGAAGTTTCTCGTCGTCTGCGTTAATCTTATCGATGACGTAAGTACCAATGTTTGAAATCTGCATTTCGTCGAGAGCGTCAACCATATTCTTGTAAGAAGCGTTGTCGGTAGGCTTGATGACGATGGTAAGAGTAGGAATCTTTCCGTCCTTCAAGTTACCAGCCTTCAAATCGCTCAACTTCTTCTGATAGATGCTATCAGGATACTGCTTAGGATTCTTCTGACGGTCCATGTTCAACTCCTTGACAGCAAGTGCGATTCTTTCTACAGGGCGTGTGCCGTTTTCTGTAGCGTGCTCTCTCAAGACCTTACGGATGCCCTGGCTGCCCCATGTAGTCTCCTTGATCCATGATGGGTCATCGTACTTAGGAATACCTGCACCATAATAAATCTTGTTGTCTGCTGTTACGTAGAGTGTCACAGTCTCAGAAGCCTTTGCTTCGTTCTTCTTGTCCTCTGGTTGGTTGTCATCATTACTTGGCATAGTCAGCTCCATAGTCTGAGGTTTGCTCAATGATGTACACAGCATGAAGAACGTGATAAGCAGCATGAGCATATCCACCATAGGCGTAAAGTCTACGCGGACATTCATTTTCTTTTGTTTGCTTTCTTTCTTTGCCATTTATTCGTCCCCCTGTTTTTTTAACTGTGTAATCATATAGTAATGACTCTCGTCCATATCCTGGAGTTCGTTCATCACTCTCTTAACGGTCTTGTAAGGTGTAGAAGCATCTGCCTTCAGGGCAATCTTGATGTC
>CDZA01053692.1_pt1 | contig 52937 bp, 51 predicted proteins | sample 554881 | NCBI WGS metagenome assembly CDZA01 (sample SAMEA3182082, study PRJEB8094) | gut metagenome | biome: human; feature: gut; material: Stool; isolation source: human stools | place: Canada | collected 2012-12-04
GTTTATTGGGACAAAGCCATTATGTTAATGGTGGGCACAAAAATGGCATGAATACAAGGCTTCTTGGGATTTTACTGCACATAATACTCCACATTTCAACCTTTAATCATAGCAGCTAAAACCTTTAAAGTAAGGGCTTACTTTTTCCGCTTGTTCAAGTAGAATTGTCATTGTAATAGGAGAAATTTCTACATGAAGGGCGGTGGGTATATTGCCAAACAAACTAATCAAAGACCTCATTGACAAAGGTGCAGTAACTCTAAAAGAACAGGGATATTCCATACGCAGTAGAGAATACACCCTATTGACATGGAAGCAATTTCAAGAGTTCTGCAATAAAAAGGGATATGAAACATATTTGCCCTCGCATAAAGATGAATTCATCACAGAACTCGGCAAGTGCACTCCACCTTTAAGGCAGTCCACAATTGACCGCAAAGCCGGAAGCATGAAAATGCTTGATCTGCTTGCCACCAAAGGTACATGGGGAAAGGGGATGCTCAATCCTCTGCAAGAGTTGTTGCCGGAATTCAACTCCTTTCTTGATGCGCAGGAAGAATATCTCATCAAAACCGGTTATTCAGAATGCACCAGAGAAACGATGCGAAATTATATCTCCGTAGTTATGCGGTACTTTCAGAATGCTGGTATAACAAAGCTGGAAGAGCTTAACAGCTCACATGTGTCGGCATATCTGCTGACGCTGAGAGGCCATGCAAAAAGTACAGTGCGTTGTGAACTCAGCCGACTGCGGAAGTTCCTGTCGTATCTGTATCTGCTTGGATATACATCCGAAAATCTTGCACCTCATGTACCTGAATATCGTCTGGGACAAGCACAGAGCATAATTAAAATCTGGGAGTCAGAGGAAATCAATGCAGTATTGGAAACCGTGAACAGAGCCAGCCCAAAAGGAAAACGAGACTATGCTTTCATTACTATTGCCGCTGAACTTGGTGTGCGAAGCAAAGATATCTGCAATTTGAAGTTGTCCGATATTGACTGGGAGCTTTGTTCAATCTCCTTTGTGCAAAGCAAGACGGGCAAGCCGAACACACTTCCTCTCAGCGAAAAAGTGGGATCTGCTATTATTGACTACCTGCATATTCGTCCGCAAACAAAATGCGAATACCTGTTTGTCAGTTTGAACCCTCCATATGGCAAGATGAAATCAATCCATTCAGCGTTCCATAGGTATGTCGCGCGTTCAGGGGTAAAAGTGCCAATTCATGCGCATCACGGCCTGCATTCTCTTCGGGCAACCGTTGCGACAAAACTGCTATCTGCCGATGTGTCTCCAGATATCATTTTTTCATTTCTTGGCCATTCGGACCGAGAATCTCTGGGACATTACATCCGTCTGGATATTGAAAACCTGCGTGAATGCGCCCTGTCGTTTGAGGATGGTGATCTCCTATGAGCAGAACTTACGAGTACAGAAGCGGACTGGCAAGTCAAATAAGTGCTTTTATTGCAGAAAAGCGGGCCTGCGGATGTAAGTATGAAAAAGAAGCCAAAACCTTTCAAACATTGGACCGGTTTCTCGTAGAACAAGGAATCAATACTCCAGTGTTGCCGGAATTGGTCGTTGAGAAATGGATTGAAAAGCGGCCCAATGAAAAGCGTAAAAATCAAAAATGGCGGCTTAATTTCACAAAACGCTTTGCCAAATATCTTCAATTGAATGGCTATGCCGCGTACTACCCCGAACTTACCATTTCATCTCGAGATGATGCTGACTTTTCTCCCTGCATTTTTACGAGCGATGAGTTGGCACGTATTATGAAATATTTTGAAACGATGGTTCCAAGCAGGCAATGCCCTACTGCGCACCTTGTCTTTCCTTTGCTGTTTAAGACTCTGATCTGCTGTGGATTACGTGCCGGAGAGGCAACCCGGCTCCGTGTAAAAGATGTAGATCTTATAAACGGCGTTTTGCAGATTTGGGAAACAAAGCATGACAAACCAAGATATGTTCCTCTGTCTAAAAGTCTGTGGGCGGACTACGAACAATATTTTGAAGAAATCCATGCGGAAAGTTCTGGTAACAACTATTTCTTCCCCAATCCCCGAAAAAGCTGCTACCATACAACCACAGTCTACAACCGGTTTCGGGATGCGCTATGGCATTGTGGAATTGCGCATAAAGGACGTGGATACGGTCCGAGGGTTCATGACCTTCGTCATACCTTTGCCGTTCGTTCTATGCAAAAGCTGAAAAAATCCAAGAGCGACATCGTGACTACACTTCCATACCTTTCGGCGTATCTCGGCCATTGCAACATGAGTGCGACGCAAATCTATCTGCATTTAACAGCGGAATGTTACCCTGAATTTATTCAAAAGCAGTGCGATTATCTTGGCGATACGATTCCAACGTGGGAGGCGCCGAATGAAAACTGCTGATTTTGCCGCACATTTGACGGAGTTCCTTTCCCATTACCTGCCCGAACTTAAAAATATCAGTACGAACACGATTTCATCATACTGCGATGCATTTCGGCTATTCCTTGGCTATTGCCAGGATGTAGAGGGGATGAGGATTGAAAAGCTTTCCATAGATGATCTGACGCCGGAACTCGTTGACCATTTTTTGCAATGGCTGAGGATAGAGCGAAACAATGGAACCGCGACGCGTAGCCAACGTCTTGCAGCCATCCGCTCATTTGTTAAATACCTGCAGATAAAAGAGCCACGCCTTTTGCTGAATTTCCAGCAAATACTGGCAATCCCAGTGAAAAGAGCTGAGCGCAAAGCGATTAATCCGTTGACAAAAGAGGCGATTGCTCTGATCCTGCGCCAGCCGGATACATCCACTCTCAGCGGCAGAAGAGATGCCACGATCCTGTGTTTTCTTTATGATACAGCAGCCCGTGTGCAGGAAATCTGTGACTTACGTATTGAAGATGTCCGTCTTGATTATCCTGCAAGTGTCAAGATCCTTGGTAAAGGCAGAAAAACCAGGGTAGTTCCCATTTTGCCGGCAACGGCGCAGAACTTGAAAAAATATCTTACTGAAATGCACATGCTTGCACCGGAAAAAAGTCATCTGCCGCTATTTATGAACCGCAACGGGCAAAAGCTAACTCGTGCAGGGGTTACGTACATCCTAAACAAATATGCCAAGGCCGCTTCAGTGATTGATCCTTCCATACCGGAGAAAATTCCTCCGCATTTGATGCGCCATACTAAAGCAATGCACATTTACGACGCGGATAATGATCTCGTTCATGTGCGCGATTTCCTCGGACATTCCGACATTAAAACTACAGACATATATGCCCGTTCAAGTCTTACAATGAAGCAGAAAGCTCTGGAACGAGTTTCGGATTCTCCAGTTCCCTCAATGCCTTCCTGGCAGAAAAGCCGGAGTACAATGGAGTGGTTGAAAAGTTTTGGGTCTCAAAAAGCATAGCACATTATGTGAAGCAACTGCGCCAGGAATCCTCTCCTGGCGCAGTTTTCACATCTGTTCTTCTCATAACGACCATGATTAAATAAACAGAGTTGCCAAGAGCTTTATAGCGGTGAGCTGAGCGGATGGGCTGCCCCTCTGCTCCGTACTCCGTCCAGCCATCCGGCAGTCCCATCATCCGCTCACATTCCCGTTCCGTGGGATAGCGGATGCACCCAGCCGCCGGGTCATCCTCGTACCAAAACGCGAACGGGGCCACGTCCCCGGCTAAAAGGGTGGGAAAAGGGTCAGTTGGGAAACCGAAGCTGTCTCGGAATTGGAGGTGGTATTGTATCTTGGCGGCGCCCCGCATACGGAACATTTGAAAGGGGCAGACGACGGGTACACGCCCCCCTGTTTCAATAACAGGGCCTCGATCTCCGCCGGGGGCGGACAGCCTGCCCGCTGTGCAAGCCGCAGAAAGCGGGAGCATTGGGCGGGGCTTAAACAATATTTCGTGAGCACGCCGCCCTCCAAAATCTGCCACGAGAAAGACCCTCTGCCTTCGTGCCAGGCGGGGGCTTGCCCAATATTGGGCGTCCATAAGCCGCCAGGCCAGATCGGGGCATCCCCCTCGCACCATTCCGGCGTTTGCCCATCGGCCAGAGGCAGGAATTGAAAACGCGGCGTCCTGGAAGGATCGGAGCACGGCCAGAAAATCCAGCCGGTCATTTGATGACAGAGCTCCCATGACGTTTTCCCATAAAGCGATAATTGGAAAGCGATTTCCAGTAGCATCCCTCATTTCTTTGATGATCCGGACCGCATGGTAGAACAGGCCGGACTTGGCCCCGGCCAGCCCCAGGCGGTCGCCCATTTGAGATAAGTTTTGGCACGGTGAGCCAAATGTGATGATGTGGACAGGCGGGATATTCCCGCCATGCAGTTTCGTGATGTCGCCCAGGTGTTCCATCTCCGGGAAGTGCCGTTTGGTGATGGAAACCGGCGCCTTTTCGATCTCGCTGGCCCAGCGCGGGACAATCCCCTGACGGCTGGCCGCCAAGGGGAACACCCCGATCCCGTCAAATAAGCTACCAAGGGTCAAGGGGCCGTTTTGCGTCTCATGGTGGGACGCAATTTCCGGGGCCATGTCAGCTCTCTCCCGGCGTGGTGGACATGAGCCGATAGAGCTCGGTGTCCTTGGGAATGGAGTTGTTGAACGGAACCAGAGAGCCGCCCATTTTCAAAAGGCCATGCCCAGGCTCTGCATTGGTGATATAGCCCATTTGGGTATCTGAAATATGGAGGAGCTTCCCCAGTTCTGCCCGGTCTGTGGGCGCCTGATTGAACAGCAGAAGAAACTCAGAGTTAGCCAGCATGATGCGCGCAGTCTCAGATTGCAGGCACTCCTCCACATTCTGCGTCGCCGCGGTCATAATTCCTGCATACTTTCGGAACCGCTTCCAGGCACGGTACAGGAACTCCCCGGAGTAGTGGTATTTGAAATAGAGGTACACTTCGTCCAAGAACACCCAGGTGAATTTGCCCCGCTTCCGGTTTTCCATGACCCGGTTCTGGATGGCCTCCAGCGTAACGACCAGAGCGGTAGGCCGGAGCTGTTCTCCCATTTCGTAGAGATCGAGGGTGATGATCCGGCTGTTCATGTCCACATTTCCGGGGTGGGCAAAGACATTCAGGCTTCCCTCCGTAATCAGCTCGGCGGCCAGGGCGATCTCCCGCGCCTCCGGGTCCGCCTGCTTCAGAACCTCGTTGCGCCAGTCTGTCAAGAGGGGCACGGGCGCAGTGCCGCGGCTCCGGAAGTAATTTTCATAGACATTGCCGGTACAGCGGTCAATGATGGAACGATGGCTCCCGCTGATTCGCCCCGCCCCCATCTGCTGTTCCAGAATACTGCTGATAAGTTCAGACTTCATGGCGATTGGGTTTTCTCCATCTCCATAGCCCTCCGCCACCTCCATAGGGTTGATGTGGTGGGGGCTGTTGGGCGAGATCTCCACCACGGTACCGCCCAGGGCCCGGGTGATCGGCCCATACTCACGCTCGGCGTCGATGATGATAATATCATCATTGGTAGACAGGGCCACATTTTCGATAGTGGACTTCATGGCGACGGATTTGCCGGAGCCGGTGACACCCAGGTAAAATGCGTGGGGGGAAATGAGCCGCTTTCGGTCGCAAATCAGCAGGTTCTTGGAAATGGCGTTGACGCCGTAAGGAAGGCCGCCCGGGTCCTGGATCTCCTGGACCCGGAACGGCATAAGCACGGCGGCGCTCTCTGTGGTGAGGGTGCGCAGGGCCTTCACCCGGCGCAGTCCATAGGGCAGGACTGTGTTCAGCCCGTCCTCCTGCTGGTAGCGCAGGGTAGAAAATTGGCAGAGGTGTTCCCGCCCGATGGAAAGCAGCGTCTCGGTGTCCGCGTCCAGCTGCTCCAGGCTGTCCGCGATATGGACCAGTGTGACCACGGCAAAGATCATGCGCTGGTCGCGCTCTGTGAGATCGCTCAGAAATTCTTTGGTCTCTCCCCGGAGCTGTTCCAGCTCATAGGGGACGGAAGCTGTGAAATTGTTCCGGTCGTTCTGCCGCTGCTGCCAGCGGGTGATGTCCGTCTCAATGCCCATGATTTGATTCTGCACGTCCCGCACTGCCTCGTCCGTGGGGATGGGCAGGATGTCGATGGACAGCATAAGGCTTCTGGATAAGTCGGACAGGTCGGAGATCATATCGTCCTTGATGTAGCTGGCGTAGTCCTTCAGGAAGAGGACGCGGCCCACTTTTTCCCCCATCTCGAAGTGTCCGGCCTTGAAGGTCATCCCGTCCGGACAGATGAGGTCCCGAAAGTCCATCCCGCGGCGGATGCAAGCGGTCTGGTCGAATGTGAAATACTGTTCCTCGCCCGGCCGGAAAAAATCGTGGAGGATGCGGAGCCGGTCGTGGTTTGAAAGCAGGTGTGCCCCGGAATCCAGCCGACCGAAACTCTTGGAGAGATTGCCGTCCACCCGCCGGAAATAGGCGCGGCTCTCCTCAATCCTCCTCTGCACAATGGAAAGCGTAATGTACTTTTCCTGCACCAGATTGTTGCTCTCTGCCGCCCGGCGGACCAATATCTCGTTGGCCTCCCGGCGGTATTTATCCAGCGTGTCTCCGCGTTCCCGCATCAAAATGTTCCTTCGGAACGCCTCCGGGTCCAGCCGCCGGTTGACAATGGTGATCTTGGCGGCCGCATCGGTGGGCAGCGCGTTCAGGACGGCCCCATAAGAGAGGAAGATGGAGCGTCGCTCCTCCTCAGAGGCGGCGGCGTAGTTGACATCCGCAAAGCGCCAGGTGCGGCTGTGCTTGCGCCCCACCTGCCAAATGCCGTCCGAATAGATCCGCCTGATGGGGATAGACTGCTGGACGCTCCTGGGGATGAAAAAGCGGTCCCGCTCACTCCTGTTCGCGGCGGTAAGGGATTTAATCAAAGTCTTGGTCCCCCTTTCGACGCAGAAGCGTATAGTAAAAATTTTCTGAGATAAAAGGACGGCCCCCGGCAAAAAGCAGCTCCGACTTGACAACGGCCCAGAGGAATTGCTCCAGGGTCATACCGTTGTAGTGGAAAAATCCGGCCAGGGCCACAGGCGCGGCGGCCAGGATGCAAACCCAGCTCGCCGTGTCTTTCCCGATAACAGGCCCCAGGCCCAGGTAGAGACCGGCGGCCAAACCTACGGCAACGACTGAGCAGAAGAATTGACGCCCGGTGAGGCCAAAAAAGATGGTCTCCTTGTGCTTGCGTACTTCTTTCGGAATCTTGATCTCGATAATGATTCACCTCATATTCCTGCGAAAATTTGACGTAAAACTTAAGAAGAGGGATAATATTAGTAGGAAACGGCACAAAAATTACTTGACAAGGAGGTACTGTCATGGACACATTCATTCTCATTGGAAAGCAACTGGTTATCGTATTCCTGATCTTGGCGATGCTCCCACTGGCGTGCAAGCTGTTATGGCGGCTCCGCCTCCTGCCTCTGGCCGTATATCTGACCGCCACACATCTCTTCTTCCCGGTGTGGGCCGCAGAACATGGGCGGCTGTGCCTCGTTCTGTTTGCGGCCTGTGTCCTGTTTGCCGTCCTGTTCTGGGGATGGAAGCTCCACCGCCGCAAGCAGGAGCAACAGTTTTGGGAGGCGCTGATCCTCTCCCGGCCTTCCACGCAGTATTGGCCGCTTCGAGAGGAGACAGGTGATCCAGAATAGTCCAGTGACACGAAAGAGCTGGGATGGGTAATGATCCATCCCAGCTCCTTTCTCTTTATAGGCCGAACATCTCTTTCACGATACGATCCGCGCCGCGTACAAGTCCAGTGAGAATCAGCATATTGAAAATCAACTGCCCGATGTACTGCCATACCATAGTGACAGCCGGGAGGCTGGTGTCCACCGCCGGAGTGCTGCTGGACAGGAACGCCGAATAGATCAGGCAAGCCAAAACGACTACCGCGCCCTCCATGCACACGCCGATATAACTTTTCAGAAATGCCTTACCACTGGTGGAAGTCCCCTCCCCGGCAAAAGAGGCCAGCGGGAGAGGGGCCAGGGCGGTGTAGAGGTACAACCGGAAAAAGCGGCCGTAGACAGTGAGCAGCAGAATGAAGGACATGATTGTAATGAACAGGCTGCTGAGGAGCGACACCAGCCAGAGTGGGATGCTGGCGAGCAGTCCCAAACTTTCGATCGCCTCCACGATTTCAGCAGGCAGTTCGGCGGCCGTGGAGACGGCTCCCCCCATGCTGCCCATGGCGGTATTGATGATCCCGCCGCAAATGGAAAAGACTGCGGCCATAAGCTCCATGCAGCTCCCCACGGCCACCTTTGCGATGATAAAACGGATAAAGTGGCGCAGGGCAAATTCCGGCCGCTGGAAGTCCCGAAAGCTGGCGGCGCTCTGAAAAATGCCGATGGCAAAGAACAGCACCAACAGCCCATATCCAATTCCGGTCAATGCGCTGTTGATCCCTACGATTACGTTCCAGATGTCGCCGCCTTTGAACGTCTCCGGTGTCTGCGTGAGCAGCGTCCAGATTTCTGCGAGCTTGTCGTTCCAGCCGGACAGGGCATTTTCCAATACGCTGACCACCCAATTATCGCTCATAGGTTGCCACCTCCTGGCCCCTCTGCTCGCGTCTCATGGTGAGACGCAATCAGAAAGAAGTCAAAGGACTTTCTCATACTACGCCGATGGCGGCCAGGATCTCCTTTGCAAAGGCGATCAGCAGGCCGCCGAACAGGCAGAGGAAGCCCTGGGTACGCTGAGAGGCATCGTGGGACTGGATGGACATACCCACCTGCACCACACCCCAGCCCAGGATGATGATGCCCAGGGCCCGAATGATGGAAAAGATAAATTCCGAAAGGTTGTTCACAATGGTCAGTGGGTCATCTGCGGCCATGGCCGGAACAGTCATCAGGGAAAGCGCCAGCACGATCACGGCCCAGTGGCGCAGGAACCGCCGGTCTTGCTTCGGCTCAGGTCTATGCTTCATATCAAAATTCCTCCGTTTCTTCGATGATTTCGATGTCGTCCAGAGAGGTAAAGGGAAAGTCCAGGTCATCCACTGCGAACAGACAGCCGCTCCCGTGGACATAGGGGGCCGCGCCGCCGTCCGCCGTCAGTTTGATGTTCGGATGGCGCATGAGATCGTATTTCTGGTCGATGACCGGAGCCTCTCCCCGCAAAAGCACCAGGGCATAGCTGTTGTCCAGCATCCGCACTTCATCAGGGGTCATCAGCTCTCGACCGGCCTGTTGAAAATTTTGAGAATAAGAGCCATTGCGGCCTCGGCTGCGGCTGGAGGTCCGGGTTTCGATGGTCTCCTTGCCCAGCAGCTCCGACACATACTTGTGCGTACTCTGTTCGTTTCCCCCCAGATACACAAAGGCATCGGCGTTGCCGATGATCCCCTCCCAAGAGTCCTTGAACAGTTCTTTGAGTTGGCTGATATTTTGCAGGATGATGGTCGCCATCACATTTCGGGAGCGCATGGTCGCCTGTAACCGGGCATAGCCGTCCGGTAAGGCGACATTGGCGAACTCATCGAACATGAGCCGGACCGGAATGGGCAGGCTGCCTCCATGCACCTTGTCCGCCTGGAAATACAACTCTTGGAACGCCTGGGTGTAGAGCATCCCGACCAGAAAGTTGAGAGACACATCGTTGCTGTCCGGTATGATGCAGAAGATGGCTTGCTTGCGTTCCCCCAGCTTCTCCAGCTCCATGTTGTCCGTGCTGGTGATCCTCTGGACTTCAGGCAGGGAAAACGGAGCCAGACGGACAGAGGCCGTAATGAGGATGCTCATGGCCGTCTCGCTGGGCGCCTGCTTGAACACTTTATACTGCCGCAGGGCAATATGGTTTGGATTTTCTTCCTCCAGCGCGTCAAAGAGCAGGTCTAAGGGAGATTGGTAGTCTCCGTCCCCCTCCTTGGCCGCACCGTATTCCAGCATGGTGAGCATCATTTCCATAGTCTGTTCCTCCGGGGGTGCTTCATGGAGCAGGTAGAGCATGAGAGCGCAGTCCAATGCAGTTTCCGATTTCTCCCAAAATGGATCGTTGGCATGGGCGTTCTTGGGCGTGGTATTCCGGATAAAGCTGCCGATGAGCTTGAGCACGTCTGCGTCATTTCGGATATAGTGGAACGGGTTATAGCAGTCGGAACGATCCAGGTCTACCAGGTCAAAAATGCGGATGGTATAGCCCTTCTTCATCAGCAGAGGAACTGTACTCCGGGCCAGTTCCCCCTTCGGATCGGTACAGATATAGGAGGCGTTCGCCAGATAGATATTGGGCTTGACCACATACCGGGTCTTACCGGAACCGCTTCCGCCCACCACGATCTGCAAAAGGTTCCGCTGGTGCTTCCTGCTGTTCAGGCTCATGCGGATGTGCTGTGTGAGGATGATATTGTTTTCCGCTTTTTTGTCCCGGTACTTGCGGTCAAGCTGTCTGGGATCGCCCCAGTGAGCGGAACCGTGCTCCTCACCGGGCCTTCGGTTCTGACGTGAGGAACAGTAAAGCGTAATGGCAAATCCGTAAAAAATCAGGGCCACGGCCATAAATTTTGGTGTGTAGGCCGTCCATTGGACGGCAAAGGGGCGCTTCACCAGTTCCGTGAAGCGCCCCATCAGGTCAAAGACCGTCATGCCGTCCTCATAGCCGGAGGCCAGCAGGACCGCCAGCCAGAGGACGGGCACGGCCAGCAGCACCCAGGGCAGGACGCCGCTGTTTGGGGCCTGTCGTTTCATCGCTCCTCCTCTCTGTGGGCATCAGATTTGTGTCTCACGGTGAGACTCAATAGCCAGTCCGGGGCAGGGGCTCCGGTTTGGCATACACGGTCGTCACCCAGCGGGATACGCCCATGATCCATTGACCATTGTGGAGCCCGCCTATATCCGCCACATTGACGAAGCTGGCTCCGTTGGCAAGGCCGTTGATGACAGTCCCGTTGATATAGGGGGTCTCCACTTGGGCAAATCCCGCCTTGACTACGCCGAACACAGCCATGAACTCCGTCACCTTTTCATTGGCAGCCAGCCCCAATGCGGCAGGCGAAGCGTCCAACACATAATTCTTTGTGGTGGAGAGATTGTCCGCCAGGGTGCGGTAAGCACCGCCGGAGAGATTGGTTTTATAAACGATTTTGTAGGAGAGCTGCTGATTATAGGTGCCGGTGACGATCCGGGTCAAGGTCACTTGCCCGGGCAGCGTATCGCGCCAGTAGAACGATTGGAGGGGTACTGTGGAGGAGTTGGAAATGCCGGAAATGGTATACTGGATCGGCTGCCCGGCCATGACCTGGAGCGGCCCGGTCTTTTTGATGTTGACGCCGGTGGAAACGCTTTCATTCTCCACTTCAAAGGTCACAATCTGCCCCTCATGCTCCAAATATGCCGTCATCACAGTGGGATTGACCGCATAAAAGTCCGGAGCTTTGACTTCCCGGATGGTATAGCGGGACAGCGGGAGCTGCTTGGAGACAGCACGGCCCCGGCTGTCGGAACGGATGGTGTCCACCAGATTGCCCGCCCTGTCGTAGATTTCAAAGACAGCCCCTTCCAGGAGCGTGCCTGCGGGCAGGCCGTTGGTAGGGTTGTAGTCGGCGGATTTCTTGATGATCTGGATCTGTCCCGTGATGGGGATGTTCTCCCAGGTGATCTCGGTGGTCCTGCCGCTCTTGACGTAGACTGTTTTCAGCTCTGTGTCCGGCACATACCCCTCGTTCTCCAGTTCTCGCAGGTAGTAGCGGCCGCTCTCTGTGAGGTCGTCGATGTAGACATATCCTCTGTTGTCGCTGGTGTACTGGCCGATGGGATTTTTGCCGCTGTCATAGAGCAGGAAGGTCACGCCGGGGATTCCGCGGCCATCCGGGTCCACCTTATGGATGAGGATGCCGGAGAACGCCTTGTTGGTCACGGTCTTGCGGGTGGTATCTCCATCCTTGACGGTAAAATAGATGGGCGTATCGTCCAGCTTGAATCCATCCGCAGCCTCGGTCTCCACGGCATAGTAGTCGCCGCTCTCCAGGGACAGGTACACCCTGCCGTCCTTCCCAGTGGTCACGGTGTCCACCAGGGCATCATCCAATACCCGACGAATCTCGAAGGTGGTATTGGGGATGCGCTCTGTCTTGTCCGCCTCGTTGACCTTGGTGAGTTCCACGCCGCCCACCGGCGCATTGTAAAAATAGAGTTCCTGCGTATCATCCGGGTTGACCACCACGGTCTGACTCTGTGTGTCCGGGTCGATGGTATATCCGGGGATGCTCTCCACCTCCGTCACGACCACCGTGCCGGTGATGCCGGAGAGGACGATCTGGCCCTCCGCATTGGTCCAATACAGCCCGTTGGAGGACAGCTTGCCGCCCTCGTCCGGCAGGTAGGAGCCATCCGCATAGGTGATCTTGAACTGCACTCCCTCCAGCGGGGTCTTGTCCTTACTGGACAGCTTGTGGATGATGAGATTTCCCATAGGCTGGTTGCGGAACTCCACAGTGACGGTCTGGCCCTCCTTGACCTGAACAGTCTGAGGTGTATCGTCCAGCAGATAGCCGTCCTTAGCGCGGATCTCCTTGATGACCAGCGTGGTCCCAGGCTCCACCCCTTCCACTAGGAAGGTCCCAGTGGAATCCGTCACAAATTTGCCGTTGGCGTCGCCTACTACGGAGCCGTCCGATTTTGTCACCAAGAACTCCACATCGGAGAGCGGGGAGCTGTCTGTCGCCGATACCTTCTTGACCAGAACGGCCCCCTTGGGAGCGTTGGAGAAATAGAGGGTCACAATGTCCTGGTCCTTGCCGGAGATATAGAAGGACTGGGGGGCACTGTCGATGACATGGCCGCTGTCGCTCTTCAGCTCCTCGCAGATGTAATAGCCGGCTTTCAGACCAGTGACCGTGAAGGAACCGTTCTGGGAAGTCTGATAGGTCCCGATGACCGTGCCGCCGGAGCCGCTGGTCTCGCCGCCCAGGTAGCGCAGCTGGAACAGGCAGCCGGGGATGGCATCGCCGGTCACGCTGTCCCGCTTGTAGACCACCAGGGCAGACAGCGGGGTGTTCTCAAAGCGGAAGGTGTGCCCCTTTCCCGCAGGGACGAACGCCTCCTGGGTGTCGCTGTCCTTGATGGAGAATCCGGCGGGCGGCTCCAGCTCCTTTACCCGGAACCAGCCGTCCCGCAGGCCGTTGGCCGGGCCGGTCAGTTCGATGCGGCCGTTCTCGTCCGTCGTGAAGATGCCCAGGTCGTTGTATTCGCCGGTCTCCGTATCGTTGCTGGCATACCACACCTGAAAGCGCACATCGGCCAGAGGCTCATGGGTGATGGAATTTTCCTTGATGATCTCGATGGCCGGGGCTTTATGGTTTTCAAAATACACATCCCGGTCCCGGTTGGGATAGAGGGTCACGAGCTGGGGGTCTGCATCCAGCAGATAGGGAGACGGCACCGATTTTTCGGATACCTCATACACCGCGGGTAGGAGGTTGGGAACCGTGGCGGAGCCGTCCGGCCCGGTGGTCACTTCGGCCACAGAATGCCCGTCCGCACCTTTCACCAGGAATACCGTCCCCTCAATGGGCGCGCCACTATCTGCGTCCCGTTTCCAGATGGTCAGATTGGGTCGCTTATCGTTTTCCAGCACGATGGTGCCGTCTTTGCCGGGGAACAGTTCCACATGGTATTCCTTGGGGTCCAGGATGTGGTCGGACAACGTATCTGTTTCCCGCAGGGAATAGACCCCAGGCTGTAAGCCGTCCCAAACGATGGTCCCCGTAGAAGATGTGGTCTGATCCATATAGCGGCTGCCGTCCTCAATGCGGGTCAGGCTGTAGGTCACCCCAGCCAGCGGAGACCCATCCGCACTGATCTTGGTGAGATGGAGGGAAGGCAGCTTGGAATTGGTAAATACGAATTGGGCCGTTTCATTCCCATCCAGATGTATGATGCGCTGTGCTTCGTCAATCACATATCCCGGACACTCCAGTTCTGTTACGACATAAGCGCCCACGGGGAGTTTGGAGAGGTCGATGGTCCCGTCCTCCGAGGTGGTGTACTCCTCCGGTCCCCAGGAACCATCCACCGCCTCGATGCGGAATTTTGCGTTGGCGATTGGCTTACTCAGGTCGGCGCTGTCCACTTTGATAAGATGGATGCCAGGTAGGCGGTCATTGAAAAAGACGCGCTCCACAATGCCCATTCCAGCCTTCAGCTCGGCGTACTGCGGCGTAGGGTCTACGATATGCTCATCGTCGCCGGTATGCCGCTCCTCGATTCGGTAACTGCCCTCGGGCAGATCCACCAGAAGTATCTCGCCAAATTCATCCGTTTTGTAGATGCCAAGAGAGACATTGTCCCGGAATATTTCAAAGGAGACATCGGGCATGAGATCCATGGTCTGCCTGTCATACTTAATGATCCGCAGTCCGGGAAGTTCCTTGTTGATGATGGTAGCGGTGGATTCCTCCCCAGATACCACGGCCACAGTCTGTACCGTATCCATATCGGCTACCCAGCCTTCGATGCCAGCCAGTTCCCGAACCTCCCAGCCGCCGGGGGCCAGTTCATCGAACACGACCACGCCGTTGTGGGTCTGGCCGGTGCGAGTTTCTCCAGTCTCGATGTGCTTGATCTGGATGGTAACGCCGGAGAGGGCGTCGCCGGTGTCGCTCCGCTTCTCCACCCGCAGAGAGCCGTAGGGGGCGTTGGTAAAAGTCAGAACGGCGGTCTTATCGTACTCCACCTCGGCGTGCTGGGTGCGCTCTTCCGGGAGCAGGTGATACCGGGGCGGGATCTCCTCCGTCACGGTATAGTGGCCCTCCAGAGTCAGGGGGATGGTCACAGTTCCGTCTGGGCCGGTGGAGAAGGAACCTACCTTGCGGCCCTCTGGGTCATATACGGAGAACACAGCTCCCTCCAGGGGGATTTTGGCGCCCTCCTCCAGCTTCACGATTTTCAGGGCCGTCTTATCCGGTGCGGGTTCTCCGCTGTCGGAGTAACTGCTGATGGCGGCCACGTCCAGCTGCACATTGTTGTCCAGGTCGCAGATATAGTTTTGCAGTTCCCCGTACTTGTCCTTCTCCTGGCAGATGGCATACATGGCCGCATACTGGGCCACAGGTGCGGAAAGGGAGAGCTGAACATTGCCGGACTGACCCTCTACACTGTCGGCGGGATAGAGGACTTTGAACGTCCCGGCATAGCCGTCCGAGGTGGGCTTGGTGGTCACGGCGGTGATCTCATTGTTGTTGGCGTCCACGATCTTTGTGCCCTCCGGCACGCTATTCGGGTCGGAGAAGGCCACGGCTACGTCGTAGTCGTACACCCAGGTTTCGCTCCAGACGGTGAACACCTGCTGTTTGTACTCCTGGCCGTCGATAGTCACAGGGTAGGCCGTAGAGTGGTCTGGGGCGACGGTCATACGGGGTTCCAGCATATAGTTGTAAGTGGTGCCGCGCTTGTAGATGTCCTTGGCCGCGGCCAGGATGCGGTTGCCGATGTCCAGTTCTGAGCCGGACAGGCCGGGGGCCACCTTCAGGTTGGCGATGTTCCAGTTGGGCAGGAGATAACACCATAGCGCCATTTTGGTAGCATAGTACGCCTGATACTTATTGTCCAGCTTCAGCTCGCCCAGGCTCCGATGGGGGTAGCCGTTGGAGATAATGCCCACCACTTTGGGATCGCTGGCCTTTTCCTCAGCTAGATACTTGATGCTTTGGCCTTCGGGAACGGTTTGGGGAACCCCCGCAGTATTCGGATTTACGCAATATGCTGGAGATTCCTTTTGAGTCCCGTCATTGGCCTCATAGAGAAAGTAGGTATAGATTTGTTTCTTGACTGCGCCGTTGATGGCGAGGTAGCCAAGTTCATATCCGCCGTTGTAGATGTTCACCTCACCCAGAGCATCTTCCTCACTGTCAGCGGCAAAGGCGGCCGTCGGGATGATGCCCAGGATGGTCACGAGAACCAGGAACAGGGATAGCAGTTTTTTCATGGATGCCTCCTTCAAAATGGGCAGAAGGAGGTCATAGCCCTGATCCATCACCTCCTTCTGCAAAAGTCATATTAGATTCAATCAAAAATCGTGTCTCATGGTGAGACGCGATTTATCGTTCCTCCGCCTGGACCATCCAGCGGTAGTCCCTCTGATTCCGAACGCAGGTATAAAGCGTCATGCGGTTGTCGCTGGTGGCGGTGGTACCGCTGGTATCGGTTTCCCGAACCTTTTCCACGCTGACGACCTCGTAGATGCGGGTACCCAGCTTGGTGGTCCAGGTGATAGTATCTCCGTATTCCAGGGTATGCAGGTCTCCAAAGTCATCCCGGACGCCCCGGTTATGTCCAGCGACACACACATTTCCATCCCAAATGCTGGTGTTTCTGAAATGCCCGGTGCCCTTTCGGAGTGCGGCGCTGTCTGTGCCCTGGTAGACCTTGACGGACAGATCAATCGCGGGAATTTTCAGCGTGCCCAGATAGCCGCCGCTGTAATAGAGGTCGTCCGTGACCTCCGTGAAGGCGATGGTGCCGCCTGTCCAGGAGCCGCCGCCAGAAGTTCCGGGGGGCATGACTGTGATACCGCCTCCGCCCGTGATGCCGCCGGAGGAAGTCCCGGGATCGACCAAATTGGGTGTCAGAAGTTCGCCCGCGTTCAAGGTATAGGATGTCGGGCTTCCGAAAACGGGTGGGATGCGCGCGGCGCTCTTGCCCCGGTCCGTGTTGGCCGGTTCCTCCGTGGTGACATAGATGGTATCATCCGAAGTGGGACGCCCGAACAGATGATCCTCCGGCGCGTCCACAGTGTATTCCAGCGCAGATGCCGGGATAGAAATTGCCGCCAGCAGGCAGCAGGCGGCACACAGGGACCAGATTCGTTTCATCATTATTTTACATACCCCCGTTTCTTATCACGCAAGTATTTCCATAGCCGCCGTCCACCATATCCAGCCCCGGCCAGAAGCACAAGGCCCAGAGGGATCAACACCAGCCGCAAGTCCAGCCCATCGGATGTCTCCTCCGAAGCCTCTGCGCCCCGGGACTCGTCCTGAGAGGCAAAGATTGCGGTATAGACCACAGTATCACAGGCAGTTTTCGTAACTTCTCCCTTATATTCCACGGTGACGGTATAGCCGGTGGCGTACTTGCTGGAAGCGGTGCCGGTATAGGTCGCCACGGCGTTATAGCGGAGGGGGAGCGCATATCCGTCCATCTGATCGGCGGCTGCCTCCTGCCACTGAATGTCCGCCAGAGTGAGTGTGCGCCCACTTTCCTCTATGCTCTTAGGGATCAGGGACACGTCCGCATTGGAGAGGTTGGGATAGCTGCGGGTGGCGGAGACCGTCCGGGTGCTGGTTTTGTAACCTGCTGCCTCGACCTGGATGGTGGGATAATCCGGAACCAGGATTCCGGTGTAGCCGTCCTCGGTGGTCATCTCCAGCTCCGGCTCCAGCTGCTCCATGATCTTGGAGATGTCTTTGGTATCGGTATTGCGGGTGATGACTTCGATATGCTCTTTGGTATCGGTTTCGGTCTGGTCATTTTTGAGGACATCCAGCAGAGTGTAGGTACGGCCCTCCCGCTCAAAATCCTCAGTGGGGATGGCAGCAGGGTCATCTTTTGCGGAAAGGCAATATACCTTTTCCAAATAGCTGGTCCCGTTTTCTTCCCGGATGCGGACTTCCGCAGGATAGACCGCAGAGGGCGCAGGCGGAACAGTTCCCACCACCGGCGGCGTTTCCGGCATCTCGTCCCCAGCTTCCACAGCTAGCGCAGGAACTGGCGAAACGGCCAGAAGCAATACCAGGACAGCAGGCAGCAAGAGGATGTGTTTCTGCTGTTTCATCAGCTTGAACCTCCAGTTTTATATTTGGTGAGCGGTATCGCGTCTCATGGTGAGACGCGATACCGCGGATGGGAGCGCACCGGCTCCCCAGGATGGCAAAAGCCGCCTTCTGGCGGCTTTTTGGGTGTGTTCCCCTTGGCAACAAACAGACGGCGCCAGGCACCACCTGTCAAGGCCCGCCCAGTCCTCAGACTGGGCGGCTCGCGGCGATTGCGTCAGCAATCACCGGCCTTGACGGGCGGGGTTCGGCGGCGTATTCTCCCCCAGGGGGACACACACCCTTATCGTGCTCCCAGATGCCTGCGGCTCCGCTCCTGCTGGCGGGGCTGGATGGCACGGTCGATGCCGTCGCCCATGTTCCGGGCCGTCTTGCGGAGCTGTTCCAGGGCCTCGCCCCGGTCGGATGCCTCATAGCCGTCATAGAGCTGAGCCAGCTCCATGGCCTGGGGCGGCGCGCAGTCCACACCGAACCGGCGGCACAGCATATAGCTGACGCTCTCCGCATCCACCCGATAGGTCTCACGGTCAAAGTCCATGTTGCGGCCCTTATCATGGGCCTGGGCATAACCGATCTCGGTGGCCAGTGCGGAAAACACCTCCAGCTCCCCATAGCTTGGGTCGATAGCGAGGCACAGATTGATGGCATTATACCGGGCGGGCGTGGGCATATCCCTGCGCTCCACGATGGCGACCGGCGAGTAGTTCATCAGGGCACTCAGAGCGGCCTCTAACCGCAGGGTGTTCTCCACCAGAGGGGCGGGCTCCTTCATGGGTCTGCCGGTGGTCTGGCTCACATCATAGTAATCGCCCATGAGATAGCCCCTGCGCTGCCCATTTTTAGAGGGGACAAACACCTTCGCCCCATTCTTCATGGCCTCGTCCTGGACATAGCGTCCCTGTTCATGCCAAAAACTGATGGTCCCGATCTTGGTAGCTCCATCGAGCTGGAACAGGGTCAGGGCCACGTTCCCGGCGCTGCAACTGATGTTGTTCGCCTGCAAGTCCAAATACTTCTGGTACGCCTCCGGGTTGGTGGTGATCTCCTCCAAGGCGGTGTCCCGCATTTCGGACAGATTGCCGCGCTCGGCCCGGCGCTCCTCCAACCACGCCTGGTCGCGGGCGGATTTATTTTTGATAAGGTCGCTGATATTCATAATACATTCCTCCGATCATCTTGTTTTCTCCCGGACCTTCTCCGGCCCGGTGCGGGTCTGCTCAGACAGGGCCTTCAGCCGTTCCAGCCGCTTCTTGACAGAAGGCTTCTGTTCAGGCTCCTCCGTCTGAGATGGAATCGAGCCAGTCCCGCGCTCTTGCGAGGATCTCTCTTGTGGAGCGCGGGCTTTCGCTTTTTTTGCGGCTTCTTCCTCCGGTGCCCTCTGCGGAATGGGATAATTCATGGCCTCCATGACAGCGTTGAGCTGGGCGGCATAGTTCTGCGTGGAAACAACATTGATATAGCCGCTGGTATCGCCTTTCTTCTGTGCAAAAAAGTAGAGGATTCCAAACTCCTTTGCCAGCTTCTGAAACTTCCCCATATCCTCCTTTTTCAGGCGAAGGACCGCTGCCGGGGAGGGGTCACGGGCCAATCGGGCGGAACTGGTTTTCCCCACTACTTTGTAGTCCTGCTTGGCAAGCGCCAGCAGAAGCGCGGCCACATTCTTCAGGCCGCTCCCGGCCAATTTGGCGGCGCTCTCCGCGGCCTGAAGGCTCTCTTTGACGACCAGATCAGCGGCCTCAGCACTTACATCCATACGATTCACCTGCCTTTTCCAGATATTTGATGAAGTCCAACGTGCTTCCGATCCGCACATGGGTGCGATAGTGTTTGGCGATATGCCGGACATGGGCGGCGGCCTCATTCCGGGAATAGGCCGCAAACTTCTCCGCGTCCCTGGCCGCCTGGTTATAGTCCAGGACCGTGACCAGCCCATAGGGCCTCCCATGTACTGCATGGGTGACATGAAGGTACAGCGCGTCCACATGGGGGCCGGGAAAGAGACGGTATGCCGTCCAGCACAGGTAAGCGTAGCTCTCCTCCAAATACACGTCTGCCAGGGGGAACAGATAGGACTTTTCCCGCCGTGCCAGGAACAGATAGTCCTGATCTTCCCTCCGTTCCAGCCTCCGAATATCCATCGCAAGGCTCTCCGGGTCGAGCTGGGGGCGGTAGTCAGCGACCAGGCCCAAAATGCCGCTCAGGTCGGTTTTTATCAGTTGCAGCATAACTTTTTGTTTGATGATGCTCCTCCTTTTCCCGCTGCGCGATGCTCCGGCACGCCTCGATCTGGACCTGGATGCGGGGAACGTCCTCCGCGATCCTTGCACAGACCCTCAGCTTGCTTCTGAGTTCACGCAGCGTTTGATTGATGGTTTGGATTTGCTCCTCTGTTTCCTGCCCATCCCGTTTCTGCCGGTACAGCGTTTTGCGCTGTTCTGTCAGTGCGTCGATCTGCGCTTGGAACGTCCCCTCCAGCATGGAGAGCTGTCCTGTGTTTTCGATGCGGTAGTATTGCAGGAGGCGGAATTGCCGTTGGTAGCGGTGGAGCTTGGCTACTTCTGCCCGGACAGGGAACGGATATTGACTGCGGCCCCTGGGACGGCGTGCGCCCAATAGGTAGAGGTAATACACATACAGCGCCCGGAACCCTCTCGGCTTTGGGGAGCGGCAGGGCGGAAGGCCGCCTCTGGCGATGTAGCGTTTCCGATGCCTTGGGACCGGCACGGTCACTGTTGGCTCTATGGGCTCCCCGCCGCGGACAGCGGACAGCTTGGCCCGGATGTCCGGCTCCGTATAGCCCGCGCCTAAACTGTCCAGACGGAAAAACCGCGTTCCGCCCGGAGGCTGGAGCGCGGTGTGCTTCACTTTTGGACCATATTTGACGGTATATCCCTGCCGCCGCAGGGCAGCAAGGAAGGAGACGAATGTAAAGCTCTCCTGGAGAGCGGCGTCGATGTCCTGACGGATCAGCCCCCGGACCGTGGTTCTTCCTGTCCGCTCCGCGTTCCATTCAGCATAATGCTTCCTCTTTCCGGATGGCTCGATCACAGACAGCCCATAGTCCCGGCTGACCTCGTTGGAAGTGCCGCGCACGTCTCCAAAATAGCTTTTGAAGTCGCTGTGGTACTTTTTCCCATCCACGAAGGAGACCGAATTGAATACGATGTGACAGTGCAGATGTTCCCGGTCTATGTGGGTGGAGACGACCGCCTCATAGCGGTCCCCCAGCAGGCGGCGGGCAAACTCTACTCCAGCGGCGTGGGCCTGCTCCGGCGTTACCTCACCGGGGGCGTAGGAATGGATGAGATGATATCCCAGAATACCACCCCGTTTGTCCCAACGAAGTTTTGTGGCCTGCATTTCCGCAAAAGCGGTGCTGGCTTGGCAGTTGATGCCAGTGACGAGCTGATGTGCCTTTCGCGGATCTTCCGCATAGCTCAGCGCATGGTCCAGGCTGTTTTTTTCTTCATTGAGCACATAGCCCAGGCAGTTATCCATGCGGCGTCGGATGGTGATGATCTTGTCATAGGCCATTACATCTGCTCCTTGACCAGGCGGGCCGCCTCATAGACCAGGGCCGCCGCCCGCCGCAGATCCTCCTCTTGGATGCTCTTTGTGGCATTGGCCCAGTAGGCGATCTGGTTAGCATTATTGCCGATGGCGTGCAGTTCCCGAATCAATTCAGCAATGGCATCCGGTGGCCGGGGGCGGAGCTGGATTCCGGCCACCAGATTGCGAATGAACGGGTCCATTCCCATTCCTGCAAGCTGAGCCTGCGTTTTCAGGTGCCGGTACTCCGCGTCATCCATCCACACGCTCACATGACGGTTTCGTTTCCGCAAGGCCGTTCCTCACCGCAGCGGGATGGAACGTCCCGGCTTTTTCAGCGGCTTGGAGCGCTTCCGGTCCCGCGCCTGCCAGTAGGACGGGTTATATTCCTGGATATTCCGGTCGATGTCCCGTTCAAAAGCGGCCGGGTCCTTGATGTGGTCCGGGGGCCTCCACAGTCCCTTGTCCATCAGCTCTCGAAGAACCACCGGCTCTTTGCAGTCCTCCTCGAACCAGAGATAGCCGCCCTGCCGGAAACCGCACTTTCTGGCCGCCGGGGAGAGCAGTACGGCCGCCTCCCTCGTAACCCGGACACCTCCATGGCTGGCTGTGCTGACCAGTTCCATTCCAGGGATCAGCGGTTCACTAAACTGGATCTCTCCCCACGGGGATTTTTCTTCCTGCATGACATCACTCCCTTCTGGATGATTTGTGTCTCACCGTGAGACCTGATTGCGGTGCTGTGCGGAGATGGGACACCCTTTTGCGTCTCACGGTGATACGCGATTTCGTATGGGGTATTAGGGGGCCTGCCCCCTAACAAGGGTCATTTGTGCTACCAAATGACATACTTGCTCATGCAGCACCGCCGCAGGCGGCGCTGTCCCGTGCTGAGGGCCATCATCGGCCCGGATGGGAGCGGCCTCTCTGGGGAGGCTTTTTGACCTTTCCCGTTTGATAGCGGTGTTCCACCATGATGATACGGGCAAGCTCTGCCTCGCTCTCGGGTTCATAACTTGCGGTGCGGATTCCTCCGTGGCCGGGCCGGGTCGTGGGGAGCGTTGTCTGCCGCCCGTCATAGGGGACCGTAACGGTATGGCCGCTTTCATATTGGAGCGTGATCGCTGTGGCCGGGATGGCCAGTTCCTGGACCCGGCGCACCTGGGTCTTATAGTCCAGCGGCACGATGCGCCCCATGACCTTGTTCCCGTTCATGCCAGTGATGGTGACACGATATGCACGGATGTCCTCCGGATGATCGGCGTAGAAGGTCCAGATGGCGTGCGCCCCACTTCCCCGCAGAAATGCCTCGCGCTCTTTGACACACCATGTCCCATTGGGACGGCTCATCCAGTAAAACACACGGTCTTTCATATCGGGCTCCTGGGCGGCGCGGGTCATCATCTTCACATCGTACTGGAAGTCTGACCGATACTGCATGGTGTTTTCCTCCACTACACGGGCCAGAAAATCCAGAACATCAATCGGATTTCCCATAGCGTCCTGCCTCCGGGTCATAGTCCGGCGAGAGGTACTTCTCCTCAAATTCGGCGGGAGTGTATTCGCCGGCTTCGATGTCCAAGAACAGGTCACCCGGCTCGATTTCCCGCTGGCCCTCCGAAATCAGGTGGATAGAGACGGGGGAAAGCACCGTTCCCCAAAAACACTGTCCGGCATCCTCAGCCAAATAGCGGGGGCTCTCCGGCACATCCGGCCCGGCCATCAGCTCATAGCGGAACATACCGGGGTAGACCGCATCGTGGGGGACCCGGTTTGCCGAAAACAGAGCCGGGATGCCAAAAATCTCGATTTCTTTCATGCGCTCGTTCTGCGGATTGTTTTCCATAGTGGTCACTCCTTCTTATTTTCTGCTGTGTTTTTCCTTTTGCCGCGGCTGGCTGATATTTGAATCTTGTATCTGCTCGCCCAGGTTTTGCACCGGAACTGGAGGCTGGATCGCATCAATGATTTCACCCGCAGTCAGATGGATGCAGTCCAGAGACGCTTTTAATTCGGCAAGCTCCCGTCCCCGGCTCCATCCTGCGATATAGCCAAAGGAATAGTCGGATGTGTCCAATCCAAAATGCTGGCAGACTACATACGCAACACTTTCTGCTTCTACCTCTTTCTCCCGGCGCTGTTTTCGTTCCTCTGGTGACAGGCGGGCAGGGTCGTGGAGTTTTGCATGGGCAATCTCATGTACCAGCGTCTTGATTGTCTGCATTTGGCTCATATCAGGGCGAATAATGATCCGTTGTTCCTGAAAGCTGGCATAGCCTTTCGCCTCCCCGGGGAAATCCTCCATCACAACAGGAAGTGGGGAGATGCGGCTCAGGCGGTCAAAGGTGTCTGTAAAATGCTCCACTTGGCCGGTCAGCTCAGAGACCCCGATATTAGGTAGTTCTCGTCCCTCCGTCTGGCTGATGTCAAAAACTGTGGCCACTTTGAACCGGGTAATAGGCTCATACACTGTCTCTAGCAGTGGTTTGCCATCTGGCCCGTAAAGCGTTTTCCCGGTATGGGGGTCCTTCTGCTCAAAATCGACTGGCCGTTTGAAAGGGCAGGGGGCCAGGATTTGAATCCCTTTTTCATACCGTTTGACCTGTCGCCCTAGTTTTTTCCACGTTCCATATCCAGCCACACGGCTTGCAGTTGGGCATTGGACTAAAATCAATAGAGCGTTTCCAAAGCTGTAATGATGGAACTTGGACATGGCTGCCAGGTATTCCGCGTAGCGATTGCTGTTATACAGCTCCTTGATGCCATTTTCGAGCCGGTCGGTCAGCTCCGTCAGCCGTTCGTTCGCTGTCTGGGACATAGCTCAGCGGTTTGGACGCCTGTGCGGAAAAGGCTGTCCCTGCCCATCCTTCCGTTTTGGCTTTACCTTTAACGTAATGGGCTCTTCCCCCTTTACGCCCAAGAGGATCTCGGCGTGATGGAATTTTTTCGCATAGCGTTCCATCTGCTCCGGCGTCAGGGAACAGAAGTTATCCTCATTGAGTCCACAGATAAAAAACGGGCCGAAGATTCCGCCATATCCGCCCTCCATACTGCGGTTGAACTCCATTCCCAGCAGGATTCCTTCATCGTTGGCAACCACGGCGACCGACTCTTTAAACGGGTAAATGGCGGTGATGAGCCCGCCGACTGCGGCCTGCATTTGCTCCAAGCCGTTGATTTCTTTCTCGTAGGGAGCCAGGCCCGGCTCCACCATCAGTACATTCAAACGATCCCTCCTATCAAAAGTGGTATGAAAAAAGCGCCCTCAAGGGCGCCTGCGGCCAGGGCTGTCCCGGCTGTGCTTGGTTTCGTGATTTTGGATTTTGGCTTTCAGCGGATATTGGAATACTCGATACGCCTGCGGGATCTCCCTGCCATCGTAGATTTCCTGGAAGGAAGCGGAGCGGTCATGGAAGATATATCCCTGGGAGGTCAGGGTCCCGTTCTCGTTGATGGCGGTCGTCTCGCCATACTCCTCATAGTCGAAATAGATCCTTGCCCCCCGTGGGAGGGAAAAGTCTCTTCTGGTGTCCACCAGATACCGTCCATAATCCTCATAGCCCTGAACATCCGGCAGAAGTGTGAATTGCTCCAGATTGCAAGGGTAGGTAAGGTTGATTAGGTCCTGCACATCGCTGGCATAATCCCCATGCCGGACTGCGGCGATATATTTCCGTATATCCTCTGACGAAAGCTGTTCCAGGCGGTGTGCCAGATAATTCAGCTCGTCGATATGGGCATACTCTCCCAAGATGGGTGCTACACCTTCTACCCCAATCGAGTATTCCTTGACGATGACTTCTTCGTACCGCAGGCCGTCTACTCCGATTTCCCGTAGGGCCTCCTGCACCCGTTCGGCGGTCGTTGGGAAAGGCAGCAGAGTTTCTGCTATGATTCCGGCTGCATCTTTGCCCAGGTTGGCGATCAAAGCGGTGAACTCCATATAATCACCTGGCAGGGCTGTTCTTTTTAAAAATGGTCTCCTTCTGCTTTTGCTTCTCTAACCTCTGGCGGCGTTCTTCCAGCGCCTCATAGACGCTTTCCTCGATTTCACGGGGAGTCATGGTCACGTCCGGGAAATATCTCCGCAGGCGGTCACCGGCAAGGACGACCTTCGTATATTCGGGGCGTTCCTGTACCCCCGAAATAGATTCCGTCTCCTGCTTCGGCTTGGGGGGTGCAGGCGGGATCTCCTGTTTCTCATCAGAAGGAGTGATGGTTGTCGGCGTTTCCACGGGTTTCTCCCAAGTGGGCTTGTCGGCAGGTGTCCCGGCGGTAGTTTCCGGCGTGTGGGTGCCCTCGCCGGAGTACGGTGCAGCAGGGTTTGACACCGGCGCTGTGCCTCCAGGCCCCGGAGCGGCATGGTGTTCGTGACCAGGGGGCGGTGCTGCCTTGACAGGCTCCAGGATATTTTCACCTTCCAGCACATTCCGCATGGCCGTTTCATCCAATTTGCCTGCCTTTTCCACTTTCTTCAGATATTCCACCCGTTCTGTGGAAACCTTATAGCCTAGGTCGCCGAGATTCAGGAGCTTATCCTGGTTTTCCTGTTTCAAGAAGGAAATTGCGGATGCTACGGAGAGGGGTAGCGTGCCATCGTCTACCCGGTCGCACACCTCCTTGGATGCCTCCGACAAGCGGATGATGCGGTTGAGCTTGCTCACACTCATTCCCATTTCCTGAGCCAGCTTTTCATCGCTGTTCAGCTCCTCGGCGGTAGGGGCGCCTTTCTTCTTCCGTCCGGCTTTCTGCTTCATACCTTCCATTTTGCCACGCAGGGCGCGGGCGAGGTCATAGGTGGAAATATGGGGGCGGTGCAGGTTTCCGTCATTGACCAGGATTTTTACATCCGCATCGCTGAGTTTCTGGATGATAGCAGGGACCGGATAGTTCAGTTCCTTGGCGATCATGTGGCGGCGCTGGCCGGAAACAATCTCCAGGCCACCACCCTCCGGGTTAATACGGGTCAAAACCGGGTCCTTAACGCCGTTGAGCTCAATGGACTTTTTCAGTTCCCGGTAGTCCTCGCTGTTCTGGTCCACCGTGATCGTGTTGTATTTAGACTTTTCCAGATAGCCGGGGTGAAGGATGATGAAATAGGATTCGCCCTCGTTGGGGCTGGGCAGGTTCTTCAAAGCCTTTTCATCCGGAGGTGCCAGACGGTCCTCGAACACCTGGGTGATTTGTGTTCCGGCAGGGCCCTTTGCCGCAGGGCCGGAAATCTTTACGGCGGATGCAGAGTGTTCCGGCTTCTCTACACCCGCAGGGTCCTTGCCATCCTTGGGGGCTGACTGTTCTACCTTGGGGGCCCGCTCATCGGCTTTCTTGTCAGCGGCGGCGGGCTGTTCCGGCTTTTCCGCACCAGCAGGGTCCTTGCCGTCCTTGGGGACGGGCTGTTCTGCCCTGGGAACCTGTTCACCAGCCTTCTTGTCGGCGGCAGGCTGTTCCGGCTTCTCCGCACCCGCAGGAACCTTGTTGTCCTTGGGGATGGGCTGCTCTACCTTGGGGACCTGCTCACCGGCCTTCTTGTCGGCGGCAGGCTGTTCCGGCTTCTCCATGCCCGCAGGGGCCTTGCCATCCTTGGGGATGGGCTGCTCTACCTTGGGGGCTTGTTCACCGGCCTTCTTGTCGGCGGCAGGCTGTTCCGGCTTCTCCGCACCAGCAGGGGGCTTGTTGTTCTTGGGGGCAGGCTGCTCCGCCTTGGGGACCTGCTCACCGGCTTTCTTGTCAGCGGCGGCGGGCTGTTCCGGCTTCTCCGCGCCCGCAGGGACCTTGTTGTCCTTGGGGGCAGGCTGCTCCGCTTTGGGGATTTGTCCGCTGATTCTTCTGCCCGGGACAGGAAGCGTCGGCTGATTCTGTACTCGCTTGTGGTACTCCACCGCCTCCTGCAATGTCATTTCATAGACATGGGCCGGTATCTCCTTGATTTTGGCCAGTTCACAGGCACGACGGCGGCGGTACCCATCCACAAGCTGATACTCTCCGTCCTCCCGCAAACGGAGGGTCACGGCCTCCTTTACTCCGCTTGCCTGGATACTGGTCACAAGACCGCCGTAGGATTTGTCCGGCAACTTGGGAATGAATATGCCGGGCAGGTCGTGGATTTTTGCCAATGGGATGCTCTGGGGTTTGCTGGGTTCATTTTCCATCTAATTCCCTCCATTTGAATTTTATTTGTCTGGAATCAAACCTCACCATGAGATTTGATTTTCAGCCTGAATCACTTGGTTTCGGTTGAAATTTGCGTCTCACGGTGAGATTTATTTCTAACCGAAGTCATGCCGTACAGCGGCGGAATAGTATGGGCCTATCGTCACCGGCGCGTTATACAGCACCGTAAGAAGATAGGCCCGGATATTATTGATTTTTGTGGTGGTCTGCTTCAGGGAGTCAATGATGTACTCAATATGGCTGCTGTCTAATTGCCTGAAACGCTGCTTAACCTCTTCCGCAGGCAATACCTCGCCGCCAATGCGTATCGTAGAGGCTGTGCTGCTCACCACATCTACCATGAGTTCCAGCAGGCTTTCCACATCGTCGTATGGGCACTGCCTTTTGAGGTGTTCATAGTCGATATGTTCTTTCAGCTCTTCTCTCACGGCAGACCGTTCCATCCCATCCCGACTGTGCGGCGGGGAGCCGCGAGGGGAGATAGAAGGATCAGGATAGCTCAAATCAGGATGACTATGCTCAGTATAATTTGGGTCGGATTTCTCGACTTCTACAAGTCGGGATTTCCGACCTCTTGAAGTCGGAAAATTCGACCTCTGAACGTCGGGAAAATCGACTTCTGGAGTTGGCATGGGGGACCTCGGCTCCGGTGGTGCCTGTTGGGGGACGGTACGGGTGGTGAATCGCTTGACGTAGAGCTTCGTCGGTTTTCCCTGGCCCTGCCTGGTTCGCTTGATAAGTCCGACCCCTTTTCCAGTATCGAGTTCGGCCAGCAGCTTCATGGCCTTGTCCCGGCCGCAGTTCATATCCTCGCAGATTTCTTCCACGGTGTAGTAAATATAAACGCGCCCATCTTCCTCGAACCAGCCGTTTTTTACGGATAGGCCCATGCGGTCTAAGAGCATACCGTACAGCAGCTTGGCATCTGTGGATAGATGCTTGAATCTGACATCCGTGATAAGTTGACGAGGGATGCGGAAATATGTGAATTGTTCCGCTTCATCTCCATAAAAATAATCTGATAGGATGGCCTCCTGCATGACGATGCCCTCCTTATTTTTATCCATGTTGACTTGGGTATGTAGCGCAAATGCTCCCCACAAGGGTTACGCTCCCTAAAGCGGTCCTGCCCATCAAAAAAGAGGTGCCCAATATACCGAACGATCGGCATGGGACACCTCTTCATATCACAAAGGCATATTCTGTCTCTCTATTTTTGACTGATTTTATAATTTTTCTACATTTTTCGCCTCATTTTAGGGCGCATATAAGTGTTACGCATGGGAGAGCGTACGGTTCGCATCCGTAAGGTCGTGGGTTCGAATCCCTTCAGGTCCACCAAAAAGTGCAAATCCGAACTCTGTGTTCTTCATCAAACACACCTTTGGATTTGTTTATAGGATAGAGAACGCTGATTGAATCGGCGTTCTTTTTCTTTGCCACGGGACGAGATGAAGTAGTTAAAGTAGTTGTTTTTCGGTTTTTGCGTAAACTTTCACCTAATACGCGCGTACTTAGAGGAAGTTACACGCAAAAACGGATTTTCCACTACTTTAACTACTTGAACGGGATTAAATCAGCTCTTTTTCAGTTCAAGGACAGCGGACTCAATCAGCTTGTCAATGGTGTCGGAGTCGAGCTTATAACCCTTGCTGTTCAAGTATTCCAGTACATAGGCTTTCTTCTCCGCGCCGCGACCCGCGCCGTTGTAAATCATTTCTGCGGCTTCGACCGCAACTTTCGTCCACGCCTTGATTTTCTCGAACTTCTCAGCGTCCACTTTCTCTTTCAGATAAGGGATAAGGAAAGTGGTAATGACTGCTACGAGCAGGGTGATAACAGCGGAAACAACATTGGTAATGTCAGTCATGGTGATACCTCCTCAGTAATTTTCAGAAAAATGTGTTTCGTTTGGTGTGACTTTGTTTTGTCTCATCAGTTTTATTCGGTTCTCGACCTTTGCTTTTGAATAATAGAATCCCGTACCCGTGGCAACTTCGGCGGCTACTGACGGTATAAGGTAGGCAAGCGGCGAAAGGTCGAGAGTACGCCAAATCATTACCATCGTAAAGACGATAACGACCGCATTGATAATTCCCGCCACGATGAGGATTTTCTTTGAAAATTCTTTCGGTGGCTTTTTCTTTACCCTCCGCATACCGTCAACCTCCTTTACACTTTGGTGAAAGTATTGCGGTCAACCCAACCGTAGACCGTAGACTCTCCATCGACATGGACAAGATGATAAGGGTGCTTGCCCTTTGCATAGATTTGCGTGATTTTCGCCTTGCCGCCCTTACAGGACACCGCTCTATCGCCGTTAGAGCTTGCGTAGTGAGTTTTTCCAGTGAACGAGACATAATCACCTACCTGCGGTGTCCACGCGCTCTGAGAGGGCGTAGAAGCGGCAGAAACGACACTCAAGAACTTCGTGTTGATAGGACTGCAAATCGCGTTCTTCCCGTCCACAGACTTGTCGATAATCGCTCTGTCACCGCTGACCTCGCGGACAATCCAGTTCTTTGCTTTCACCCAAGCAGGAATCGCCTTGCCGCCGTAATAAGTAGCCGTGGAGGAGATTTTAACGGTATCTCCCGCCTTAACAGAGCTGGTAGTAGGCTTGTCCTCAGTCGGAGTATCAACTGCCGCACCGAGCCGCCTGTTGACCTCTGCCGCTATTTCACCATGACGGTTATACAGATAATCGCCGGGACAGGATTTGTTCGCATAATCGCGGTGAACGGTCATATTGCAACCGCCAAGGTGATTCATGCGCTTGTTCTTGTCCGTACTCCATACGAGCTTTTTGATACCGTTACGGCGGCAAATATCGGTTACAAGGTCGAGCATTGCGGCATACGCCTTGTCATTCACCGCATAAGGGTGTTTGGTATCGCTTGCGACCTCGATGGTGATAGCGCGGTTGTCGTTTGCCGCGCTTGAGGTACACCAAGAGCGGTCTTTTTCCTCGACATACATACCGATTTTACCGTCTGCACCAACACCGTAGTTGGAGCTTGCCTGTCGGGAGGTCGGTGCAAAAATATTGCCGAGCGTTTCCACGGAACACTGCCCCACGACACAGTGAATGGTGATAGTGTCGATTTTGTTTCTGCGCGGACTTGTCTTATTGGGGGAAATCCGCGTGTAGTTTACGAGAGGGCTGTTACTCATCTTCGTCTTCTCCTTTCCCGTTACTCAGTTCGTCCAACATTTCCGGCGTGATTTCTTCACCGTGAGTTTGGAAATACGACTTTTCTTCCATAGGTCAATCCTCCTTGTCTTTGAGTGAGAGACGGTCAACCTCTTCCATAATCTTTTCGGCAGTACCGTTTCCACCCAATTTTTTATACGGTAAGTATAAATAATCATGCAGGTTCTCATATTCGTCTTTGGTGATATACCCGCGCTGAATATAACACTCACCGAGATAGCAAATGCGGTCGTGCCCAAGACCTTTCAGCATTTGCCCCTCCGCGCTGTCTTTAGACTTTTTGCTTTGGATAAGACTTGTGAGGAACGCCCAAAAGCCTGTGCTTGCAAAGACCGCCCCTACAATGCTGATAATCAGTGTGCTTTCAGAAACCATTTAGCTAAATTCCTTTCGTTTAATGTGAGGATTTACATTTACATGACCTCCCAATTACTATCGTCCCACGCGGCGGTAACGCCTGTCTCACCGACCCAAACCTTACGGACACCATCATGGACATAGAACCCGTTTGCGATAAGAGCCATGCTTTTTTCCCATACAAAGGGGTTATCGGCAGTGCCAACAGGATTTTCCTGCTCTTTGTACTCCTGTCGAACCAAAACCTTGTTCACATAGAAGTTCAGCCGGTCAAAGCCGATTTTGTCAGACGGTGTGAGAGTGGTTTCAATACCACCTGCCGCTTCTACGGTATCGACAATTTTCTGATTATTGTCAATCCGAACCTTTAGCTTTTTCGCGTTGTCGATATAAAGCTGTGCCATTATCTGTTCACCTCCAAAATTTCCAGTGCGGCTTTCATGTCCTGCACGATACTTGCGCTTTCGTTGACCTCAAGCGTTCTGCCAGTGATAAGCCAATCGCTGAGATTGTTCTCGATGTCCTCTTGCAAGCCCTCACGGTTTTTCAAGAGGAAAGTGTACTCATCGTACTCGAACATGGTGACAGAGGTTTCCGTCTGCGGGTCAATGTCAGTGACTTCTTTGATGTTTTCACGCAGTCTGACCTCTACATACCCCTCCAACGGCAGGTAAGACTCCATCGACAGGGTTACGGGAGAGACATTTCCTTTTACTCTCATTTCTGACTACCTCCTTTAATTTTCTGATTTTAACTGTATCGCAATATTTCTTTTTCATACCGAGCGAGTCAGTATGCTTGAAACAGGAACACCGCGACAGGAAACCCGCCGCCATACGGAATGATACGACCCCGTTTCGCTTTTGGATTTTCTGAATGTGGCGGCTTTGCCGCATAAGCGCAAGAGCGCGTCTTTTTCGTATGGTCGTGGTTCTGATACCGAAACAGCGACCTACAAAGTCAATCTTTCGCCCTCTACGGTGCTGTCTGCTTTTGCAGTTTCGTTGAATACGAAATAACTGGTAATCGTGCTTTATCTCCAAGCCGAGTTTTCCTACAAACTCCATGACCGCGTACATTGCTTTTCGGAGCTTCCGTTTGTTATTGTCAATTAAGACTAAATCATCGGCGTAGCGGACATAATAGCGTATACCGAGGGTTTGCTTGATGAAGTAATCCAACGACTGTAGATAAAACTCCGCAAGCCACGGCGAGGTATAATTCCCGATAGGTATACCGTGTCCGGGAGAGCTATGGTACGAGTCGATTACCAAATGGATAATACCAAGTGCCTTTTTGTCCTTGATTTTCCGCTGTAAATGTTCCTTGAGCTTGTCGTGCGGGATTGACGGATAGAACTTGTGAATGTCCATCTTCACACAGTATTTTGCGTGTTTGATGTCTCGCATGGTAGCTCGTTCCACTCCTTTTGCGGCACGGTCAATCCCCCTGTTTGGGATATTGGCACAGCTCCAATAATAGGAGGATTTCATAATGAGCGGCTGTAGCACCTGCACAATAGCATGGTGAGCGCATTGGTCGGGATAGAACGCGGGAATCTGTAACTCCCTCTCTTTCCCCGACAGACCGTCCTTTATGATACGAGTCCGATACGGTGAGGTGAAATCCAAACGAACCAACCGCTCAGACAGGTCTTTCGCGTAGAAATCCAAATTATCCATGACTTTTTGAACATTTCTGCGCTTTTTCTTATGCTTTGCGGCATTGATGATAGCCAGTCTGCAATTTTCTTCTGAAACTATCTGTTCGTGTAGAAAGCCAATTCTTTTCATTGCTTTTGTTTCTTATAGGGGTTTCAAGAGACTTACTAACCCTATCCCTCCAAACTATTTTTTACCAATGGGTACGGCGAGACAGTATCTTGTATAGGTTTGTGCTGTATAACAAAAGTAGGCGCGACCCAATGTTCGAGTTCGAGTTGGACGAGTCATTGTTCAAATTAGCCGTAAAGAGACCACATTTCGAGCCATTGTTCCAATTACCGCCGTGTTGGAAGACGCGCTTTTACTGTTCGCCTTATAAAGTTCTATCTGTTTTGTATCGACCCACTTATGCGGGGGAGAAAATCCCCCGCACCCCCTTAGGAGGGGATATAAAGCAGGCGCGACCCAAAGTTCGAGAACGAGGAGGACGAGACATAGTCCAAAGCAGCCGTAAAGAGACCACATACCGAGCCATAGTTCCAACTACCGCCGAGTCGGAAGACGCGCCAACCTGTATAAGACCAACAAGCGTCACAATCATAGGTCGTTTCACTTCCGCTACCTGCGGCAGACGGGAGCATGACATGAGGATTACTGCCAGTGTCAAGACCCTCCTGCGTGATATAACTGGAAGACCAGTTGGTTGCTCCCTTAAAGGAGAGGGCGGTGTAGTTCGTAGTGGTATCGTCTGCGTACTTGGACGGGTCGTTGCACACATAGTAAGTGCCGTTGTTCCAGTTGACACCATCGACCCATTCCCACACATTACCCCACAGACCCTCGATACCGCGCCAAACCACATCAACCTTGCCGTCTGTTCCGGCAGGTCTGCCCGTGAGACCACTGACATTGTTACAAGTACCTGTGCTGAGAGCAGAGCTGTTACTGTCGCAGTAGCCGCGCCCAATGACAGACTGCACATTGTTGTTGGCAAATTCCACGAGAATCAACATTTGAATCGCGGAGAGTGCGGCAATGTCGATAATACCCCAACCCGTACCCTTTGCTTTCGCGTTGGAACGCATGGTCGCTCTCGTCTGATTTACCAACGGGCTTACACCGGACGCGGACTTGTTACCACTCGTGGTCTTATAAGCACCCACATAGAGATAATCCTTTGCCACACCGCCGTGATTGAACGCGGGGTGAAGCGTGAACCCGCTCGTGGCTTTATCCGCAATCTTGAGATATTCCACATTTCCACTACGGTAACGGCGATACCAAAACTTAGGGATTTTCACCATCACATCTCCCGTGGATAAGGTTTCACGGACAATGCTGCTCCAAGGGTAACAGTTGTTGAAGTCACTCGAACCTGCTGTAGTACCTACGGTTGCGGTAGCAGTCTTGCCGACAGCGGAATCCGTTCTCGCCCAAGCGGGAGAGGTAGCCGTAATATCCCGGCTGATACCGTAGATTTTTACGAACGACAGCTCCACACTGCGAGACTGCCCGGAGGAAGTGATAGATACTGACTTAGAGTCTGTATCAGAGCCGGAAACCGCCTTTATCGTCCATGTGCCGACATTATGCACTTGGAAAGTGTGACTGCCGGAGGTATTAGGGGCGGTGTACTTTGTACTTCCACACTCACAGGTGCAGGTCGCTCCTACGGGGTAGGTAACGGCAATCGTAGCCGTGAAATAGTAGTAGGTTGCGGTGTAGTTCGAGGTCGTACCTGCCACAGAAACTTTCGGCGTAGTGTTATCCGGCTTGCTGTACCCGTCCTCCGCACCGTACTCGATATGATAGGTATGACCGATAGGCACGACAAAGGAAGCCGTTTTCTTCGTTTTGGTGAGCGTTGCCGACTGCGTAGACGCAGACTCCGTTTCATCGACACAGGTGACTACCACACTGGAAAACGCGGAATCATCGTCAATAGAAATGGTGACATTGGCGATTTCACCTGCGGCTGGAGTTGCGTCCGCTCTGTTTGCCGCATTGCTCGACAGGTTGTAAACGCCCTGTACGGAATAAGGGAACGCGGAAAAATAATACTTTCTACCCTTGGTGAGTCCGCTCACCGTAAAGGGTGTGTTGACATACGCGCCGAGATTGGTGTTGTTTACTACAAGCGTCCCCTCTGAGGGCTTTGTAGGATAACCAGTATCGCTCATGCGAATCATTACACCGCCCACAGAACAAATCAGATTGTTGTTCGCGTCATAGCTGTCGGCGGGTTCTTGGAACTTCAAGCCGATACTGGTCGCGGAAAGCGAGTATGCGATAAAGCTCCTCATGTTGTTCGGGGCTTGCCCGATTTTCTGCAACAGACTGTCAACAGTCCATTTTGCTTCTGCCCAAGACATTTACACTACCTCCTCTGTGATGTTTAGACCGTCTGCACTGAATGTGATGGTCTTAGTGTTTACGAGGGAATAACTTCCGTTTGACTCTTTCTTATAGAGCTTTTGCGTGATAACTGTATCGGAAGTGAACACGGTTTCGATTTTCTTGTTTCCTGCCGAGTCGATTTCCGTGATGGTCTTTCCATCGGCAGAGAAAGTAGTTGTGCGCGGGTCAAAACCGTCCGTTTTGGTGTCGAGAGCAGTAATCTGATTTTGCAGATTTCCGGCAACATCTTCTCCGAGCTGACTCTTGACGAACTCGAACCAAGTCGTGAATAGTGCCTGTTGCTGACTCTCAAAGGTGTCCATTTCCGTGCGATAATCGGTTTTAAGGGAGTTAATTACATTGTCCCCCTCCGCTTTCAAAGCAGTAATATATGCGGTAAAACCGTCCTGCTTGGAGTCCGCTTCGTTCTCAAAAAGCCCTTTCTGTGTGGTGAAATAGTTCTGAAACGCTTCGTACAGGTCAGAACCGTTTTCTACCATCGACATAAGGGTATTGAGAGCTTCGTTCATACGGTTCGCGTCTCTCGCGCCAAAAAAGGACTTTTCTTTGTTGCTGTAAGCAGTCACATCTTGGAACGATACCGTACCGTCCTCATTGGTGATGGTGTTGTACCGTTTTAGACCGCTCCACACAGCGTCCGTATAATTTACGGGTAACAGTTCCCAAGACATTTACAGGTCTCCTCCTCTCATTCCAAAATTCCAAGTGAACATTCTTCTCCCCTCAGACTCATTGGTGAGTCTGTCGTAGAGGTCAAGTATGGCGCGTTCCAACCGATTCAGCTCTGCAAAATCCATTGTGTTGCCGTTTGCTACATAGGTCGGAGGGTTGCCATACGACCTCTTGAGAGTTTTGCTGTTGATGGTTTTCAGATTTTCCTCAAGCTGATTGATTTCATCAGCATAGAAGTAATCCGAATAGGTACGGTCAGCACCGAGGGAGACGATAGAGAACTCATCGTACATCTTGAGAGCCAACTCACGCAGATAGGTGAGGTTGTTCTTGATACGGTTGAAATCGACCGCGTTGAACCTGTCTCCCGTATATACCCCATCGGAGGGGTTCGTTACACCGTACCAGTCTGTTTTAGGCGTTGTCCAAGCCATAACTAACCTCCTGTTCTACGAGCCGTGACCTTACCCGCAAAGCTCTGATTGAAAATGATGGTGTGGCGGTAGATGTTTACTTTCATATCAGACTGGAACTCGTTCTCTTGGTAAACAATATCGTTCACATCAATTTCGGGATTGCCGCGAGTGTCGTACTCATACTCGATGCCGGACTGATAATAGTCACCGAGCCAGTCTGCGAGGTCTTGCGCCATTCCCATATCGGAAATAAGAGGGTTTTCCCACTTGATTGTCTTTCCTCGATTATTGAGCGTTTTTGTTGCATAACGCTCTACAATTTTGTAGCGGTAGCCGGAAATCTCCAAGCGGTAAGTACCTGTCACTGTAAACTTGACGGTGATGTAGTAGTTGCCCGACTCCAAAATGGAAACACCGCCCGACTGATTTTCCAGTGCGGCAGAAAAGCCGTAGGAGGGTTCTCCCACGAAAAAAGTCTCCACATCACCCGCCGCGACCGTGACTTCTTCGCTGACAAGATTTTCTTGCTGATTGCCCGTCTGATAGCTGTAGCAAGGAACAATTATCTCCTTGACAAGCTCCTGCTTGATAGCTTTCGGGGAGGAGGTCATATCTGTGCGGGTCATAGTGAAATCCGTAATATCACCAAAGCTGAAATTATTCAGCACGATACGGCTATAGGGTTCGGCGGTCTTTGTGAACTCGATTTTCATAACATCGAAATCGTCAAAGTCCGTGTGAATGACCGTGTTCTTACTGATTTCGTCAGCCCCGACCTCGTACTCCGTTACGAGCGTCCCGTCATTGTAGGTTCGGATTGTAAAAGCTGCCGGAATCGAGTGTCCGAATACCAGTTTTACACCGTAGTACATACACGCAACTTCTTGTGTAAGCGTAACAACGGGGTTGGTGGTGAATGTTCCGTCCGCTTTAGACTGCACCGCTGACACAAAACCTGTATTCAGCGTAGCATTTCCAAAATTGCGGGGTAAGAAGAACATCTTACCGTCTGCCGTGGTATAGTTCTGAGCAAAGGTGGCGTACTCGTCTTTCGCAGTACCGTCCATAATCTTTTCGACATTGGAATAGGTAGCTTCCGCGTTTGCGCTTGCCGCCGCTTCGGGAATGAAGTTGGACTTAATCTGAATACCGCCCATACGGGTTTGTGATAGAACACACCGACAGGCGTTTGCGATAATCTGCAACGCTTCCTTGTGCTGAACGCGAGGAATGGGGTTTTTGCTTTTCAGATTTTTCAACTGCGGGTCGATATAGTAATCGGTCAGTCCTGCGTCAGCCAGTACCTCAAGAGCCAAATCGTAATAGCTCTTACCTGCACTGCGGTACAGTCCTCTGTAGAACTCCGCGTCCATACTGCGGAACACATCTTGACAGCGGATAGTGGCGGTGTAATCGTCCGACTCCCACTCCGAACACAACAGGCGGTTTCCGCGAATCCATTCGACCTCTCCCGTAGGGAGCTGATAGCCGTAGTAGATTTCCATTTCCTGTCCTGTTTCAAGGAAGTTGATAGCGGATTTCGGGTTATCTACATTAAAGTAGTGGTCGTAGTTCTTGAGCTGTACAGAGAAATCAATCTGCGGCACATCTGCCCCGATGGGCGAGACATAGCTCTCAAGGGAAGAAGCCATTACGGAATCATTGTAGTACACGAGACCGTAACCGAATCGGATAGAGTAGATACGCACCCGACTATGGGGATTCTTCATACTGTAAACGACCAGTTTCACCGAGGTCGTATTTGTCAACACTTCTTCGGTGCTGAACAGCCCCTCCGTATTATTGCGAAACTCGACAACCTGTCCGCTACTGCTCATCAAATCGAAATTCACAGGGTAATTCTCACCGAAATTGATAGTAATACCCTTGAAATCCGTAGCGGGAACATTGAGATTGATTGTAAGCTCGAACTGTGCTTGCGTAAGGAGCTTGTCGCTGATAATGCCTGTGTCAAGGTAAGCGTTGGAAGCGTTCTGCCGTGGGAGGAAGAACATCGTCCCGTCAACTTTGGTGAAATTCTCCTCAAGGGTAGCGTAGATGGTATCATCGGTCTTTTCGGACAGGATATTTGCGGAGTTGGAGTAGTAGATGAAATCACCCTGCTCAACCTTTGCTTTTGCCTGTGCTTCTTGATTGAGCAGACCGAACGAAATCATAATATACGCTCTCTCGCGGAGAGAGGATTTCATGCTCTCTTTATATGCTTTTGAAACCTTTTGCACAAAATCCCCTCCTTACTCTCCGCAGTCAATCAGATTTACCTTGCAATTTCTGTAGTGTGTCGGTTTCCCGTTTTCATCGACCCAATAAGGTTCTGCGGTTCTATCACCACAGTACATTTTGATAGTCTTGAGGGAGTTCGACACGGGGTCAGTGAAAGTCACATATACGAAAAAGTGACTCAATACATTTAATATCTGCGCCCATTGGTCGGCGGTGAGCCAAGACCATTCAAGACTGTCAATCTTGTACTGGTCTCGACCCACGCGCTGACCGACTACTGAGCCGTTGGCGTTTCTACCCGCGTCCACTACGGTAGTCACCGTGGGGCGTACTCCTCGCTTCGGAGGAGGTAGCTCATAACCGTTGATTGCCAAATAAGCCATTCTTACCCCTCCTTATCGTGCGAATACATAGCCGTTGGCTTTTTTCTGAGTAGTAACCGCGTCATTGACAACACGGTTGCCAATCTGAACAACGGTCTGTTCTTGCTTGTCGGCTTGCCTACGCATATCGTCTGCCATCTGCGACAGGGTAGGTTCGATATACTCTCTGTAGAACTCCTCCATTCCCTCCTTGAAGCCCGTTGCAGTAACCGTGCTGTGCGCCGCCACATCAGCGGAAACAGACTGTGCGAACGAATCACTGCTGTAGTATTTCAGAGCGGAGGTGTCTACGGCAAAGCTCATGGTCGGGTTTACGCTTGTAAACGAGTTCGCCCAATCCGTCACAACGCCCTTTGTCGTGCCGCCGAGGTTGGCGATACCGAGGTTGTAGCCGAGAACAGTGTCCTCACCGATACGCATAAACCGCTTGGACGGGGAGTTGGAGTCCAACGCCGCTTTGTATGCCGCCGCCGCGTTATTCGCCCAACGCCGCATATACGGTCGAGTCGTATCGTAGAAATCGTTGATACCGTTGTTGAAACCGCTGATAACATCTTTTGCAATGTCATAGAACACCTTGTAAGAGACAATTTCCGTAAAAGCGTTCTTCACGGTATTCGCAAACGATACCATACCGCTCTTAGCCGTAGCGTAGTTATTGGTGATACCGTTGTTGAAACCGCTCACAATATCCTTGGCGTAGTTGCCGAATGTTGTTCGGTTGATTGCACCAAAGGACGCGGAGGTAAACCAGTTCTTGAGGTTGGAAGCCCAAGAAATGAAGCTCGACTTGCAGGTTGCGGCGTTGGTGTTCAGCGAGTTCTTGAACCCGTCCACCAGTGTTTTCGCCGCATTGGAGAAGTCAGAGGACTTGGACTTGATACCGTCCACAAATCCCGTCACGAGCTTCTGACCGACCTCTTTCATGTTCACGAACATACCCGTGGACAGCTCAACATTACTGTTGCAGAGCGTTTCCATTTCGGTAAGGAAGCCCTTATACTGCTTGAGCAGGTCGATTGCCGTTTTCAGTTCGGGTACAGCCAAGTTCAGCTTTTCGTTGAGGGTAGTGGTTTGGTTGTAAATGTTCTCTACATCGTCTGCCAGTTTCTCAACAGGGTCTTGCGTAAACCAACCGATGATGGTGTCAATGGTTGCGCTCAGTCCGGCAATAGCCGAAACCTCTGTGTACCGAACGACCTCACCTGCGAAATCCGTCATAAAGTCTACGAACTCGCTCATGTTGGTGGAAAGGGTCGGGAGCTTGTCATTGAGTCTGTCGAGCGCGGGAGCGAGGTTGTCACCAAGCTCATTGGCTACCGCTATCAGACTCTCCGTAAATATGATGAACGCCGCCGCCAGTTCGACAAGCAAAGCCGTACCGAGACCGATAGCCAACGGGAGCAGACCCGCACTTGCAACCGTAGCCGCGCCAAGAGCGGCAGTCACTACGCCGATACCGACAAGCAGAGCCGTACCGAGACCGATAGCCGTTGCAATGGTTTCCCCGTTGTCAAGAACAGGTTGCCATGCTTGCCCGATTTCGTCCAAGCCCTTACCGATAGCCCAAATCTCCACGAGAAACAGCCCCGTTGCGATACCCAACTCTGCAAGAATTGCAGTACCGAGAGCAATGTTCACGATGAGCGGTGTACCGACAGAACCAAGCAAAGCAGTCACAATACCGACAACCGCTAAGATACCGATACCAATACCCATAGCCGCTAAGACCGTGCCGCCATTATTGATAACAGGTTGCCACGACTCACCGACCTGCGCTAATCCCTCACCGAGTAGAATGATTGCACCCGTGATGAGGAGTGCCGCCGCCGCGACTTCCGCGACAATTACGATACCCAAGCCGAGGTTCTTTGCGAGAGAGGTGAGGTTTGGGGACAACTTCGTGCTGACCGTGGTATCGAGAGTTTCTGTTGCCGTTGCAACGGTCGTGACCGCTTCGGAAGCCTTACCGATGGTAGCGACCTCCTTGAGCTTAGAGAACACATCTAATGCCATAGCGAGACCGCCGAGGACTTCCAGTGCGCCGATAATCAGCGTCACCTTATCTACGCCGCTCCAATCGCCTTGCTTGATAGCGTCCCAATTCGCGCCAATCTCTGTGATGATGGAGGTGAAGCCTTGAATAGCCAGTCCCCATGCCGCCACTTTGAGGTTGCCCGTGAACACGCCGATACCGATTGCAATGTTGGTGAGACCTCTGATAGCGGTATTGGCGTTTTCCCAATTTACACCGCTTTCGGAAATGTCCTTGATTGCAACAGCAATCTCACCAATACCCTGTACGACCTTGAGCGCACCGCCAATCTTGAGATTGCCGAGGATAATCAAGCAGTCACCGATTGCACCCGTGAACTCACTAATCATACCGACAACATTTTGGAATGTTGCGCCGTTCTCAAGGAAGTCTTGGAAATACCCGATGAACTCATTAAGGTCGGACAACAGCCCAAGTGCGCCGAGTCCCGCCCAACCTGCGCCGAATCCCTTGAACGAGGTGATATATTTCACGAAATCGGCAACGCTCTTTGCGATTTTCCACGCCGCAAGACCCGCACCGATAGCACCCACCGTCAACAGGATTTTTCCAAGACGGGTATCGAACAGGTCAGCCCACGAGTCGATTTCCTTGTTCAGACCGAGCCATTCTTTCATCTTCTGAACAATCTCATCAACCTTAGAGCTGATTGCGCCATCGAGGAAATCATAGGTCGGCAGGTCAAAGCCAAGACCTCCACCTCCGATGTCACCGATACCACCTGCACCGCTCCCGCTTGTATCTTCGGGAGGAGAGATGATGTTCAGTTCATCAATACCGAGCAGAGCGTTTTTCAGCTCTTTCGCCTTTTTGGTAGCGTCACCAAGACCGTCTCCGATGTCCTGTGTACTGTCAGCGACTCCACCGACAGTTGCGCCGATACCGCTGTAATCAATTTCCGGCAGAGCAAACCCAAACAGGCTTGCGATAGCGTTCGCAATAAGTCGAATAACCTTTGCTACGGCAATCACATACGGCAGGATAGCGTTCAGAGCAGGAATAAAGATATTACCGATTGCACGGGCGCACTGAGTAACCTGTGCTTGCAGGACGCGGAGTTGGTTTGCGGGAGCGTTCAGCGTTCTCGCCATATCGCCCTGCGCGGTTGTTACCTGCGTCATAATCGCGTAGTAACGCAACTCCGCTTTCTCAGCCTGTGTCATAGCCGAGACTTTCTTCTCAATACCGAGGGTGTATGCTTCCTGCTGTAGACGAGCCACAGACAGGTCATAGCCGAGTCTACGGAGCGGTTCAAGCTCACCCGCGATACCCGACTGTAACTTTTGGAACGCTTCCTCGAACGGAATGTTAAAGAACGAGGAAATGTCATATCCAAGCTGAGTCAAGTTTCGACTCATCGTGTACGCTCTATCGCTTACCACACCGAAACCCTTGGTAATCGTCATAAATACACCTTGGTTTCGCAACCATTCGGCGGGGTCGATACCAACGATTTCACTGACACGCTCTGCGTACTCCTGCGCCGCGCTTGCGTACTCGCCCATAGACGCGGTGAACAGGTTCAAATCTTCAACATACTGGTTGGACTTATTGATAAATCCTGCCAATACGGAAGCCGCTTTTTTTACTGCTACGATAGCAATACCGATTTTTGCGGCGAGGTTCACATAGCTTGTGGACGCTCTGTCGTTCGACTTCGACAGATTGTTTGTACTGGTAATCAGCTTTTGGATTCTCGCCGGAAACGCCGCAAACCCGCTCGAAATGGCTTGCATTTGCGTAGCGAGAGGAGCGAAAGCGTCTGCCAACTGTTGAACCTGTGACGCAAGTTCCCCGATGTTTACCGTCTTTAGAGACTGCATGAGAGCGGGGATTTTGCCAAGCTGAGTCACAAACGAGGTAAGGTTGTTCTTACCCATCTGAGAAAGTGGGGAAAGAGCAGATACCAGTTCAGAAATCTGCGTTCCCAACCCGCCGATGTCCACACCGTTAAGACCCTGTACCGCTTGCGGCAATCGCTGTAGCTGAGAGATAAAGCTGTTGAGGTTCGACTTGCCGATTGTGGAAAGCGGAGTAAGCGCGTCCGCAAGCCGTCCGAGCGAGGAAAAATCAGTCCCATTCAGAGACCGTACCGCTGTCCCAAGGTTGGAAATCTGATTAGCTACAGAAGACGAGAGCTTGAGGTTTCCGCAAGAGGAAAGTGCCTGTAAGCCCTGTGCCATCTTATTCAGATTATCCGCGTTGGTGGAGCTGATACTATTCAGTGCGGTATTCAGCGTAGTAAGCTGTTTTGCCACAGCGGTAAGACCAACTCCACCTTTAGTAGCGGATTTTACTTTACCCAAAGAAGAAGCAAGCGCGTCTAATTGTGCCACTGCCGAGGTAGCACTCGATTGTACCTCGAGTTCTAACTGTTCGATTGTAGTAGACACGGTTCTCACTTCCCTTCAAATTTCTTGTTATGCTTCGCCATAAAGCCCTCGATAAGTGCTTTGCCCTTATCATAGGTTTTCTTGTCCTTTTCTTCCTGCTGATACTCAGCCTGTTTTTCCGTAATAGCAAACGGTTCTGCCAAGTACGGAGCAGGTTTTGTACCCTTTTTGGCAAAAGCATGGAGCAGAGGTGACACACGGGACAGAGCTTCGTAGAAATACGCACCCTGTAACCACATTTCTTGGTTTTTTCTGCTCGTTCGGAGTTCTTCCGCTTTCCGATAAAAAATCACCAGTCGGCAATCTTTGTCCCAATACTGTTCTTCGGTCATGCCGAGAGACAGGTAATACGGAAAAAGCTCCTCAAATTTCTCTCCGTAAGAGTGGAGGGGAGCAGTGGCAGTAACACCACCACTCCCCTCAGTGGAGGACAGCGGGTCACTCACCAAGTCGCTGTCCAGTTCAAGTTTCCCTTGCTTTCTTCGGGTTCTTCAACGAGGGTCATAATCGGCTCGTTATACATTTCTGCCAACTTACCGATAAGCTCCTCTTTCTTGGTGAGCTTAGAATAGATTGTGTCGATGGTGTCCTGCTTCACAAAACGATGGTGAGCAAGGAACGCACCTGCGAACAGTGCCGGGAGGGTACTCATGGGCTTTTCGGTGATTTCGGACGCGATAAAGCCCTTTTTCTCCATTTCTGCAACGGTTCTGCGGGTGTATTCGAGGGTGTATTCCTTATCCTCGAAAGTGAAAGTCAACTGTTTACTCATTGTTCTGTCCTCCTAAATTTTCTTTTACTCTGCCACAGTGATAGGGGTAGACGGTGCGATAGTGACGGTCATATCAACGACCTCATTCACGCCGCCGCCAACGGGGAACGCGGAAAGCTGACCCTTGAACTCGAACTTACCGTCAGAGCCAGTGGGGGTCAGTACGCCGCCGCTCTCAGTGCCACCGAACCACACTGCGTAGGACTCCTCCTTGCCCTCAAGAGCCTTGAGCTTGGTAAAGTCCTCCTTGGTGTAGTTCGCAGTGAACTCAAGCGCGTCAAGAGACTGAATACCGGGAATATAGGTCTGCATTTTGTCAGACAGGGTAGTGGTCTCCAACATTTCCGGCGCACCGCCAAGGTCGGGGAAATCCTTGATGTCGATAACCTTTTCATAGGTATCGCCCGTGCTTGCTTTCTTCATAAGAAAAATCTTATAGGTGGAAATAGCCATGATTTTTACCTCCTGTAAATTGTTTTATTTTTGGATATTACTGCCCGGTAGCGTCCGAGCATACGATAAATGGTCGCTTCGTCTTGGTTTGGTACAGGTTCGAGCATTATCCGTGTGAAGTTCAGTTCCAAGAGCTGTTCGTCAATGAACGCCGCCAGTTCCTTACACTCCGCTTTCTTACCCGATGTCTTATTAGAGTAGACATTAACCTCGTAGGTCACAGCCACATGATTTTCGTGTCCCTCCGTGGTCTGAGAGTTGCGGAATGTGGCATTATCTATCTCAACGATGGAGATAAAAGGAAACGAGGAGGGTGACTTGACATATTCGCTCATAATGAGCAGGTCGGGGCATTTCTTCTCGAACGCCGCATAAACCTTTTCCGATACTTCGTCAAAAATATCGTCTTCCATGTCAATCATTGAAACACCTCCCTCGCTATTTCTGCGATTTCATCACAAACGGTTTTTACGGCGTTATACATTGGCATGGTAGCGGGTGCGCCGTGAGTCAAGCGTAATTTACCGTCCTCATAGAACCCCCACACATCTTTCTTACCCATACCCTTGCCGTAGCCGCCGATGGTGAACCCCAACTCTGACCCTTTCGGGTGAGGAGAAGTACCCGCCGAGCCGTTGTAATGAACACCTGCGCCGAACTCGACCCAAACCGCGTCTTCACCCCGCGCAATGACAAGCGTGATATTGCTCCGTTGGTCGATACTCACATCGACCTGTGCAGTGCGTTGACCGCCTTTAAGCAAATCGTCCACGACAGCTCCCGTAAATCCGTCTCTCGACAGTTCCGCAAGCCGCTCCGTAACTTTCTCACGCAAGAGGTCGGTTTTGCGGATAATATCCTGCTTATACTGTTCCAGTTCTCGCATTGCCCTGTCGATGTCACGCACAGACAGCCCAAATCGAATAATCTTTTTACCCACTGACCGTCACCTTGCTTATGGCGATTGATACGCTGTTCAAACTCTTTGCGACCTTTTTCACTACATAATCGTGAGGGGTGATTACCTCACCTGCGTCATTGACCTTGAGTGAACCGTCCGCATTGAGTATCGGTAAGGTATCGACCCACAAGACGGAATACTCGTCAATGGGCGGCGTAATGAAATCCATTACAATTACCTTGTCATAGGACTCATTCTCACCAAACTGCCGTGTCTGTGTTTCGCCCTTTGCCGCTGAAATATTGGCGTGTTCCTCGATTGGATTACCGTGAATGACCTTGTACTGACCTGTTTTCCTGCCTTGTTCGTTAAGGATAGGTTCTCTGCCCTCGTAGAGAGCGTAGTAGAACTTCACCTTATTTCGGTTCATGCACCTCATCGAATCACCCCGCAATGTGGAGTGACCGCCTTGAGCATGGACGCGGGAATATCCGCGTTCTCATACTGTCGCGTAATGCCGTTTTCGGTGTGAGAGGTCTGCCCCTCCGCACCACGCTTGTTGAGCATATAGGCGGCGATTTCGATTTGCAGGTACTCGTACTTGGCGGGAACTTCGGTCACAGTATCGTCATACGGGTACGCCTTTGCGAGAATTTTACTGCCGGACAATCTAAGGTAGGTGGACAACACTTCGTCCGTGTCAGAATCACCGACCATAGCTTTCAGAGCCGCCAGTTTTTCAGTATCAGTCATGTTGTCCACCTCCTAACTTACGCCGCAGTGATTTCGTACCAACCCTTGGTCTTCGGGCTATCACCCTCTGCGGGAACAACCGCCACATAGCCAAGACCGCTCTTGGTGTAGTAGGTCTTACCCGCCGTAACCGTGGTATCGGTGCTTACCGCCGCAGTACCCTTAACAATCTTGACCGCGTAACGCTCGTCCGTCAGCGCGGGGAGATAATACTTGCGGCTGAAAATAGTGTTCTTACGAGTGTTCGCGTCACTGGAATCGCGAGGAGGAGTCTCGACCTCAACACCCTTTTTGTTGAACAGAGTGACCGCCTGTTTGGTAGCGGTACAGATAGTGCCGGAAACCGCGTCTTTCTTGGTATAGATGTTGACACCCGCCACCGTACCGACATAACCGCTACGGACAAAGGACTCAACATACTGCAAGCTCAGACCAAGAGCCTTACGCAGAGCCGCCACATCAGCCGGAGAGACGAACGCAAAGAAGTTCACGCCCTCGATGTTCTCAAGGTTATACATAGCCTGTGCGTCCGCGAAAGCGTCAAAGTTGAGTGCGGAAACAACAATGACCTGCGTTGCCTTGTTGAACTCTGCGAAAATGTCAGCGTTGACGGTGTTGAACATATCCGTACCCATGTGACGCACACCAACGGGAACGAGCATGGGGTCGGTCATTTCCTGCTCATCGTAATACTCGAAACGGTTCTGAGCCATCAGAATCTTATACTCGAACGGAGCATAAGTGACCTCAATGCTTTCGGTGTTACCCGCGCCCATAGCCAACTTCTGAGTGGCGTTGCTTGCACTGTAACGGTTGATTTTGCGCGTCATACCCGCAGTACCCACGAGGGAGTTATCCACGGTGCAGAACTGCTGTAGGTCGAGGTGAGAATTGAACTGGTCTTCAATCTCGTTCGACAGATAGAAATTATCGTAAATCTTATGAGCCATTACTCATTACCTCCTGTATAAAGTTCCTTATATTCTTCCGGGTGTTCCTGCGAGAACTTGAGCCTGTCGGCAGGATTCATTTCCCGGAGTTTCTTGAGTGTCATGGTCTTGCTGTCCCCATCGGGAGTAGGCTTCGGAGTACCTTTCAGAGCTTCCGCACGAATCCTCTTTTCAAAGGAAGTGAGGTGCTTCTTCTGATTGGCAAAGACCTTTTCCAAATTGCCGTCTGCCATAGCTTCCGCTGTCTCATCAGCCAAACTTTCCTCATAGCCCAACGCGACCAATTTCGCCTTGTTCTTGGAGACCGCGCTCTCACGCAGGAGCTTGTTGTACTTTTCCTCAAGCTCATCACGCTCCTCCTTTTCTTTCAGCTTGGCGGCTTCGTCCTCAGAGAGCTTGTCCCTCAGTTCCTTTTTCTTCTCAGCCAGTTCGGAAGCGGTCTTATCAAACAGCTTCTTATCCACATAGCCGGAATAATCGGGGTCGGGAATGTCAAATGCTTCTAAAGCCTTGAGCTTATCCTCTGCGGACATTTCGGCGTAACCCTCAATTTTACTTACATCAATCTTTGCCATAAAATATTCCTCCTTGCGTTTTTACGGGTTCTCTCCCGTTATGGTGCGATTTAAGGTTTCTCTACCTATTTGCGATTAAAGTCTTCTCTGACTATCTCAAACGGTCAATGCCGCCTAAAATCATTTATCGTCCTCATCGGGGTTCGGATTTTCCACAGGTTTCTGCTCAATCACTTTCGCCTGTTCCTGCTCGTAATACTTCACGCTCATTGCGTAAGCGCGTTCCGGGTCGATAAACAAGCCGGAATGTTGGAAAGCGAGGAGCGGGTGAATCTTCGGATTATCGAGCATGGTGGTAAGCACCTGTGACTTACTCTGAATGTTCTCGTAATTACGGCGGGTGAACTGCAATTCGATGTCCTTAAGGGCAATATCAAAATCACTCAGCTCACGGCAGATACGCAACACGAGCTTGAGCATTTTCTTCTCAGCCTTTTTGAACATATTTTCGCTGTCTTTCGCTCTCGCTTCTGCGAGAGACCAACCGTCTCGCAGAAGTACCGCCGCGCCAGTGTCGCTCGTGGAGCTACCGCCGTTGCGGTTCGGCATACCGCAGATTGTGAGAATGGAATTGTAGCAATCCTCTTTCAAAGTCTGTGTCTGTGTCTGATTGAGGTCAGTCGTGACAACCCCCACATCGGCGTTCGCGCCGTCCACAGATTTCACCTTAATTGCACCGAGGGTAAGAAACTCCTCGTACTCCTCTTTGGTGATGTCACAGTTGATAAACTTGATAAACGCCTGTACCACCTGCTCAACACCGTCCATACGGTTGGAGGTGATGTTGTTCATCGTATCGAGGAGGGGGAGAACAATCTCGAACGAGCCAAGCCGAGCATTATTCGCCGGGTACTCGAAAATGGGAATCATGTTCAGCGCATGAGGGGTGGACTCTTTCAGAATACCGTCCTCCACGAGATAGTAGCGGTTCTCCGTATAAATGGAGTAGCGGGTAATCTCGTTATCGTCCTTGCTGTATTTCACCGCCATAAGCGGCTTATTGCCGATTTCGTTGGAGTACACCACAAAGGTATCTCGCGGGTCGAGCGTATACAGCTCGAACGGGGACTCATCTTCCTCGCCCCGTGCGTCCGGCAGAACCAGTCGGAACGCCGTTCCGCAAATCATCTGCCATTCTACAATCTCTTGGTCTTGAGACGCTTTATCCTCCGCGAACATCAGCTCATTCAAGCGGGTAATCGCCGCCGTAACGGACTCCTCGCCGCTCTTGCCGACATACTGAATCGGTTCTCCACACAGATACCCGACCTTAAAGGACACGATTTCATTCGCACGGTTTTCCACAATACGATTGCAAATTTCCGGGCGAACCTCCTTGGTGCGGTTCAGAATCGGTTGCTTTCCCTTGTAATACTCCCAAAGATAATCAATCTCCGAGCGGTTCAGAGCGTGAATGGACAATGCTTTGAGTAACACTTCCACGACATTTTCATCGGTGATTTCCGTAACGCTACTCTTGATAACTCTGCGCCCAAACATCTGTCGAGTTTCCGCAACAGGCTTGGAAGTGTCGATTACATTTCCCACATTTGTCCCTCCTCTCTGAAAATGTAAAATGGCGCACGACCGCCGAGAACTTTCGTTCCCGCGCAATCATGCGCCACTCAAAACAATCTATTTCTACACTTACAATTATAGCATATCAATTCGTAAAAGTCAATGTTCATGTTCTTCTTTTGCGAATTAAATGTGGAAAACTATGTGGAAAATGTGAATTACCAAGGTCGTTTGAACACCTCGACTTTTTGACCGCTCAACGACTGTGCATATTCGGCAAGCATAGCCATTCCATCGGGTACATCATCGTGCTTGTTCTTACCCGCGACAGTGTAGGAGCAGAGCATATCCATCATTTTCCCATAGTCAGACTTCCGCTGATAGAGAGAAGCGTCTTTGAACAAACAATGCTCCTTGACCCATGCGCTGTTGACGATGATTTTCGTTTCCTTGTTCGCTGTTGTGAACTTGGTCGTGATATGGGTGATACCGTTTTTCTTTCGGACTTCCTCCTGTATCTTCTCAGCTACGCGCCGACCTGCGGAATTGGACTCAAAGCGACAGGACTTGACCTTATCGCGCACAAGGATTTCCGTCAGCCGAGCGTCCACAACATTCGGCAAGCCGTTGTCACACACGCAATCGTCAATATAGTAATCCTGCCCGTACACATACGCCACAGGGAGAAATGCGTAGTCCGCACCCTTGTCTTTGGTGTCACAGATACCGATAATCGCGTCCGGGTCTTCTTTGGGAAGCTCGAAATAGCGGCGTAGCTCGTCCTGCGAGTAGACCAATCCCTCACGCTCAATGGGTTCGTTCATATACAATGCCCTCCACGAAACATCGTCCATAATATTGCGCTGTTCCCGGTAGAAGTGGGTGGAGAACCCGACCCCATAAGCATAATCGAAATTGGACTCATCGTTTTCGTCCATAGCAGGTACGACAATGAATTTCGCCTTGTCGCTGTCTACATACTCCCGCTCCAATCGACCAATAACATCGTGTACCGACCATCGGGTAGCAATATGAAGCTCCTTGCAGTGGTCTCCGATTTTACGCTGTCTCAAGTCCGTTGTGTAGGTCTCCCACAGCTTGTCAAGCCGCTCCTTAGATAGCGCGACCTCGATACCCGACACCAAATCGTCACAATAGAGGAGGGTGGCGGCACGATATAGACCCGCGTTGCCCGTGCCGATGGAGGTAAACTCCAATGTTTCAAAACGCTGTCGCTTATCAAGGTCGATACGACAATCTTTCGCGTTCGTGTTAGAAACCTGTATATCGGGGAATACATCGTGCCACAGGTAATCACCATTTGCGTCAAAGATACGCAAGCACTCATCGTACACACCGCGCACGAACGAGTTGGAGTGAGAACCTGTCAACATAGGTTCGTTGGGAATCTTCCCGCCGAGCCAAGTGAGGTAGAAGATAGCGAGAGTGGTCTTGCCGCTACCGGGCGGGAGAGAGACCGCAAGCAGGTCAAGTTTATCGTCTGCAAGTTCCTGTAGCGCGTCCACCACCTGTTTCAGTACCTTGCGGCGCGGCGGGTAAAACTTCTTTTTCGGTTCTCTGTTCCACTCCACATAGAGCAGGTAGCTGTCAAAATCATACGGCGCGGCGGCGAGGAGAACCCGCTTGTGCAATCCGTATAGCTCCTTGACCTCCTGTTCCGAGGTGAGCGGGTCACTGATACCTCTCTCACATTCAGCCGAGAGGAGCTTGAGATACCTCACGCCGAGCGAAATGTCAGTTTTCATAGCTTCCTTGCACATATAGAGCAGGTCTTCCCATGTCCGAAACAGGTAAGCGTCCTTTTTTATTTTTTCGAGAATTTTTGAAAGTAGCTGTTCCATTTTTACCTCCTGCAAAAAGAAAAGCGCATGACTGGTCGAGGATAAACCCTCAATCGCAATCATGCGCCAATTCTTGTAATCGTCAATTTTCATTTTGATAGAGATATTCAAGCCCGTTCTTTTGGTCTCGAATACCCTCAACGGTATCACCACTTACATAGAACACCATGTAATAATACTTATCTTGAGCGGTGGAGTAGACCCAACCCGTGTACCGTTGACCGTCCGCATAATCCTCAATCTGTTCCCAATCATTGAGCTTATTCAGAGAGGAGGGAACATCTGTCTGCGACAGGGCGTTTTCAATGTTCTCTGCCAGTTCCACCGAGATACTGTTTTCCTCTGCGAACTTCTCAGCGTCCGTCTTTTCCGCGACAGGTTCTTTCTGACCGCAACCGACTAACGCGAATACCATCACGACCATACACAATGCTAAAATCAGCTTTCTCACACACCGACCCTCCTTATCCCTTGCTGTTTGCACTTACGAAAGAATGTGGACTCCGACAGCCCCGACTGCTCAATGGCGTCTTTCAGTGGGAGAGAACCCTCCTGCCAACTCCGAGCCGCACCGAGAAATCTGTCCGTCACGGCAATCGGCTTACGCCCTTTGTATTTTCCCGCCGCTTTGGCAATCTCAATGCCCTCGCGCTGACGCTCAAGGATATTCTCCCGCTCCAACTCCGACAACGCCGCAAACACCGTCAGCATGAACCGCCCTTGCGGGGTGTTGGTGTCCACTTTCTCTTTGTCCGACACAAGCTGAACGCCACGGGCAGACAGGACACCCACCGTGTTCAGCAGGTCTTTGGTGCTACGGGAGAGCCTTGAGAATGACTCCACATACAGAGTATCGCCATCACGGAGAAACGACAGCATTTCATTAAACTGCGGTCTGTCCGTATTCTTCCCACTGATTTTGTCGAGAAAGACTTTCTCCACACCGAGGGACTTCATAAGCTCCACCTGTCTCGCCGGATTTTGCTCTGCGGTGCTGACTCGTACATAACCGACCCTCATGTACTCACCTCCGATTTACTTTTCCTTTGGGATATAGGTGATTTCGATGTCGTACCCAAGAGCTTCCATGATTTCAACGAAAGTCTTGTTCATAATCCCGTCTTTCTTCTTGACGATTCTGTTGACATACTGTCCCGTAGTCCCAATCTTTTCTGCAATGGTCTGTTGTGTCACACCCTGTTCAACACATTTGACCTTTACATCGAGTTCAATATTATTGCGTACCATAGTGCGTCCTCCTTTAGTTTGTGAGATTAGTGTAGCACAAGAGAAGATGAATGTCAATACAAAAGAGATAATTTATAGTCCTTTTTATTCTTTTTGAAATTTTCGGCTACTCGCCGTACTCCCTCCCGGCACGGCGGCGGGGCGCGTTCCCCCTCCGGGGGTACAGCGTCAAGCCGCCCCGCGTCCGCTGTCAATAGCATTTCGCGCCCGTGACAGTACCGCCAAAAGTGCGAAAAACAACCCTATTGAACGCGCCCCGCGCCCCTGTCAATAAACTACACCCAAACGACAGCAACGCCGGACGGCTTGACGGACTCCCGAACGCGCCGCGCATGGGTACAGCTTGCAAGACATACCGCCCACAACGCAACAGAACGCCACGCAACGGGCATAATATAAGCGGTGTATATCCTTATACCCCTAACGCAATAAAACCCCATGCAGCGCATTACAGCGGCTATAATAGGGCATAGGAAAAGCCCCGCCAATAATAGCGGGGCTTGCCTGTTATTTATTGATTTTTAGCAATTCAGCCAATACCACCAACGGAAAAAGCAAGATACAAATAAGCGTCATTTTCTCAACCTCCTATAT
>CDZA01014397.1_pt1 | contig 51693 bp, 36 predicted proteins | sample 554881 | NCBI WGS metagenome assembly CDZA01 (sample SAMEA3182082, study PRJEB8094) | gut metagenome | biome: human; feature: gut; material: Stool; isolation source: human stools | place: Canada | collected 2012-12-04
GTTCTGCCCCATGCGGTGGTATCACTTTATTCTGCCCCTCATCGCCATGCTGGCCATGCTGCGCATCACACGGCACCCCTCTTTTCACTTCAGTCGGCATACCCGACCCGCGGGCATCTTCTACTATATGGTGGTCACACTCATGTTCTCAGTCGGGCTGAATGTCGCCGTTACCTGCGTCACATGGTCGCCGCTGCTCAATATTCGCTGCCCTCTCAATGGTTGGGCATTGGGTGCCGGCGTTACCCTCTTCCTCGTCTCGGATCTTCTTATGCTTCCCCTCTACTTTTACACCCGCCGCAAGTGCCCCCGTTGGGTGCGCTTCGTCAATCTCACTACCTACTATATTGGACAGCTCCTGCTGGCACTCAGTCTCGTACTGTAAGCCCGCAATTCATATATCTTCGGCTCTCTGCTATGGGAGCCGTTTTCTTTTCCTCTCCGCCCGGGGCGCCCACTCCGCTTCCCCCTCGGACCGCACCTCCGCTTCGCTCCGGACGATCCTCGCCCGCTCCGCGGGTGCCCCTCCCCTTTTTCATACCAAAAAAAGAGTGCCCCTCATCGGGACACTCTCTTTTATTTAGGCTAATTGCGCAACTCTCGGAATTACTCCTCGATATCGATAACAACGCCGGAACCAACGGTACGGCCGCCCTCGCGGATAGCGAAGCGCAGACCCTTCTCGATGGCGATGGGGGTGATCAGCTCAACATCCATCTCAACATTATCGCCGGGCATGCACATCTCTACGCCCTCGGGCAGGGAGATAACGCCGGTAACATCGGTGGTACGGAAATAGAACTGAGGACGATAGTTGTTGAAGAAGGGGGTATGACGGCCGCCTTCAGACTGCTTCAGTACATAAACCTGGCCACGGAACTTGGTGTGGGGATGGATGGAGCCGGGTTTGCACAGTACCTGACCACGCTCAACTTCGGTTCTCTGGATACCACGCAGCAGAGCACCAATGTTATCGCCAGCCTCAGCATAGTCCAGCAGCTTGCGGAACATCTCAACACCGGTAACTACGGTCTTGCGGGTGTCATGGATACCAACGATCTCAACTTCGTCGCCAACCTTAACCTGACCACGCTCAACACGGCCGGTAACTACAGTACCACGGCCGGTGATGGTGAATACATCCTCGATGGGCATCAGGAAGGGCAGGTCAGCCTTACGCTCGGGGGTGGGGATATAGTCATCAACAGCGTCCATCAGAGCCAGGATGGAAGCGTAAGCGGGATCGGAAGGATCCTTGCTGTCGCACTCCAGGGCCTGCAGAGCGGAGCCCTTGATTACGGGGATCTCGTCGCCGGGGAAATCGTAGCTGGAGAGCAGCTCACGGATCTCCATCTCAACCAGCTCCAGCAGCTCCTCGTCGTCTACCTGGTCAACCTTGTTCATGTAAACTACGATGTAGGGAACGCCTACCTGACGGGCCAGCAGGATGTGCTCACGGGTCTGGGGCATGGGACCATCAGCAGAAGAAACTACCAGGATAGCGCCATCCATCTGGGCAGCACCGGTGATCATGTTCTTAACATAGTCGGCATGGCCGGGGCAGTCAACATGGGCATAGTGACGCTTGTCGGTCTCATACTCTACATGGGCAGTGTTGATTGTGATACCACGGGCACGCTCTTCGGGAGCCTTATCGATCATGTCGTAAGCCATGAACTCGGCATCGCCCTTCAGACCAAGAACCTTGGTGATAGCAGCGGTCAGAGTGGTCTTACCATGGTCAACGTGACCAATGGTACCGATGTTTACGTGGGGTTTGTTGCGCTCAAATTTCTGTTTAGCCATCGTAAAATCCTCCCTTTGTTATACTTTGTTTTTTTAATATTATTTTTCCCTACCCTTTATGTTTTCCGGGTTCGGGATCATGCTTGGGGTTCATCACTCAGCCTTGGTGCGGCTGGTGACCAGCTTCTCCGCGATGTTCTTGGGCAGCTCAATGTAATGGCTGGGCTCCATGGTGTACTGGCCGCGGCCCTGCGTTTTGCTACGCAGGTCGGTGGCGTAACCAAACATCTCAGAAAGCGGTACAAAGGCATCAATCTGCTTGGCACCGGGGCGGTCCTCAAAGCCACGGATCTGACCGCGGCGGGAGTTCAGGTCACCGATAACATCGCCCATATACTCTTCGGGAACGATCACGCAAACCTTCATGATCGGCTCCAGAATAACGGGGTCAGCCTTTCTCATTGCCTCTTTGAAGGCCATGGAACCGGCGATCTTAAACGCCATTTCAGAGGAGTCTACCTCATGGTAGGAACCATCGTACAGCGTCACGATGCAGTCTACTACGGGATAACCCGCCAGTACACCGCTGGCCATCGCGCCCCTGATACCGGCATCGACAGCGGGGATATACTCCTTGGGGATAGCGCCGCCCACTACTTCGTTGCGGAACTCATATCCCTTGCCGCTCTCGTTCGGCTCCAGACGGATCTTTACATGACCGTACTGGCCCTTACCGCCGCTCTGGCGTGCGTACTTGTGGTCCACATCGGCCATCTTGCGCACCGTCTCTTTGTAGGCAACCTGGGGCTTACCCACATTCGCTTCTACCTTAAACTCACGCAGCAGACGGTCTACGATGATCTCCAGGTGCAGCTCGCCCATGCCGGCGATGATGGTTTGGCCAGTCTCCTCATCGGTGTAGGTGCGGAAAGTGGGATCCTCCTCAGCCAGCTTGGCAAGGCCCAGGCCCATCTTCTCTTGACCGACTTTGGTCTTCGGCTCAATGGCAACGCGGATAACCGGCTCTGGGAATTCCATAGATTCCAGGATGATCGGATGCTTGGCGTCGCACAGGGTATCACCGGTGGTGGTGTTCTTCAGGCCCACGGCACCGGCAATATCACCGGCATAGCAGGTCTCAATGTCTTTGCGGTGGTTCGCATGCATTTGCAGAATTCTGCCCATGCGCTCATTGTTTTTCTTCACCGAGTTATAGACGCTGGTGCCGGCATCCACAGTACCGGAGTACACACGGAAGAAGCACAGCTTGCCTACATAGGGGTCGGTCATGATCTTGAAAGCGAGAGCGGCAAAAGGCGCGTCATCGCTGGAAGGTCTGGTCTCCTCTTCCTCGGTGTCAGGGTTTACACCCTTGATGTCAGGGACATCGGTGGGGGCCGGCATATAGTCTACCACGGCGTCCAGCAGCTTCTGTACGCCCTTGTTGCGGTAGGAACTGCCGCAGCATACGGGAACCATGTGGTTGGCAATGGTGGATTTGCGGATGCAGCTCTTGATCTCCTCGATGGTAAGCTCCTCACCGTCGAGATATTTCATCAGCAGCTCCTCGTCCTGCTCGGCCACATGCTCCAGCAGCTCGTGGTGGTACTCCTCGGCCTTGTCCTGCATATCGGCGGGGATGTCCTCCACGCGGATATCTTTTCCAAGGTCATCATAGTACACATAGGCCTTCATCTCTACCAGGTCGATAATACCCTTAAAGGTATCCTCGACGCCGATGGGCAGCTGGATCGGAACAGCGTTGCACTTCAGACGGTCGCGCATCATGCGCACTACATTGTAGAAGTCAGCGCCCATAATGTCCATCTTGTTTACAAATGCCATTCTCGGCACATGGTACTTGTCAGCCTGGCGCCAAACGGTCTCAGACTGCGGCTCTACGCCGCCCTTGGCGCAAAAAACGGTTACGGAACCGTCCAGCACGCGCAGGGAACGCTCTACCTCTACCGTGAAATCAACATGTCCAGGGGTGTCGATGATATTGATGCGGTGGCCCTTCCAATAGGCGGTCGTGGCGGCGGAGGTGATGGTGATACCACGCTCCTGCTCCTGCTCCATCCAGTCCATGGTGGCGCTGCCGTCATGGGTCTCACCCAGCTTGTAGTTTACGCCTGTGTAGTACAGGATACGCTCGGTGGTGGTGGTTTTGCCGGCGTCAATGTGCGCCATGATGCCTATATTACGCGTTTTCTCTAAGGATACATCTCTTGGCATAATGCCCTCCTAATAAGTTTGCGAATTCCATGCCCACAGGGGCAAAGAACAGTAAAAATGCAGTAGTCGCCGGAATTACCATCTGAAATGGGCAAAAGCCTTGTTGGCCTCGGCCATCTTGTGGGTATCCTCGCGCTTCTTGCAGGCGCCGCCCTGGCCGTTCATAGCGTCCATGATCTCGCCAGCCAGTCTCTGAGCCATCAGCTTTTCGCTGCGGTTGCGGCTATAGGTGGTCAGCCAACGCAGACCCAGGGTCTGACGGCGCTCAGGGCGTACCTCCATGGGTACCTGATAAGTGGCGCCGCCGACACGGCGAGCCTTGATCTCCAGAACGGGCATGATGTTCTCCATCGCCTGCTCAAAAGCCTCCAGCGGGTCCTTGCCGGTCTTTTCCTTTACGATGTCAAATGCACCGTAGACGATCTTCTGTGCAACGCCCTTTTTGCCATCCAGCATGATGTTATTGATCAGACGGGTGACCAGCTTGGAATTATAAAGCGGATCCGGCAGAACGTCGCGTCTTGCGATATTACCTCTTCTTGGCACTTCGCTTCCCTCCTTCATAATAAAATGAGATCTTCGGTACTCGAAAGTAAGTCCCCACTCCCGTCGGCCAGTCCAGAGGCTATGTTAAAAAGCCATCTTTCTTGGCACTTATTACGGGTGTGATTACTTCTTCGCGGCACCAGCCTTCTTAGGCCGCTTGGCACCGTACTTACTACGGGCCTGGTTGCGGTTCTGGACGCCCTGAGTATCCAAGGTACCACGGATAATGTGGTAACGAACACCGGGAAGGTCCTTTACACGACCGCCACGGATCAGCACTACGCTGTGCTCCTGCAGGTTATGGCCGATACCAGGAATGTAAGCGGTAGCCTCGATGCCGTTGGAAAGCCGTACTCTTGCTACTTTACGCAGCGCGGAGTTGGGCTTCTTGGGGGTAGAGGTACGGATAGCGGTGCAAACACCACGCTTTTGGGGAGAATTTTGATCGGTCATTACACGCTTCTTGGCATTCCAGCCCTTCAGCAGTGCAGGCGCGGTCGCCTTCTTCTCTACGGTTTCTCTGCCCTTGCGAACCAGTTGGTTAAAGGTTGGCATGGTTGTCCTCCTTTCATCAAAAAGTATTTATTCATGGGCACAAACCCGGAGGGTTTCCGGGTTGTGCTTGCATGACGGATTCAGCTTGCGGAACAATGCCCGCCCAGTTAAATATTTTACCAAATTCCCCCCGGGATTGTCAAGCGGTGATTTGGATATTTTTCACCAACTTTACAGTCCCGTTTTGGGGAATTTGACTTTTTCTTTTTGCTTACATCACTATGGCGTTGGTGCTTGCCATCAGCGCCTCCAGGTTGGCCTCATCGGCTTCTTCCTCGGCCTTTTCCTCCTCGGTGTAGGTCACCAGGCCCGTACCGGCGGGGATCAGCTTACCAATGATGACATTCTCCTTCAGGCCCTGCAGCGGGTCTACCTTGCCCTTGATGGCCGCCTCGGTCAGTACACGAGTGGTCTCTTGGAAGGACGCTGCGGACATAAAGCTGTCGGTGGCAAGGGAGGCCTTCGTGATACCCTGCAGAATGGCTGTATAGGTCGCTTTCTGGCGGCTACCGCCGTCCTCGGCGTTCTCGCGGTCGATCTGCTCGTTGAGGTGCAGTACCTCAGCGCGGTCGGCCATCATGCCGCGGATATAGTCGGTATCGCCCGGCTCCTCAATGCGCACCTTCTTCATCATCTGACGGACGATAACTTCAATGTGCTTATCATTGATATCTACGCCCTGCGTCCGGTAAACCATCTGAACCTCGCGGATCAGGTATTCCTGCACCGACAGCTCGCCGTTCACCAGCAGTACCTCGCTGGGGTCGGCGGAGCCTTCCGTGATCATAGTGCCCTTTTCGATCAAGTCGCCCTCATGGACGCGCACCTTGCTGCCGAATACGATCTGATGCTCAAAGTGGTCGCCGGTCTGCGGGTCATCCACCTTCACCACATCCACGCCCTTGTTGTCCTTATCAAAGCTGACCAAACCGCCGTTATGGGCGATAACAGCCACGCTCTTGGGCTTGCGGGCCTCAAACAGCTCCTCTACACGGGGCAGACCCTGTGTAATATCGCTGGCGGAGGCGATACCGCCGGTGTGGAAGGTTCTCATGGTCAGCTGGGTACCCGGCTCACCGATGGACTGTGCGGCGATGATACCCACGGCCTCGCCGATGGCAACAGGGGCGTTATTGGAAAGGTTAGCGCCGTAGCAGCGGCTGCAGGCGCCGTTCTTGGCACGGCAGTTGATGACACTGCGGATCTTCAGGCTGGTAATGCCCGCGTTGACAATCTCCTCTGCGGTCTTGTAGGTGATCATCTCTTCCCGGCTGGCCAGCAGCTCGCCGGTCTTGGGGTTCACCACATCCTCGCAGGGGTACCGGCCGGTCAGACGCTCGGCCAGCTCCTCGATGACGCGGTTGCCGTCGGTGATGGCCTCCACATCAATGCCCTCGTGGGTGCCGCAGTCCTCCTCTCGGATGATCACTTCCTGGGATACATCGACCAAGCGGCGGGTCAGATAGCCGGAGTCCGCGGTACGCAGAGCGGTATCGGCCAGACCCTTACGGGCGCCGCGGCTGGACTGGAAATATTCCAAGATGTTCAGGCCTTCACGGTAGTTGGCACGAATCGGGATCTCGATGGTCTGACCGGAGGTATTGGCGATGTTGCCGCGCATACCGGCCAGCTGGTTGATCTGATCCATCGAACCACGGGCGCCGGAATCCGCCATCATGTAGATGGGGTTCAGCTTACCGAAGTTCTCCTTCAGCGAGGCCTTTACCTCGTTGGTGGCGTCACGCCAGATGGCAATGGTCTGCTGGTAACGGTCGTCCTCGGAAATATAACCGCGGTCGTACTTCTTGCGGACCTTGGCTACCTTTTCTTCGGCAGCGGCCAGCACCTCCTTCTTGTTGGGGGGAATGGTGGCATCGCAGACGGCAACGGTAAGGGCCGCCCGGGTGGAATACTTATAGCCCTGGCTCTTGATGGCATCCAATACCTCGCTGGTATCGGTGGTGCCATGCTTCTTTATGCTCTTGTCAATGATCTTGGAAAGCTGCTTCTTACCCACCTGGAAGCCGACCTCAGGGATCAGCTCATTGCCGGGGATGCTGCGGTCCACAAAGCCCAGATCCTGCGGGATGGGATTATTGAAGATATTGATACCGATGGTGGTATAGATGCTGCCGGTATAGGTCTTGCCGTTCAGCGTCTTGGTGGTACGCACCAGAATCGGCTCGTGCAGATCCAGCACCCCGGTCTGATAGGCCATCAGCGCCTCATCGGGGCTGCGGTAGATCTTCACATCGTGTGGGTTGGCCTTGTAGGCCTTCTCCCAATCGGCAATGGAGGTAAACACGCCGGGGTTGCGGATCTCATCGGTGGCGTACACCTTATCGATGATGGTGGTCAGGTAATAGGAACCCAGCACCATGTCCTGAGAAGGCACAGCCACGGGCCGGCCGTCAGAGAGCTTCAGCAGGTTATTGGCCGCCAGCATCAGGAAGCGGGCCTCGGCCTGCGCCTCGGCGGAAAGCGGCACATGGACCGCCATCTGGTCGCCGTCGAAGTCGGCATTGAATGCGGTACAAACCAGCGGATGCAGCTTCAGGGCGCGGCCCTCCACCAGAATGGGCTCGAATGCCTGGATACCCAGACGGTGCAGGGTAGGCGCTCGGTTCATCAGCACGGGGTGGCCCTTGATGACCACCTCCAGCGCGTCCCAAACTTCCTTGGGGGAACCACGGTCCACCATTTTGCGGGCCTTGCGGATATTTTCAGCGACCTTCAAATCTACCAGGCGCTTCATTACAAAGGGCTTAAAGAGCTCCAGCGCCATCTCCTTGGGCAGGCCGCACTGGTACATCTTCAGCTCGGGGCCTACCACGATAACGGAACGGCCGGAATAGTCTACACGCTTACCCAGCAGGTTCTGGCGGAAGCGGCCCTGCTTACCCTTCAGCATATCGCTCAAGGACTTGAGAGCACGGTTGTTGGGACCGGTCACGGGGCGTCCGCGGCGGCCGTTATCGATGAGGGCGTCCACCGCCTCCTGCAGCATACGCTTTTCGTTCCGGACGATGATATCGGGGGCGTCCAGCTCCAGCAGCTTCTTCAAGCGGTTGTTGCGGTTGATGACCCGACGATACAGGTCATTGAGGTCGCTGGTGGCAAAGCGGCCGCCATCCAGCTGTACCATGGGGCGGATATCGGGTGGAATGACAGGCAGCACATCCAGGATCATCCACTCAGGCTTGTTGCCGCTGGTGCGGAACGCTTCCACCACATCCAGGCGCTTGAGCAGCTTCGCCTTCTTTTGGCCGGTGGCCTTCTCCAGCTCCTCCTTGATCTCCACCGAAAGCGCCTCAATATCCAGCTGCTGCAGCAGCTTCTTTACCGCCTCGGCGCCCATACCGGCATCAAATTCATCCTCATAGGCTTCCCGGTACTCGTTATACTCCCGCTCACTCAGCAAGGCGTACTTCTTCAGCTTGGTGTTGCCGGGATCGATGACGATATAGGATGCGAAATACAGCACCTTTTCCAGCACACGGGGGCTCAGGTTCAGCAGCAGGCCCATGCGGCTGCTGGTGCCCTTAAAGTACCAGATGTGGGAAACGGGCGCAGCCAGCTCAATGTGGCCCATCCGTTCGCGGCGCACCTTGGCGCGGGTCACTTCCACGCCGCAGCGCTCGCAGATCTTGCCCTTAAAGCGGATACGCTTATACTTGCCGCAGTAGCATTCCCAGTCCTTAGTGGGTCCAAAAATGCGCTCGCAGAACAGGCCGTCGCGCTCCGGCTTTAGGGTGCGGTAGTTGATGGTCTCAGGCTTTTTTACTTCGCCGTAGCTCCAGGAGCGAATGGCATCGGGGGAAGCCAGCCCGATCTTGATCGATTCAAAAGATTTATTATCCAAAGTTCTTCCCCTCCATCATTAAAAATCAAATCCGTCGTCGTCCTCATCTTCGCTGCCGTCAAAGTCGGCATCGTCATAGGAATCGCTGTCCTCATCGGGGTTTTCCATGGTGTAGTTGTCCTCGATCTCGGAATCCACGGCTACATCGCTTTCATCGTAGTAGTCGCTGGCCATGGGCATGTTCTCGTCCTCATCGTAGGTCTGCTTGATGTCGATCTCCTCGTTGTCCTTATCCAGGATCTTGACATCCAGGCCCAGGGACTGCAGCTCCTTCACCATTACGCGGAACGCCTCGGGGATGCCGGGCGCCGGAATGTTCTGGCCCTTCACAATGGACTCAAACGCCTTCACACGGCCCACCACATCATCGGATTTCACGGTTAGGATCTCCTGCAGGGTGTAGGCAGCGCCGTAAGCCTCCAGCGCCCAAACCTCCATCTCACCAAAGCGCTGGCCGCCGAACTGCGCCTTACCACCCAGGGGCTGCTGGGTGACCAGGCTGTACGGGCCAACGGAACGGGCATGGATCTTATCATCAACCAGGTGATGCAGCTTGAGGTAGTACATATAGCCGACGGTAACACGGTTATCAAATTTCTCACCGGTACGGCCATCATAGACGACGCTCTTGCCGTCCTCAGGCAGCCCGGCCATCCGGAAGCACTCCCGGATATCCTCTTCATGGGCGCCGTCGAAGACTGGGGTCATCACATGCCAGCCCAGGCGGCTGGCGGCCATGCCCAGGTGCACCTCCAGCACCTGGCCGATGTTCATACGGGAAGGAACGCCCAGCGGGTTCAGTACGATATCCAGCGGGGTGCCGTCCTCCAGGAAGGGCATATCCTCCGGCGGCAGAATGCGGGAAACTACGCCCTTATTGCCGTGGCGGCCGGCCATCTTATCGCCGACGGAGATCTTTCTCTTCTGGGCGATGTAAACTCTTACCACCTCATTGACGCCGGGGGAAAGCTCGTCGCTGTTTTCTGGGGTGAACACCTTGATGTCCACCACGATGCCGTACTCGCCGTGCGGCACCTTCAGCGAGGTATCGCGCACCTCTCTCGCCTTCTCGCCAAAGATGGCGCGCAGCAGGCGTTCCTCGGCGTTCAGCTCGGTCTCGCCCTTGGGGGTCACCTTACCGACAAGGATATCGCCGGAGTGTACCTCGGCGCCGACATGGATGATGCCTCGCTCATCCAGAGCGCCCAGCATATCATCGCCGACATTGGGGATCTCACGGGTGATCTCCTCCGGGCCCAGCTTGGTATCACGGGCTTCGGTCTCATATTCCTCGATGTGGATGGAGGTGAACAGGTCGTCCCGCACCAGCTTTTCGTTGATGAGAACGGCGTCCTCGTAGTTGTAGCCCTCCCAGGTCATAAAGCCGATGAGCATATTCCTGCCCAAAGAAACCTCGCCGTTGGCGGTGGCGGGGCCGTCGGCCAGCACATCGCCCTTCTTCACTTCCTCGCCCTTTACCACAATGGGCCGCTGGTTGATGCAGGTGCCCTGGTTGGAACGCAGCATCTTTACCAGCTCATATTCATGCTCCACGCCTTCCGCATCGGTCACAATGATGCGATCAGCATCGACATAGCTTACATGGCCGTCTTCCTTGGCAACCACTACTACGCCGCAGTCGTGGGCCGCCTTGTACTCCATACCGGTGCCGACATAGGGGGACTCGGTCTTGATGAGCGGGACGGCCTGACGCTGCATGTTGGCGCCCATCAGGGCACGGTTGGCATCGTCGTTCTCCAGGAAGGGGATCATAGCAGTGGCAACGGAAACCACCATCTTGGGGGAAACATCCATGTAGTCCACCTTGTCGCGGGGAACCTCCTGGACGCTGTCGCGGTACCGGACGGAAACCTTTTCGTTGACAAAATGGCCGTTTTCATCCAGCGGCTCATTGGCCTGCGCCACGATGTATTCATCTTCCACATCGGCGGTCATATACTGGACGGTATCCAGCACCTTGCCGGTGGCCTTATCTACCGGGCGGTAGGGGGCCTCCACAAAGCCGTACTCATTGATGCGGGCAAAGGTGGCAAGGTACGAGATCAGACCAATGTTGGGACCTTCAGGGGTCTCGATGGGGCACATGCGGCCGTAGTGGCTGTAATGCACATCGCGGACCTCAAATCCGGCACGGTCACGACTGAGGCCGCCGGGGCCCAGGGCGGAAAGACGGCGCTTGTGGGTCAGCTCGGCCAGGGGGTTGGTCTGGTCCATGAACTGGCTCAAGGGAGAGGAACCAAAGAATTCCTTGACTGCTGCCATAACGGGACGGCTATTGATGATGGCCTGCAAGGTGATGGATTCAATATCCTGGGCCTGTGTGGTCATTCTCTCCCGGATGACGCGCTCCATGCGGGCAAAACCGATGCGGAACTGGTTCTGCAGCAGCTCGCCCACGCTGCGGATGCGGCGGTTGCCCAGGTGGTCGATATCATCGGTGGTGCCGAGATCGTACCGGAGGCCGCACATGTAGTTGATGGAGGCGTAAATATCAAATTTGCGGATGTTCTTGGGGACCAGCTCATCGGCGCGGCGGGTCAGCTCTTTGGCCATTTCCTCGCGGTTAAGGCCCATATCCAGGATCTCGGAAAGGACGGCAAAGCGCACTCTTTCCCGGATGCCCATGGCCTTCAGCTCTTCGGCGGTGTAGTCGGTAAAGTCGGCCATATCCACCATGCCGTTGGAGAAGATCTTCAGCTCCTCCACCCCATCGTCCTCGGCCATCTGCAGGCCGGCGGGGGTCAGGCCCTGGGTGGTGATCCAGACGGTATCAACGCCGTGGGACTCCAGCAGGCGGGCGTCGTCGCGGCTCAGCAGGGCGCCGGCCTCAAAGAGGATCTCGCCGGTGCGGGGATCGGCCACAGGGCGGGAAAGCACCTGGCCGGTGATGCGGGGCACCAGGGAGAGTTTCTTGTTGTACTTGTAGCGGCCCACCCGGGAAAGATCATAGCGGCGGGGATCGAACAGCAGCTGAGCAAGGTGCTTCACGGCCGATTCGATGGTGGGGGGCTCGCCGGGACGCAGCTTGCGGTAAACCTCCAGCAGGGCCTCATCGCCCAGCATTTCGGCATCCTTGCTTTCGGCGGTCTTTACCAGGTAGGCATAGCGGCCAAACACCTCGTAGATCTCCTCATCGGTGCCGCGCAGGTCGGTCAGGGCGTTGTTCACATCGGCATTGATCTGCTCGACGGTGACATCATCCCGCAGGCGCAGCAGCGACCGGATAAAGGTGGTGATGGGCAGCTTGCGGTTTTTATCGATGCGGACGCTGAACACATCGGCGGAGTCGGTATCATACTCCAGCCAGGCGCCGCGGTTGGGGATCACGGTGGAATCAAACAGTTTTTTGCCGGCGGGATCGTGGTGCATGCCGTAGTACACACCGGGAGAACGCACCAGCTGGGAAACGATGACACGCTCGGCACCATTGATGATGAAGGTGCCGGCATCGGTCATCAGGGGGAAATCTCCCATGTAGATGTCGGATTCCTTGATCTCGCCGGTGACCTTGTTGATGAGTCTGGCGCGCACGCGCAGGGGGGCGGCATAGTTTACATCCCGCTCCTTGCACTCCAGCAGGGGGTACTTGGGTTTGTCATCCAGCGTAAAATCAATGAAATCCAGCTGCAGATTGCCCTGATAGTCGGTGATCGAGGAGATGTCCTTGAATACGGCCCGAAGACCCTCATCCAGGAACCACTGATAGGAATTTTTCTGTACTTCGATGAGGTTCGGCATCTCGGCCACTTCATCGATGTGGGCAAAGCTCTGGCGGATATTTTTGCCCAGTTTTACGGGTTTGGTGTTTACCATCCGATGTTCCACTCCATTCCATCATTTTTTCGCCATCACTTGGACATCAATGACTGCATAAATATTTGTTGATTATGCACAGTATCACGAGAGTATTATCGTGACTTATGCACACTTGACAATACCGTTTAGTCATAAAAAGCCATTATGATACAGTATATTATTGTAGTCCCGAAACGGGGCCTTGTCAAGCAGAAATTCCAAAAAAAATGGTGAAATTTTAGTGACGGAAATTTTGACCAGAAACGCCCCGAAAGACGGCGAAACGCCCCGGACGCTATCCCATAAATGGGACAGGCCCGGAGCGTGATGACGCAGAGGGGAAATTACTTGTAGAAGGCACGCATGGCACGATAGGTCATGTAGACATCGGCCTTGGCGACGACCTCGAACGGGGCGTGCATGGAAAGCACCGGAACGCCCAGATCGACGGTATCGATATTGTGCTGGGAGACATACATGGCAACGGTGCCGCCGCCGCCCTGATCTACCTTGCCCAGCTCGCCGGTCTGCCAGCCAACATGCTCGGCATCCAGAATACGGCGGGCGAAGCCCATCATCTCAGCGGTGGCGTCATTGGTGCCGGCCTTGCCGCGGGCACCGGTGTACTTGGTCACCACGACGCCGTAATTGATGTAGCTGGCGTTGCGGCGCTCATGCACCTCGCCGTAGATGGGATCGAAGGCGGCGTTGACATCGGCGCTGAAGCAGTGGCTGTTAGTGGCCACATGGCGCACCTTGCAGCCGGCCATATCGGCCAGATCCTCAATGAAATCCTTGAGAAAGTAGGAGTTCATGCCGGTGGGGCCGTTGCTGCCGGTTTCCTCTTTATCCGCCAGAATGGTAACGGAGGTATACTCGGGGGATTTCTCATCGATCTCCGCCATGAGGATGGGATAGGCGCAGACGCGGTCATCGTGGCCGTAGGCGCCGATCATGGAGCGGTCGAGGCCGAGATCCCGGGCCTTGAAGGCGGGAACGGCGCACAGCTCGGCGGAGAGGAAGTCCTCTTCCACGATGCCGTATTTTTCGAACAGCAGCTTGGCAATGGCGACCTTGACCTTCTCGGCGCCGGTGTCATCCCGCAGAGCGGCGCTGCCGATGAGGATATTGAGCTTTTCGCCCTCGATGCCTTCGGCCAGGGTCTTGCGCATCTGGTCGGCGGCGAGATGCGGCAGCAGATCGGTGACGCAGAATACGGGATCGCCCTCTTCTTCGCCGATGGCAACGGACAGCGTAGAGCCGTCCTTACGGACGACCGTACCGTGCAGGGCCAGCGGGATGGCGGTCCACTGGTACTTCTTGATGCCGCCGTAGTAGTGGGTCTTGAGGAAGCACTGCTCGCCCTCCTCATACAGGGGCCGGGGCTTGAGGTCCAGACGGGGGCTGTCGATATGAGCCACACCGATGCGGACGCCTTCGGCGACGCTGCGGCGGCCGAGGGTAGCGGCGATGAGGGCCTTGCCGCGGTTATTGAGGTAGACCTTATCCCCTGCCTTGTACTGCTTGGCGTGGTCAAAGGGGACATAGCCGGCCTTTTCCAGCATGGCTACGGCAGTGGTAACAGCCTCGCGCTCAGTCTTGGCGGCATCCAGGAAGGTCTTGTAGCCCTCACAAAAATCGTAAGCAGCCTTCAGCTCTTCCTCGGACATGGTCTCGGTGAGGTTTTTGGGGTTCATCAGCAGCTCCTCGCGCAGCTGCTCGCCCTTGGTTTTTTCACTCATGGGTATTTTACTCCTTTCGGTTTTTTGATAATTTTATGGATTTATAGGCACAAAAACCGGCGGCAGCGCTCCACCTCTTTTTCCAGGTGGGCAAGATCCGACGAATTTGTGATGACAAAGTGGGAGCGGCGGGTATAGTACTCGTCCTCGTGTTGGTTGCTCATACGGGCTTCGGCGGCTTCCCTGGTGATGCCGTCCCGTTCCAGCACCCGGCGCAGGCGCTCCTCCCGCGGGGTCACCACGCTGACAATAACATCGCAGAGTTTATCGCCGCCGCTTTCAAACAGGGTGGGGGCGTCCAGCACGCAGGCGCGGCAGCCGGCCGCTTCAGCGGCATCCATGCGGGCTTCGCACTCCGCCAGGATAAGCGGAAAAGTGATGCCGACCAGCCGGCTCAGTTCCTCCGGCCGGGAGAAAACAATGGCGCCCAGTGCCTTGCGGTCGATGGTGCCATCCGGCAGGCGGGTGCCGGGGAAGGCCGCCGCGATGGCCGCGGTGCAGGCGGGGCTGTTATTCACCCCGTGGGCGATGGTATCGGCATCCAAAATCTCGATGCCGCCCCAGCGGCGCATAAGGGCGGTAACGGTGGATTTACCGCTGCCGGTGGGGCCGGTCAGGCCGATGCGGAGCATGGGATCACCTCGGTTCTGGTTGGGGTAGGAAGAAGCCGGTGGCTGCCAAGACGGGCGCCCGCAGGGCGCTCCGGCGCAGCCGGAGCCGGCGGCTCAGCCGCCGAAACCGCCGCAGGCGGTTTGCCCTGCGGGCGTCCCGCCGACGGCAGCGGGGCAAAGCAAATAATCAGAGGTGGACCACCCGGAAAGCGGCGGCGCGCAGCAGGCGGTTGTAGACGGCAAGGCCCATCTCTTCCGGCTCCGGGGCGTGGACATACACCTCGGTGGCCTGCAGCTTATCCAGCTGCCGCAGCACATCAAAGAGGTTCTGTGCCTGGGAGGGATAATCGTAGGCCACGCCGTAGCTGATGGTGGGAGCCTCCAGCAGGGAAACATCCTCATCGAAGCACATGGCGTAGAAGCCGTCCTCCTCCCCTGCCCGCTGCAGGGTCTCGTAGTATTCGTTCACCCGGGCGGCGTAGTCCTCCCGGCTGCCGCACAGCAGCGTAAGGGTGGCGGCAGGGGCGTAGTGTTTATATTTCATGCCGGGGCTGGGGGCCGCGGCATCCTGCGGGAGCATATGTAGGACGGCCTCGGCGACCGAGACGCATCCGCACCGCCGCTGGATCTCCTCCGGGGTGACGGCGCCGGGGCGCAGGATCTGCGGGGTCCCGTCCGGCAGGAAGCAGAGAACGGTGGATTCCACCCCGACGGTGCAGTCGTCGCTTTCCACTATGGCATCCACCAACCCCCACAGGTCATCCACACAGTGGCGGAAGGTGGTGGGGCTGGGGCTGCCGCTGCGGTTGGCGCTGGGGGCAGCCAGCGGCACACCTGCCGCCCGGATAACGGCACGGGCCACCGGGTGACTGGGCATCCGGATGGCAACGGTTTCCAGACCGCCGGTGGTGGTCAGGGGGATCTTGGACGAGCGGGGCAGCACCATGGTGAGGGGTCCGGGCCAAAAGGCCTCCGCCAGAATTTTGGCGTTTTCCGGGATGGCGGTCACCAGCTCCGGCAGGGCGGAAAGCTCCGCGATGTGGACGATCATAGGGTTATCGCTGGGGCGGCCCTTGGCGGCGTATACCGCCTTGACAGCCGCTTCATCATAGGCATTGGCGGCCAGGCCGTACACCGTTTCGGTGGGAATGGCGACCAGTCCGCCGTGCGCGAGGATATCCCCGGCGCGCAGCACGCCCTCGGCGTCCTCAGCGGGGTCATATATTCGGATGAGTTCGGTTTTCATCATAATTCGGGATACTCCCTGTTCTGCAGTTTTTCGGCCTGCTCGTGCGCCAGCAGCGGCTCGATGAGCAGGTCAAGGTCGCCGTTCATCACGGCATCCAGTCGGTACAGCGTCAGCTCGATGCGGTGATCGCTGACCCGGTTCTGGGGAAAATTATAGGTGCGGATGCGCCCGCTGCGGTCGCCGGAACCGACCTGGCGGCGGCGGTCGGCGGCGATGGAATCGTTCTGCTCCTGCTCGGCCTGCTCCAGCAGGCGGCTGCGCAGGATCTTCATGGCGCGGTCTTTATTTTTATACTGGCTTCGCTCGTCCTGGCATTCCACCACCAGCCCGGTGGGCAGGTGGGTAATGCGGATGGCGGACTCGGTTTTATTGATGTGCTGGCCGCCCGCCCCGCTGGAACGGAAGGTATCTATCTTCAGGTCCTTTGGGTCAATACGGATCTCGACCTCATCGGCCTCCGGCAGCACCGCTACGGTCACAGCGGAGGTCTGTATCTTGCCCTGGCTATCGGTGACGGGCACCCGCTGCACCCGGTGGATGCCGCTTTCAAACTTTAAGCGGGAGAAAACCTTTTCCCCCTCGATGGAGAAAACGATCTCCCGGTAGCCGCCCAGCTCCGTTTCACCCGCGTTCATCAGCTCCACCTGCCAGCCGCGGGCAGCCGCATACAGATTGTACATGCGGTACAGGTCTGCCGCAAAAAGAGCGGCCTCCTCCCCGCCGGTGCCGGCACGCAGCTCCATAATGACGCTGCGGTCATCCCTCGGGTCATGGGGCAGCAGCATCAGCCTGGCTTCCTCGGTCAGGCGGGTGATCTCCGCTTCCGCTTCCGCTTTTTGCTCGGCGGCCATAGCCGAAAGCTCGGCATCGTGGGAATAGAGCAGCTCCTTGGCTTCGGCCAGCGCTTCCTCGGCAGCGGCCAGCGCCAGGTACTGGCGGGAGAGCGGCTCCAGCTCCTTATATTCCTTCATCAAGGCCCGGTAGCGGCCGATATCCGACGCGGCATCGGGCTGGGAAAGCTGGGCGGAAAGTTCATCGTAGCGGCGGTGCGCCGCCAAAAGTCCTTCGAGCATGGCAAAAACTCCTTATGCGAATTTAGTGGCATAAGGCACCGCTACTGCTCCTCCGGGTGGGTGATTTTTTTGATATGGCGTTCGGCCTTGGCACGGGGGATCATGATCTCCCGGCCGCAGGTGCGGCATACCAGCTTAAAATCCATGCCGCTGCGGGTGACGGTGAATTCCTCCCCGCCGCAGGGGTGCTTTTTCTTCATCAGCAGAATATCGCCGACGCGGACATCCATGGGAGTCCCTCCTTTGCCATTAAGTCGATTTTATATTATACCACGGGGGAAAAGTTTTTGCAATGAGGGGGCAGAGGCTTACTTTTCCTTGAGGAGAAGTAAACAAAAAGTGTTCAAGCTAAGATTGTGGTCGCCTATCGGCGGCGAAAGCCTTTTACAAAGGTCTAAACTGTTCGCCTGCCCCCTAAAGCCTCCCCTGTGTAAGGGGAGGTGGCACGGCGCAGCCGTGACGGAGGGATTGTCGACACAAATTATGCCAAAGTTTCCTTTCGCCTTCGGCGTCGCTGAGTCACCAAAAGGTGACAGCCCGTACGGTGCCGCAGATACGCTTTCAAGGGGCCTGCGGCGCATTTTATGTGGGGGTACCTGCAAACCGATAGCAGGAAATCACGCTGCCGAGCCTATGGGTTGGATAAGCAGCTATTTGGATAGACTACCCCTCCCCCGCCACGGGGGAGGGGTAGGGGGAAGGGGCAGATGCGCCTGCGGCTACTTTTGGAGCGTATCTGTGCGCAGTACGGATTTGGATTTTTCGTTCAAGAAAAATCTAAATTCGTATCCAGCACTGCAAGCGACAGAAAGGGGGTAGTCAAGGGGGAATCTGTCCCCCTTGACCGTGTTTTGCCTACTTTTGCACGAACAAAAGTAGGCCCACGCCGGGTAGGCGTACAGGCTGTCACCCCGCGGTGACTCCGCAACGCCGAAGGCGACCACAAACTATCCCCATCGGGCAGGCGTACAGTTTATGCCTTTGCAAAAGGCTCCGCGCCGCCAAGGCGACTACAATCTTGATCCAAAAATTCTTTTACTCACTTTTCATCCCGGAAAAGCCACCCCACCGCGGGCGGGCCAAGTTCCCCCCGGTATAGTCCCGCCTGCCGCCGAATATAGATAAAGCAATAGGCAAAACAGGAGGGTAAAGCATGGGATATTACTGGCCGGAGGGCATGCTGCTGGAAACTGAGGAAAACCGATATTATCTGCAAAATGAGGAAACACTGCAAAGCGCCATGCGCATCGGTCAAATCTTGGAGGGACGGGCGCTGCTGTGTGATTATGACCACAACCTGGTGGTGGATATGGGCTGCTGCCGCGGGATCATCCCCCGGGAGGAGGGCGCCCTGGGAATAAAAGAGCAGACGGTGCGGGATATCGCCATCATCTCCCGGGTGAATAAGTCGGTCTGCTTTCTCATCACGGCGATAGAGCACGATGAGGCCGGAGCACCGCGGCCCATTTTATCCCGGCGGGCAGCCCAGCTGCGCTGCCGTTCCGAATACATAGACCATCTGACCCCTGGGGAGATCATCCCCGCGCGGGTAACGCACCTGGAAAGCTTCGGCTGCTTTGTGGATATCGGCTGCGGGCTGCCCTCCCTCATCAGCATCGATCAGATCTCGGTCTCCCGCATCAGCCACCCGCGGGACCGCTTTGCTGTGGGAGAGAGCATCTACGCCGTGGTAAAGGCGGTGGAGCCGGAAGGCCGGGTGCAGCTTTCTCACAAGGAGCTGCTGGGCACCTGGGCCCAAAACGCCGAGCTGTACCTGCCGGGAGAAACGGTGGCGGGCGTCATCCGCAGCGTGGAGGACTATGGCGTCTTTGTGGAGCTGACCCCCAACCTGGCCGGCCTGGCGGAGCCCTGCGAGGGCGTGCGCGCCGGCCAGCATGCGGGCGTGTATATTAAAAGCATCCTGCCGGAAAAAATGAAGATCAAGCTCATCATCGTGGATGCCTTTGACGCGCCCTACGCCCCGCAGCCGGTGCAGTATTTCCTCACCGAGGGGGTGCTGCGGCGCTGGCGGTATTCCCCGCCGGAATGCAGCCGGGTGGTGGAAACCGTCTTTGGCGAATGATGCCGTCTCTACACCAATAGCCGTTTATTTCGTTGTGTTTTCATACAATTATTGTCGCATATTGAAATGATAATTTAGTCAGTTAAATAAAAATCTCAAAAATCCCTGCCGGGAAGCAGGGATTTTTGCCGTGTTTTGCGTACTAAAATTTATGGAGGGAGTTTTGCAGGTCTTGTGGTGTCTGGCACGCCGTTCAGACCGGGGAAAGGCCGATACGGGCGCTGCCGGAGACGAGATAGTAGGTGGTATCTTTCTCCAGGGCATCGCTGATGAGAGTAACATAACCGACCGAGGTTTCCGGGGTGAAGGAGAGCATGGGGGTACTCTCTTCCGCCGCCGTGACGGTCAGGGGCCGGCCGCCGGTCAGCCACAGCTCCACGCTGATGCGCGGCAGGCTGGTATACAGTTGCGGCTCCTCCGGGAGGGGGCCGGCCGCCAGCAGGGTGCCGCCGCTAATATGGGCCGTGGCAGCCCGCAGGGGGTTCTGCTCCCGGCCGGAGCCGAGCAGCAGACTGCCGCCCGACTGGAACAGTGATCCGCCGATATCCAATGCATGGGTCCCGGCGCAGATGGAAAGGCTGCCGCCGGTCACGGTCATTTTGCGCAGGTCAGCGGCGGGGTCGCTCTCGGATTTATCATACCCGCCGGAGAGGGTCATGCCCTCCTCCGCGGCGGTAATGGACAGGCTGCCGCCGGAAAGGGTCATATCCTCCGCCACAGCGCCGCGGCGGGCGGTGAGGATGGAAACATCTCCGGCGGAAAGGGTGAGCTGCTGGGTGGTGATGGCGGTATCGCCGCCGGAAATGGTGACACGGCTGCCGGACAGCTTGGTGCTTCCCACAGAATAGAGGGCGGCATCGCTGCAATCCAGCGTAAAGGTACCGCCGGAAAGCGCCAGGGATTTGCCGGCGGAAAGGCCCCGCGCGCTATCGCTCACGATCTGCTCCCGGTTGATGATGGGCTGTTTTTCGGTGGGCTGCTGCTGGGGCAGACCGCCCCACAGGCCCCATTTTTCGGCGGTCTCGCCATAACTGGCGTTGCCGCTGCCGCCGCCGGTGGTGATGTGGTACTCCCCTGCCGTGGCCGAAAGGCTCCCGGCCGCCGTGATGCCGTCCCCGCCGCAGATGAGGGCCACTGTGCCCCCTGCCAGCGTCACGCTGCCCTGCCCGGATTTGGCGGAACTGGCCGAAAGGCCGGTGCGGCCGCAGGCGATGGAAAGCTGTCCGCCGCTGATCTGCAGCTCCTGCCCGGCAAGCAGGCCGTCCCGCCAGGCGGTGATCTCCAGGGTACCTTCCGCCACGGCCAGGGTGCCCTCGCTGCGCAGGGCGTCATTGTGGATGGCCTCCACCGAAAGGCTGCCCCCGCCGGTGATGAGCAGGTCGCCCTCCACGCTGATGGCGGCTTCCCGCACCTTGCTGCCGGAATAGAGATAGCTTTTGCCATCGGAGAGGGTATTTTCGGTGCCGTTCTCCAGCAGCAGCACCACGGTGCCGCCGCCATTGGAGTAGATGACCGGGCCCCGTTCACAGTGCATATCCACCCCGCACAGCACCAGCCGGGCCGTTTCCCCCGCCGGGATCTCCACGGTGAGCTGGGCATCCTGCAAAGTACCGCTGAGCAGGTAGGTGCCCCCCTGGGAGATGATGACCCGGGAAGCGGTGGCGGTGACATTGGGGGCATTGCTGATGACGGAATCGACATTGAACTGCAGGATATAGTACGGCTCCTGCTGCCACTGGGAATGATCCGCCGTCATGGGTGCGGTCATGGATTCCAGCGATTCGTTTTCCTGCGGGGCATGGCCGCAGCCCGCCAGCAGCAATATTACCGGCAGCAGAAGCATCAGGCAGCGTTTCATCGGGGGCGTCCTCCCTTCTCTTTTTGGGGGCTTGGGGTTCACATGCTTATTCTGGCCCTATCATACCGCAAAATGAGAAAGAGTGCAAATCTCTTTGCGGGTGGGGCGCCTAAGGCGGTACGGGCCGCAGGCGAGCGGGGCGCAGCTCCGGCGATGCAAAGCATCGCCGCAGCGGACATTTGTCCGCTGGACCCATCCGCAGGATGGGTCGGGCTGCGCCCCGAGCCGGCCCCCTGCAGAAACCAAAATCACTGCAGGGCGGCAATATAGAGCTTGCGGGTATCGGCCAGGGCCGCGGCTATTTCCTCCTGCCGGCCCTCCGAGAGGGCACAGCGCAGCAGAAAGCCGGAAATACAGCCCTCTCCGACCATGGAAAGGTATTCCGGCTCCGGCATACGGGGGGCCAGGCCCTCCTCCACCGCGGCAGAGGTCAGGCAGTTCATGATCTCCCCGATCATGCGGCGGGTATCGGCACGCTCCTGCGGACCGCCGCAGATATCATACAGGGCGGCCTGCGGAAACCCCATGGAGGGCACCTGTGAAAAGAAAACGGAGCTGCACTCCAGCAGCTGGCGGGCGGTGATCTCGATGACCTTCCAGCGGGCTTCAAAGCCCTCGGCGTCGGAAATGGCGGCGTACAGTTCCTGGAAGCCCTGGGCCCTGCTGTACTGCATGGCATCCCGCAGCAGCTCCTCCCGGGAGGGGAAATACTCGTACACAGTGCCTTTGCCGATGCCAGCGGCTTCGGCGATCTCAGAAACCTTCAAATCTCCCAGCGGACGGCCCTGCCGCAGCAGCTTTAATACCGCACGGAACACCGCGGCCTTTTTCTCCGGCAAGTTCATACCTCTTCTGCCTCCTCGATGACAACTTTCTTGGGGTCTTTCTTTAGGAAAATATCGTAAATGGCGGGGACAATGAACAGAGTAAGCAGGGTGGCGTAGGCCAGGCCGCCGATGGTAACGATGGCCAAGGGCTGCAGCATATCGCCGCCGGCGCCCAGGCCCAGCGCCATGGTAGCCAGGCCGAAAATGGTGGTCATGGCAGTCATGAGGATGGGGCGAATGCGGTCGCGGCCGGTCTGTACCAGCGCTTCGGCGCGTTCCATCCCCTCCAGCCGCAGCCCGTTGGCGTAATCCACAAAGACGATGCCGTTATTCACAACGACACCCGCGAGCATAAGGAAGCCCAGCATGGCAATGACTGAGAGCTCCTTGCCGGTGATCCACAGGGCCAAAAGGCCGCCGGTGAAGGCCAACGGAATGGTGAACAGCACGATAAACGGCGAGAGCAGCGACTGGAACTGCGCCACCATGATGAGGTAGATGAAGGCGATGGCCAGGGCGATCATCAGGATGAGGTCGCTCATGGTGGATTGGATCATCTCATTTTCGCCCTCAATGGCATAGGAGCAGCCATCCGGCATCTCATAATCGGCCAGCAACTTTTCCACCTCACGGCTCACCAGGCCGATGTTGTAGCCATCGGCGATCTGGGCGGTGACGGTGACGGTACGGGCCTGATTTTCACGGTGGATGGCGGAAGCGGACGCGGCCTCGGTCACTGCGGCGATCTCGGAAAGACGGACCTCGCATTCCTCCTGGTTTTTGGTACCGGTCAGGCGGAGCTCCTCCAGCGTTTCCCGGGTGGTGATCCCGGCGCTATCGGGGACGACCACAACCGGCAGGTCACTGTTATCCACGGTGATATTGGTGGCGGTGGTTTGGGAAAGAACGGCGGCGGCCACCTGCTGATAGACCTGTGCGACCGTCAGGTTGTACTCGGCGGCTTTGGCTTTATCCACGGTGATGCGCACCTCGGTGCTGCTGTCCTCCTGCCCATCACTGACCGAAGCGACCCCTTCCACGGCGGAAAGGGCTTTGGCCAGGTCGGTGGCGGCGGCCCGCAGGGCATCCATATCATCGCCGGTGACGGCCAGCTGAATACCGCTGCCGCCGGTCATCATACTCATATCCATGGTGGAGCCGTTGGCGGAAACGGTGCAGTCCAGATCGGCACAGGCTTCCTCGATCTTTTTGGCGATCTCCTGGCTGGAATCGCTGCGGTCATCACCCAGCAGCACATAGATGGACAGGCTGCTGCCGCCCATGCTCATCATGCTCTGGCCCTCCATGGCGCCGACGGTATCCACCCCATCCACGGTAAGGATCCGCTCCAGGACGGTATCGCACATGGCCCATGTTTCGCTTTGGGTGGCGTCCTCCGGCATCTCGATGGAGACCGACACCTGTGGGCTATCCATTTCCGGCATAAAGGCGGTGCCCATGCTGACCGCCAGCACCGCGCTGGCAATAAGCAGTGCCACCGCGCCCAGCAGAACAGGAGCCTTGTGCCGCAGTACTTTCCGCAGAAGGTTTTCGTAGCCCGCTATCATGCGGTTCAGGAGACGGTTGGGCTTTTCCCCTGCGGTATCGCGGGTCAATATTTTGCCCGAAAGGGCGGGCACCAAGGTAAGGGCGACCAGCAGACTGGCACCCAGTGAATAGGCGATGGTCAGGCCCATATCGGCGAAGATCTGCCGGGTAAGGCCGCTGGTGAACAGGATGGGCACAAATACGCAGACAGTGGTAAGGGTGCTGGCGGTGATAGCCCCGGCAATCTGGCGGCAGCCGTGAACCGCCGCCGTGGCGGCATTGTAGCCCAGCTGGCGCAGACGGTAGATATTCTCGATGGCAACGATGCTGTTATCCACCAGCATGCCGACGCCAAGGGCAAGGCCTGAAAGGGAGATGATATTGAGAGTGACGCCGGTGAAGTGCATAAGCACCACCGCCAAAAGCAGACTGATGGGGATACTGAGCGCCACAATGATAGTGGGGCGGAAGTCCCGCAGGAACAGCATGAGGACAATGACGGCCAGCAGCGCGCCGAACAGCAGATTTTCCAGCACCGAGCTGATGACCAGATCGATGTACTGGCCCTGATCGCTGAGGGCGGTGAGGTGCAGACCATCGTATTTTTCCTCCAGCTGGGCCATGGCGGCATAGAGATTATCGCAGGCACCGGAGGTGGAAGCGATGGAGGACTTTTGTACCGTGAGCAGCACACCGTCATTGCCGTTTATTTTGGCGTACAGCTCTTCGGCGTTATCCGCCAGACGGACAGAGGCGATATCGGTCAGACGGATCTCCCCCACATCGCCGACATCGTATTGGAAGAGCACCCAGTTCTGCAGCTCCTCCAGACTGGTAAATTTATCGCCGACCTTGAGGGCACTCTGCCCCTCGGCGCTTTGGATATAGCCGGCGGGCATCGAGAAGTTCTGCGCCATGAGCAGCTGCGAAACGGCGGACTGGGTGAGAATGCCGTCCAGCCCGGCGGCCTTGTAGGCGGCATCCCGCTGCTGGCGGAACTGCTCCTCGGCTTCATCCAGGGCCTGTTCGGCCTGCTGTAATTGCAGGGTGGCCAGAATGAGCTGCTGAGAAAGCTCCAGCTTGCCGGTCTCCAGCTGGCTCTGCGCCTTATCCAGCTGCGAAAGAGCGGCGTCCAGCTCCTTTTGGCTGGACTGAGCGGTTTCCAGCTCCTTTTTTAGCTGCGGGATGCGGGGCGCCAGCGCATCGATGGCGGCGTTCAGCTCGGCGATGGTGCCGTAGTCATCCTGCACCTTGTCGTGGCTTTCGATCCATTTCTTGCCCTCGGCCTCGCCCAGCACGAGTTTGATGGCGGCGGCGTTTTCCTCGATGGCTTTGGTGGCGTCGGCGATGGCCTTCTCGGCCTCCGCCTTCGCCTCGGTGGCCTGCTGGAAGGTCTCCAGCCGGGTGTTGGCGCGGGTCACCTCCTCCTCGGCAGCCGAGAGCTTTTCCGCGGCGGCAACGGTTTGCGGGTCATTGCGGTTGATATAGTCGGTTTGCTCCGCCTGGATGGCGGCAAGATCGGCTTCGGCGGTATCCAGCTCGGCCTGCAGCTCGGTATTATTGGGGTCCTTCTCCAGCCGTGCCTTGAGGTCGTCCACCTTCGCCTTCTTTTCCTGCTCCTGCCGCAGCAGGTCCTGCCAGCCGGGATCGTCCTTGAGACGCTCCGGTGCGCCGTCCAGTGCTTCATTGTAGGCGGTTTGCGCGGCTTCCTGCGCATCCTTGGCATTGGTCACATCCTGCTGCAGGGCGGCTTCACTGCTGCCGATCTCCTTGAGGGTGGCTTCGGCGGTCTCCAGCGAGGCCTGGGCGGCTTTCAGCTGGGCACGCAGCTGGGTGCGGGTAAGCTGCAGAGATTGCAGCTCGGCATATTTTGCAGCGGAAAGATGAGTACGGGCGTAATCTTCACTGGCATTGTAGCTATCGCGCAGATTTACCATGTTATCGTACTGGGCCAGCACGGCCTGAATGGCCTTGACCTCCGCCGAGGTGAGGGTGGAGCCGAGGGAGGCCTGATCCTTGGCATCGGCCAGCTGCTGGGCAGCGGCCACCAGCTGGGCATAGGCGGTGCCGCTTTGCTCCTCCAGCTTCTTTTTGGCGTCGTTGATCTGCCTGCGAGAATCCTTGAGCTGCTTTTCGGCATCGGCCAGAGAGCCATCAATGGCCGCCAACACCTTATCGTTCAACTCATCGATTTTGGCTTGATCCAGCTCCACACGGATCTGGCTTTCTACCAGACCGCTGCCGGAAACGGACGCCACGCCGTCCACCCGCTCCAGTGCCGGGATGACGGTGGAGGAGGTGAATTCCGAAAGCTCGTTTCGGGCCATATTATCGCTATCCACCGCCAATACCATGATGGGCAGCATATCGGGATTGATCTTCATGAGCACCGGGCTGCCGGCGGCCTCGGGCAGGGAGCCGGCGATCTGATCAAGGCTGGCGTTCATTTCGATCATGGCGGAATCCATGCCGGTGCCTTCCTCAAATTCCAGCACCACGATACTGACATTTTCCTGCGAGATACTGGTGATATTCTTGACGCCGCTGGTGGTAGCCAGGGCGCCTTCCAGCGTTTTGGTCACGCTTTGCTCCACCTGCTCCGGACTGGCGCCGATGTAGGTGGTATAGGCGATGGCATAGGGCAGATCCATATTCGGCAGGAGGTCGGTGGTCATATTGATGAAGGACATGACACCGAGGATAAGCACCAGCATCACGCAGACGAATACGGTCATGGGCTTTTTGACACTGAGACGAGACAGCATAGAGGATTCTCCATTTCCGGGGGATAGATGTTCCGACCGACCGGTCGGTCGGGGATTTCTAATCTTATTTTAGCGCAAAACGGGACGAACGCAAGAGGAAAGATATTAACATTTCGTAAAGGTTATAGCATCGGCGCGGGAGAGTATGCTATAATAACCATGGACATTGCAGGAAGCCGGGTTCGGGCGGCCCCGCGCGGGAGCCTCCGGCTCCCGAAGGGCGCCCCCCGCAGGGGGGCGCTCCAGCCCGGCGGAGCCAGGCACGGGGCCGCCCGAATGCCAGCCTGCACCCCCAAAGGAGGTAACCGCCATGTATCACATCCTGGTCGTGGATGACGAAGCCAAGATCCGCGAGATCATTAAAAAATACGCAGTATTCGAGGGCTACCGGGTCACCGAGGCCGCCAATGGCATGGAGGCCATCGACCTGTGCCGCACCGAGCCGTTCGATCTCATCATCATGGATGTGATGATGCCGGAGCTGGACGGCTTTTCCGCCTGCCGCGAAATCCGCAAATACAACCGCACGCCCATCATCATGCTTTCCGCCCGCGGCGAAGAATATGACCGCATCCACGGCTTCGAGCTGGGGATCGATGACTATGTGGTCAAGCCCTTTTCCCCCAAGGAGCTGATGATGCGGGTGGCCGCCATCATCAAGCGCAGCGGCGGCGAGGAAAACAACCGTTTTGTTTTTGAGGGGCTGACGGTGGATTTTACCGCGCGGCTGGTTTTCATTGACGAGCAGCGCATAGAGATGTCTCCCAAGGAGTACGACCTGTTTTTCTATATGGTGCGCAACCGCGGCGTGGCCCTCACCCGCGAGCGGCTGATCCACGATGTGTGGGGCTATGATTTTTACGGCGACGACCGCACGCTGGATACCCATGTAAAGCTGCTGCGCAAGAGCCTGGGCCGGTACAGCCGGTGCATTATCACGCTAAGAGGAGTTGGGTACCGCTTTGAAACTGTGGCAGAGCCGGAAAGCGATGCAGACGGAGACGCCAACTGAGTCCTCCCCTGCCCCGCAGCATAAGCAAAGCCGTTTTTCCCACCTGGGCATCCGCTGGAGACTGGTGGGCAGCTTTGCTATGTTCGTGGCGCTGCTGCTGATGCTGCTGTGGCTTTTGCAGATCGTCTTTTTGGAGAGCTTCTACAAATCCATCAAGACCAGCTCCATCAAAAATACCGCCGAGGAAGTAGCCGCCAGCATCAATGATGAGAACTTCTACACCGAGGTGAACCGCCTGACCCGCCAGGATCTCATCTGTGTCCACATCGTGCGGGAGGATGGCACCCCGGTACTGACCTCCGGCAACCAGCCCTCCTGCATCCTGCACATGCTGCTTACCGATCAGGCGGCGCTGCTGTTCCGGCAGGCGCAGGAAAACGGCGGCACCGTGCTGGAAAACTATCAGCTCCTGGAGCTTTCCCCCGCCATGCAGAGCAAAGCAACCGCCCAGGCCGCCTCCACCGAGCAGCTGCTGTACGGCATTCTGACCACGCGCGGAGAGGACGAAGGCGCCGAGCCGGTCATGGTCATGGTGGATGCCACCATCACGCCCATCAATACCACGGTGGAAACACTGCGGGCCCAGCTGGTCATCATCACGGTCATCATGACGGCGTTTTCCATCCTGCTGGTGCTGCTGCTTTCCTCCATGATCTCCCGTCCCATCACCCGCATTACCAAAAGCGCCAAGCAGCTGGCCACCGGCGATTACGGCACGCAGTTTACCGGCGGCACCTACCGGGAGGTCACCGAGCTGGCCGACACCCTAAACTATGCCAGCCGGGAGCTGAGCAAGGTGGAACATCTGCGGCAGGAGTTCATCGCCAATGTGAGCCATGACCTGCGCACCCCGCTGACCATGATTACCGGCTATGCCGAGGTAATGCGCGATCTGCCGGGTGAAAATACCCCGGAAAATGTGCAGATCATCATAGATGAGGCCCGCCGGCTGACTGATTTGGTCAATGATTTGCTGAATCTTTCCCGGCTACAAAGCGGCGCGCAGACCCCCGAACCGGAGCCGCTCAATCTCACCAAGATGATCCGCGGCATTATGGGGCGGTACGCCAAGCTGGTGCTGCATGACGGCTACGCCATCACGCTGGAAGCGGACGGCGACGCCATGGTGATGGCCGACCGGCTGCGCATGACCCAAGTGCTGTATAATCTCATCAATAACGCCATCAACTATGCCGGGGCCGACCGGGCCGTACTGGTGCGCCAGACCATCGAGAATGGGACTGTGAAGGTGGAGGTCATCGACCACGGCGAAGGCATTCCGGCCGAGAGCCTGCCCTATGTGTGGGACCGCTACTACAAGGTGGATAAAAACCACCGCCGCTCCACCGTGGGGGCCGGGCTGGGACTTTCCATTGTAAAGGGCGTGCTGGAGGCCCACGGCGCCGAATACGGCGTAGCCAGCACCCTGGGCGAGGGCAGCGATTTCTGGTTCCGGCTGCCGCTGCTGCCGCCCGATGCCGCTTTAACCGCCGAAAGTGAAGAAAATCATTCCGATTTTTCCTGATTTCTTCACACAGCCATCACATTGGCCGTATATGATAAAGGTGTGGAATAAATAAGGGCGCACAGCCCGGCCGAAGGTTTTTCTTTCTCCTCCTTATCTTCATCCTTCTTTATACTTTTTCGTTTTGTCCTCATTTTCTTTTCCCTTCGGCTCATTCCCCAAGCTCCTGCGCCGGCTGCAAACGGCCGCAGGAAACAGTTTTACCAGGAGCTCCCGCACTGTAACAGGTGCGGGAGCTTTTTTGCGTTCTTTAATATTTTATGAATTCACCGTGAACTGCGTTGACTATATAGGGGCAAAATGGTATGCTGACTGTATTAGCTCCAGTAGTACAGTTTGCTGCAAAGTTTTTTTGCATTTTTTGTTTTTGGATGCAATAAAATCCATCAAACTGTACACTTATTTTAGTGAAATATGATTTTTCTGCGAGAGGGGGAAAAAATGTGCAATACATGGTGGAGACCAAAAATCTCCGCAAGGTGTACCGGACCGGCGATGAAAAGGTAGTCGCTCTGGATAATATCGACCTGACCATCGAGCAGGGGCAGGTGTGCTGTATACTGGGTACCTCCGGCAGTGGTAAGTCCACCCTGCTGAACCAGCTGGCCGGGCTGGAAAAGCCCACCCGCGGCACGGTAAAAATCAAGGGAGAGCTGATCTCCAAGATGAGCGAAAAGCAGCTGGCGGTGTTCCGGCAGAAGCACATCGGATTTGTGTTCCAGTCCTACAATCTCATTCAGGGGATGACCGCTGTGGAAAATGTGGCCATGCCGCTGATGTTCCGCCGGGTGTCCCGCAAAAAGCGTGAGGAAGCCGCCCGTGAAATGCTAAAGCAGGTGGGACTGGGCGAGCGCATGGACCACCGTCCCAATGAAATGAGCGGCGGCCAGCAGCAGCGCGTGGGCATTGCCCGCGCCTTTGTTACCAATCCTGAGGTGGTATTTGCCGATGAACCCACCGGTAACCTGGATACCAAAACGACCAAAGAGGTCATGGAGATGTTCCTGCGGTTTGCCCGGGAAAAGGGCACCACGATCATACTGGTGACACATGACCGCAGCCTGGCAGAATACTGCGACCGCATTGTGACCATTTCCGATGGACGCATCATCTCCAATGAGGACCACCGCCATGCCAAGGCGATCCAAGACCCTCCTGCCGCCCCTGCCGAGGAGCTGCCGGAGAAACTACATTTTACCGATAACACACTGGCCGCCGGCCAAGGAGGAGTATGACCGTGAAAAAGATGAGCAAGATCCTGACATTTATTCTGGTGCTGGCCATGGTGCTGAGCACCGTGGCGATGGCGGCTGACCCGCCCTATACTGTTTCTGCTCCGGTGGATTCATTAACACATGGTAAAATAACCATTACATATGATACCGCAGATACCGAAAAGGGCGGCACCAAAACTGTAAATGGCTTTTTGAACAGCACCACAACTTCCATCAAATTACCTAATGATGTAAAAAAAATAAAAGTATCTTTCACTGCAAATCCTGGCTATGAATTTGTCAGTGCTACATATAAAGTAGGCGATACTGATGCAAAGTCTGTTGCAGATTTCGGCGAAATTGAAATCACCGGCAACACGGCTATTACCCCTGTATTCCAGGCCAAGAGCACCCTGGGCGGCGAAAAGACCGCTGACAGTTTCCGGCTGGATGCTATTTGCAGCGGCAGCTACTACTGGCAGATGTATCACAAGGACATGGCCAATAACAAAAAGTACACCAAATATCCCGGCTCCCCTTTGGATAAGGTCAATCCCAGCTCTGAGATCGTAAAGGGCAACTATGTTGATTTGACCCTGTATGTTACTGATGATGACTTTCTGAGCCTGTGTGGCACCACCAGCTACGACAAGAATAATTTCTCGGTTACCACCCCTGGTGACAGCAGCTTCCTGGCTGGCTCCGGCGCCGGTGCTGAAATTGAAAAATGGACAGTAGGCAGCACCGATAAAGGTATGGAAATCCAGCTGACCGGCGTATACTATGTGGGCGGCAGCGATAACACCCTGAAGCTTATCATTACCCAGGGCAACTACAATGCTATTGTAACCTGCAAGATCGATAACGCCACCATCATCCCCACCAAGCCGGACGACGAAAAACCCGACACCGAGACCACCGCGGCCCAGCCCTATGTCATCATCAGCAGCTACAGCTACGGCAAGGGCGACCTGGTGGCCGGTGAGACCCGCAATATCACCATGACCTTCCGCAATACCAGCAAGACCATGGCCGTGGAAAACATGATGGTGACCATGACCCTGCCCGATGCCATGATGCTGACCAGCAGCTCCAATTCCTTCTACATCGAATCGCTGGCAGCCGAGGGCACCATCACCAAGACCGTGAATGTGACCGTGAAGCCCACTGCGGCGGCCCAGTCCCATTCCATGACCGTTGATTTTACCTATGACTACCTGGATAACGGCGTGCGCCGCAATGCCAAGACCACCGAGACCATCAGCATGCCGGTGCTGCAGGTGGACCGCTTTACCGTGACCGGCATCGACCTGCCCCAACAGATCTTCATTGGCGAGGAAAATAACCTCTCCGTCAACTTCGTCAATAAGAGCCGTACCGATATCTACAATCTTTCCGCCAAGCTGAACTGCGAGGGGCTTTCCAATAACGGCGAGGAGCAGTATCTGGGCAACCTGGCCTCCGGCACCACCTCCAGCGCCGATTTCTACATCACCGGGAATGAAAAGTGCGAGCTGGTGGGTGAGGTCATTATCACCTACGAGGATACCAACATGAACCAGCGCACCGTTTCGGTGCCCTTTACCACGCAGGTGACCAGCTACGAGGATGTATGGGGTCCCAGCAATCCCAGCGTCGACCCCGGTATGGATCCCGGCACTGACCCCGGCATGGAAGATCCTGCGGGTTTCCCGTGGTTCTGGGTCATCGGTGGTGTGGTGGTAGTGGCTGCCGGCGTATTCGTGTACCTGAAGCTGCGTAAAAATAAAAAGGAGAGCGTAGAAGAAGATGAGGATATCTGACCTTCTGAGCGTCTGCCTGCGAAACCTGACCCGCCGCCGGGTGCGTACCGCCCTGACCGTTATCGGCGTTGTCATCGGCGTGTGCGCCATCATCTTGATGGTCTCACTCGGCATCGGTGCGCGGGAATCCATGATGCAGATGCTGCAAGAGTGGGGCGATCTTACCATCATCAATGTCTACAATTACGGCGGAGGCGAGACCAAGCTGGACGATAAAGCCCTCTCCAAAATACAGGCGATGGATAATGTACAGATCGCGACCCCGTTTTACAGCAGCCGGGTCAGCTTCCGGCTGAAATCCCGCAACGGGCGCTATGCGGCCTATACCAATATCATCGGCATCTACCCCGAGGCGTTTGACGCTCTCGGCTATAAATTGAGCGACGGCACCTCCTTCGCAGACAGCAAAAAGGATTACAGCATGGTGGCGGGCGCCAATGTGGCGTATTCCTTCCGGGATACCAAGAAAAAGCGCAATAACTATGTGGATCGCAACCAGACCGACGCCATGGGCAACCCCAAAAAGCCCTTTGTGGATATGATGAAGGATAAGCTGGTTTTGTACAGCGAAAGCTATGACAACAACGGCAACCTGAAAAAGGGCCTGGAGGTCACCCCCAATGTGACCGGCGTGATGGTGGAGGACTGGAACAAGGGCTGGGAGACCAGCGAATGCATCCTGATGGACATCAACCAGCTGAAGGCACTGGAGCAGAAATACTACAAGATCAGCGGCGAAAAGGCTCCAGACACCACCAACTATGATGAGGTACGGGTCAAGTGCGTAGACGCTGCCTCGGTTGCCGCAGTGCAGCAGTCCATCACCGATATGGGCTTCCAGTGCTCCTCGATGGAGGACACCCGCAAATACTTTGATGAGCAGCTTACCATGATCCAGACGATGCTGGGCGGTCTGGCGGCTATCTCTCTGTTTGTCGCTGCCATCGGCATCGCCAATACCATGGTCATGTCCATCTATGAGCGCACCAAGGAGATCGGCGTCATGAAGGTGCTGGGCGCCGAGCTGGGCGCCATTCGCGCCATGTTCCTCACCGAATCCGCTATGATCGGTCTGATCGGCGGCGTGGTGGGCGTTGGGCTCAGCTTCCTGATCAGCTATCTGTTAAACAATGTGCCGATCGTAGCAAACCTTCTGGCATCGCTGGGGCTCAGCTTCGGCAACGGCGGGGCGGTTTCCATCATCCCGTGGTGGCTGGTGCTGGTGGCAATGGTCTTTTCGATGATGGTCGGCGTTGTTTTCGGTTTTATCCCTGCCAACCGCGCTGTTAAGATCTCCGCTTTGGAGGCCATTCGGCACGACTAAAAAAACTACATTTTCGCATAGGAAAAAGCTCCTCCGGGGGCTTTTTTCTTTTCCCTGCCCGTGTTATACTGGGTGCAGAATGCAGGATAGGGCGCGGGGCGCTCCGGCTGCGCCGGAGCCGCGCGGTCGCAGACTGCGCGAGACCGCCCGCAGGGCGGCCTGCCCCGCGCCCCCATACCTGCCCGCTGCATCCACTCTGCCAAGGAGGGAAACACCATGCCACACGATCTGCAAGCCAGCCTTGCCGCCTATCGGCCCTACAATGAGCAGGAGCAGCGCGATCTGCCGCTGCTCCTGGCCGCGCTAAAGCAGCCGGATAGCTTTACCCGGCAGAATGAAACCGCCCATTTTACCGCCTCGGCCTGGGTGGTGAACCCCGCGCGGGATAAGGTACTGATGATCTATCACAATATCTACAATAGCTGGAGCTGGACCGGCGGCCATGCCGATGGAGAGACCGACCTTTTGGCGGTCGCATTGCGGGAGGTAGCCGAGGAAACCGGACTGCAAACGCTCCGCCCCGTCAGTCGTGAACTGTTCTCGGTCGAGATCCTTACCGTGGATGGACACGAAAAACGAGGGCGGTATGTCCCATCCCACCTGCATCTCAATTGCACCTATCTCATCGAAGCCGATGATACCGAGCCGCTGCGGGTAAAGCCCGATGAAAACAGCGGTGTGCGGTGGTTCGCCCCGCGAGAGGCGCTGGCCGCCTGCACCGAACCCTGGATGCGCGACCGTATCTACCAAAAGCTCATCGAAAAAAACACCCAGTATAAATAAAAGGAGGGACTGTCATGAAGCCGCATGAAACCACCGCCCAGTGCGTGGAGCGCAAGCTGGGGCGCAAGCTCCGCCTCATCCGCGTGGCGCGCGGGGAGGAACCTGCCGATATCGTATTCAAAAACGCCACCTATCTCAATGTGTTCAGCAATGACTTCTGCCATGGGGATATCGCTGTTTCCGATGGGCTCATCGCCGGCATCGGCAGCTACCACGGCAGCAAAGAGGTGGATGTCTCCGGCAGCTTTGTCTGCCCCGGCCTCATCGATGCCCACATCCACCTGGAAAGCAGCCTGGTTTCCCCTGCCGAGTTTGCCCGAGCGGTCATCCGCCACGGCACCACCACTGTCATCACCGATCCGCACGAGATCGCCAATGTCATGGGAGTGGATGGCATCCGCTATATGCTGGAGGCCACCGAGGGCCTGCCGGTGGATGTCCACTTTATGCTGCCCAGCTGCGTGCCCGCCACGCCGTTGGATGAAAGCGGCTGCACGCTGGATTATCAGGCCATCGATGACCTGTATGACCACCCTAGAGTTCTTGGCCTGGCGGAAATGATGAACTATGTCGGTGTCATCAATGGCGACCCAGCAGTCATCAGCAAAATCCTGGCCAGTCAGGCCCACCACAAAAAAATCGATGGCCACGCACCCGATCTCTCCGGCGCCGATCTCAACGCCTATATCGCCGCCGGCGTCTATTCCGATCACGAGTGCAGCACCTGCCAGGATGCGCTGGAAAAGCTGCAGCTCGGCCAGTTCATCATGATACGGGAGGGCACCGCCGCCCAGAATCTGCGGGCACTCCTGCCGCTGCTCAATCAGCAGTACTACTCCCGGTGCATGTTTGCCACCGATGATAAACACCCCCTGGATCTTTTGCAGGGCGGCCACATCGATTATATCATCAGGGAAGCCATTGCCTGCGGCGTTGATCCCATCATTGCCATCAAGGTGGCCAGCCATCAGGCAGCCCGCTATTTCCTGATGAACAACAAAGGCGCCATCGCCCCCGGCTACCTGGCCGACCTGGTGGTCTTCGATAACTTCCGTCACTTCAATATCCAGGAGGTGTATAAGCGCGGCCGCTGCGTCTTTACGGATGGCGAGGTTCTACCCTTTGACGCGCCCGCGGTGGAACCCAGCCTTTCCCGCCGCGCGCACGAGACCTTCCGCATTGCGCCGGTCACGCCGCAGCAGCTGGCCGCCGGAGATCTGCCGGTCATCGGCATCGTCCCGGGCGAAATCATCACCCAGAACCTTGGCCGGGCGGCTGCCCCCGATCCCACCCATGATATCCTAAAGATCGCCGTAGCGGAGCGCCACCATGGCACCGGGCACATTGGCCTGGGATACATTAAAGGTTACGGCCTGCGGCAGGGCGCTGTGGCCACCAGCTTTGCCCACGATTCCCATAATATCATCGCCGTGGGCGCCGATGACGCCGACCTGGCCTTTGCCATCAACCGCATTGCCGAAATGCAGGGCGGCACCGTAGTCGTGCACGAGGGCAAGGTCATCGCTGAGCTGCCGCTGCCGGTGGCTGGCCTAATGAGTGACGCCCCGCTGGAGGAGGTAAACGACCTGCTGGAGCAGGCCAAGGCCGCCGCCCACCGCATGGGTGTTTCCCCGGGCATCGATCCCTTTATGACCCTCTCCTTTATGAGCCTGCCGGTCATTCCCGCCCTCAAGATCACCACCCACGGGGTCTTTGATGTGGAACAGTGGAAATACATCTGATTTTTCTTGCAGAGCCGTGTCCTTCCCCCCTGTGGGGCGGGCACGGCTTTTCCATTTAGGGCTTTTTGCAGGGGGCATGGCGGGCGCCCGCACCCTATCTCGCCTCCATTTGTGTACCTCCTCCAAAAACAAATGCCAATCCCCTGTAAACATTGTCTTTCCTTTCGCCCTTTTATGTGCTAAAATATTGCATTATAAGGAGCGTTCCACCGATACGGTCGGGCCAGCCCTTCCGGGCAGCCCTCCCCCGCTCCGGTACGCCCCTGCCAAATCTCTGCAAAAGGAGTGACAGTGTGTGAATTTTTCCGTCAATAGCCCCATCCTGTTCGTGCTGGCCGGGATCATCATTCTGGCCGTGCTGCTGCAGTCGGTCTTTTTCCTGGTGCGTGCCGTCCGCCGCAGCAAGGAGATCGGCATGGACCAGCAGAAGCTGCGCAAGACCATGGTCACCGCCGGTGTCTTCACCATCGCCCCGGCCGTCGCCATCGTCATCAGCGTCATCACCCTCTCCAAGGACCTCGGCCTGCCGCTGCCCTGGCTGCGCCTTTCGGTGGTTGGCTCCCTCTCCTACGAGACCATTGCCGCCACCAACGCCGAAAGCGCCATGGGCCTTACCTTTGGGCAGGTTTCCGCCCTTACCGCTTCCCAGTATGTCACCATCGCCTGGGTCATGACCATCAGCATCATGCTGGGCATCTGGCTGGTGCCGGTCATCGGTAAAAAGCTGCAGGGCGGCATGACCAAGATAGAAAACCGTGATAAGCGCTGGGGCGATATCCTCTCCTCCGCCCTGTTCATCGGTATGATCGCCGCTTTCCTCGGCTATGTGTTCTGTGATTTCGGCACCATCTTCCATGGTGATCCCTCCGGCCTTATCCCGGTATGTGTCATGATCGTTTCCGCCATCATTATGGCGCTGTGCGGCCTTATCATGAAAAAAACCGGCTGGCACTGGGTGGGCGATTACGCCCTGCCGATGAGTCTTATTCTCGGCATGGCCTCCGCCATTCCCATCACCGGCTGGCTGTCCTAAGGGAAAGGAGGATCACACCATGAAAAAAGCAAATATGACTTATATGGATTCCGTCCATCACTACGGCCGCGTCTGGAACCTCTCGATGATGGTCCTGCTGCTGATGTTCCCCGCCGCCGTCTCTATCATCTTCCACGCCCCTGCCGATGGCAAGGGTCTGCTGATGGGCCTCATCGCCACCGCCCCCATGTACTGGGCGGTCGGATTTATTGAAACGCTGACCTATGTGCCCATGCTGGGCGCAGGCGGCAGCTACCTCTCCTTCGTCACCGGCAATATCAGCAATCTCAAGCTCCCCTGTGCCCTGAATGCCCTGGAGCAGGCGGATGTGAAAGCCAACAGCGAGGAAGGCGAGATCGTTTCCACCGTGGCCATTGCCGTTTCCAGCATCGTCACCACCGTCATCATCATTCTGGGCGTCATTCTCATCATCCCGCTCACCCCGGTGTTGGAAAGCCCCGCCCTGGCCCCCGCCTTCGCGCAGATCCTGCCCGCCCTGTTCGGCGGCCTGGGTGTGGTGTTCATCTCAAAGAACGCCAAGCTCTCCATCGCCCCCATCTGCCTGATGCTGGTTCTCTTCATCTTCGTTCCCGCCCTCAATTCCAGCACCGTCGGCATTATGGTGCCGGTCAGCGTGCTGTTCACCGTGGGGGTGGCCCGCATCCTGTATAAAAAGGGGATCCTGTGATCCCATAAAATACTGCAAGGAGGTTTTCTGTCATGATCGTTCTGTATATCATATTGGCCGTTCTCGTCCTGCTGCTGGCTGTGGTGCTGCTGCGCACCGCGGCGTTCCGTCCCAAGGCCGAAGCCGCTAAAACCTACGCCCCCGTTGAGTTTGACCGCGAAGCCGCTGTAACCAATCTTCAGCGGCTCATCCGCTGCCGCACCGTCAGCTACACCGATGCCTCCAAGGAGGACCCGGCGGAATTCGAAAAGCTCATCGCCCTTTTGCCCGAGCTGTACCCCCATGTCTACGAAAAATGCACTCTCACCCGCCTGCCGGACCGCGGCCTGCTGTTCTACTGGGCGGGCAAGGCCCACGATGAGGCCTCGGTCATGATGGCGCACTATGATGTTGTCCCGGTGGAGGAGGAGAACTGGAAAAAGCCCCCCTTCGAGGGCATCATTGAGGACGGCGTGCTGTGGGGCCGCGGCACCCTTGACACCAAGGTCACCTTTAACGGCGTGCTGACTGCCGCCGATCATCTCATTGCCGAAGGCTTCCAGCCGGAGCAGGATGTTTACTTCGCTTTCTCCGGTCAAGAGGAGATCAACGGCCCCGGCGCCGTCAATATCGTCCACTGGTTCCAGGAGCACAATATCAATATCCAGCTTGTCGTTGATGAGGGCGGCGCGGTGGTCGAGGATGTTTTCCCCGGCGTCAAGCAGCCCTGCGCACTCATCGGTATTGCCGAAAAAGGCATGATGAACCTGGAGTACAGCGTTTCCTCCGCCGGCGGTCACGCCTCCGCGCCCAAGCCCCACACCCCCGTGGGAGTACTGGCGGATGCCTGCTGCAAGGTAGAAAATCACCCCTTCCCCATGCACATCACTGCCCCGGCCGCCAAGATGTTCGATACCCTCGGCCGCCACTCCACCTTCCTTTACCGCATGATCTTCGCCAACCTGTGGCTGTTCGGCGGTATTCTGGATAACCTGTGCAAAAAGCAGGGCGGCGAGCTGAACGCTCTGATGCGCACCACCGTCGCCTTTACCCAGATGCAGGGCAGCAAGGCTTCGAATGTCATCCCGCCCAGCGCCTCCATGGTCAGCAATATGCGGCTTAATCCCGCCGATACCATGGACAGCGCCATGGAATACATCCGCGGGGTCATCGGCAATGACGCCGTCAAACTGCGCTGCGTCGAGGGCATGAACCCCAGTCCCATCAGTGAGACCGACTGCCCCGCATGGGATAAGGTCGCCTCCGCCGTAGCGGGCACCTGGCAGGGCTCTCTTGTTTCCCCCTACCTGATGGTACAGTGCAGCGACAGCCGTCATTACGGCCCCGTCAGCAACCATGTTTACCGCTTCTCCGCCATGGACCTCACCGCCGAGGAGCGCAGCACCATCCACGGCAACAACGAGCGCATCCGCACCGAAGTCATCGGCCGTGCGGTGGAGTTCTACATCCGCCTGATGAGCCAGTGCTGACCCCATAACGCCATAAAACCACTCCCGACCGTTTTGGCCGGGGGTTTTGCTTTCTATCCGGGTGCGTCCTTCGCCCCACTCATGCTGACCCTCCGCTACGGCGGACGCGGCCTTCGCTTCACTCGTGCTGACCCTCCGCTACGGCGGGCGCGGCCTTCGCTTCACTCGTGCTGACCCTCCGCTGCGCTCCGGGCAGCCCTCGCCGCTGCGGCGCGCCCGCCCCTCCCCACCCCCGACCCTGCGGCCGGGGGTATTTTCCACGCTTTTATTTATTTTGCGGTAGAAGCAGAGTAGTATATCACACCGACCCCTGCTACCCATGTATCGCCGCTGTCGCTGCACTCACCAAGCTTTTCACCCTGCTTTACCGTATCGCCGGGCTTCAGTGTCACATTTTTCAGGTGTCCGTACAGGATCGCGCTGCCGTCCTCATGCCGGATCAATACCGGCTGCCTGCCCATAAGACCGATCCATCGCTCCTTGTACTCCGGCGGAGTCTGTTCCACCACGCCGTCTCGCATGGCCACCGCCGCAGTCCCGGCCGGCGCTTCAAAAAGGCGGTAGGTAGGACAGCTTGTCCCTATTACTCCTTGGGTCATTGTTCTGTTTTTCACCGGGGCAATATATGCGCTGTCCTCTGTCCATTCCTCGGTTTCCATGGGCAGAATGGGGGTATCGTATGCGTTGCGCCCTACCGTAAAGCCCGTCACGGTTCCGTCCCGGGCGGTCTTCAGCGTTATATCCTCCTCCCGCACCAGACTAAACTCAATGCCGAAAACTCCCGAAGAACCGTTTCCAAAATTTCCGCTGTCTCCCGTTGTACCCAGCTGCATATAAGGCATCACTTCATCGCCTGCCTGCACATAAAGCTCCTCGCAATGGGCATATACCGCATACAGTCCGTCTTCCTGGCGTATCAGGATGCACCGGCCCATTCCCTGGTTCCAGCCCTTCTCCGCAGTATATACGACCGTTCCGGCCTGCAGTGCGGTAAACGGGGTCCCTTTCTGTCGGCTGTAGAATGCCGTCACACCCCGAACCGGCTCCTCAAGTCTGTATCCGGCAAACGGCTCCCTGTAATAATATCGGTCAAATATCTCCTCAAAAGCCGGTTCGTCCTCCGCTGCGGGGGATTGCCGCAAAAGGTTGACTCCGCCGCAGTAGATCGCCTCGATCTCCTCCGGCGCTATGGCCCTGCAGAATATCATCTTCATTTCTGTTTTTGTTGCTGTCTGGTTCCCGTCTCTGCTTCTCAACTCGACCTCCGTGCCGTCTTTCAAATACACAGCCCAGCCCCGCGACAGGTCTATCAGTCGGTCTACCGTAATCTCCATCGAGACCGGAGAGCATTTCACCGTTACGCCCTCCGCTGCATCCAGCCCCACACTCTCCACCGTCTGCGGGATATCAAAGCTGACCTCCCATTCGGCGTCATACTCCGGCACCCGCTGCCATCTTCCCGGCTGGATAAATTGCAGGTTCGGCAGCTCCTCCTCCGCCACATCATAATAAATCACATGATGGTAAATACCGCCAGACCCACCGACATTCTCCACACTCTCCCCTGTGCTGTCGCAAAGGACTCCATGGGGCGGGCTGTCCGGTTCAGTACAGTCCTCCCTGCTGCGTGAAAAAACATACAGCCTGCCATCTTCATAGTACGCCATATCAATGGTTTGCACCACTTCACCATCGGTGTTGCACACCTCATAGCCGCCCTCACCGTTACCTATCATCTGCGGGTAGTTTGAGATCCACTCGTCAAGATCGACCCCCTTGCGCACGGCGCTGTCACACAGCGCTTTCATATCCACCTTCGCAATAAAGGTATCTGCCGTCCGTTCCAGATGTCCCAGCCCGCTTACCCGCAGGTGGGCGGTGCTGTCCCGCATGGCGTCGTTCCAGTCCGCCACCAGATAGCCGCACAGAATATTGCTTTTTCCCTTGGGGGGCTGCGCCGAGAAGATCACCCCGCCGCCTGCATCCACACTCGCCTCCCCGAAGTCCAGCCAGCCATCCACGGTGCTCCTCTCCCCGAAGATCGCCGCGGGTGCCTGCATCTCCCACAGCAGGTACAGCACCCGTTCATCCGCCAGCGCCTCCGTCACCGTAAAGGTGATGTCCCCGGCATCCACCTGCACCGCCAGCGGCTCGGTGTTTTCCTCCACTCCCTTGGTCGGGGTACCCAGTATGTCTTTCCAGCCAAAGTATTTCCCCGCCGCCACCGCCGTAGCGGTCAGCAGCACCACAGCGGCCGCCAGAGGCAGTACCCGCCGCAGCCACAGCACCCTGTTTCCCTTGCGGGGAATGCTCGCTTCCTCTATCATATCTGCCGGGACCTCGCCCAGCAGCTCCCACAGTTCCTTTCGCTTCATAGCGTAATCTCCTCCTTTTCCAGCTCGTTGCGCAGGTCGCGCCGCAGCCGCTCCAGTATGCTCCTGGCCCGCCGCGGGGAAATGCCGCTGTGTGCAGCCGCCGTTTTTACCGGCTCCGCCCACCAGTACCGCCGGAGGAACAGTATCCGTTCCTCCGGGGTCAGCCCCCGCAAAAAGCGCTCCAGCGCTGCCGCTATGGCCCTGCGCTCCCAATGCTGCTCCGGGGTGTCCCGGTCGGGCAGCATCTCGCCCAGCTCCTCCCAGATCAGCGTCATTTCTCCGCCGCCCCGTTTCAAGCGGTTCTGTTTTTGCAGCCGGTTCAGCGCCAAATTGCGGGTAATGCGTCCCAGATAAGCCGCCAAACTTCTCGGCTCCTCCGGCGGGATACTGTTCCATGCGCGGTGCCATGTATCGTTCACACATTCTTCGGCGTCCTGCCTGTTCCGCAGGATATTTCGGGCGATGGTGCCGCACAGGGCGCCGTACTGCCGCTCGGTTTCGGTTAAAGCTGTTTCGCTTCGTTCCCTGTACAGCCGCAGAATTTCCTCGTCCTTCATGCTCCTGCCTCCTTTCGTTTGGGTTGAAGTACTTCACCCTTATTGACCGCGTTTTTTCTCCCCCGGCCGGCTCTTTTCAGAGTCTTTCTATCCGCGCACCACGGTGGGCGCCCCTCCGCTTTTGTCGTGCTGACCCTGACGGGCAGCCCTCCCCGCTGCGGCGCGCCCGCCTTCCCACTGTCCCCATCTTTCGGGTTATTAAAAAAGCCCGCCAAGCGGCAGGCTTTCTTTTTTCTCAATAAAACTTCAGTAAATTGGTGTAATGCTCCGGCAGCACAATACCCTCGGTGGTGTGCACCCGCATTCCATCGCGGAACACCAGCATAGTGGGCAGGTCCTTCACATGGAAGCGCTCCCCCAGCGCGATATCATCGGTCACATTGATGCGGCACACCTTCACATCGTATTGCTCCGCCTCCATCAAAAATTTCTGATAGACCGGCTCCATGGCCGCCGCAAAGGGGCTGAACCCCGCCGTAAAGTACAGGTAGGTCTTGCCCTCCCGGGTGATGCTATCCACATTTTTGCTGTTTATCTCCACCATCTGCATGGTCAGTCACTCCTTTTCGCTGTGAATTCCGTCCCTATTTTACCACGATTCTGTCCAAAAGAAAACCTTTTCCCGGCGAATTTCGCTCATTTGCTTGCATTCCTACCCAAAACAATGTAACATAGAAGTACCAAGAAACTTCTTTTAGGAGGTCTGTCACATGGGCAAGTTTGTTATGAAGGAAACCAAAAACGGCGGCGTTAAGTTCGACCTGAAAGCCGGCAACGGCGAAGTCATTGCCACCTCCGAGGCATATTCCGGCGATGCCGCCTGCAAAAAGGGCATCGAGAGCGTGCGTAAAAATGCCGTAGAAGCCAAGCTGGAAGACCAGACCGTTGAGGGCTTCGAGACCGTCACCAACCCCAAGTTTGAGGTTTACACCGATAAAGCCGGTGAGTTCCGCTTCCGCCTCAAGGCCCGCAATGGCGAGATCATCGCCACCTCCGAGGGCTACAAGGCCAAGGCCAGCTGTCTCAATGGCATTGAGAGCGTCCGCAAGAACGCCCCCGATGCCCCCATTGTAGTAGCCGAATAATTTTCCCCCGCGCCAAAAGAGCGACCCATCACAGGGTCGCTTTTTCTGCCTTCCGGCCGGTTTGCGCGGCCCGCAAGCTTACGGCCCGCAGGGCACCCCGGCTTCGCCGGGGTTTGGCGGCCTTCGGCCGCCCACGGCCGCCTGCGGCGGCCGGCCCTGCGGGCCTCCTCTCCCCACCAGGGTTCCTCCCCTCCCGCCAAAAAGCGGCCCCTCCCGGAGCCGCTTTTCTTTTATTCTCTGTTAAATTCTGTCAGCCGCAGGCCCTCGTTGCGCTCCAGCGCCCACTGGATGTTCCACTCACTCGCGAAGAGCAGCAGATTGTTGCCTTTCAGATCCTGCACCCACTTGGTGTCACTGGTCAGCGTCATGGTCTTGGGATCGGCGTCGCGGCTTGCGATCCACCGGATATACCCATAGGGCAGGTCGCTGCGGCGGATCGCCACACCGTACTCGTTCTTCAGCCGGTATTCCAGCACCTCAAACTGCAGCACGCCTACCACACCCACGATCACACGCTCCATGCCGCCGCCCGGCTCGGTAAAGATCTGGATGGCGCCCTCCTGCGCGATCTGGGTAATGCCCTTTACAAACTGCTTGCGCTTTAGGGTATCCACCTGCTCTATCGCCGCAAAGTGCTCCGGCGCAAAGGTGGGAATTCCCTCGAACTGCACCTTCATCTTGGGGTCGCACACCGTATCCCCGATGGAGAAAATGCCGGGGTCGAACACCCCGATGATATCGCCGGCATACGCCTCCTCTATGATCTCGCGGTTTTCCGCCATCATCTGCTGCGGCTGCGCCAGCTTGATGCGCTTGCCCTCCTGCACATGCAGGTACTCGGTGTCCTTCTGGAACTTTCCGGAGCAGATCCGCATAAAGGCAATGCGGTCGCGGTGGTTCTTGTTCATATTCGCCTGGATCTTGAACACAAAGGCAGAAAAGCCCTCGTCAAAGGGATCCACCACACCATCGGCGGTCTTGCGGGGCAGTGGGGGCGTCGTCATCTTCAGGAAGTTTTCGAGGAAGGTTTCCACGCCAAAGTTAGTCAACGCCGACCCGAAGAATACTGGGCTCAATTTACCGTGGCGTACCTTTTCTATATCAAATTCATAGCTTGCGCCGTCCAAAAGCTCTATGTCATCTACCAGCGCCTACCGCTGGTACGGCCCCAGCAGCTCATCCAGCCGCGCAGTATCGGTAATGTCGCACTCGATGGTCGCCAGCTTATTTTGCCCGTTGTGGAATTCATTAAAGGCCAGAATTTCCCGCCGGTCGCGGTCAAATACGCCCTTAAAATCCACGCCGCAGCCAATGGGCCAGTTCACCGGGTAGGTGCCAATGCCAAATTCCTTCTCCAGCTCCTCCAGCAGGTCAAAGGGATTGCGCGCCTCACGATCCAGCTTATTGATAAAGGTAAAGATGGGGATATCCCGCATGGCGCACACCTTAAAGAGCTTGCGGGTCTGCGGCTCGATGCCCTTTGCCGCATCAATGACCATCACGGCGCTGTCCGCCGCCATCAGGGTGCGGTAGGTATCTTCACTAAAGTCCTGGTGTCCCGGGGTATCCAGAATATTGATGCAATACCCCTGGTACTCAAACTGCATTACCGAACTGGTGACCGAAATACCGCGCTGCTTTTCGATCTCCATCCAGTCGGAAACCGCATGGCGCGCGGTCTTTTTGCCCTTCACCGAGCCCGCCAGCTGAATGGCCCCGCCGTAAAGCAGGAATTTTTCGGTCAGCGTGGTCTTACCGGCATCGGGGTGGGAGATAATGGCGAAGGTCCTCCGCCGGCTGATTTCCTCTTTCAAACTTGCCACAGTGTTTCGTCCTTCCTTTGGCACTTATTTTCTGCCGCTTTTCCACCGCGGCGCAAATCACAAGCATGTATTTTACCACATTTCCTGCCCTATTACAAGGCAGAAGCCCGTTTATTCCGTACTTTTTCGGTACATCCAGCTGGGGATGTCCTCTCCCTCGCCCATGGCATCACACAGGTACTCCCACCCATACCGCTCATAAAAACAGATATGGTCGGTCAGCAGGTACAGCATTTTTGTCCCCCGCTCCTCCATGCTCTCCCGGTACGCCTCCAGCAGGATTCCCCACTTTTGGTGGAACCACGCCGCCGCTTTTTCCAGCCACTCGGCCCGCTCATCTATGTAGATCAGTTCATATCCCATTTTTCTCGGTCTTCTTTCCGCCTGCCGCAGGCCCACCGGCTCCGCCGCACACCCGCCTTCGCGGGCGTACCCCGGCGCCCCAACGGGACGCCGGGAGGCCGGGCTTTGCCCGGCAGCGGCTCCGCCGCCTGCCCCTGCACCTACCTTTATTTTACGGTATGCCCAGTTTGCCGACCGCCATTTTTACACAAAGTAAAAATTCACATCCCACGCTGGCAGGCAGGGGTAATGCCGCACATATACCTTATATTCCGGCTGAATAGCCAGCACCTCCAGCGGCAACCGCCACAGATCCTCGCTGCGGTGGTACCCCGCGATTAGGAGCTTCGGCCGGTGCCGCCGCAGCGTCTTGGCCATGCCCGCTATCGCCTCTGCCTCCATCCCCTCCACATCCATGTTGATGAGACTCACCGTCTGCCCGCACAGGATGTTATCCACACTGTCCAGCTCGGTCATGGCGCCGCCCGCCGCCAGGTGGGAGCCACGCCCAGCCCCACCCGCGAAGGGCAGCCGCGCGTACCGGCTGTACGCCCCCAGCCGGTACAGAATGCAATCATGCAGCCCCGCCGTATTCCGTTCCAGCTTCGCAAAGGTCACAGGATCCGGCTCCAGCGCCGTGATGCGCCGCCACTCCCCCGCATACCCTATAAATTCCGCTATGGTATCCCCGGTGTAGGCCCCCAGGTCCATGTAGTGCTCCTCTTTCCCTGGCCGCAGGATGCTCTCCCACGCCTCCCTTGGCTCACTTTCGCACCCGCGCAGCAGTTTAATATCACCGGTCAATTTATATTCCACCACATCCCGCAGCACCTTCCGGGAGTGATCATCCGCCAGCAGTCCGTATACCCGCTCCAGCTCCTCCCGGTGGGCTTTCGCGTATTCCCGGGTAAAGATCTCCTCCCCCGCCACCGGCACATCCGGGGCATACAGCTCCTGCTCCCCGGCCAGCTTCTCTATCTGCGCCATGACCTCCGGCCGGTGGGTGCCAAAGCACACCAGCACCACCATCTCGCCGTACCGTTCCTTGGCCGTCCGGTAGTCGGTCACCGGGCAGCCCATAAATTCCTGCCCCCGGGTAAAGCCCTCGCTCGCAAACACCCCCGCTATGGGGATCTCCCGCTTCTTCAGCTCGGCAGCTATCTTCTCCGCTCCGTCCCCCATCCCATACAGCAGGATGGGCTTCCCCGTCGCCTTCAGTTTTTCCCACATTGTCCTTCCCCACTCCCTGCAAAATCCAAATTTGGGGGTCGCGCGCGCGTTACACGCGCGTACGCGCTCGCTGCGCTCGCGCGCCTTCCGCGCCCTGCGGGCGCAGGCGCGTCCCCCTCCCCCACCGGAATTCTTCCCCCATTTTACCACATTCCCCGGCCGGCCGCAAACCGCCGTTCACAAAAAATTTGCAATTTAATTTATATAAATTGCTTGACAGTTTTCACATTTCGGTTTACAATAAGCTTGCAAGCCGAAAAAGGAGGTGAACCGGCGGCATGAAAAAGAATGTCTATTCCCTCGTCCTCTCGGAGGATGTGGTGCATGAGATCGATAAGCTGGCCTACCAGCGCGGCACCAACCGCAGCAATATGGTCAACCAGATCTTGGCCGAATACGCCAGTCTTATCACCCCGGAAAAGCGCATGAGTCACCTCCTTGCGGAGGTCCGCCGCCATTTCGAATCCGCCGCGGGCTTCCAGCTGCCGGAGGCCGCCTCCGCCGGGATGATGAATCTCCGGACGGCCCTGCGCTACAAGTACAATCCCACCGTCCGTTACAGCCTGGAGCTTTCCCGGGATAATCAATCCATCGGCACCCTCCGGGTCTCGCTGCGGACGCAGAATACCCAGCTCATCATGGCCATGGTCAATTTTTACGGCCTGTGGGATACCGTGGAAACGGTTTTCCTGGGACGGCAGCAAAGCCTGGTGGATGGCGAACGCTATCTCCGGGTTTTGATGCTGCAAAGCCCCACCCCCCAAAGCCTGCTGCTGGGCAGCGAAGCTCTCGGCGATCTCATCGCCGATTATATTTCCACCTTCGATGCAGCCCTCAAGCTGTATTTTTCGGAACCGGAGCCGGATTCCCGCGAAACAAAAGCGAAGATCGAACGGCTGTACCGGGAATACTTTGAGCGGCGGAATGTCGCCGTATAAAACAAGCAAATTCACCATGTGAGGAGGATGTTTTATGAACCTCAACCAATTCACCCAAAAAAGTGTAGAAGCCGTGCAGGCCGCCCAGCAGATGGCCTCCGCCCGGCAGAATCAGCAGATCGAGCAGGAGCACCTGCTGCTTGCCCTGCTGGAGCAGAAAGAGGGGCTCATCCCCCAGCTGATGCAGAAGGCCGGTGTGGAGCCTGCCGCCCTGCGGCAGAAGCTCACCGCCGCGGTGGAGCGTCTGCCCCAGGTTTCCGGCAGCGGCGCCGGGCAGATGTACCTCTCCCGCGACCTGGAGCAGGCCCTGAACGAGGCCGAAAAGATCGCCCGTGAGATGCACGATGAGTACACCTCCGTGGAGCACCTGATGCTCGGCCTCTTTGAGAAAACCGATGACACCCTGCGCGCCCTGTTCCGGGAAACGGGGCTCACCAAGGAAAAATTTATGGCGGCGCTGCGGCAGGTGCGGGGCAACCGTACCGTCACCAGCGATACCCCGGAAGAAACCTACGATGTGCTGAAAAAATACGGCCGCGACCTGACCGAGGCTGCACGCGCCCAGAAGCTCGATCCCGTCATCGGGCGGGATGAGGAGATCCGCAATGTCATCCGCATCCTTTCCCGCAAGAGTAAGAACAACCCCTGCCTTATCGGCGAGCCCGGCGTAGGTAAAACCGCCATTGCCGAAGGGCTGGCCCTGCGGATCGTTGCGGGGGATGTGCCGGAAAACCTCAAGGATAAGACCCTGTTCTCGTTGGATATGGGCTCCCTGGTGGCCGGTGCCAAGTTCCGCGGCGAATTTGAGGAGCGTCTCAAAGCCGTGCTGAACGAGGTGCAGCAGAGCGAGGGCAAGATCATCCTCTTCATCGATGAGCTGCACACCATCGTCGGTGCCGGCAAGACCGACGGCGCCATGGATGCCGGCAACCTGTTAAAGCCCATGCTGGCCCGCGGCGAGCTGCACTGCATCGGCGCCACCACCCTGAACGAGTATCGCAAGTACATTGAGAAGGATGCCGCCCTGGAACGCCGTTTCCAGCCCGTTATGGTAGCCGAGCCCACCGTGGAGGATACCATTGCCATTCTGCGTGGCTTGAAGGAGCGGTATGAGGTGTACCACGGCGTTAAAATTCAGGACGCCGCCCTCATCGCCGCCGCTACCCTTTCCAACCGCTACATCACCGACCGTTTCCTCCCCGATAAGGCCATTGACCTGGTGGATGAGGCCTGCGCTCTCATCAAGACCGAGATGAACTCGATGCCCACCGAAATGGATGAGCTGCGGCACCGCATCATGCAGCTGGAAATTGAGGAAGCGGCCATGAAGAAGGAGACCGACAAGCTGACCCAAGCCCACCTGGCAGAGGTACAGAAAGAGCTGGCCGAGCTGCGGGAGCAGTTCAACGGCATGAAGGCCCGCTGGGAGAACGAGAAGCAGTCCATCGGCAAGGTGCAGAACCTGCGGCAGGAGATCGAGAAGATCAATGCCGAGATAGAGATGGCGCAGAACCGCTACGACCTCAATAAGGCCGCCGAGCTGAAATACGGCAAACTGCCCCAGCTGCAAAAGGAGCTGGAGGAGGCCGAAAAGGCAGGCGAGACCGAGGAGAAGGAGGACACCCTGCTGCGTGACAAGGTCACCGAGGAGGAGATCTCCCGCATTGTGGCCCGCTGGACCGGTATCCCGGTGGCCAAGCTGATGGAGGGCGAGCGGGAAAAGCTCCTGCACCTGGAGGATATCCTGCACCGCCGTGTTATTGGCCAGGATGAAGCCGTGACCAAGGTTTCCGATGCCATTCTGCGCAGCCGGGCCGGTATTCGGGATCCCAAGCGGCCCATCGGTTCGTTCCTGTTCCTGGGGCCCACCGGCGTGGGCAAGACCGAGCTGGCCAAGGCCCTAGCCGAGGCGCTCTTTGACGATGAGCACAACATTGTCCGGATCGATATGAGTGAGTACATGGAGAAGTACTCGGTCAGCCGCCTGATCGGCGCGCCTCCCGGATATGTTGGCTACGAGGAGGGCGGTCAGCTGACCGAAGCGGTTCGCCGCCGTCCCTACTCCGTTGTACTGTTTGATGAGGTGGAAAAGGCGCATCCCGATGTGTTCAATGTGCTGCTGCAGGTACTGGATGACGGCCGGATCACCGACAGTCAGGGCCGCACCGTGGACTTTAAGAACACCATCATCATCCTGACCTCCAACCTGGGCTCCGACCTCATTTTGGAGGGCATCGGCGAAAACGGCGAGATCAGCGAGGAGGCCCGCGACGGCGTGACCCAGCTGCTGCGCCGCAGCTTCCGTCCGGAGTTCCTGAACCGGCTGGATGAGATCGTCTTCTACAAGCCCCTCACCAAGGAAAACATCCGCGGCATCGTGGATCTGCTGGTGGCAGACCTGCAGAAGCGGATGGCCCAGCGGCAGCTGACCGTCACCCTGACCGATGCCGCCAAGGATTATTTGATCGCCAAGGGGTACGACCCCATTTACGGTGCGCGGCCGCTCAAGCGGCTCATTCAGACCGAGGTGGAGACGCTGCTGGCCCGGTGGATCATTGCTGAGGACCCCGCCCCCGAGACCGCCATTACGGTGGACTACGACGGCGAAAAGCTGGTGGCTATGTAACAAAAATGGATAGCGGCTGCCCCGGGCGGCCGGAGAGATCGAGGTACGGCAAGGAGCGGCGGAAGGAAGGCTTTTGCCCGGCGAAGACGGGCTGATGCCTTGCGACGCCAGCGACACCGCCGGAACCGATCTATCCGGTTGCCGGGGCGGACGCGAACGCGAAAAGATAAAACAAGAAGCAAAGGAGCCTGTGACCATGAGAACGAAGCAGTTCAAAGCCGAAAGCAAAAAGCTGCTGGATATGATGATCAATTCCATTTACACCCACAAGGAGATCTTCCTGCGGGAGCTTATCAGCAATGCCAGCGATGCCATTGATAAGCTGTATTTCCGCTCGCTGACCGATGACAGCATTCCCCTTTCCCGCGGCGACTACAAGATCGCCCTGGCGGTGGATAAGGAAAACCGGCTGCTTTCCATCACCGATAACGGCTGCGGCATGACCGCCGAGGAGCTGGAAAAGAACCTGGGCACCATCGCCAAGAGCGGCAGTCTGGACTTTAAGCGGGAAAACGAGACCGGCGAGGATGTGGAAGTCATCGGGCAGTTCGGCGTGGGATTCTATTCCGCCTTTATGGTGGCCGACCATGTAACGGTGGAAAGCCGCGCCTGGGGCGAGGAAACCGGCAGCCGGTGGGAATCCAGCGGCGCCGAGGGCTACACCATAGAGCCCTGCGAAATGGACTGGAGGGGCACCCGCGTCACCCTGCACTTGAAGGACGACACCGAGGACGAGAAATACAGCGAATTCCTGGAGGAATACCGCCTTTCCGAGCTGGTGAAGAAATATTCCGACTATATCCGCTACCCCATCACCCTGCTGATGCCGCAGTACCGCCCCAAGGCGGTGCCGGAGGGCGAGGAAGCCCCCGAAAAGCCGGAGTATGAAACGGTGTGGGAAGAAACCACTCTAAACAGCATGATCCCGCTGTGGCGCAAGCAAAAGAGCGAAGTAAAGCCGGAAGAGTACAACGACTTCTATAAGAACAAATTCTACGACTATGAAGACCCGGCGGTGGTGATCCATACCCGGACGGAGGGCAACGCCACCTTTAACGCCCTGCTGTTTATCCCCAGCCATGCCCCGATGAACTACTACTCCACCAGCTATGAGAAGGGCTTGCAGCTTTATTCCCGCGGCGTGCTTATTATGGAAAAGTGTGCCGACCTGCTGCCGGACTATTTCAGCTTTGTGCGGGGCCTGGTAGACAGCGAGGATCTTTCCCTCAACATCAGCCGTGAGATGCTGCAGCATGACCGCCAGCTCCAGCTTATTGAGCGTGCATTGGAGCGCCGCATCAAGGGCGAGCTGGAAAAGCTGCTTGCCAATGAGCGGGAGAAATATGAGGCGCTGTGGAAGGAGTTCGGAACGCAGCTGACCTACGGCTTGTGTCTGGATTACGGCGCCCACAAGGATACCCTGCAGGATCTTTTGCTGTTCTATTCCTCCACCGAAAAGAAGCTGACGACCCTGAAGGAATATGTGGGCCGTATGAAGGAGGGCCAGGAGGCCATCTACTACGGCTGCGGCCGCACGGTAGAGGCAATAGACGCTCTGCCGCAGGCCGACCAGATAAAAGAAGCCGGCTACGAGATGCTGTATATGACC
>CDZA01015069.1_pt1 | contig 51259 bp, 44 predicted proteins | sample 554881 | NCBI WGS metagenome assembly CDZA01 (sample SAMEA3182082, study PRJEB8094) | gut metagenome | biome: human; feature: gut; material: Stool; isolation source: human stools | place: Canada | collected 2012-12-04
TTATAGATGCTGCATCTTGCGCCGTAAGGGAACCGGAAGCGGGGAGCATCCTGCTCCTTCTTGTAATCCAGGTTCCGGTTCTGAATACCGATAAGCCGCCCATCGGTATCGAAGTAAGGAATCTGCAGCCAGTTGATGCCCTTCTTATCCGTCCATGAAGTCAGTCGGCACCAGTTCACCACTCTCCAGTCAATCTTCCTCTCCTCAAAGAGAAATCTCCGAGCTGCCTGGTTGAGCCAGGGATGCTCAAAGAATCTCGCATACCTGCTTGCATCGAAGGAAGATTTCCCCGAATTATTACCCGAAGAAGAATCACCGGATGAAGAGCCCGAAGAAGAATCCTCCTCCAACTGAATCTGATGTTCTTCTGCGAGCCATCGGCAAGCCGCCGGGAAATCCTTCCCCAGGTATCTCATCGCCAGGTCGATGGTGCCGATAGAACTCCTCATGCAGACATAGCATCTACAGCTGTTCTTGGTCTTGCTGAACGTAAGGCTGGCGTGGTGGTCGTCATGGAATGGGCAGAGCGCCTTATGGTGCTCTACCTTCATCCCCAACTCTTTCGCAACCTTCTCTATTGGAAGCTCGCGCAGTTTCTGAATCTCATATTTCTCCATCATATCCCTTTCCCTTTCTTTTTCTTAGCCGGTATACCCGTCAGATATTCTGTAGTCTTGGTATAGAGTTTCGTCTGGCTGTTATAAGTAATAAACTGGCGGTTCTTCCATACGTTGAGCTGATGCTTGGTACCTTCCTGATTCTTGCCCAGACTCAGGCGCAGGGTTTCCAACTGCAGTTCGTTGAAGGAATTCTCCAGCTGGTCGAGCATGTTTTTCGGACCGCTTCTCTGAGCCTCTTCCTGCCCATCGCCCGCTTTAAACATGTCGCCGAACACCTTAACCTTCGACCACAAATCGTAGTAGCAGAACCATTCAACGAAGTCGCCGATGGATTTCGACCAGCTCTGGTCGTTCAGAATCCACAGCACGGCTCCCTTCTTCCATGCCGAGAAGATGCTGCGGTGGGAGAGTTCCCAGAGCGTATCATCATCGGCAAGGTCGGCAAGGCGTGCCATTTCCTCTGCCAGCTTATCGGCTATCTTGTTGAGCTGCTTCACCACAAAACTGCCCTTGCAGTTGTCCAGCCTCAGCAGGTAGCCATCGAGCTTTTCGAGGAAATCTTTGTTGTACGTTCCCTGTCGCGGAATCTTTCCGCTTCGCTCGCCACGGGCTTTGTAGGCGAAAGGTATGCGCCCGAAGAAACCATTGGTCAGGTCTTTCTTGTAGAAGAGTCGGGCCGCTTCGGGAGTAGAGGTAAAGGTGAGGTTCACGCGGAGCAGAGGGTTGCCCGTTACGCCATCAGCCGTGGCGCGCAAGGCTCCAGCCCTCTGACAGTCGAAGATGTTTCTTACCATCTGGCTCACCTGCTTATGCCCACCACACATTCTGTCGGCCATCTCCACCTCAGGCAGATTGATGTACTGGGTTCTTCCGCCCAGCTGTTCGCAAGCCATAGCGTTCTGGATGAAGGCAGGATTGGTGACATCAGAAGGTGGAAACCAGAAACTCACGTCCGGGCGCTCCGGTTTTTCCTTGTTGGCGCCCTTGGTTTTCATCTGTCGCTGCCAGTCAACCAGTTTCTTGAACTCAGTCTCATCATGCTTTCTGAAAGGTCTCATGATGGCCTCTACAAGATGACCCAACTGTGCCTTTCCGATACCCGATGGACCTATCAGATGGCCCATTTGCCCGCACATTTCGTAATATTTGTTGTCGGAATACATGAATCTTACGTCTGTGAGATGAGCTGCTAATGCCGGAATTGCCATCGGAATGAGCACTGCCTGCATGTCTTTTGATGCCTGGGAGATGGCAAATTTTACAAATTCAGTACCCTTGCTGGGTTTTGGCATCGCCGGAGCGATGTTGCTAAAAATATTATAATCCATTGCTTTTTAGAGAGTTAAATCAAATTTCATGTTCATTTTTTCTTGCTTGCAGTCTCAGTCTCAGAGTCTCAGTTGTTTTTTTTATGGTCTCGCTTCCTATATATATTATATATAACTAATTAATAATCAATAAGTTATGAAGTCTTAAGAAGCGGGTTTGAAGTTGGATTGTGACATTTATCCTAACTGAGACTGAGATTTGAGACTGCTTTGAAGAGGAAATGAGGGTAGGGATAATCCTGTTACCAGCCTCCCCGAAGTCCCCATTTCCTCTAGAAAGCCTCAACTCCGTTTATCTGTCATCACTCTTACCGCTAATGATGCGCAACTCGTTGGCGGCACCCTGGCAGAAGTCCTGGAAGGTAAAGCGCTCTGAGAACTGCGGGCGGTTGAAGGTAGGGTAGAGCGTACCGTCTTTCTTCCGGTTCACGTTGATGTACTTTCCTTCATACACGTGCGGATTTCTCTGCACCACCTTCTGCAGTTTCTTCTCCTGGTCATTCTGCACAAAGGTGAAGTGGTCTTCTCCGTCATGCGTAATGGCTCCATCCAGATACTCGCCAACGTCCATGCGCCCTGGCTCCTTAGTCATCAACTTGAGGTCGATACCCAATTCTGTGTTTGGGTAGAATCTCTTTCCTGCCTTACTTGAACTTTCGTTCATATTGCCATTTAATACTATATTCATTTTTTTTTTTGAGTATTAAATAAGCCTCTCTGGTACGATGACGTTCGAAGAGGTTTCCCCGTCATCTTTTCTAGTACCATCATTCCCCATTTTGTGATTTGCAACTCGCCTGATGGGTAGTCATCTTGTTATCAGATGACGGGTGCAAAGATAAGGCGAAAAATCCGTGCGAGTGCAAAAATAATCGGTTTAAATCCTTGAAATCCATGGTATTAGGAATCGGTAGGAATCATTAGGAATCAATCGGAATAAAATCAAGGAATCAATCGGAATGCAAAAAACACAAAAAGCGGCAACCACCATCCTTTTGTCGGATAATCGTTGCCGCTTTCAATAGCGTATTTTTTGTTTTCAGAAAACAACAGATGATAGTTATTCCGTTGTCATAGCTTTGTAGATTTCTTTCCCGATTTCTTTATCTTTATCCTTCCAAAGAAGGTAGTCTGGATGATTTGAAGAAACATGTTCTTTATTTCTTTTCAATGTTTTCAGTTTCTTATTCATTCCATCTGACATATTTTTTATAGCCTTATCATCGCTATACTTCAGTACCCCAATTCCAATCAAAGCACGGATAAAATCAATAGACTTCGTTCCAGAGCGAATTGCTTCTACGTCTATGGAAATAGCCATTAGCATAGCCACCTGTACATTGGCTGTCAAGTCAATCACATAAGCTGCTTTTTCAATTTGATTTCTGGAAATCTTCACAACTTTATTTGGCAAAGTAAAAGTAGGTTTCATTACTTTATTGATGGCATCTCTACAGTCATCTGGGATGCATACTTCATCAGGAACTGCATTTTGCTGTTTTGTATAGGATTCCAGATTCTTTATCAACTCGTTTTGATAGAGTTGCTCTTTGAGTCTTAAAACCACAAGTTCGGTACCCATGATATCATACATTTCTCTTCTTGAAAGGTGCAGATAACGCATTTGAGGTACGATATCTTTCTTTTTCAAGTTGTGGGAATGAAAAATTCCTCTTGGTACTTTGTCTAGCCAAGCTGTAAGCCTGTTGATTTCAGATTCTATTACTTCCGTTTTAGCCAGCCCCAATGGAACTTTTAAATAGTTGTCGTCGTATCTTTTAAAAAATCCATCCTTTTCATTGGAGAAAAACTTTTTCATTCTAACCAGATGTGTCTCGTAAATCTTGTTTCTATCCTCTTCTCTATGTATATTTGCCACAAGATTCTGGATTTTATGGCAGAGATTTTCTAATTTCTTTTTAGTTGAACTTGATATTGCTGAGTGATTATTTGTGAAATCTTTCAACTTATTGAGAATTCGACTTGTATTTTTGCAATCAACATCGCAAAGTGTTAGGGGAATTTGGGCGCAGTAGTGCTCACTTAGCCTAATGAGTTCTTCTGCATCCTCATCCTTGAAATCTCTTGGTAGCAGTAAACTTGTTACTAACTCAATCTTATTTTCTTCCTCCATGAATGGCATAGAAATATCAAATGGGGATGGATCAATTTTTCTTTTGTATGGTTCGGGGGGCAACAGGCATTCCTTTGGAATGTCAACATCTGCTGTTAAAGTGATGTAGCCAACCTTGCCAATAACCTTGGCCTTTATTATTGTTGTAGAAGACTGCTCTTGGGGAAATACACGTTGTATTTCTTTGGTGTAGTTTTCTGATATATAGCCAATCTTATTGTAGTTCTGATAGTACACGGCAATAGCGTTTGAACTATAAACGTTGTCAGGTTCTCTTTTCAAGTAGACCATTGATGGAATAGGCAGTTGTGCTACAAATTTTTGGGCATTTTGGGTCTTCTCCTCGAAATTCTTTCCAGGCATTTGGTATCTGATTGCAGTAATCTCGAAATTCATTTTTATCTATATTATTAAGTTTTCTATATTATGTTTTAATATTCTCCATACAACTCGGTCTAATCCTCCTTATCCAGATAAAAAACTTCCAAGGAGAGGCAAATCCACTATTGGCTTCTCATCTTGTCATCATTAGTAGTAAGGAACTTAGCGTTTGCCTTTCCCTGATGCTGAAGAAATTTTTGTACTTGAAATACTTGATTCATAGCTGTTCTTTTTTTATTTTGATGCAAATTTACGATAAAAAAACAGAAACGCAAAGCAAAATCTCGCGTTTCGTGATAAATTCACGTAATTTAATATTAAAAGCTATAATATTGTTTTGTTAGCTCCTTGAAGAAGGATAGGGGATAGAATTATTCTATTTCCCCCATCACTCTTCCTAGAACTGTGTTTCTATAGGTGTTGAAGATATTAGGCTTCAGCATCATGTAGTTTGGCAAGCTCTCTAAATATTCCAGTTCGAACACAAGGCGTGGGTCTTTATCATTTGACTCTGGATGAATCTCTGCCTTACAGCCTATGCGAGCTATGCGGATGAGATACAAATCCTTGACTCCCTTGCCCTTGATATAGGGCATGAAATAGTAAAGCTTGTTGAGCGCAACAGTCGATGGGAAAGACTTGGTCTTACCTGTATAGTAAATCTTTGTCTGACCACCATCTAGGAAATAATCTGTATTATCTTCCTTGACAAAGCCTACCAAGAGACTTTTGTTCATATCCAAGGTGTAGCTCTTCTTCGGCTTATTTATTTTCAACTCAGGATTCAATTCTGAGAATAAGCCAAAATTCAGCTTTGGTTGAGAGTCACGCTTAATATCTATCGGATGGGTAGAAACCGGTTCCTTCTCATAGATGAAGCGGTAAAGACTCTTGCCAATCTGCTGAACGATTCCGCACACCAAAGCATTTCCCATCAGGAAGGCCCGACGAGCATCCGTAACATCGGGATGCAAGGTGTGGTTGTCTGGGAACATATTCAGACGCTCCAATTCTATAGGTATCAGTCGGCGATAGCGACCTGATGCAGTCTTGATGACATGTTTGAAGCGTGATGCACCAGCACCTCCTTCACCTGTAATGATTGTACGTGAAGGCTTATCCAGGGAATCAGGGAAGGCCATTCCGCCCTCAGAGAAAAGATACTTGAAACCTTCCTTGGTAGTGCGTTCTATTTTCTTTGCACCCTTTTCGTATTCCCATCTTGCAACTTCATCTTGCGGAATAAAGAACTCCTCTGGTACCAGGGACTCATCAACTATATTGCCGCCAAGTGTCATAACTGGACCATCATAAACCGCCTCTGCATCTACGGAATATACGCAACGGTTGCGCATGATACCGGCATTTCCAAATGGACTGTCTTTTCCTTCTTTGTTGAAATTATCCGAAACCTCCTTAATAGTTCCTTTAATCTCAAATTCAGAGAGGGTTTTGTCCTTCGGTTTAAAAGGAAAAGCCTTTGCCAGCACGCCTTCATAAAGCACCCAATCCTTCAACTCTTGTACTTGTCTTGAAACATTTGAATTCTCACGGTAACCGACAATATAAGTACGGCGTCTGCGCTGAGGCATTCCGTATTCTGCTGCGTTGATTACTCGCCATTCTACCGTATAGCCCAAATCTGCGAGCGAAGCAAGAATGATTGCAAAATCACGTCCACGTTGCTTGGCAGGCGAACCGAGCAAACGGTCAACATTCTCAAAGAATATATAGCTTGGACGATTATCTCCCTTCTCGTTTAAGATGCGATAGATTTGCCACCAAAGCACACCCTTCTTACCCTCAATTCCACCAGAACGGCTAAGAGTTGAAGCTACAGAATAATCTTGACATGGGAAGCCGCCTACCAACAAGTCATGATCAGGAATATCAGCTGTTGGTACTGTATTAATATCTTGGTTGCTATGTCCCTTTGAACCAAAGCGTGCTCTATATACGAGCGAAGCATCTTGGTGTTTGGTTGATGGTTCCCATTGGTTGTTCCAGATGGTTTCATAGGCATCTGAAGCTCCCTCCAAACCTATGCGGAAACCTCCTACGCCTGCGAATAGTTCTACTACCTTTATTGTATTTTTAGACATATTTATATGTATGGAATTTCTTGTAATTTTTTAGCAATATATGAACCATTGAGCCAGAAAAACTGCGGTAGCATTCTTATGCCGTTCACACTTTCTGTTCTTGTTTTCTCTGTCGAAATATCAGCTCCTCCTCGGAAGAATACTTTATATTCTGAACTCTTAGGAAAGTTTGGGGCTCCCATATAGGAACCGCTATTGTTCATACGTTTATTACCCTTTTTGTCATAAACGTATTCCCATTCCAACTCATTCCTATGAATCAGATTTCTGGAATCCTCCCAGGTACGCCGAACTTCATTCTCGATGAATTCTTCATCAAAAGCAAAGCGTTTAAAACCTTCAAAAACGGTCTTGCTCGGGTCTTTACTATCATGCTCACAGAAGATAGGGCAGAGGAAACTGTGCTCACAGAAGTAATCGTATACATCGGAATCTTCAAAGTCTGCATCTCTATCTGCCCATTCTTCAAAGTCGATGTGCTTGAGCTTCATATCCTCTGTTCTTCCACCTTGGGGCGTAATCGTGATGGTCTTCGCTATGATACCAGCTTTGTTAAAGTCTGAAATCTGATTTAACCTGTTGCAATCGGTTCCGAACATACGGATAACGCATTTAGCTGAAATATCCTTGACCTTAGCTTCTATTCCGAGCATTTCTCTTAGTTCAGGCAGAGTCTTACCCTTATACTTTAATGTAAGTGCATGGCAACGAGCATCCAGCTGGGCGAAACTTGAAAAAGATTCTTTCAGTACGATTTCGTTCTTTGCTCTGCTTTTGTCAAAATGTCCTCGTACGATGTAATCAACAAAAGTTTGTTTCAATCTATATCGGGGCTTTTGGTAAGAGCCTGTTGCTGTGCGCTTGAATCCTGGTACTAATTCTATCAGCAAGAGATTTGGACGAAGAAGGTGAGTGAAACCAACCAGCTGTTCGTTACGCTTTTCTGCATCCTGATAATCATGATAAACCTGTTGCAGGTGGCTACTGACAATCTCCCAGTCGTTTTGTAATTTGTCTTTTTCTTCTTGTGAGAAAGAATTGTAGCAGTAGTCAACAATAGGGAACTTAGCATAGCCTGAAGCAGGTACAACCTCGTAAGATCTATATTCATAGAAGATGATTAAAAGCCGTTCTGTTTTTTCCCAAAAATGAGAAGTGTCGAAGTCTGTCTGAATCGGCGGTTCAAAGGTAACATGTGTAATACTGATACCTTCCTTTGCACCCAGGTAAACATTATAAGCTTCACCAGTCTTTCCATTAGCATTCTTTTGGTCTCTCTTGGGTACACGTACTCCGGTGGTCTTAACTTCCGTAAGAACGCCATCAATCTCAATATCACATTCCTGTTTACTGTCTTTTTTGTAACCGAAAACAGATTGTTCTATCACGTCTCCAGCGATACCTGTAATCTTTTTACTTTCTAAGGTACGAGCAAACTGGTGGGATTTATCAACCTCACCAAGAGTCTTGCCCTTTGCTCCTTCAAGAAGGGTATAGACTTGCTCTTTCGAAAATTTTCTATCTTCTGATACAGCCATCAGCTTATGTTGTTTAATACGATATTAAGTATATAATCATTATTTAGCCAAAAACATTTGGGCTGCACCCTGTTGCCTTGTGGGGTTAATACGGTTTGCCCTTTAGTTCCGTGTGGTCGTATGTGGCAGATTCCATTTGCTTTGCTCGTTATGAAATGGTTATAGTCACCCTCGCAAACTTTCTGCTTTGTATCTTCCCAGAGATTCTTAGCTTCCACTAAATCGTTGTATGGCATATTCCAAAAGAATACTTTAACGAGTTTCATCTTTCTCTTATCTCCATCAGGAGATTTTCGGAATACGACAAACAGGAATTTGCCAAAGAGTTGCTTGTGCCACTCTGAATCCTCCCATTCTTCATTTATGATATCCACAAATCTGATGTATGGAAAAGACATAGACTCAATTATTTTATCACGATTTGCTTCTATCACTATCGTTTTCAAAGAAATGTTAGCATTCTCAAACTCTTGTATTTTGCGTGTCTTTATATTGAATATAGCCCGACAGACATTATATGCAAAATCTTTGGCTTTTACATTTAATTCTACCTTACGCTTTTTTCCTATTTTCTCAACGGTCTTACCATAAAATGGTTCTATACGCCTTACGACAAGTTGCTCAAAAGTCTCTTTTGGCTTATAACAGCGTAGCGATTTTACAATCTTATCCGAAGCAAATTTCTTCTGAAGCTTTTCTAATCTTTTTGGAGTGATATTTAATTGATGATTTATTTCCTCATCAAGAAAAGAGTCCAGGATAATCTTGTTCATATATCCAGTTTTGAGCGAGTATGCTCTTTGTTGTGCCCGTTCGTTAGTGCCGGGTTGGTCACGCATATTTTCCTTTGCTTTACTGCCTTTCATGCATGCTGCAAGATAAAGGGTATCACCTTCCGTAAGCTCGTGCGCTTGCCCATGTAGGATTTTTGTATGTATGAAGTTCCAATCATCTTTGATAATCTTCAGATCATCTTTTGGAAACTTCCAATTACGAATCAACTTAAATACCATATCCACGGGATCTACATTAGCTTCATGAAGATAAAACATCAGAAGAAGTAATTTGTTTTTCTTCCAAAAACTGCTTGTTTCAAAAGTTTCTTTTGCTTCCTCAATATAATTAATAATATTGAGTACAAGTCGCTCTTTGGCAGCCATACTCTTATCTTTCTTAAGCTCCTTTAAGGGCGTACATTTGAGTTCCAAACCAGCTTCTTTGAAGTCTGGTTCCGCATCAGAGTTCGGTTTATAACCATAATGGAATTTTTCTACGGCTTGACCCAAACCACCCTTTCCGCTAGGGATGACTGCTTCAGGATGCAGTTCTCTCAGCGAACGACCAAGTAACAACTCGCCATATTTAAGAATCGAGTTGGCGTTTTTGGGATTATATGTTTTTTTTGCCATGTTTCCAGTTTTTATATTTTAAAATCTACCATGTGTAGTTGTATTTGAGAATAAAGTTCCCTTACGTTCGCTCCGCACGCAGACCTTAGACAATCTGCAAAGGTACTAAAACTTTTCAATAACTTGGCTTCTGATTACAATCTTTAACGCTATTCTTAAGAAAAATGCTAATCTTTTGGCTGGCGTTTTTTTCTGCATTCTTCTCTTCCTTATCCAGATAAATACTTCTATGGGATGGTAAATATACTAGTTTACCTTGTATGTTGTCCTTATATGGATTTATCGTTTTATGGAATCCCTGTAATCTGATAAGTTTTGACAGGATGACGCTTTTACGAACAATAACGGGATAGAAGTTCATTCTAAGATAGAACTCCAACCCCTCAACAAGGTTGGCTTCAAGACCATAGAAGTTCCAGAAGATAATGAAGCAAATATTGCCGTTATCGGCATCTTGAAATACATTATCAACTAAAGATAAAAGGGCAAAGGCATTACCTATGTATCAGGTAAATGCTTTTGCCCTTTCTCTCTCTGTCTATCTTTTATTCCACCTCCTCGCACATCGCCATCTCTGCGCCACGATAAATAACAACGAGCTGATGAAGCTTCGTTCTCTTTACTGATTCGCGCACGATGTCGCTATCGGCGTAGCGCCTTACCTGAGCAGAGGCTTCCTCGAAGAGATGGTTCAACTGCTCATCGCTGGTGCCCGGCTTACAATATTTCAGCTCCACGATGTAGGAATCTTCCATGTCCTTATAAATGTCGCAGAGGGGTAGGAGGAATATGTCGGCATAACCGCCATCGTTGTCAAGTTCTGAGATGGGACGGTAGAACTTGCATTGGCTCGTCATCGCCAGGGTGAAACCATGAACGTAGGCCTCGCCCTTCTGCTTGTCGCGCTGGGAAGAGAAGCGCTTCAGGCAATCGGCTATGTAGGCGAAGTAGGGCTTGAATGCGCCTTCGTAGGCAAGCTTGCTCTCCAGTTGGGTCTTGTCGTATTGCTCAAATGTGAGGTCATTCTCCTTATAGGTATCCAGCAGATAGGTGTACATCTGGTCTCGTACCACCTCGTTGGGAACCACAAAGCGGGTGTTGCCCTGGTAGGTGCCGCCTATCGTTACCATGCCGAAATAGAAGAGCAGACTCAGAAAATTGTCCGGGTCGTTGATGCGCTCGGCGGGGAAATTCTCCATCAGGGTTCCCGTGGTGAATCCCTTGGTTACAATATCCTGTATGATGCTGGCATCGTGGGCAAACTCCTTATCGTGGCGGATGAGCATGCGGATCTTGTCGTAATCGATGCGGATGTTGGTTTCCAACATGCTATCAGGAATATCATAATCGTTGCGAATGTAATTGTCCACAAAATTGAGCACCATCACGGAGTTGTACATGGTTGTCTTGCCATATCTTCTGATGCTGAAACAATAATTATCATACCATGGTTTCATCACTTCTATCAGCTCATCCACGCTATGGCGGAATGGCAGCACGCTAGAGTAATAAGCCAGCATTTCACGTACTTCATCCTCGGTAAATCCTACCATCTCGTTGAACTCAGGAGATAGGGAATAGTTGGTTCCAATGTTGAAACCGCTGGTCAGATCATCCATGGTTACGGGGCTTACTCCTGTAACGAAGACTCTACCCAACGAATCTCCTGCAGCTCCCTTGATTGTGTCGAAGAAATGGCGCAAATATCCCTCGCCGTGAGTCTGCTCGCGGTATCGGGTTTCATGCTCTTTGTGGGCAAGAATCTGATTGGTAAAATGATCGTACTCATCGATGAAGAGATAAATCTTCAAGCCTGTTTCAGCACATTTGTCGCATAGAAATCCCAATTGGGCAACGGCATCTTCCTTCTGGTTCATCTCTTCCTTTATGCCCGGTGGCAACAGGTGGGCGTATCTGCTGCAGAAGGAATTGAACTTGTTGTTGCAATGGGCATCAAGTCCCTTTTTATAATTATCCAATCCTGCTGAAATCATGGCAAAATTCAGATGCAGGATAAGATAACTGTTGCGTTCGGGGGTAGGATTTTCTCCGATGTAAAGTTTCCCGAAGAGGCTTTCGAACTGATCTTTCTTATTGATGTCGTAATAGTTTTCGAGCATGGAGATTGTAAGGCTCTTTCCGAAACGGCGAGGGCGTATGAAGAAGAAATATTTGTTTGATTCTTCTATATTCTCGATGAAAGGAGTCTTGTCAACAAAGTAGCAATCTTCCTTGATAACATCCTCGAAATTCTGCATTCCATAAGGGATGCGCTTGCGATAGATTCGCTTTTGTCTTTCTATTTTTGCCATAATCGAAACCAGTTTTTTGTTTTTATGCCGCAAAGTTAAGATTATTATTTGGAATAAGCAAAGATTTTGGGGCTTTTTCTTGGTGGTTTATCGAAAATTACCTCCTTTTTTACTTTCCTCTTTTTAATTCTAACCGGTATTATGGTAAATAGGCGTTATGAGAAAAAGAAAGAGGTAAAATTTGGAACCTGAAAATGGAACGGGTCACCCCTTTCTGAGTATATCTTTTTTGAGTAACTCTTTTCTGAGCATTTCTTTCTGATCTTTTCTTTTTATTCTGAGATGAATCCTGATTTCAATATTATGAAAGCTTGGGGTTCATCTCAGAACAGAATCCTACATCATGCCCGTAAGACGCTGGATGGCGATGACTGCCTGATTGTATTCATTAATCGCATCGGCATGCTTCATCAGAACATCGATGGTTTCCTCGATGACATTCACATATTCTACATACGAAATTTCGCCATTTTCATATTCTATCGCACTTAACTTCGAAATTTGCGCAGAATGAGCCTGATTGTTCTGCTCGTAATATTTCAGACGGTTGGATGCTGCCTGGAGACGCTTCGTACAAAGACGGAAATCGCGCTCTTTTTCTGTCTGCTCCTGGCGCATTTCGATTTCAGCCAATTCGCGGTCTTTCTGGGCTGCCTTTACTTTTGCCTTCGTAGAACCGTAAAATAAAGGGATGCCTACGCCAATCTCGAAACCGAAGAAATTGCCCTCGGCAAATCTCGAACGGTCTATGTTGTATGGATTCCAACTGGAAATGACACATTGGGTGCGCAAAGATAAGGATAAACTTGGAGCAAAACCTGATTTGGCTGCCTTGATTTCCTTATCGAGAGCGATGAGCTTGTCCTGCTGGTAAATGCCGTCGGCAGACTGCTGATAATTATAGGAATTGAGATTCTGGGCTGCGATGGCCGAGAGATTCTCTTCTGCCGGTTTTATGGGCTCCTGCGTGTTGAGCTGCGTCATGAGGTCGATTTGCAGACGCTCGATTTCGCTCTTTACATCTGCCATTTCCAGACGGTTTTCGTTGCATTTGCGGTCGGCTGAGAGATATTCCAGCTGGCGGCTCTCTCCTGCCTTGTAACGCATTTCTGCAATCTGGCTGTAACGCTCTAATACTGAGTCGATTCGCTCCAATATCTGGAGTCTGTGAGTCTGATAAAGCATCTGATAATAGGTGTTGGCGATTTCAGCCTTCAGTTGCTGGCTAACCACGTTCAGGCGGCTCTTTTCTGCCTGGGTTTCAGCCTTCAGCTGGTTGCGGCGTGAGGCGTAGACGGTAGGAAAATCGAGGCTCTGGGTAAAGGTAAAGCCGTTATCCGATTCGCCACCCGTAGCAGGGTTTTGAGAGAAAGCGACCTCGGTTTTATCCAGTTCCCAAGCCGTGCCTTGCATCACCTGCGCACGCTCTACCGACTTCTTTCCTGCCTGCATCTGAAGGTTCTGTCGGGCAGCCAAATCGAAACATTCCTGCAGGGTAACTTTCCTGCCCGCAATATGAGCATCAAAATGCTGGGCTCCGACTGTGGCTGGCAGCAGGAGCAGGATGGCGGCAAAGCAAGCCACCACCCTATTCTTTGTTATCTTTATTCTGTTCATTATTTTCATATCTTGAAATCTTACTTTTTCGTAAACATCTTATAGATGGCTGGCAGAACCAGAAGCGTAAGGAGCGTGCTGGTAATGAGACCGCCTATTACAACCGTAGCTAAAGGACGCTGGACTTCTGCTCCGTCGCCATGGGATAATGCCATCGGGAGGAAACCCATAGAAGCTACCAGGGCCGTCATCAGAACCGGACGGAGACGAATCATACAACTGTCAATAATTCTGTTCTGAATAACAGCCGCCAAACTTGCGTCATTCTCCTCAGGAACCGCTGCCGCCTGCTTCTGTATCTGGTTCATCTGACCTATCAGCACGATGCCGTTGAGAACCGCCACGCCAAAGAGGGCGATGAAACCTACGCCCGCCGAAATGCTGAAAGGCATTCCGCGCAACCAGAGCGCCCAGACGCCACCTATCGCAGCAAGCGGAATGGCGGAGAACACGAAGAGGGATTCGCGCAGATTCTTAACCGTAGCGTAGAGCAGCAGCAGAATGATGATGAGCGCTACCGGAACCACGATAAGCAAACGCTGGGTGGCACTCTGAAGATTCTCAAACTCGCCACCATAATTATAATAGTAGCCCTCAGGCAGCTTCAGCTTCTCGTCGAGGATGGTCTGAATGTCCTTAACCGTACTCTGCACGTCCCTACCCTTCACGTTGAAACCTACGTAGATGCGGCGGGCACCATTCTCATGAGAAACCTGAGCCGGAGCCGGTTCGTAAACCACATCAGCCAACTGGGAAAGCGGAATGCTCTCGCCACCAGCCAGCGGAATGAGGAGCGACTGGAGAGATTCGAAATTGCGATTCTTAGGATCAAGACGCAAAACGATGTCAAACTTTTTGTCGCCTTCATAAATAGCTCCAGCCGTAGCGCCCGCAAAGGTGGTTTCAAGAATGCGGTTGATTTCGTCTACACTCACCCCATAAGCCGCCATGCGTTCATGGTTGTATTTCACCTGAATTTGCGGCAGTCCCGAAACCTCTTCTATAAAGATTCCGCTCACGCCCGGCACATTCTTTATCATTCTTGAAACCTTATCAGCCTGCTGGGTAAGCACATCGAGATTGTCGCCAAAAATCTTAATCGCCACATCCTGCTTGATGCCCGTAAGCAACTCGTTGTTACGCATCTGGATAGGCTGCGAAATCTCAGCCTCCAAGCCCGGAATCGTCTTCAGGGTTTCTTCCATCTTCTCCATCAGTTCGGCGGTAGTTTCTGCCGAAGTCCACTCGGCTTTCGGCTTGAGCGCCACCATGATGTCAGCTCGTTCTACCGGCATCGGATCGGTAGGAATCTCGGCACTTCCTATGCGGCTCACCACCTGCTTGATTTCAGGATATTCAGCCTTCAGAAGTTTCTCAGCCTTGGAGCAGCTCTCTACCATCTGCGAGAGCGAAGTGCCCTGCGACATGCTCATTTCTACCGCAAAATCGCCCTCTTCCAGACTCGGAATGAATTCGCCACCCAGGAAATGGAAGGCTACTGCGCTCATGCAGAAGAGCGAAACGGCGCCGGTAATCACATCCTTATATCGCGCCAAGACCCATTCCAGAACCGGTCGGTACCAGCCTTGCAGTTTCTCTATCATCCTGTCGCTGAAGGTTTTACGCACATGTCCCTTTTTGCTCAGGAAGAGCGCACTTGCCATCGGAACATAGGTGAGCGAGAGGATGAAGGCACCCAGGATGGCGAAGAAAACGGTAAGCGCCATCGGACGGAACATCTTGCCCTCGATGCCCACAAGCGTCATCAGCGGAATGTAAACTATCATGATGATGATTTCGCCAAATGCCGCACTCTTGCGGATGCGCGAAGCGGAATCATGAACCTTCTCATCCATCTCTGCCTGAGAAAAACGGATGGGAGTATCGGCAGAATTTCTTGCCTTTCGCTCTATACTCTTCACGCCCAGATGGGCCACAACCGCCTCTACGATAATGACGGCAGAATCGACTATCATACCGAAATCGATGGCTCCGAGCGACATCAGGTTGCCGTCGATTCCGAAGGTCTTCATCATGCCGAAAGCAAAGAGCATGCTGAGCGGAATGACGCTCGCCACAACCAGTCCGGCTCGCCAGTTGCCCAGGAAAATAACCAGCACGAAGATGACGATGAGTCCGCCTTCTATCAGGTTTCGGGCGATGGTTCCCTCCACTCGGTCAACCAGGTTGGTTCGGTCTATAAACGGCTCGATAACCACGCCCTCGGGCAGAGATTTCTGAATCTGCTCTATGCGCAGTTTCACATTCCTGATAACCTCCTGAAAGTTTTCGCCCTTCAGCATGATGGCAATTCCGGCTACCACTTCGCCCTCTCCATTTCGGGTAACGGCTCCGAAACGGGTGGCATGACCCAGCTGAACCTTCGCCACATCACCTATTTTAATAGGAGTGCCGTTTACGGTCTTCACGGCGATATTTGCCACATCTTCCAGACTCTTCACCACGCCTATGCCGCGGATGAAATACTGGTTGGAATTTTCCTCTATGTAACTTCCGCCCGTGTTGGCGTTATTCTTTTCGAGCGCATCAAACACCTCGCTCACAGTCAGATTGCTGGCGTTGAGCTTATCCGTATTGATGGCCACCTCATATTGCTTCACATAGCCTCCCCAGCCGCTCACTTCAGCCACGCCCGGGGTTCCCGAGAGCTGTTTTCGCACAATCCAGTCCTGGATGGTTCGCAGCTGGGTGAGCGAATATTTGTGCTCGTAGCCCTTCTCGGCGCGCACGGTATAATGGTAAATCTCGCCCAGTCCGGTAGCAATCGGTCCCATCTCGGTTTCCACATTTTTGGGCAAATCTTTCTCCACTTGGGTCAGCATCTGGCTCACCTGTGAACGTACCCAGTAGATATCTGCATCATCATCAAAAACGAGGGTGATGACCGAGAGTCCGCTTCGCGAGATGCTTCTGCGCTCCTTGAGTTCGGGGATGTTGGCGAGCGCCATTTCTACCGGAGTAGTTACGTATTGCTCCACCTCCTGCGCTCCGAGCGAAGGCGCCTGGGTGATAACCTGCACCTGATTGTCGGTAATATCCGGCGTAGAATCGAAAGGAAGATGGATGAGCGAAACGATGCCCCAGATGACGAGGGCTATCGTGAAAACTCCCACCACCAGCTTGTGGCGGATGGAGTAAGTAATCAGTTTCTGAAACATAATCTGTTTTTCTTTAAAAAGCTCTTTATTGATGAAAAGCTCACCTTATATTAATGCTCATCCGCATGTTCGCCCGTGAGCGAAGCCAGATAATATGCATTTTCTGTCACAATCTTCTTGCCCTCCTGCTTCAGATGTTTGCAGAGTTTTACCTCGGTATAAGCTTCATCCGAAACGCCCGTAATAACCTCGTGGCGGGAGAAACTGTACTCGCCCTTCTCTGGCTTGCCGTTCAGAGCGAAGACAAACTGCTTGCCGTCGGTACTGACGATGGCCTTGGAAGGAAGGGCGATGCACGACTGGCTGCCCGTAGTTATCTTGCCGCTTACGTACATTCCGTCGAAGAGTCGGGCTGAGCCGTGAACGCCGCTGGTTTTAAGAGACTGCGCATCTATTTTTACATGAACAGCAACTGATTTCGAATTATCGTTAAAGTATTGGTTTAAACCATAGACATGGCCGACGAGCTTGATGCCCGGTTGATTGGTAAGCGAGAGATAAACCTTATCGCCCGGCTTTACCTTCTGCAAATCTTTCTCGAAAATGTTCAAATCGCACTCTATCGCCTGGTTGTTCTGAATCTTCATGAGCGGAGTCTGCATGTCGGCAAAGCTGCCCAAGCTGGCTGTAATCTGCGAAACCGTACCCGCAATCGGAGCACGCAAAGGGAAGGCTGTGGTAAACTTGCCCCTGGCTACGGCGGCGGTAGAAATGCCCATCTGGGCAAGCTGCTTGCCGATGCCGATGAGGTTGGCGTGGGCCACATGATACTCCTTAGCTGCCTGCTGCGCATTCTTCTTGACGCCAGCTCCGGCCTTGTTCAGCAGTTTCTGTCGCTCCAGGTCGGCAAGTGCCAGTTCGCACTCCTTGCTGGCAGAAAAATATTCGCGTTGCAGACTGACCACATCTGTATTTTCGACCAGCGCCACCACCTGTCCGCGCTTCACATTCTGTCCTTCCTTCACGTAGATAGCCTTCACCACGCCACCCATGAGCGAAGCCACATCGCCCTTGTTCTGGGCGCGCAAAACGAGCTGACCGTTGGCTGCAATCGTAGCATCCATCACGCGGTCAACCGCCTCGCCCATCTTCAGATCTACAGCATCTACCTGTTTCTGAGAGAGCGGAATATTGTCAAAATCCACCTCTTCATGTTCATGCTCATGTCCGTGTTCGGCAGCATGAGCCTCTGCTCCGGCGTGGTTTGAGAAAAAGGTGAAACCACCCCAGGCTAAGATTGCCGCAACGGCAACCACCAATATTCTTTTCATTTTTTCTTCTTTTTATTGATTAATAATTTCGGGTGCAAAAGTACGCACTTTTCCCTGCAACCCGGTTGCAAAAGCTGCATCCTGGTTGCTCTAACTACAGAAAATCAACAAAAAGAAGGAGGTCCTCGCCTATTGATGGCCGTTTCATCAACACAAGGAAGGCTGGCTGCAAACTGCTGCCAACGCACGTTAATAATCGACGAGGTAGGGATAAACAAATACTCAGAAGAAAGTACGGAAAGAAGATGGTTACCATCGAAAAGCTGCTTCTGGATGTTCTTCACAATCTTGCCGTTGGTTACAAAATGGTGCATCTGATGCACGCGGCAACCATCGGTTTCATTCTCATGATGCTCAGTATGCTCATCGTTGAGATTACCATCCTGCTGGCAACGTTCTACAACCATACATATACGCCCCATGTGGTGATGATGCATCACCACCGTAGAGAGCAGCACACTCATCGTGGCCACCAGGAGGCTGAATAAGTATAGTTTCTTCTTTGCCATTTTATTCTGTTTCCAATTTTACGATTGCTTTTTCTGTGTGCAAAATTACATCAAAGGTGAGAAATAACCAAATATAATAAAGAAAATTAGCATTTTTTCTTAAAAAAATTAAAACCGAGTACCCTTAAAGCCATCTGAATACGTAATATGATTAGTTTTTAGTAACTTTGCAACATAAAATTAAAAAATAGAAATGAAAAAAGTATTTTTAATCTTTCAATTACTCCTTGTAGTAATGCTGGCTCAGGCGCAGATGATGAACCCTGTGAAGTTCACCAGCTCGCTGAAAACAGACGGAAGTGCTGTGGCCGAAATCGTGTTTAGCGGAAAAATCCAACCGGGATGGCACGTCTATTCTACCGGTTTGGGTGGCGACGGACCTATTTCAGCTTCGTTCAACGTAAACAAGCTTGAAGGAGCTGAGCTCGTAGGAAAACTTCAGCCACGCGGCAGAGAGATTGCAAAGTTCGACCCTCTCTTCGAGATGAAACTCCGTTATTTTGAAGGTAGCGTTACCTTTGTACAGAAGGTGAAGTTTACTCAACCAAATTATCATATTGATGCCTATCTGGAGTATGGCGCCTGCAACGACCAGAACTGTATGCCACCAAGCGAGGCTGGTTTTAAGAAGAGTGGCAAATCGCCAGCCGTTGATGCTCCTGCAGCTGGAGCAAAAGATGCTCTGAATGCAAAGGCGATTGATCCTGCTCTTGCTGCCAAGATGAAGGCCGATTCGCTGGCAAAGGTTGCAGCCCTGGCTCAGACCGACAGCGCTACTCAGCCCGTAGATTCCGCAGCTTTGGCATCTGCTATGGAAAATCTGAACGTCAAGGATTTATGGAAACCGGTTGTTAAAGAACTTCAGGCATTTGGCGGAGCTAACGACATCGCCAACCATTCGCTCTTCTACATCTTCTTCATCGGTTTTGTGGGCGGTCTGCTTGCGCTCGTAATGCCTTGCATCTGGCCTATCATCCCGATGACCGTAAGTTTCTTCCTGAAGCGTGCTAAGAACGATAAGAAGAAAGGTATCCGCGATGCGATTACTTATGGTTTGAGCATCGTAGTCATCTATCTGGTTTTGGGTCTTGCCGTAACAGCCATCGCAGGTCCTAGCACCCTGAATGCGCTCAGCACAAGTGCCGTGTTCAACATCATCCTCTTCCTCCTGCTGGCAGTTTTCGCCTTCTCGTTCTTCGGTTGGTTCGAAATCAAATTGCCTGACAGTTGGGGAAATGCGGTAGATAACAAGGCTTCCAGCACCACGGGTATGATTTCTATCTTCCTGATGGCTTTCACCCTGGTATTGGTCAGCTTCTCATGTACAGCTCCTATCATCGGTTTGCTGCTGGTTCAGACCGTTACATCCGGCGACTGGCTCGCTCCTACCGTGGGAATGTTCGGTTTTGCGCTTGCTCTGGCGCTCCCATTCACCCTCTTCGCCCTCTTCCCATCATGGTTGAAGTCGGCTCCTAAGTCGGGTTCGTGGATGGAGACCATCAAGATTGTGCTCGGCTTCATCGAGCTTGCCTTCTCTCTGAAGTTCCTCTCTGTAGCCGATCTGGCTTACGGCTGGCACATCATGGACCGCGAGGTATTCCTCTCTCTCTGGATTGTCATCTTCGGTCTGTTGGGTCTCTATCTCATCGGCAAGCTGAAGTTCCAGGTTGATGCAATCGGGGGCGACATCAACAAGCCTATGCCTGTAGCCTGCATCATGTTGGGTCTCTGTTCTTTGGCATTCTCGGTTTACATGATTCCAGGTCTCTGGGGTGCTCCTTGCAAGGCTGTGAGCGCATTTGCTCCACCTATTAATACACAGGACTTCAACCTCAACACCAAGACCGTAGAGCCTGCTTACAAGGATTATGAGTTGGGAATGGCGGCTGCCAAGGCTGCCGGCAAACCGGTATTGCTTGATTTCACGGGTTATGGTTGTGTAAACTGCCGCAAGATGGAGGCTTCTGTATGGACAGATCCATCGGTTGCCGATAAGCTGGCAAAGGATTATGTTCTCATCTCACTTTATGTAGATGACAAGACTCCTCTTCCTGAGCCTATGGAGGTAACGTTTAATGGCGAGAAGCGCACCCTGCGAACCGTTGGCGACAAGTGGAGTTATCTGCAGGCAAGCAAGTTTGGAGCTAATGCCCAGCCATTCTATGTGGCTATTGACAACGATGGCAATCCTCTTGCAGCAGCCTTCAGTTTCAAAGAAGATGTTAGTGCTTATCTCGACTTCCTGAACAAGGGTCTGGATAATTACAGAAACAAATAATGTTTTTGATTTAATAGTTCAAATAAGGCCGGTATTGGTTCATTTAAGTAGATTTATGAAGGATAATTTCATTAGGTTAGTTAATTAAAGGTAGATTTATTTAGGATTAATACTTTCCCCCGACAGGTAATGGTTTCCAAGCCTTCCTGTTGGGGGATTTTTTTTGTATAGGCACAAAAAAATAGGGCCTGTTTCACAACAGACCCTAAACATACTTACTAAAACTAAATTAACCACTAAAAAAACTAATATTTTTTAATCCTAGAAAATAAGGTGAATAACACCTTTAATCTAAAAACCTAATCTATGACACGAAATCATCCCGATTTCTTGATTGCAAAGATAGGGCTTTTATATGAAACCGCCAAACTTTTTCCCAACTTTTTTTCTATGAGTGGGCTTTTTTATCGGGATTTCACATTATTTAATCAATAACTCCCCTACCTTCACATTTTAGAACTTGTAGCCAACTGTCATCAGCAACTGATGGCGCTTGTTGTCAACCTTGGTTGCATTAACAGAACAGCCCATATCCTCAAAACTTTCGAATGGATAGAAATCTCCCTTCTGGGTAGAATACTGATAAGCCACATCAATAGACAATTTCTGATAATTGAATCCTACGCCAACCGTGAAACGATTGGTAGCCTTCCAGTTGGTATAATCAGCAGAAGAAGCGATGTAAACACCATTACTGTCAAATGTCTGATCGCGTAAAGCATTATCTTTATACATTGGCGATACATAATTATAACCTAATCGGATTGACAACATGTCAACAGGCTTAATCTCTGCACCCAACTTCAAGGTACTTACACCTTGCAGGTTCAATTGAGTATCGTGATTCATAGCCTCATCACTACTACTGCTCTCATAATAGTCTCCCCAATAGGAATCATAATAACCACCATCCTTCACACGGTTGTCCATATGATCGTACCAGGCATATTCATAAGTTGCACCAAGTGCCAGATAATTTCCTATAGTATGACCCAAGCTGGCGCCCACTTTCCATGGTGTATTAAGCCGGAAATCATAATCTATACTCTGTCCTCTATCACCCTTGACATAACAAGGCTGCTGACTTCCATCTTTTTCCTCATAGATAGCAGGATCATAATTTCCCGAAATAGTAATATCATTATCGCCACTAACTGTGAGATCATAGAAGATAGGACTATTAAAATAAGCACCTATACGGAAAGGCGAATCCTTAACCGGACGGAAGATAACACCTGCCTTCACATCAAATCCTGTACCCGTAATCTTCAGCTGTTCAAATGAATCCATTATATTGCCATCAACGAAGTCTTCGGAATAAAGAGAATTGCTGTTGTAATGAACATCATGAAGTCCGACAGTCAAACCCAACCATACCTGATTATTAATCGAGCCGCTAATATTGAAATCATAGGTACCAATATAACCATGCTGATACTGACCAAACAAATACTTATTAGCCTCAGCATAAGCCAAACCACCATCAGTAGGAACTGTAAACAAACCAGGCTGATAATTTCCGGAATTATCCTTGTATCCACCAAGGTTAGCATCCTGGCTGGTCCAACCAGCATACTCTTTGTAATTCTTTGCAGCAGTTATTTTGTTAAGAGAAACATTCTTTAAAGCTCCGGCAGCATTCAGAATCTGTCCAAAGTCGGCACTCTTATGATAATTGAAAGCCAGATTCAACCAATTGGCACCTTTGTTTTTCGGACTCCATACAATGCCAACCTGGTCGAAGGTAGGATGACTTTTTTTACCATTAAAGATAATTCGAGAACCATCGAACTCCGTATAATTCTCTGCATCTGTTTGGGCGATAACTCCTGCAGTAAGAGTCACCTGGCTTTTACGGAAAAGACCAATACCAGCAGGGTTACTGCTGATAGTGGAAATATCGGCGCCCAAGGCTTCCATAGCACCACCCATACCCACATAGCGGGCAGTACCAGTAAGCTGGGGTGCAGCCAACTTAGCGTCCTGATAAGTTTCTTGCGCAGCAGCCGTCATGCTGGCCATGAGCATACTGGCAAAGAATATATGTTTTAAATTATTCATAATCTTCTCAAATACTAATTATTGTTATCAATTTATCTTCTTCCTCCGAAGCTGCCGCCACCAGAGCGACCACCACCGCCTCCGAAGCTACCGCCACCGGAACGGCCGCCACCTCCGAAGCTACCACCTCCGAAATTACCGCTATTGTTACTAAAGCCAGAATTACTACGACTACCCCAAGAAGAGTTATTGTTAAAGTTGCCGGTATTCTGACGCTGGCCAAAACTACGGTTAGAACCACTACGACGTGAATAAGTATTACGATTATTACCGCCAACACCTGTATACTGGTGATTAGAACCATCAATACGACCTGGGTTGTTGTAGCGAATGTTGCCTGCGAAGCCGCCATAACTTACATGTCCGTATATCGGACCGCCCCAATACCAAGGATTGTAGTAGCCGCCCCAGCCATAATACCAAGGGTCATACCAGCCACCATACCAGCCGCAATAACCATAATACCATGGATCGTACCAAGGGTCGAACCAAGGATCATACCAGCCGGCATAATAGCCGTAGCGCCAAGGATTGTGCCAGCCCCACATGCGGCTGCGCCAGTAGTAAGGACCGTAACCATAATAATCGTAGAACCACGGATCATAGAATCCGTCCCATCGGCTCATTTCGCGTGTGCGTACGAAATCCTCATCCCTGTCAGCATACTTCTGGGCGAAGTAAGCATCATCATAAATGCTGTCTGGCGCCACACCCTTGCCCACATGGAACTGGATAATGTCGTTGCCCAGGGAATCTTTCCCTACATTCTCATAATGGCTGAAGATTCTGCCGCCTCGATTGTATTCATCTACCGAACGGTCGCTTCCGCTCCAAAACAGCCGATAAACACTATCTCTACGTGCCCGCTGCTCAGCATACTGGCGCTGGAGCAGAGCCCGTCTTTCAGCCTTTTCTTTGGCCTCCTTCTTCGGATTGAAGTAGAGGTCATCGTCCTGTGCCATCGAAGTGAGTGGCATCGCAGCTGCGATAAGGACTGCAAGAAGATACTTTCTTTTCATATTCTGTTCTCCTATTTATTTTTTTCATTTTTCTCTTTCCAGATCCATCATAAACCATCAGGAAAAATACTCCAGAAAGAGCCATTTCCTGATTATATAATAATCTGGATGCAAAAATATTGCTTATCTTTATGCAAAAATACAGAATTTCCCTAAATAATTGTAGGTTTTCCCCTATTTTTTTATAATTTTGCAGAAGATTTAAAACAAATCTAGCTTTTTTGAACATTCGAAGGCGTTTTTAGACAAGAAATTAATACAAATTAAATATGAAATATTTAGTAGCAACATTCACTATTGAAACGACTGCCGACTTGATGCAGGCCTCTCAGGATCTGCTTGCCGATGGTGCAGCCGAAGCCGGATTTGAATCTTTTGAAGAAACAGAAACCGGACTGGAAGCGTATGTGCAGAAAGAACTCTTCGACAAGGAGATGCTGGATGCCTATATTGCTGATTTCCCTATCGGGGATGCGAAAATTACCTACGAGGTGAAAGATGCAGAAGACAAGGATTGGAACCAGGAATGGGAAGAACAGGGATTCGAACCAATTTATGTGGACAACCAGGTGGTGATTTACGATGCGAAACATCCCGAACTCTATCCCGATACGAGCAACAGACCCGACATGATAGAAATAGGTATTGAGGCGAAACTGGCGTTCGGAACAGGAAACCACGAAACCACACGCATGATTATTTCGCAGCTGCTCCACATGCCTATCAGAACCAAGCGCGTCCTGGATTGCGGAACGGGTACGGGAATCCTTGCCCTCACCTGCTCAAAGCTCGGAGCGAAAGACGTGGTAGGCTACGATATTGACGAGTGGAGCGTGGAAAATGCCAAGCATAATGCCGTGCTCAACGGCGTAACTAACATGGAAGTACTCTTTGGCAACAGTCAGGTAATCAACCACATCAGCGGCGTTTTCGACCTGGTTCTAGCCAACATCAACCGCAACATTCTGCTCGACGACATGCGCGCTTTCCGTAGCGTGATGAACATCGGCGGAACCCTGGTTCTGAGCGGCTTCTACGAAGAAGATATTCCTGTACTCCTGGAGAAAGCAGAAGAACTGGGAATGCATGAAATAAACAGACAGATTGACAACAATTGGGCCTGCCTTGTTTTAGGTTCATAAAGATTCTTTTCTGATTCTGAACATTCAGAACGAAAAATCTGAAATCAGAAATTTCAGATTAAAACATACGAATAAAGGTTGGATTTTCGCATATTGCCAAAAGTCCAACCTTTATTCCATGAATTTCTTCTCATTATTATTGCTTCCTATGCAGAGCTGCTTGAGCTCATAATAACTGCCGTTGTAAATATTGAAATCTACGTAGCCTTTAATGCCCGGCAACTTGCCCACATCCGTATGCTGCCAGAACTTCCATTTGCCCTTATACTGAACCTTGTCAACATAATAGTGGGCTATCCAGTAAGGATAATCTTCGAAGACAGGCGCACTCAGATATTGCTCCTTGAATTTATAATAGGTGTAGATGATAGGTTTAACATGATACTTATCCTCTACAATATGCAGCCAGGTAAGCACATCACGCTGGAAATCCTCCACACTCTTATCTGCCGGCTTATGTTCAATATCCAGTACCGGAGGCAAATCGCCATCCGTAAGATGAACCTGGTCTAGGAAATAATAAGCCTGCTCTCGGGCTGTCGACTTATTGCTCCAGAAATGATAAACACCCCGGATGAAACCGAAATCGCGAGCCTGATTAAAGTTCTCGCGGAAATTCTCATCGAGTCGTGAAGAACCTTCCGTACTCTTGATGATGACGAAGCGCACAGGACAACCCTTGATCATCGCATTCTTGAGCTGTTCCCAGTCTATCTTGCCCTGATAATGCGAAATGTCGATTCCATGAATCTCGTAACCTTCAGGATATTCAGCATCGCCATAAAGCGCACGCCATCGGAAGCCAGTTGGACCTACAAAGAAATGATAGAACAGAAAGACATAGAGCACGATAACCGCCGTTCCGCCTATCCACCACGCCCAACGGGGATAGCGTTGCAAAAAAGAAGACGAACGCCTTCTACCACGGGAGCCGCCACGCCGAGGAGTTCTCTTTCTCGCCATGGCACTCTTTTTCTGTGAAGAAGCCGTTCGTCTTGTTGACATATAAAAAAATATTTATTCTATTTTTTACTTAGCCTGCTCCAACTGGAGAGTCTTTGTGGTCTGGTCGCAAACCTCAGAAGGACCCCAGTACTGGATAGGACCTGGATAAACGTAAGCTGTTTCCTTAGCCCACTCATCGCGCTTAGAAGCGAAGAACTTGAATGGAGCACCATCCAGCTCAACGAGAGCCTTGCGGATAACTGGCTTGTTAGCACCATTACGACGCTCGATGTTCATCATCATAGTGATTGGCACACCACCTGCAATCCACTCTGCTGCAGGAGCTGTTGTGTTCTTGATGATTGACATGTAACCGGTCTTGCCGTTAGCGATGAGGCGTGAAGCGTTGAAACCGAGTGAGTAGCAGTAGTCAGCATCGTAGTTAGAAGGAGCTGCGCAACGTCCCTCGTAACCGAAGAAGTGGTGCTGTGCAGAGAACTTACCAACAAACTTGCCTTCCTTCTTCCATGCAGCCAACTTCTCAGCTACCATGCGAGAAAGCAACTTCTCTGTCTCGATGAGAGAAACCTGTACGTTTCCGTGAGGGTCGCGGTCGAGGCAAAGCTGGCGAGCTACGTCAGCTGGCAAAGACTCCAATACTGCGAGGTTGTCCTTAGCGATGGCACCCTTAACGAATGCAATCTGCTCCTCAGCATTTGCAAACTCACGGCTCTCGCCTGTTGCAGGGTCTGTAAGAACCTCGTTCAATTCTGCGATGAGCTTCTTGATAGCTGGGATGAACTCGATCAGGCCCTCTGGGATGAGAACAGTACCGAAGTTGTTGCCCTCAGCAGCACGGTTAGCTACTGCAGTTGCAATATAAGTAACAACATCATCGAGTGACATTTCCTTAGCCTCTACCTCCTCAGAAATCAAGCAGATGTTTGGCTGAGTCTGGAGAGCGCACTCAAGAGCGATGTGAGATGCTGAACGACCCATCAGCTTGATGAAGTGCCAGTACTTACGTGCTGAGTTACAGTCACGCTCGATGTTACCGATGAGCTCAGAATATGTCTTGCAGGCTGTATCGAAACCGAAAGAAGTCTCAATCTGCTCGTTCTTCAAGTCGCCGTCGATAGTCTTAGGGCAACCGATTACCTGTACGCCATACTTCTTAGCAGCATAGTATTCTGCGAGAACACAAGCGTTGGTATTTGAGTCGTCACCACCGATGATGACAAGTGCCTTGATTCCGAGTTCACGAAGAATCTCAATACCCTTCTCAAACTGGTCTTCCTTCTCAAGCTTGGTACGACCGGAACCGATGATGTCGAAACCACCAGTATTGCGGTATTCGTCCATGAGTTCAGAAGTAATCTCCATGTACTTATGGTCAACGAGACCACCAGGACCGAGGATGAAACCATAGAGCTTGTTAGCTGGGTTAAGAGACTTCACACCGTCGAAGAGACCAGAAATCACGTTGTGACCGCCAGGAGCCTGACCACCAGAGAGGATAACACCTACGTTGAAAGCAGGAAGTTCCTTAGCCTCACCTGCCTCGAATGTAATAACAGGCATTCCATAAGTGTTAGGGAACAACGCCTTGATTTCATCCTGATTACCTACTGACTGTGTTGCTGCACCTTCAACTGCCTTTACTGGGCCCTGGAGAGCCTTAGGCAATTTTGGCTGATAAGCAGCTCTTGCAATCTGCAATGCACTTTTTTCCATAATTCGTTTTTATTTTAATTAGTTGAAACTTCAAAAACATCTGCAAAAATAACTCTTTTCTGCGAGATACGGAAAGAAAAATGCTAAAAATGCGTTAATAGATACATTTTTTCCCAAAAAATGATGTTATTTCAAAGAAAATGATTATCTTTGAGCGATATTTTTAATTATTCATTAATTAGGAGAAAAGAATTATGGCTAATAAAAGAGATTTAAAGCGCACGATCAACTACATTACAAGCGAACTTTTCGCCGAAACAGTAGCTGCATCTTTGTATAATGGTAAGCCTTCACAGGAAGATGTGGATGGCATTCTTTCAGCTATCGTCATGATCAACGGCGATTACATCAGCCGCGTGTCTCACCCGGAACCGGGAATCAAGAAGGGTGAATATTATAAAAAGCTCATAAGCGACTTCAACAAGCAGATGAGCGAAATCATCGACCAGATTTCAAACCTGGCATAATCCTTTCATCATCAGAATCAGAAAATACACCTATTTATATATATGGTAAAAGGAATTTGTCAATGGATATTGTATAAGCGCTTGGGTTATAAAAAAATCATCACCCAGGAGCTTCCTGAAAAGTATATTATCTGCATGGCTCCGCACACCAGCAACTGGGATCTGATACTGGGCCAGCTATTTGCCCATGCTGAGGGAATCAAATGTAATTTCCTCATGAAAAAGGAATGGTTCTTCTGGCCGCTAGGTCCTATCTTCAGAAAGATGGGAGGTATTCCTGTGTGGAGAAGCAAACATACCAGCATGACGGATAATCTGGCTGCAGAAGCGGATAAGCGGAAGGCTTTCGGACTGTGCATTACGCCCGAAGGTACCCGCTCGCTCAACCCGGAATGGAAAAAGGGATTCTATTTCATAGCCCTCAAGGCGCATCTGCCTATCCATCTCTATGGGCTTGACTATGAGAAGAAGGTCATCCAATGCACCAGGCAGATTATCCCATCAGGAGATGTTGACAAAGACATGCGTGAAATCAAGTTGTACTTCAAGGATTTCAAAGGAAAGAAACCAGAGAAGTTCACAATCGGAAATATTGATTAAACGTTAGAAGATAACGGTTTAGTCAGCTATTAAAGAAGGAGTATTCGTATAGTGAAACACCAAAACATAACATATTGTTTGATAAGCAGTTTGCTGTTAGCCGCTGGAGCTTCGCTTCAGGCTAACGGCAAATCGTTTTTTCCTATCTACGACGAGGCTAACAGCGGCGCATGGCAAGGCATAGATTATGATGGCGACCCATGGGTGTTTAATGTTTCCCGCCCTTATTTCGTTACGGCAGGACTACAGAACAGGCACCTTTCGCTATGGGCCTCGCACGGACGGTATTATTATGCCGACAGAGATGTATGGAAATGGCAACGCCCTAACCTGTTTTGCACAAACGAAGATCTCTTTACCCAAACCATCGTCGTGCCCTACCTCATCCCGATGCTCCAGAATGCGGGAGCTATCGTCTTCACGCCCCGCGAAAGAGACTGGCAGAGGAACGAAATCGTCATCGATAATGATGATGCTGTCAAGTCGGTTTATTATTTCGAAAAGGAGGCGGGCAAGCGATGGAAAAAATGCGATTCGCTCGGTTTTGCCAACCGCTACCGACTGAAAGATGGGGAAAATCCGTTCCGCATGGGAACCGTGAGACAGGCGAAGGCTACCAAGCGCAAGAAAACCAGCCAGGTAAGCTACCAGCCCCGTTTCAAGGAAGCCGGCAAATACGCAGTCTACGTAAGCTACCAGTCGCTCCCCAAAAGCGTGAGCGATGCAAGATACATCGTTTATCACAAGGGCGAAGCCACGGAGTTTTCCGTTAACCAGCGCATGGGTGGAGGCACCTGGGTTTACCTGGGCACCTTCGATTTCGACAAGGGCTGCAACGAGTTCAACCGCGTGGTCTGCACCAACAAGGCTTCACGCCGTGGAGTAGTAACTACAGATGCTGTCCGCTTTGGCGGCGGCATGGGAAACATAGAGCGTGGCGGTTACACCAGCGGATTGCCCCGTTGCCTGGAAGGAGCCAGATACTACGCCCAATGGGCTGGTGCTCCTTATAAGGTTTATGGAGGCAGAAAGGGAGAAAATGATTACGCCGACGACATCAACACCCGTTCGCTGATGACCAATTGGCTGGGCGGCGGTTCGGTTTACATGCCTGCCAAAAATGGCAAGCACGTGCCTATAGAACTCTCGCTGGCACTTCATAGTGATGCGGGTTACAATAAGGATGGAAAATCTACCTTTGGAGCCCTTGCTATCTGTACCACAGATTATAACGACGGAATACTGAACAGCGGAATCTCAAGATTCACATCCAAGGATTTCGCCAAGGCTTTGCGCGATAATCTCGTTACGGATCTGACGGCTCAGTTCGGAGAATTCGGCAAACGCTACCTATGGGACAGAAACTATTCTGAAACCCGTCTGCCGGAAGTTCCGTCGGCTATTCTCGAAATGCTTTCGCATCAGAATTTCCCTGACATGAGAATTGCTCAGGATCCGCTCGGAAAGTTCTATATTGCACGCTCCATCTACAAAACTATCCTGCGCTTCGTAAACAGCAATCATGGAACCCGATACGTGGTCCAGCCGCTGGCTCCGCAGAACTTCAGCGTTACGCAGAACCAAGGTGTTGCCCTACTCTCATGGACAGCCCAGCTGGACAAGACGGAACCATCTGCCCGCCCTACTTCTTACATTATTTATAAGGCTGAGGGACAAGGCGGTTTTGACAACGGAACCATCGTGAACACCACCCGCTGCCAGATGCAGCTGGAACCGGGCAAGCTTTACCATTTTAAGGTAGCTGCGGTTAATGCTGGAGGAGAAAGTTTCACCACCGAAACTCTCTCTGTGCTCTATAATCCTGCTGCCAGCAAGTCTGTACTCATCGTAAACAATTTCCATCGCCTTGCCTCTCCGCAGGTAGTGGATGATGAGGAAAAGCAGGGATTCGACCTCAATCAGGATCCGGGCGTAAGCTACGGACTGACGGCGGGATGGAGCGGCAAGCAACAGGTGTTCGACAGAAGCAGAATGGGCAACGAAACCAGTTTCGGACTCGGTTTCAGCGGCAACGAAATGATTGGCAAGTTTGTGGCAGGCAACGACTTCAACTATGTTCAGGCGCATGCTACAAGTATTGCGGCTTCGGGCAAATATAATATTTCCAGCTGTTCGAGCGAAGTCATCGCCAGCGGTAGGGTTCAGATGAAGAACTATCAGGCAGTTGACCTCATCAACGGACTGGAGCGCCATGACGGCTATACTCACGCCTTCTTCAAGTCGTTCACGCCTGCCCTGCAGAACAGCATCAGGCAATACGCCAGCCAAGGCGGCAGAATCCTGATAAGCGGTTCTTACACCGGAAGCGACATGCAGACTGAAGAGGAACAGGCGTTCCTGAGCGATATTCTGAAACTCAGCTATGAGCCTACAGGTTCTACGGCCATCACCAGGGACATCAATCCCGAAGATTCAACCGTAACAGAACGAGACAGTATTGTCTACACTTCGCCTAACGTCAAGGGATTAGGTCTGCAGTTCAGCTATTATAACGAGCTGAATGCCCAGCATTATGCGGCAACCCATCCCGAGATATTGAAACCGGTTGGCAATTACGCCTTCACGGCGATGCAATACGATACGGGAACGAGTGCGGCGGTTGCCTACAAGAGCACTACTTACCGCAGCTTCGTCATGGGATTCCCGCTGGAATGCATCATCGACGAAAGAACTCGCACCAGCGTGTTGCTCGGCATTCTCAAATTTCTGACAGATTAAATTCAATGTAAAACAGATAAAAAATTTTAAGCTTATGTATAAGATTCAAGCCAACCAGTCTGGCACTCGCTCTATCGAAGTGAGCGACCAGCATTTAGAGACCATCGAAAAGTATCAGTTACTCCGCAACCTCGTAGACAGCAACGGCATTATCGACGAGGAAGTGCTCGATAAACTGAAATTCAATGTGCGTTCACTCCTCGAGAGCAGCGACATCAAGGATAAGGAGTTGCTCGATCTCTGTCTCGACGTCATCTACAATCAGAACATGAAGGCGCTCGGTCTTCACAACCTCGTTCTGCTCTACGTAGACTGGAAAGACAAGAAGCAGGCTGAGGCTGCAGCTGATGCAGAACCAGACGCAGTAAATGATTAAAAAATATTGAATGGATTATAAGTTAACAGATTTCTTACCTACCACCAAGAAAGAATGCGAGTTGCGCGGATGGGACGAACTCGACGTCATCCTCTTTTCAGGAGATGCTTACGTTGACCACCCATCCTTCGGCCCTGCCATCCTCGGACGAATACTGGAAGCCAACGGCTATCGGGTAGCCATCGTTCCCCAGCCCGACTGGCACGGCGATTTCCGAGACTTCAAGAAACTCGGTCGCCCTCGCCTCTTCTTTGGTGTTTCTCCGGGTGCCATGGACTCGATGGTGAACCGCTACACGGCCAACCGCCGCATGCGTAGCGAGGACGCTTTCAGTCCCGACTCCCGCCACGACATGCGCCCCGACTATCCATCTATCGTCTATACGCAGATACTGAAGAAACTCTTTCCCGACGTACCTGTAGCACTAGGCGGTATTGAGGCTTCGTTGCGCCGCATCAGCCACTACGACTATTGGAAAGACGAGCTCCGCAAGTGCATTCTCTGCGATTCGGGCGCCGACCTCATTCTCTACGGAATGGGCGAACGTTCTATCGTTGAACTGGCCAATGCCTTTGCAGAAGGCAAGACGCTTAGCCAAATCCACGAAATGCCGCAGGTGGTTTTCTACTGCAAGGAAAATGAGATTCCGGGCGGTTTCAAGGACGACGACATCATCCTCCACAGCCACGAAGAATGTCTCCACAACAAGAAGGGACAGGCTGAGAACGTGCGCCATCTGGAGGAAGAAGCCAACAAGATGCATGCTCAGCGCATGATTCAGGAAGTTGACGGCAAATATGTAGTGGTGAATCCGCCTTTCCCGCTGATGACTACCGAGGAACTGGATGCGGCTTTCGACCTGCCTTATACGCGTTTGCCTCATCCTAAATACAAGGGCAAGACCATTCCTGCCTACGAGATGATCAAGTTCTCCGTGAACCTTCATCGTGGCTGTTTCGGCGGCTGTTCTTTCTGCACCATTTCTGCCCACCAGGGCAAATTCGTGGTTTGCCGCAGCAAGGAGAGCATTCTGAAGGAGGTGAAGAAAATCATCCAGATGCCTGATTTCAAGGGCTATCTGAGCGATTTGGGCGGTCCTTCTGCCAACATGTACGGAATGCACGGCAAGAATCAGAAAGCCTGCGAAGTGTGCAAGCGCCCGTCGTGTGTAAACCCTCAGATTTGTCCGAACCTCAATACCGACCACAGCAAGCTTCTGGAGATTTATCATGCTGTAGATGCTTTGCCGGGAATCAAGAAGAGTTTCATTGGTAGTGGTGTGCGTTACGACCTTCTGCTGCATAAGAGCAAGGACGAAAAGGTGAATCAGGCGGCTAGAGAATACACGCGCGAACTGATTACCAAGCACGTGAGCGGCCGACTGAAGGTGGCTCCCGAACATACGAGTCCGGAGGTCTTGAAGTTCATGCGCAAGCCATCGTTCGACCTCTTCTACGAGTTCAAGCGCATCTTCGACAAGATCAACAAGGAAGAAGGTCTGAACCAGCAGATCATTCCTTATTTCATCAGTTCGCATCCGGGCTGTCATGAGGAAGACATGGCCGAACTTGCCGTCATTACGAAGGGACTGGATTTCCATCTGGAACAGGTGCAGGATTTCACCCCTACTCCTATGACCATTTCTACCGAGACCTGGTACACGGGGTACGATCCTTACACCCTGGAGCCGGTCTTCAGCGCCAAGACTCAGAAAGAGAAGCTTGCCCAGCGCATGTTCTTCTTCTGGTATAAGCCTGAAGAGCGCCGCGCCATCGAGAGTGAACTTCGCCGGATAGGGAGAGCCGACCTCATCGACAAACTCTACGACAGGAAGAGCATGGGTGGCAGTTTCAAGGGTAAGAAGACGCATTATGACGATAAGGCGATAGGTTCTACATACGATAATCCAGGTGTAGGAAAAGGTGCTAAAGGCAAGCGTGGAGCTGGCAGAAATGCTTCTGAACGCTTTGCCCCAAAGGGTTTCGGAAATGTAGGTTGCTATGATGAAGATAAATATCTGAATGAAGGCCGTCCGCTAAACGGAAAACCTTCTAGAGGCAATCATTCCCAGAAAGGCTCGGCTCAGAATATTTCTCAAGGCAGAAGCAACAACGCCAACGCTAACATCCGTGATGCGGTAGCTGCGGCAAGAGCCGAGCTGAGAAATCAGAAAGACCAGGGTGCCGGCTTCTTCAAGGACAAGAAGAAAAAGAGTTTCAACCCTAATTTCGACAACGACAACCATAACCGCAAGAACCGTTATAATAGCGGGGACAAGAACGAACGCGGCGGTCGTGGAAATCAAGGTCGTGGAAATCAAGGAAGAAATGAAGGTAGAGGCAGAAGAAGATAATTGTCAGCAATACGCCCTGAAAGGGCAAAAGCTCCTAGCCCAGGGCAACACCCTGGGTTTAGAATGTGAGATACTAAAGTCGCCCTGTAAGGGCAAAAGCTTTAAATATATGAAGCTTTTGCCCTTACAGGGCGACTTGGTTGTTAATATATAGACCCAGGGCGCTGCCCTGGGCTAGGGGCTTCTGCCCTTTCAGGGCGTGCTGCTTAAATGCTAGTACTGTCTCAAAGCACCGAGTAATTCAGCATTCTCGCTCTTGTTTCCTATCGTAATTCTCAGACAGTTGCCGCACAACTGAACCTTGTTGCGGTTTCTTACGATAATGCCTTGTGCCACCAGATAATTATAGATGGCGTTGGCATCGGTCATTTTAGCCAGGAAGAAGTTTGCATCAGTAGGATAAACCTTCTCGCAGATAGGCAGATCCAGGAATGCAGCCATTACCTTAGAACGCTCCTGCAGGATGTTCTTCACCCATTCATCAACCTTCAGCGGATTCTTCATCACTTCCAGCGCATGCTCCTGAGTAAGCAGATTGACGTTATAAGGATATTTCACCTTATTGAATATGTCAACAATCTCCTTGCTCGCAAATGCCATTCCCAGACGGAGGGCTGCACAGCCCCATGCCTTACTCATGGTGTTGAGCACAATCATGTTGGGAAATCTGTCGAGCACGCTGCGGAATGTGCGCTCCGAAGAGAAATCGCTGTAGGCTTCGTCGATGATGACAATACCCTGGAATTTCTGCAACACCTCTACGATTGCCTCGCGGTTGATGTGATTGCCCGTAGGATTGTTCGGACTGCAGAACCAGATAACCTTTGTCTGTTCATCGCAGGCTGCCAGGAGTTTTCCGGCAGAAATCTGATAATTTTCATCGAGCAGCACAGAGCGATACTCCACATCGTTGATGTCTGCACAAACTTCATACATTCCGTAAGTAGGTGCAATCGCTACTACATTATCCTTGCCCGGGCGGCAGAATACGCGGTAAACCAAATCGATGGCCTCGTCGGAACCGTTGCCCAGGAAGATTTTCTCTTCAGCCACACCCTTAATCTTGCTGATCTGCTTCTTCAGTTCAACCTGCAGCGGATCAGGATAGCGATTGTAAGGGTCATTATATGGATTTTCGTTGGCGTCGAGGAAGACGCGGGCATTTCTGCCTGCAAACTCCGTACGGGCGCAACTGTAAGGTGCCAGATTCCAGATGTTCTCTCGGCACAAATCTTTCAATTCTTTCATTTTTCTTTCAAAAGCTATTAAGAAGTATCTTTACAACTTCCCGTTTCACCCTATTGTTTTAAACTGTTCACTCTCAGTCTCATCGCATTGGCATGAGCTTCCAATTGCTCATTTTCCGCCATGGTCACTACAGCATTTCCAATGTTACGAATACCTTCTTCTGTAAGATGCTGGAAGGTGATTTTGCGATTATAACTGTCCAGGTTCACTCCGTTGTAAGCCAAAGCATAACCATGGGTTGGCAAGGTATGGTTCGTACCGCTTGCATAGTCGCCTGCACTTTCGCACGCATAGTTTCCGAGGAATACACTACCTGCATTCACAACTTTTTCTGCCAGCTGCTCGTAATCGGCTGTGGCGATAATCAGATGCTCCGGCGCATAAGTATTACAGAGGTCGATTGCCTCCTCTTCGGTCTTCACGAGGATAAACTTAGAATTTTCTAACGAGGTCTGTGCCATCTCCTTACGTGGCAAACGTTCAAGTTGTACTTCAACTTCATTCTTTACATCATCCAACACCTTTTCAGATGTAGTAATGAAGAAAACCTGAGAATCGAAACCATGTTCAGCCTGCGACAACAGGTCGGCAGCAGCAAACACAGGGTTGGCTGTTTCGTCGGCAATAAGACAAACTTCAGACGGACCGGCAGGCATGTCTATAGCCACATCGTGGAGGGAAACCTGCTGCTTGGCAGCCATGACAAACTGGTTGCCCGGACCGAAAATCTTATAAACCTTAGGCACGCTCTCCGTACCGTAAGCCATGGCTCCGATAGCCTGAACGCCACCCGCCTTAAAGATCTTGCTTACGCCCGCAATCTTTGCCGCCATGAGGATAGCCGGGTTCACCTTGCCCTCTTTATTAGGAGGAGTACACAGTACTATTTCTTTACATCCCGCAATCTTGGCAGGAGTAGCCAGCATCAGAACGGTGCTAAAGAGAGGAGCAGTACCTCCTGGGATATACAATCCCACCTTCTCTATAGCCACACTCTTCTGCCAGCAGGTTACACCAGGGCAAGTTTCAACCTTTACACCATCAAACTTCTGGCTATGATGGAATGCGGCAATGTTATGATGGGCGAGGTGCAAAGCGTCTTTCAGTTCTTGAGAAACCATTTTCTCAGCCTCTTCGATTTCAGCTTCAGTCACAGCCAAAGAATCGAGATGGGCATGATCAAACTTCTCCTCGTAACGCTTCACGGCTTCGTCGCCATGGTTTTTCACATCGTCGAGTACACCTTGTACGGTCGCATTCAGCTGCGAAACATCCAGGTGTGGGCGTTTTACAATCTCGCTCCATTCCTCCTTTGCAGGATACTTTATTACCTTCATTCCTATTATTAATATTTAATTATTCATGTTTAATGTTTAGTTTTTAACGCATAATGTCTCTAAATAAGCATTACACATAAAACACTACACATTATTATAATATCATCTTTTCGATTGGTGTTACCAGGATGCCCTGTGCACCGAGTTCCTTCAACTTGCCTATGATTTCCCAGAAACGCTTCTCGTCGAGCACGGTGTGGATAGAGCACCATTCCTCATCAGCCAATGGGATAATCGTAGGACTCTTGATGCCTGGCAATACTTCTGTAATCTCCTGAACCTTTGCCTTAGGAGCATTCATCATCACGTACTTCTTGTCCTGTGCAGAACGTACAGCCTCAAAGCGGAACAGCATCTCGTTCAGAATCTCATGCTTCTCCTCGTCCATGTTCCAGTTGCCGATGAGCAGAGCCTCGCTCTTCATCACAACCTCAACCTCAGCAAGATTGTTGCTGACCAGAGTAGAACCTGAACTTACAATATCGAAAATACCGTCAGCCAATCCGATGCCCGGACTGATTTCTACAGAACCCGTAATGACATGGATGTCGGCATTGATGTTGTTCTTCTTCATAAACTTGCGCAGGATGTTAGGGTAAGAAGTAGCAATCTTCTTGCCGTTGAACCATTGCAATCCCGGATAATCAATCTTCTTAGGAATGGCGAGGCTCAGGCGGCACTTGCTGAAACCCAGACGGTCAATAATCTGCGCATTCTCTCCACGCTCTACAAACTCGTTCTCGCCCACGATTCCGATATCTGCCACACCAGAGGCTACGCTCTGAGGAATATCATCATCACGAAGGTAGAGAACCTCGAGAGGAAAGTTGCTTGACTGCACCAGGAGGGTGCGTTTAGAGGCGCTTACTTTGATGTCAGCCTCTGATAAAAGATTCATGGTGTCGTCGAAAAGACGACCCTTACTTTGTACTGCTATTCGTAACATATTTCTATATTTTGTATGAAAAACATTGCAAAAGTACATATTTTTATTAGAATAAACAAATAATTTCTCACTTATGTGCAAAATATTTCGTACTTTTGCAGCTGAAATGAAGAATAAAGGATATTTATACGCATTATATGCACTATTTTTGCTCGCTGCCTGTGCCGACAAGAAACCGCAGCAGGAGCTTACGCCATGGGGAACTCCCGTAGGCGAAATGGAGTATGCTGACAACTCTGATGGGGCTGATGGCGATGAAAAGAAACCTGCTTCAACCAACAAGGGGCTTTCGCTCGAAGATATTCAGGCGAATGGTGAGCTCATCATGCTTACCGTTAACGGCCCTACTACCTATTATGATTACCACAGCCACGGAATGGGACTGCAATATCTGCTCTGCGAGAAGTTTGCCCAGCAGATCGGCGTGTCGTTACGCGTAGAAGAATGTAAGGATACGGCTGAAATGGTGCGCAAACTGGAGAAGGGAGAAGGTGATGTGATTGCCGTGCCCCTACCCCGAAAACAGACCAGAGGCAACCTGCTGTTCTGTGGTGTTACGCCCGACAGCACCCGAACCCAATGGGCTGTGCAGAGCGGTAACAAGAGTCTTGCCGACACCCTGAACGGCTGGTTTAAGCCTAAGCTGATTGCTCAGGTCAAGCAGGAAGAATCGTGGCTGCTTTCTTCTGCCAGCGTGCGCCGCCACGTTTATTCACCATTCCTGAACCGTTCCAAGGGTGTTATTTCCCGCTACGACCACCTCTTCCAGCGCTATAGCGGAACGGCTCGCATGGACTGGCGTCTGATGGCTGCCCAATGTTATCAGGAGAGCTGTTTCGACCCGAATGCGAAGTCATGGGCTGGAGCTTGCGGACTGATGCAGATTATGCCAGGCACGGCTGCCCATCTGGGTTTGCCGATGAGCATGATTCATGAACCTGAGGCGAATGTGGCTGCAGCAGCCAGATATATGGCGGAACTGCAGGGGCATTTCTCTGACGTAGGCGACCCTTTCCAGCGCATGCTTTTCGCCCTGGCTTCTTATAACGGTGGCTATTTCCACATCAGAGATGCGATGTCGCTGGCTCGCAAACATGGTCAGAATCCGCACAATTGGGGCGTAATTCGCGATTATATTCTGCGCCTTTCTCAACCGGCTTATTACACAGACCCGGTAGTGAAATATGGTTATATGCGAGGCACGGAGACGGTTAATTATGTAGATAGAATCAGAGCTCGCTGGGGCGAATATAGCGGTGGTTCAGGCTTCCATGAGAGTTTTCGTGGCGGCGGTATGGGCAGCGGTTCCTTCCATGGAGCCCCTGTTAAATCCAAGCGCCACTACCAGAATAAGTACCATATATAATATAAATAGGGAACGCAGCGCGTTCCCTATCTGTTTTATCACTTGTAACCTATAGGATGGTTATCCAGATACTTTCGTCCCGGTCGCGGGCCGCTGTCATGGCGTTGATGAGCCGCTGCAGCCAGATACGGGAGTTCACCACCATGCCCTCGAACTTGTTCTCTCCAACGAGGATGCAGCCTTGTGTATCATCAGGATAATTGCCTGCATGGATGCGGATGCCCTCGAAATTCGGCACGCCCACCAGCAATGGCAGCCAACGCTTGAATCTTGGCGAATACGATATGACCACTGGATAAGTGCCCTCAGGAATGGCAGTATGGCCAGGTACCTTGCGAGCCTTCACGCCGCTCTTGCGGCTATAGCGGGCATCCACTTCCTCTGGCTTTAACTTGATACCCAACAGATTGCGCCATGTAGGCTCCATGGTATCACAGAGATACGTATCCTTGGACAGCAGCTGGCTGTCAAAGGTATGAATCAATTTGCACTTGTCGTCTTTCTTCTTGCCGGGCAGCGAGTTACGATTTACACTACTATCGGTCAGCAGATAGAGTCTGCCGATGGTATAAGTCCCCTTTTTAGCTATACGCTTTAATACTATTTCCATTTGCTTGAATGTTAAGTGTTAAACTATTTTGCGTTAAAACATCTCAGGTCGAGTCCGTCAGAACGGAATAATAGCTTCTTAAAACTGAATAACTGAATACTGAACACCTTTCCGCCCTGCTTTCCGTCAGCTCCGTCGGCATTTACTCCCTTCGGAGGAATTTTCTCGATATAATGACGGTTCACCCAGTTTCTCAGCATCGTCGCCGTACCCTTCTTTCCGAAGTCGTTCTGCAGACGCACCATTTCAGCCTGCGCATAAGTGAAGGTGTCAGGCAATTGCTGCAGCAGGTTGGCAGGTCCTCGCTTGCTCGATTTCTCTCCTACCTCATTAGCCTTGGCTATGCTGGCGCCAAAGAAAATCATCTTGCACCACAGGTCGTAGCTCTCGCTCCATCTGATGAACTCTTCTATTTCGGGTTCCCATTTGCAGCCGTTTGCCACGTATAGCACACAAGCCTTGAGAAAGGCAATTACGTTGCCACGGAAGGAGAGATTCTCGAACACCCTGTTTTGCGACATGCGCGAAAAGTCGGCGTTCTCATCCTTCAACTTTTCTGCCAGGGCAGAAGCCTCAGCGCAGTCTATCCTACCCGACGCCTTGCACAGATTCTCTATGTACGGTCTGAGCGCCTCTCTGAAGGCTTCGTCGTATTCGCCGTATACTGGCATTTCGGCACCGATTTCCCGCTCCGGGATGGTACAGAAGTTGATGCGGCTGATAGGTCCGTCGGTGAGCACCTTCGAGAAATATCGCTGCCCCAGTTGGACGGTGGTCGATGCATTCCAGTTGAACCGGATGGTGATGCGCTCGGTGATACTCGATGTGCCCACGCGAGTCTGACCGTATTGGTTGCCCGGATCAAAGGCAAGGCACATGATCTTGAACTGCTGGTTGCCCTGCCCCTTGAGGGCGTCGAACTGGTCTATCTCATTGAGCGATGTATAGAGGAAATGTTCCTGAGCCTCAGCCGTGCGCATGACGAATGCCGGGTTGGTCATATCGGCGTCTATCTCCTGTATGATGAGGTTTTCCGGACGCTTGCGCTTATCCTTGTTGGCACCCTTGCGTGTCACCTCTTCTTTCCATTCCTTCTCCCGTTGCAGGTTCTCACGGTCGCGATGTCTGATGTCCTCCATAATCATGTTGATAGGCATCTGCACACAGTTCTTACCTGCGCCCGTACCCGCCAGCAGACAGCACATCAGGGTAGCCTCGTGCTCCACATTGTCGATATACTTGAAGGTGGTCTTGCAGAGGTGTGTGGCAAGTGGCGGGAAGATGGCGTGTGCCACGGCTGGCTTGTACACGTCCGGTGTCTTTGATAGCAGCAGTTCCACGAGTTTGGGAAGATGTTCGGGCATCGGAGGTGGAGCTAATTTATCATCTTCCGCATTGGAATCCGTGCCGACTTCAGAACCCACAGAACTTGCGGATTTGAATGCCACTGCATCCTTCTGGGAGGACTTCTCTGCCTGGGCATTGATGCGGATCACGGCTTGCGACATCGGCTTCGAACTGTCGCCATATTTCGCATAGAAGTCGTGGATGAGCTGCTGGCAGTCACGTTCCTGCGAGAAGGCAGGCATCTTCTGCGCCACCACCGCCTTCAGTTCCTCTTCGGGCATCACTCTCGATGCGCCTGCACTCATAATCGCCAGGAGCGATGAGTGGCGGGAGCCTGGGGTGTTGATGTCTACGTCCTTCAGACCTGCCGCATTGCGGAAGAGGTCGAAGGCTGCTAGGTTCTTGCCGGTTGCCACAGCGCCAGCATCCTGATGAGCTCCAGCAGGGCTGAGATGAGCAGCATGAGCAGCATTGCTATCACTAGGTTGGGCAGGCTGAACAGCAGAGCCAGCAGAAACAGCGTGATGGCTGTCAGTGCCCGAAAGTCGATTGTCTTGAACATTTTGTTGAGTGTTGAATGTTGAGTGTTGAATGTTGAATGGTTGGGGTTGAGTGCCCTGTTGCTGTCTTCCGTCAATGGTGAGCCCACGGTCCAGGTAGGCTTGTCTGCGCTTTTTCAGCTCTTCCTGTGGCAGCACCTCGTACCAATGGGGCGAGCGATAGATTTCTGACGCCTTGTCGGTGATGAAGAGCATGCGTTCTGGCGTGATACAGCTCTCGTCGTAGGGCACGCCCAGCGCCTCGCAATAGGCTCGCTGCGTCTCCTCGATAGTCATACCGACGGGCATGCGGATGTCGATGTGCAACTTCTTGCGGGCTGAGTACTCCAGGTGCAGCAGGGCTCCATTCCAGATGGTGTCGCTGCAGTTCAGCTCCCGTGCCTTCTCTATTGCCTTGTCCACATATTCCTTGTCGTCCACATCGATGGTGGTCTGGAAGAGGAAGCTTTCGGGCACGGCGTTCTTCTGCGAACGCCTGTTGTCTCGGAACTGGTAGTAGTGAGCGCAGCGGAAAGGCAGCTGCTTCTTCAGTTCATCGTTACCCCCACGGATGGCAGCTACCAGTTCTGCCATCCAGGGATAAGCGATGGTCTTGTCGTAGACCGAGAGTGGCTGGGAGCTTACGCTCCCTTTATTGCCATTCTTGTACGGATTATATGCTATAATATGTTCCATTTTTTTTGAATGTTGAATGTTGAGTGTTGAATGTTGAATTTAATGTTGAGTGTTGAATTGCCTAACGGTCGCAAAGGCGCTAGCCTAATTCAACATTCAACACTCAACATTCAACATTCTCCTTAAATCCGGCAATCAGTTCCTTGTGCTCTACCTTGAGATAGCGCAGCATGTCCTGCTTGTCCAGGTCACGGCTGAAGGTATAGTTCACCTGCACCGTGCGCTTGGTGGTGCGCACCACGGCATGCTTGGTCTTGAAGATTTCCTCGAAAAGCTTCTCGCCCGTACGCTCGTAAGGCTTGAAGTCGAGCACGTCACCTCCCTTCTCGCCAGAGAAAACCATTCTGCCCGGTATCACCTTAGGCTGTTCGCAGATAACCTCGGTATCGTTCCATGGCGCCTTGCGGAAGGCGATGGTACCGTTTTCCTCACTGATGATGGCTCCGTCCACCTTCTGGGCGTTGAGGAGCTGCTTCTTTGTTGCTTGTTTCATAATCGTAATAACTTGTTTAAAAGATGAATAATGTCAGTTGATTCGTATATCGTTGATATACAGGCCGTCGGCAGCATATCGGATGTCCATCGGTTTTTTCAGAGGGTCATAACAGACTCTTTTCATCATGACACATTCATAACACCAACATCTGTCCTCGTCCTCCATCACAGGCTGGATAAAATCCTTGACCCACTTGTAAAACAACTTACGCTCAGGATCTTTCGAACAGCCTATCGTCATATCTCTCACCACCTGAGAGTCTACGAACGTCATACTTCTCCAAGCCAATTTACTATTTCGATTTAACTTGTCAGCATTGCCAAAGAATTCACTGAAAAACAAACGAGGTTTAAAATCCTTCGGAACCTTTTTGGTTTCCGCTTCCACGTATATTTCTACCACTTTTCCCTCCGTATCGGCTAATACCGGGAACAATTTATCTCTGCCAATATCAGTGATGGCAACCAGATCCTCGATACAAAAGAACAATCCTTCTTCGTTGTTCACCACTCTCAATCCGCCATACTGCGGATGATAAAATACATAAGCATTTTCTGCCATATCAATATATCATATTAAAGGGTTGGACTGCGAGTTATTCGCCAAATTTCAGTTTCAGGAACGGTACCGGATTCCTATAAACAAAAAAACGCCCGCAACCAGACTTTACTTGTCTGATTACGGGTGCAAAGATAAGGCAAAAACACCTATGGGAAAAATAGGAAAAATAGGATTAATATTTGTCCCATAAAAAAAATCATCTATGGGCAAAGAAATCAGCCACTTTATCATCCATTTCTTGATTTTTCATGTCCTCACAATGATTGAAGACATTGTAGAACGATTTTATCGTAACTTCTTTTCGTATATGGCAATCATCGGTAAGAAATCGATAAATGGCATTGGCACTAACGATGTGCTGCGGTGCCAAGATACCCCTTCTTCTCCAATATCTGATAAACGCAAATATTGCGATATTCATTGGTGAAGACTTGCTCGCACTGGTAGACATAGAATCTAGGCCATTTAGGGTGAGAAATTCTATAAATAAAGAGGCTTGTTCGGCGGTCGTCTCTTCATCTTTTAAAGAAGATGCTTCATCAGACACAAAAAGGTATTCTTTTTTTCGGCCGATTCTGGTACCATTTTTCAATGGTTTTCTATTCCTTTGCTCCAGGTATTCATAATAGCCATCCAGAGTGGCGATATAAGCATCAAGCCTAGGAAGTTCAGCTTCAACCAAATGATTGTCTATTCTGTTAAAGGTCTCCAAGTATCGACGTACTACGAGTACATCATGATAATCTCTTTCCTGCATGGCAACATCTACCAGTAAGTGTGCGTGTATGCTCATATCCATAGGAGGGAACGCCTCAAATTGTAAGTATACTCAATATACTTGCTGTTGCCATTCAATTGAATGACCACGCAAAAAAGGCCGAATCGCCCATACTTCAGTATCAAGCGCACGAGCTTGATAATAAATCTCCCCATAATTCGAAATTTATAATAGTCAGTAATTAAGTTCTTTGTCGCTCGTTCCTTAGTAGAGGACGTTAGAATTTGTTTGCGCTAACAATTTTGCTGGTACAAGCAAATGCCAGGAGAACTATAAGGGAATACACCCTTAGGGGACAGTTGGTCTCCGATTTCATCATCTTTTACTTTCTTTTTTTTAGGTATTTATTTATAGATTAGAATTAGCCTCAAAATGAGTTCGCTAACACATAGTGAGGCGGAAAAACTCACTTATATTTACTTCATTAAAGCCAGCAAGTCCTTTCCCTTATGCATAAGGTTGAGAACCACTGCGGCTTGCATTCCGTAAATTTTCTTATATACCACATAGGCATGGAGGTGGGCATTGAAGGGCCTTTGATTATCTGTTGCGCCATTGCCCTTGCACTTATCTATGATACGACGATGGTGGTCCCAAGGAATAAGAAAAAGCAATTTGAAATCGTCCGCAGCTTGCGGACAATTTGCCTGTAATGGTGCATAGAGCTTATAAAAGTAGCCATTGGTGGCACATGACGCTTTAAGGCGATGGCTGTAGAATCGTTCCTTGAGTTCCACAAGCCAGTCCTTGTAGTCGCAATCATCATGAAGGACTACTGCTAAGTCTATATTTTTCTTTGCCATAATTCTAAAACCATTTAACGTTACAAATATAAAATTTTATCGTGATAATCGGTTAAAAATTAATGATTTTTTAAGATTAGTAGCATCTATTTAGACAAATTAAAATTTGTTTGAAGATCTTTTACGTTAACCTATATTATATCACTAATATCTATATGCCTCGATTTTCCATCTTCATTAATTTATAAAATCCATCCTTTATTCTATAATAGAGCACAAAAGTACCAGAAGATATTATTCTCATCCCGTCTTTTCCGTGTGTAATTTGACATATATTAATTTTGATTATTACCCTATTCTTTTTATAAATAAGATATGGATTCATCTTATATATAGGAGAACTTTCTCCCATTATTAAAGAAGGAATTTTAAAAGAAATCATTTTGTTTATTTTGCCTTGTTCTTTATTTAAATTTACTTTTTCATCTAAAATAAGATAAAGAGTATCATTTTTTGACAAGACTTTATCCTTTAGTAATTTCTCGTATAACACAGATATGGTGTTTTCATATATTGAATAATCACTTTTACATTGTGCTTTAGAATTAATGCAAAAACACAATGTTAATATAAATAGTATTTTCATTTTCATCTTCGTATTCTTGAAATGTTGCGTATTGATTACTCTCTATTGATTCTTTCCACCAATTCATCTGGTGTATACGTATGCTTACACGAATTACGGTTTTCACTTCTGAGAACGGTGGAGAGCATTGCCACTCCCTGCTCCGTGAAAGCATATGAGCGAACAGCTGAGTGCTTCAAACTATTGAACCGGTCGCAATATGCGACCAGTTCTCCTTTATCTTGATGTTCTATATTATCTGCCATATTTCTATCTTTATTTTTAAGGTCACAAATTGTGACCTTAAACGTGTTGTTACTTATTATTGCATTCAAAGGTAGTGCTTTTAGCCTTTAAGCCACTATTGCACAACCCCTTTTTGAAAAGAACGTAAAAACAATAGTTTTATTGCTGTGATTGTAGTTTTATTAACTCACCCTGAAAGGGATATGCATAGTGTGTTGTATGCATTCCCTTCCAGGGTGATTTTTTATGGTTCATCCAGAAATTCGATGATTTCTGCTACTTGTTGCCGGGTGTAGAAGTGGGGAAACTATACTGAACAAAATGCAAATAAACTGCATTAAACTATAACAGTGATAGCATGACACAGTTTAGCTTACACTCTCCGAATTTACCACTCTACGGACTTTTATTCTTTTAATTTATCAAATAAATCGGCAAGGGATGTATTTTATTTTATATTTAATGTCTGTTTTTGGATTTTTCCTTTATTGTCATAAATCCACTGTACAAATGTTGTATCATTAGTTATTTGGTCTATTATTACTGCACTATTTATTCGCCCTCTTATTTCTTCATAAGAAATTGATATATTTTTATTAGACACTTTGATTAATGGAAATTCGCACCATGAGTCATATACAAGAGAGGAAATTTCAGAAGGTATAAAATACGTTTTCTTTATTATCTCTAACTCATAGTCTTTAAATGGAGGCTCAGAATATTTTTTAATAAAGAAATTATATATCCTCTTAAAGATTCTTTTTCCTCTCTGTTAGCTACTTCGTATTTATGATGCTCTTCGATAATAAATGTCAGGCTATCATCTTGAATCTCAAAATTGTCTTTCACGTATGGTATTGTATCAACGAGCCATTTTTTAAACTGTAATTCATTATTGTTTGTATCAATACGCTCATTTGAAAGAAACACCATCAGTAGCATTACTGACAATATTATTGATATTATTTTCATATACACTTAAGTTTTTGATTTACCACGATAGAAAATATTGAAATCTTTGTACCCTATCATTAGGAACAATTATAAATATTCCTTAACAACTTGGGTACAAAGATTTTACGTTTCACTTTTATCTAAACACATTTCCTGTTTTCTTTTCCCCTCTTCCTCCATATAAATGTGTAAATAAAGTGTATCCTGTCTTTTCCGTTATGTCTGCCATATTGCTATCTTTATTTTTGAGATCACAAATTGTGACCTTAAACGTGTTGTTACTTATTATTGAATTCAAAGTTAGTGCTTTTAGCCTTTAAGCCACTATTGCACAACCCCTTTTTAAAAAAGAACGTAAAATCAATAGTATTATTGCGGTGATTGTAGTTTTATTAATCGCTTAACTCGTTGCACCGTACTTACTCCTTTACCACTCAACTTCGCCACATACCTAATGGCTATGTCGTTAATCCTACCCATACCCCCTGTTTTAGGGTGCATGGGTAGTTTTTTGATAAAATCAATGTGCATAGGATTGCTTGTCAAACAACTCTTATCGTTTGCAAAACTTGCATACCTTGGTTGACACAGACAAGAGGATAGCCCCATTGCTATGACCAAGACTATAACGATTGCCAATAAGAAATGCCTCATATTACTTTTTACTTTGGTATTTTGAAATTAGATTTTTATTTGCAAGAATATTAATCATTTCCGTATCTTCAATTTGCTTTGCGAAATCTAAAGGAGAGCGCATAGCATTATTTTTACTTAATGGATCTGCTCCGTATTTTACAAGCAATTTGACTAAACAATAATCATCATTAGCATTGAATACAGCATACCATAGAGGATTATTGCCATAGCAATCAATAATATTTACCTTTGCTCCCTCATGTAATAATAATTCTGCAATGGTTATATTGTTGTATTGCGCACAGAAATGTAAAGGAGTCCATCCCATTTTATCTTGATGATCAATATCAATGCCTTTATTCACTAAATCAACAGCAATTATATTTTCACAAGATACAATAGCTTCTTGTAGAAGATTTCTGCCATATGCATTGCTATAATTTATATTTCTTTCAAGTATATTTTTTTGTTTATAGATTCTCATTTCAAGAACATTTTATTTATGATAAATCTGTATGCCTTTAACGTCTGCGATACCCTCAAACATAATGGTTTCGTCATCGACTTTATTGATTTTATTTACGTATTGTCTTCCATTTATGTCATTGAGATATAAGGAATCATTTTGCAAACAATAGGTATATCTGTATAGGGTATCAGCTTGTGAGTATAATTCCACCGTACTATCATTGAAAAATTCAATCTCAGGATAATTGATCTGTCTTTCTCCACCATTCAAAGTCCAATGACCAACCAAATCCTCATTAGTGCAAAATTCGGTATTGTCTATTTTCGGAGCACTGATTGTACTAATTGAAAATAACAACCTAAGAATTAATATTGGTACAAAAGGACATAGATAATAAAGCCAAGTTGCTCTTAAGTTCTTTGAAAGTTGAAACATAAATCTCAACAAAGGGAACAAGTAGATAGGATACAAGCAGATGGTTATAAGCATACCATAACGACATATTTTGTCTACATCAGAGCGAACAGGGGCATCAAAGAAGAATATAGAAACATAGCATCCCAAGGGCCATAATATCAGCGAAAATGCCATAAGTATAAAGAACACCTTCTGTAAAATAGTGGGTGTTCCTCCTAATATGCGAGCTATCAGCCCATCATTAAGTTCTTGTTTTATTTCTTCTTTGTTCATGCAAAAACAGTTCCGTTACTTTTAGTTATCTTTCAACCTCTTTTCCAATTCCTCAATAGTCGGCATAGATGATTTGAAGTCTTTCGGGAAGAGTTTGGAGAGCTGATATTCCGATATACCCATTGGTTCCTTGTATGACTCCAAGGCATATTTAGCCACTACGTTGTCCTTGTCCTTACAGATAAGCAAGCCAATGGTAGGATTGTCTATGTCGGTCTTGAACTGATGGTTGATGGCCGACACATAGAAACTTAGTTGTCCCAAGAATGATGGATGGAACGACTGGGCTTTTAGCTCTATGACTACATAGGCATGGAGGTGGGCATTGTAAAACAGCAAGTCTGGGAAGAACTCCTGCTGACCTACCTCCAAACGAAACTGTCTGCCCATATAAGAGAATCCCTTTCCTAGTTCCAAAAGAAAACGTGTTACATTGTTCACCAATTCATCTTCGATATCACGCTCGTCAAATTTCTCTCTCAGATTGAAGAAGTCAAATTGATACGGATCTTTTGTCATTTGCTGTGCTAAATCGCTCTGCACGGCAGGAAGAGTAGATTGGAAATTTGTAACAGCCTTACCATCACGCTCATATAGGTCTGTGCCAAGCCAATTAAGCAACGCATCACGTCCCCAATTATTTTCCCATGTTTTTCTTACAAAGAACAGGGCTTTGTCCATATCATCCTTGCATTTGTCGATGATACGGCGATGATGGTCCCAAGGAATGGAGAACAACAAATTGAAATCATCAACAGGCTGTTGACGTTTTTCAAATTGTTCCGCAACTTGCGGAACATTTGAGTCAGACAACGAATCAGAGAAAAGTTCCGCAGTCTGCGGAATATTACTATATAGAGGAGCATAGAGTTTGAAAAACTTACTCATATAGCGCAAGTTTATAGGCGAGAACCCTTTTACGCCAGGCATCTCGTTCTTCAAGTCTTGACTGAGATTCTTATAAAAACCAGAGCCGTAAGTGTTGGTATATTGCTTGGCTTCAATGTCTCGTCCCAACTTCCAATAGAAATCCAACAAATAACCGTTGGTGGCACACGATGCTTTAAGGCGATGGCTGTAGAATCGTTCCTTGAGTTCCACAAGCCAGTCCTTGTAGTCGCAATCATCATGAAGGACTACTGCTAAGTCTATATTTTTCTTTGCCATAATTCTAAAACCATTTAACGCTACAAATATAATGTTTTATCGTGATAATCGGTTAAAAATAAATGATTTTTTGAGATTAGTGGCATCTATTTAGACAAATTTAAATTTGTTTGAAGATCTCACTCCTTTACCACTCAACTTCGCCACATACCTAATGGCTATGTCGTTAATCCTACCCATACCCCCTGTTTTAGGGTGCATGGGTAGTTTTTTTTTAAAGGAGAAGATTATGGCTGATACTGCAAGAGAAACGGTTTGGCTATGTTAAACTTGGGTTAACTTTACAGTTTTTTTTAGGAGCTTGGCTTTTTTTACAAAAAAAATCGTAAATTTGCAGCGAGAAATAAAAACTTGAAGAATAAACAACATAAAAAATGAACTTATGAAGAAAATCTCGTTGATAGTGATGAGCTGCATGATAGCTTGCGGACTGCTCGCCAACCACGGCATCGTGAAGGGCGGAGAAATGTCACCTAAGGTAGAGGACACGGTATCGATTGCCAAGAAAATCACTGATAGTCAATGGCTATCGAACAACTCCGACACGTTGGAAGTGGACACAGCTGGCGAAGACTCGGTGGTGAATGTGGTGGCCTACTTCTGCAAGGGCGATACCAGCGAATACTGGATATATGAGAATGAGTGGAAGGTGAACGGCAAGGACACGGTGAAGACGCTCGGCGTATCCACCCAGGTGCGCCTCGTGGTAAACGATTCCACCAGCAAGGGCTATAAGATGAGCTACACCTTCCTGGACGTAAAGGCCGATTCGGTGGGCGACAGCTTCCGGGACAAGATGATGGCCATGATAGCGGAGCGCACCGCCAAGAGCGTAATAGGCACCACCATCAACTTTGAGACCGATGAATATGGTAGCATCACCAAGATTACCAATCTCTCGCAAATCAAGAAGCAGGCAAAGGCTCTCTTCAAGGCGAGCATGAAGGACATCGCCTCCATGCCCATCATACAGGAAATGAAGAAGGCGATAGGGCTTGACTTCATGAAGATAGGCAACCAGGTTAACACCGACGAGGTGGTGGAGGGCTACCTGGAGGAGCTGAAACTGCTCTTCGCCTGCCACGGAAGACAATATGCCGTGGGCGAGCATCACGAGCACGAGGATGCCACCAAGGATAGCTATGCCAACGACACTTATATCAATGCCAGCCTAGAGAAGAATGGCAACTACACAATCTCCTGCGAGGTGGTCAGCGTGATACCAAAGGAGACCGTGAAGGAGGTGATAGGCGGACTGATGGGTACCTTCATGGAAGGACTGAAGGGCAAGAAGACCGAGGACGGCAAGGAGCATGATGGCGACATCAAGGACTTGGACGACGAGTTTAAGAAGGAGATAGACAAGGCACTTGACCAAGATGCCCAGACCTCGGAGTATCTCAGTGTGACCTGCTTCGAGGATGGCTGGCCTAGCAGCGTGTTGAAGCAAAATAAATCTGTGATAGCTGGCCGTGGCGAGCAGAAACAGAAACTCATCGAGGCTTGCCGATTCGCACAGCGCGAGAAATGATGAACTATTTCGACCTGTACAGATTGAATACAAATACCCCTTGTGGAGTAAACTAATTAGTGCCTAAAGGGTGTTCAGTATTCAGTATTCAGTTTTTTTCGCGATAGTTACCTTTTTCATGGTTATAAATTGTAAGTAATTATTTTATATTATATATATA